>Ga0126378_10003965_pt1 | contig 11231 bp, 13 predicted proteins | sample PanSoiMetPlot_23_FD_92587 | JGI IMG/M metagenome (GOLD analysis project Ga0126378, IMG submission 92587) | Tropical forest soil microbial communities from Panama - MetaG Plot_23 | ecosystem: Environmental > Terrestrial > Soil > Tropical forest > Bulk soil | place: Panama | collected 2016-02-17
CAGATCGGCCGCGGCGGCATGGCGGTCGTGTTCCGCGCGGTGGACGAGCGGCTCCAGCGGCGGGTGGCGCTGAAGATCCTCGCCCCGGCGCTGGCGGCGGACGAGGCGTTCCGGCAGCGGTTCATCAGGGAGTCGCGGGCGGCCGCGGCGGTTGACAACCCGCACATCATCCCGGTGTTCGAGGCCGGCGAGGCCGACGGCGTGCTGTACATCGCGATGCGCTACGTGCGCGGGGGCGACGTTCGGTCCCTGGTTACCCGGCTTGGCCCGTTGCCGCCTGGCCGGGTCGCGGAGATGATCTCGCAGGTCTCCTCGGCGCTCGATGCGGCGCACGAGCGCGGCCTCGTGCACCGCGACGTGAAGCCCGCGAACATGCTGCTGGATGCGGGCGGCGGCACGAGTCAGCCCGACCACGTATACCTGTCAGACTTCGGCCTCACCAAGGCGGCGTTGGCAACGGGCGGCCTGACCGGGACCGGGCAGTTCATGGGCACGCTGGACTACATCGCGCCCGAGCAGATCCAGGGCAAGTCGGTCGACGGGCGCGTGGATCAGTACGCCCTGGCCTGCGCCGCCTTCGAGCTCCTCACCGGCGCGCCGCCCTTTTCGCGTGACACGGCGATCGCGGTCATGTACGCGCAGCTCTCGGAGTCGCCGCCCGCACCGACCAGCCGCAGGCCTGACCTTCGGCCGGCCGTGGATGGAGTCTTCGCCAAGGCGCTCGCCAAAGATCCTGCCGATCGCTATGCGACCTGCCGGGAGTTCTCCGAGGCGATGCGCGAGGCGCTGGGAATAAGGCCGTACGACTCTGGTCAGCGAACGGCCGTGCGGACTCGGCCGCCGCGTGGAACCCCGCCCGCCGACGCAACCAGGGCGGCCTCGTGGACCGGCTCGCCAGCCCGCTCCGACGGCGCACCGACAGATATCACGCCTCAGGATCGGCGCGCCACTACGCCGGGGCTGGCCGATCGGGCGCAAGCGCCCGCGGCGCTGACCGGCGGAGGAGGTCGGCGGCGCTCTCCGGTCTTGCTCAGCAGCGCGGTCGTTGGGCTGCTGGTCCTGGGCGGCGGTGGTGCCTACTTCGCGCTGGGCGGCAAAGCGGCCCAGAGTCCGGTACGGGCCATCCCGGGGTGCACGACCGCGGTCGCGTCCGCGAAGACGCTGAGCGCGCCCACGAGCTACACGAATATCCCCAGCGGCAACCCGTTTGGCGTGCAACTGCCCGCCGGCGGCAAGTACGTGTTCGTATCGACCCCGACCGGCGTGAGCGTGCTCGTCCGAGGGGCTGGAACCTCTATCAGCAAGCACTACGACTACACGCTCACCAAGGATCCCACCCAGCGGCCGAAGGGCATGATCTTGACGGCAGATGGCCAGTTCCTGCTCGTCGCCGTGGGCAACGGAATCGACGTGATGAACGTCGCATCGCTTGAGCGGGACGCTGCCAAGGCCCAGGCCGGGACGCTGACCGTGCCGAATATCACGGGCTACGGCGGCGCGGTCGGGCTCGCGCTCTCGCCGGACGACCATTACGTGTTCCTCACTCTGCAGTTCGCGAACGAGATGGCGGTGTTCAACCTCCAGAACGCGGAGAGCGGCGGCTCCAGCGCCCGGTCTTACGTCGGGGCCGTGAGGTTGCACCTTCGGCCGATCGGCATCACCGCGTCGCCGGACGGCCGTTGGCTGTACGTGACGAGCTTGGCCGAGAGCCACCTCGCCAGCCCGGCGCAGGGGCTGATCAACGTGCTCAACCTCGCCAAGGCCGAGAAGGACCCGGCCTCATCGGTGGTCTCGTGGACGCAGGCAGGCTGCAATCCGGGCCGAGCGATCACTTCCGCTGATGGCAGGATTGTCTGGGTTACCGCACGGAACGGCAATGACGTGCTCGCATTCTCTGCCGACCGGCTGCGCACCGATCCCAGGCACGCTCTGCTGGTCTCGGTTCCGGTCGGCAAGACGCCTGTCGGCGAGATTTTGGTCAAGGGCGGAACGAGGCTGATCGTCGCCAACACCGACATTGCCGAGACCTCTCCTAAGGCAGACAATCTCGCCGTGGTGGACGTGCGAGCGGCACTGGCTGGCAAGCCTGCGCTGCTCGGTTACATCGCGTCCGGGCAGATGCCCCGGGAGTTCGCTGTCGTGCCCGGCGGTCAGTACCTGCTTGTCGCCGACAACAACTCGTCTCAGGTTCAATGGGTCGATCTGACCAAGCTGCCCTGACGGTTCACAAGCGGCGCACGCTGCTAGCCGATGTTGGCCGCCAGGTCCTGATAGGGAGGGACAAGCTCGTCCCACCGCGCCTCGGTGTCGCCGGGCTCGCGTCCGGAGATGTGGGCTGCGAGGTTCTCGGCGTGGATCTGCCACCCCGTCCCGTAGAAGGCGATCTTGTCCAGGGGAATGGGTTGAACCTCGATGACCAGGATGGTCCGGTCGCCGTCGGCAGTCAGCGTGACTTCGAGGACCTCGTCAAATGGCGGCACGCCTTGCCCGCGCGCGTAGGACTCGTCCGTCTCCCTGCTCGTCACCCGCAGGTACCGCGGTGGCTCGCACGCGTCCACGCGCCCGACAGTGTCCAGGTCAGGGGTATTGGCGCGGAATTGCCCGCCGGGGCGGAGGTCGCCTTCTACCTGGCCGTACCAGCGGGCCAGGCGGCCGGGGTCGGTCAGGGCTGACCACAGGTCGTCTATGTCGGTGCCGTAGCGGTCTTCGATGCGCACGACGCCCTCGCCATCTTCCGATCGCAGGCTGCCCAGGATGCGAGCGCCTGGACGTGCGTTGCTGGTCATCTGATGCTCCTTCGCTCGCGTTTCCCCCGGGCTACCTCGGTGTGCAGGGCGTCCAGGCGTTGTTCCCACAGTGCCCGGTACCGGTCCAGCCACCTATCGATCTCAGCGAGCGGCTGGGGGCGGAGGCTGTAGATCCGCCGCTGCGCTTCCTGGCGGACTTCGACGAGGCCTGCCTCTCGCAGCACCCGCAGGTGGCGCGATACCCCCGGGCGGGCGATCGGCAGCAGCGCCGCCAGCTCGCCGACCGTGGCGGGTCCGCTAGCCAACGTGTCCAGCATGGTCCGCCGGCTCTCGTCCGCCAGGGCCCGCAGAGCAACTTCCACGGGCTCAACGTACCAAGGATGTTACGTAACCGTCAAGGTACATAACGAGCACAGTGGCCGCGGAATGCGACGCTTGGGGCGTGGCTGATAAGAACCTGCCTGCCGAGCCTTACGCGTCCGGCGCCTTGGACGTGGGCGACGGGCACACCCTGCACTGGGAGACCGTCGGCAAGCCGGCAGGTACGCCTGCTGTCTATCTCCACGGCGGGCCCGGCAGCGGCAGCAGTCAACGCGCGAGGGCCTACTTCGACCCGGCACGCTACCGGGCGGTGCTCTTCGACCAGCGCGGCTGTGGTCGCAGTCGCCCGCTGGCCAGCGACCCGGACGCGGACCTGTCTACGAACACCACGGACCGCCTCGTCGCCGATATCGAACGGCTGCGCGAGCACCTCGGCATCGACCGGTGGGTGGTCGTAGGTGTGTCTTGGGGGGTGACCCTCGCACTGGTATATGCGCAGGCCCATCCTGGACGGGTCGCGGCGATGGTGCTCGGCGCGATCACCTCGGGCACCCGCCACGAGATCGAATGGATCACCCGGGACATGGGTCGGCTGTTTCCGGCCGAATGGGAGGCATTCACAGCCCTTGTGCCGCCTGCCGAGCGCCAAGGCGACCTGTCGGCCGCCTACAGCCGGTTGCTCGCTGACCCGGACGCGCAAGTAAGGGAAGCGGCGGCCCGGGCATGGTGCGCCTGGGAAGATACGCACGTGTCGCTCATGCCAGGCTGGAAGCCCAGCCCGCGCTATGAGGACCCCGCCTTCAGGATGGTGTTCGCGCGCTTGGTCACTCACTACTGGAGCCACGGCTGCTTCCTCGCCGACGGTCAGATCCTTGCCGGGATGAATCACCTCGCCGGGATACCGGCCGTGCTTATCCACGGCCGGCACGACGTCTCCGGACCGCTCGACACCGCATGGGCGTTGCAGCGGCGGTGGCCCGGCAGTCGCCTGGTGATCGTCGAAGACGCAGGGCACGGCGGTGGAAGCTTCGATGACGAACTCAGGGTCGCCTTGGACTCCTTCGCGGGACTAGCCACCCCGGACCCGGTAGAGCGATGAGCTCAGGTCAGGACAGCGCCTCGATCGGCGCGATTGCCACCAGGCCCTCCGCGGCACGGGCGAGATCCCGATCGAGCGTGATCAGCGCATCGGCCTGGAGCTTGGTCAGGGCGATGTACTCGGCGTCGAACGTGTCAGGCCTGCCGAGCTGGTCGGCGATCCGCCATGCGACGGCCTGAAGCACCCGGTCGCCGAGCAGCCGTATCCGCAGCCCTCGTACGTAGTCGAGCCGTCGCTCGGCATCCTGCTTGGTCAGCTCACCGCGGTGCACTGCCTGGTAGAGGAGGGACAGCAGTTGCGAGCGGAGCAGCGTCGGAGCCACGAGCTGATGCTCGTCGCGGATCACGGTCTCGTGCTCAGCTAGGTAACCAGCGACGTCAGGGCCGATCACGTACCTGGTCATGGACGGTCAGTTCCTCTCCGCCTCACTCGACGCTTAGCACCGGCCTCAGCGTAAGTCAGCCCGGTCGGCCCGGAGCGCCGCGCTCGAGAACCGCCTTGAGCGTGTCGAGTTGGGCAACCTCGCGCTGCATCGTCTTGGTGATCATTGGACCCATGAGCCTCATGGCGCCGGCGGGCCGGTAGTCAAGCGTGAAGCGGACCGTCGTTCGCTGGTCGGCCTCGGAAAGCTCGAACACCCCGGTCGGCCGCGCGGGACCAGCGATGACCTGGAACTCAAGCCGCTGCGGCGGGTCAAAGACCGTGACCCGGTAGTCGCCCGCGATTCGTCGCCCGCCTGGCCCGGCAAGGACCTGCCGATAGGTAGCGCCGGGGCCGTCAGCCGCCGATGTCCGCTCGATCTCGAGCACCCCGCTGCGCCACTCGCGGTTGTGGGTGCCGTCGGCGAGGTAGTCGAAGATCTCGCGCGCCGGGCGGTTAACTATCACGGAATATTCAGCATGTGCCATTTCGGTCAGCCTCTCTTTGCCTGAGAACGCGCCTTTAAGCGCTGGAATTACCGGTGATGCTGCGGTACCGGGCAGCAGCCAGGTACCGGCGTTCGACATCGTTGCCGACCAGGTGGAGTGCACGGTCATAGTCGGCCTGCGCGGCTGCCATATCGCCGAGCCGCCGGTGCAGGTCGGCCCGAACTGCCCCGACGCGGTGGGAGTCGCGTAGCGCAGGCTCGTCCGCCAGCTCGTCGAGAAGGGGTAGGGCGGCGGCGGGGCCCGCGGCCATTGCCACGGCGACAGCCCGGTTCAACGCCACCACCGCAGTGTCCTGGACGGCGATCAGCTCGTCGTATAGGGCCAGGATGGCGCCCCAGTCGGTGGCAGCGAACGTGGCCGCAGTCGCGTGACAAGCGGCGAGCTGGGCCTGCAAGAGCAGTGGCCCGCGACCACCGCGTTCCGTCTGAAGCGCTTGGTCGAGGGCGCGGCCGAGGGCCTCGACCCCGTCGGCGATGAGGTTGCGATCCCACAGGCCGCGGTCCTGGGCGTCCAGCGTGAGCAGCATGCCATCGGCATCGACGCGGGTAGCCCAGCGGCTGAGCTGGAACGACGTCAGCGCGCGCAGTGCCCATGCCTCCGGCTCGCCGGGCGTCAGCTCCGTGAGCAGCAGGGCAAGCCGGTGCCCCTCAGCGGCAAGATCGCTGCGGGTCAGCGTTTCGCCCGCGGACGGCAGGTAACCCTCGGTGAAGACGAGGTAGATGACGTCGACGATGGCCGCCAGGCGGCTGTGCACGTCAGGCTGGTCATTCGCGAACGCGACCCGATGCGTGGAGAGGGTGCGCTTTGCCCGCACGATCCGCTGGGCGACCGTGCTGACCGGCACATGAAGCCCGCGGGCAATCTCGTCGGTGGTGAGCCCGGCCACCATCCGCAACGTGAGCGCGACCTGTGCGTCTGTTTGCAGCAGCGGATGGCAGCACATCGCGATCAAGCGCAGCCTGTCGTCGGGAATGTCGGGCGGCTCGACATCGGCCGCATGTCCTTCGGCGGCCAGCAACGGCTGCAGGGAGCGGACCTGCTGATGCGCGCGCCCGTTATCTCGGATCACATTCCGGGCGCGGTTGCGGCATGCGGTCATGAGCCAGGCACCCGGCCGTTCCGGTACGCCTAGCAGCGGCCACCGGTCGAGGGCAGCCAGCAGCGTCTCCTGCACGACGTCTTCGGCCGTCTGCAGGTCGCCGACCAGCCGCAGGGTCGCCCCGATAAGTCGCGGCCACTCGTCGCGAAAAGCCGCCTCGAGCGCGGCGTCGGCGCTTTCACTCACCGCCGGTCACCGCCGCGTGCATCGCGGAGCGGAAGCACTTGCACGTCGTAGCCGGCCACCCGGGCCCAGCCCGCTGCGAGCCGGTCGGCAACCGCGAGCCCGCTCGCCCGCACCACCAGGAACGCGCGAGGCTGGGCGGGGTAGCCGAATGAGCCGGCCGGCCATGCCTGGTCGCTGGGTGCTAGCGCGAAGGACTGCAAGAGGCCCCAACGGCGCAGCCACTGGTGCCATGCGGCCGACGCCGCCACATGACGCCCGGTCCTGGCGGGGGATAGCTCGGCGGCAGCCGCCGTGCGCATGCCGAGCAGCAGGTACTCGCTCACCCCATCGGGACGATCTCGCGAACCTCGACCGAGCCAATCTCGGCATTCGGGCAGCGGGCCGCGATGGCGACGGCCGAGTCGAGGTCAGGTGCCTCGATCAGGCAGTAGCCCGCGATGACCTCCTTGCTTTCCGCGAACGGACCTTCGAGCACGCGCTGCTTTCCATCGCGGGCGCGGATGCGCCTTCCCTCGGTCACCGGCCGGAGCGGCGCGCCACCCTTGATGATCCCCTCGCCTGCCAAGCTCATCGCATATTCGCCGACCCGCTGGACCAGCTCCTCGCGCTGCTCCTCCGTGGCGACGAGCTCGGGATCCTCGGACAGTATGAGCATGAACTCCATCAGTCGATCATCCTCCCTCCACCTTTACGACACCCGCCGCGTCCTTCGATCGACAATCGCGCGGCGCTCGCTTCTGGATTGCCCGACAGCGCGAGGCCCAGCCTCTTCCCCCGCGTGCACGCCGCGCTGGCCAGTTACGACGAGGTGGTCCTCGCCGGATAGCGTGCCAGCAGGTGTTGACAGCAGCGGCTATATTCGGTTACATAATCCTGTAACCGTTACAGTGCAGGGTATCTAAGATCCGAGGCGCAGTCATGGGAAACCTGAGCGAGCCTGGCACGGCGCTGCTAGAACGCCTGGCCGGAGCGGTCAACAGGCACGACCTGGACATGTTGGTCGGCTGCTTTGCCGCCGGCTACCGCAACGAGACTCCGGCTCACCCGGCTCAGGGCTTCACCGGGCGAGACCAGGTCCGGCGGAACTGGGAGCAGATCTTCGCATTCGTGCCCGATATCACCGCACGGATGCTGCGCTCCTGCCGCGACGGCGACGTGGCGTGGTCGGAGTGGGAGATGAGCGGCACCCGCCGCGACGGCACCGCCCACAAGGTGGCCGGAGTAGTCGTGTTCGGTGTCGATGGCGAGGAGTTCACGTGGGCCCGGTTCTACCTAGAGCCGGTCCAGGTCGGCGGGGCAGACGTTAACGAGGCGCTACGCCAGCACGTCCGGGCCGGTGGACCGCCCGGCGCTAGGCCCGGCGCCTAGGCCTGCCGCCGATGATCGTTGTTGCCGGCGGAACCGGCACCCTCGGCACCCGGGTTGTGCCGCGCCTGTCCCGGCAGGGCCATGCCGTGCGGGTGCTGACCCGTGACCCAGCGCGCTCCAGTCACCTGATCCCGCTCGGCGTGGAAGTGGTCCGCGGCGACGTCCGCGACTCGGCCAGCCTGGCCCACGCATTGCGCGGCGCGACCACGGTCATCTCGGCAGTACACGGCTTCGCCGGACCGGGCGGCGTATCGCCCGCTGCAGTGGATCAGGTCGGCAACGCCAACCTGATCAGCGCCGCCACGCGGACCGGCGCAGCGTTCATCCTCGTCTCGGTGGTCGGCGCCGCTCCAAGCCATCCACTCGAGCTATTTCGCGCAAAGGACGCCGCGGAAAGGGCGCTGCGTTCCAGCGGCATCCCGTGGACCATAGTCCGGGCCACTGCGTTCATGGAGACCTGGGCCACGATCATGAGCGGGCCAGCTAAGGCGTCAGGCAAGATCCTGGTATTCGGCCGCGGAGACAACCCGATCAATTTCGTCTCCGCTGCCGACGTGGCCGAGCTCATCGCGTTGACGGCGACCGATCCTTCGCTCCGCGGCCGCGTCCTGGAGGTCGGCGGCCCGGGCAACCTGACCTTCAACCAGGTCGCCGCCATCCTGCAGGAAGTTACCGGGATCCCGGCCGCCGTCCGTCATGTCCCGCGGCCGGGCCTGCGGGCGATGGCGTGGCTGACCACCATCGCGAAGCCCGCGCTTGCTCGCCAGGCGCGGGCCGCGATCGCCATGGACACCCTGGACATGACCTTTGACTGGGCCGCAGCCCGGCAGGCATTGCCGAACCTGCCCGAGACCGATATGCAATCAGCGCTCAAGGAGTTGCTTGCATGACCTCCGGCCAGGCGGCTTGCTGGCCATGGGCAGGCATCGCTACCCCGCTAGCCACTGGTAGGCGCGGTCCCGGCTGGCGAACCAGCCGGTGGGGAAGGTAGCCGGGCCCTCGGGTGCCGGAACGGCGCCGGACTCCACGGTCGGGAACGGAACACTCTCGCCCGCGATGAAGGCGAACTTCGAGACGCCTCCGGCGTTGTACTGCGGGATAATCTCCCGATCGCGCCAGGCCATCATGTCCTCGGCCCACCGGTGCGCGAACTCGGTGGTGTCCACGAGCAGGAACTGCGGCTTACGCCGCTCGGTTTCGGCGGCGAACAGCGCCATCGTGTCCCTGGCCGCTGCCTCAGTGGCGTCCTTGGTGGTAGGCAGCCACTTAAGTTCCAGCGTGTCCCAGTCATCGTGATGCAGGATCTGTCCGTACTCGGTGCTCGCAACTTCTGTGGGCATGTGGCTGGTTCCTCTCGTTGATCGGATCTAAGGCGGCCGGTCCGCTACTTGACGGACCGGATCGTGGGCGGCTCATCAGGATCGATGCCGAGCCTGGTCCCGGCTTCCACCAGGCCTTTCAGGCGCGTGCCGGCCAGCTCCGCCCACCCGCGGGAGATGGCGTCGGCCACGGCGGCATCAACGATGCCGATCGCGCGGAAGGTGAACCGCAGCAAGGTGCCAGCGCCGGACTCGGCCAGGTCAAAGGTGGCAACGCCGACGCCGACGCCCATGTGGAACGGCCCGGTCAGCTGGAGGTGCTCATCTTGGGCCCAGCCGGTTACCGATGCGATCACCTGCCCGCCGTCGTTCTCCCAGCGCTCGGTGAACAGCCCGCCCAGCCGCGGGTCCAGGGCCAGCGCGGTCGCACGTGCGGTCACGAACGGGTGACCCCACCAGCCGCCTACGTCCTTGGTCAGCGCCGCGAACACCGCGGCGGGCGGGCCGGCGATCTCGATGTCGAGCGCCAGGTCCACTGTTGGCCGGATCTGCTCCATGTGCCTGCCTTCTGACTCGACGGTGTCCTGCAGCCGCAGCAGCGCGGAAGCGAAGCCGGCCGCGGCCGGATTCGCCCAGCGCCGGTGCAGTTTCTGCAGCGGGACGGTGTTCAGGTAGTGCCACCGCTGCCTGCCGCGCTTGCGGCTGGTCGCCAGCCCGGCCTCGGAGAGCACTTCCAGGTGGCGCATCACCGCGATCCGCGAGATCGCGAACTGCGCGGCGATCTCGCCCGTGATCAGCGGCCGCTCGCGAAGCAGGTCCAGGATCCGGCGCCGGGTCGGGTCGGCAAGCGCTCGCCACAGGGGGTCGGTGTCGTCGTCCGGCCCGCACTCCAGCGGCACCACATTGCCGCGCATACATGTAACTCTAGCATTACATATTAGCGGCCGCCAGGCATGTTTCTCTTCGCCGCGCGCGAAAACCGGCTGCTACGAGCACGTCCCGGAGCGATGGTGGGTACATGCCGACGATCCAGCTGACCGGGCCGCGCTATGACGGGCATGCCGAGTGGTACGACGACTGGAACCGGCCGCACGCCGAGCGCAACGCATCCGAGGTCAGGGAGTTGCTCGGCAGCAGCGATGGCCTGTGCCTCGACCTGGGCTGCGGCAGCGGGCACTACTTCGACGCTCTCGCTGCGACCGGGCAGATCGTGGTAGGGCTGGACCGCTCGGCCGACCAGTTGCGCATCGCTCATCGCCGCTCCCGCCTGATCGTGCAGGGCGACGCGGCCGCGCTGCCGTTCCGCGACGGCACGTTCGCCACCGTAGCGGCACTGTTCATCTCGACCGATGTCGATGACTTCGCCACGGTCCTCGCCGAGGCCGCGCGGGTTCTGAAGCCGTCCGGGATGGTGGCCTTCTACGGTGTTCATCCGTGCTTCAACGGGCCGCACACCCAGTTGCTGGAGGACGGCGGCATGCTCGCGCACCCGACCTACCGCATCGCCGGATGGCATCAGGAGGCTCCCTGGTGGGGCCCTTATGTCCGCAGGCGGGTCGGGATGCGGCACCATCCGCTGGCCGAGTTGATCAATGCCTTCATCGGGGCCGGGTTGCTCCTCGAGCACGTCGCTGAACACGGAGACCGGTCGATTCCCACGATCCTCGCTATCCGCGCCCGCAAGCCCCCGCGAACTTAACGAAGATGGAAGCGCGCGGCTGGCGCGCCCACGATCGCTGGAAACGGACAATAAGCCCAGACGCCCACGCCGGATCGACTGACCCGAAAACAAACGAGGGTAAAACCGGGCAATTATCGCGCCGCCGCGACCGTCTCCTTAGACGGCGATGGCTTTTCCCGGGTTGGCGTGGAACATATCACCAGAATACGGTCGTGATCATGACGTCAACCCGGGAAAAGTCACTACTTCCCGGTTAGCCTGCGGTAATGAGCTACGCCGCTGACCCGCGCGTGGACGCTTACATCGCGGCCCTGCCCGAGTGGCAGCAGGTCATCTGCCGCCAAGTCCGCGACCTGGTCCACGCCGCCGACCCCGAGGTGGCCGAAACGATCAAGCGCACCACGCAGCCGTACTTCGTGCTGCATGGCAACATCTGCGCGCTGCTCGCAGCCAAAGATCACATCAACGTGTTCCTTTACGAC
>Ga0126378_10003967_pt1 | contig 11230 bp, 13 predicted proteins | sample PanSoiMetPlot_23_FD_92587 | JGI IMG/M metagenome (GOLD analysis project Ga0126378, IMG submission 92587) | Tropical forest soil microbial communities from Panama - MetaG Plot_23 | ecosystem: Environmental > Terrestrial > Soil > Tropical forest > Bulk soil | place: Panama | collected 2016-02-17
CCGTTCGTTCTCTACAGTCTCAGGCACACCTTTCTTACAAGGCTGGGAGAATCAGGATGCAATGCTTGGACACTGGCGAGGATCGCCGGTCATGGCTCCGTGGCAATGTCGGCTCGTTATGTTCACCCTAGCGAGGATGCGGTACTAGCAGCTCTAGATAAGATGAGTGGGCACAATTTTGGGCGCAACGAAAATTCGGGGCATTTTCTGCGCGAAGCGAAACCACACCTATCTTCTTCACATGACTAATTTTAGATTGGTCGGGGAGAGAGGATTTGAACCTCCGACCCCCTGGTCCCGAACCAGGTGCTCTACCAGGCTGAGCCACTCCCCGACTTCTCGGTTAGTCCCGTATTGTTATGAGTTTACGCTACTCCCTCCGATGCTGCAACCGAGCCAAAATTGGGACTATTGGGACTAAACTGCAATTTTTGTGCCGCGTTAATCCCTGAAAAAAGACCCACTCCCAACGCTACTCGCTCGCGATAATCACGGTCGAAATGCATGTAGCGTGACGTGGTTTGTAGGTTCGAATGTCCGACCCATTGCCTAATCAGGTCCTCGGGAACTCCGCGCTGCCGCAAGTATGACACGCGACCATGTCGGAGCGCGTGCAGTCCGGCAGGTGCGAGGCCAAGCGTTTTGAGAATCTGGTTCAGTTTCCGCCTGATGTTGCTTCTGCAGAAGGGTGTACCCTTAACGGTCTGAAACACCCGCCCAGTCGTTCGACTCCCCAAGTGCGTCGCCAGAATCTCCACCAATGTCGGTTCGATTTCGACCTCCCGGTACGACTTCGCGGTTTTTAACGAACCTTCCTGACCGTTGCGGACGCTGCGGCGAATGTAAATCCTGCCCCCCGCGAGGTCCACGTCTTCAACATGCAGCCCGAACGCTTCACCGCAGCGCATCCCAGTCCCCGCCAAGGTTGCAAACAGAACGCGCCACTGCCCAGTAGCAGCATTCACTATCTGCAGCATCTCATCAGCGGTGAAATAAACGTTGCTCCTTCGGTGGAACCTCTGTCAATCGGAGATTCCACTCGCGCCAAACCTTCTCACCAACAATCAGCTTGAGAACTCCTACGATGTTTGCAATTGTCTTGGGACTCAATGGTCGTTTGACGCCGTTCGGCCAGACGTGTTCCGTACGTGTCAAAGCAACGATGAATTCCTGTACTCGCCTCTCGTCAATAGCAGCCATCGGCAGAGAGCCGAATGCGGGTAGCAGATACTTCTCTAAGTGGCTACCCATGGTTTCCTGAACAGAGGGTTTGCACATGGACAGCCGATTTTCCTTCCACCAAGCGGCCTCGGCTGCGAACGTTCTCGCCGCTGCTGCGGATCGCTGAAGATGGTGGTCATCATTCAACCCCATCTCTTCCAACATGCTTCGCAGCTTCCGCTTGGCTTGCGTCTTTGTCATACCGTCAATCGGACCCAGTGACACTGACACCCTGCGTCGATTTTCTTCAATGGGTATATCGACGTAGTAGCGACCGTGCCACATACGACCCTTCTGTACTACCGTACCGCTCTGACCGGATCGAAACGACATACTCTTTTTCCGTTTCTGATTCGGCGTCGCGGACGCAAGTATAGCAACAGAGTTACCTTTTGCCAGGTCACCCGAACAGTTTGCAGGTGCTTCGCATACTGACCCTATTTCGCCGTACTGCTTATCGAGATCGCCAAATTCGCAATCACAGCGCAGCACGCCCGACTGTGAATCTCGGGTTTTGGAGAATGGACTGTTGCTGGTTACAAGTTGAGGTTGAAGGTTTGCAGTTGCGGAGCTTTCTGCTGAAATCCCACGATTCAATCCTTACCAATTTCTGCCTGATAGTTCGGACTACAGGCTTACTCTTGCTGTCCGAAACTAAAGACACTGTAGAGCAATGCTCCTTCCGTGCCGCCTACCTGCGAATCAGGATAGGTGTTTTGCTTCCGAGGCACTTATTCGGGCGTCTTCCTGCCTGATCCCGAATGTGTTGTCCCCGCTGAATCTGCGGGGTACTACCACACGCTGCCGTACTGTCTTAGCGCAATGCACATCCGCTTGTTCACCGGCTCACGAGCCGTGTTTCCGATGCACCTGCCGGAAACTGCATGGCAGGAATTTTGTTATCTCAGGCGACAATGATTCTGAACGCCAAGATCACAGTTACTGTGGCGGGATCACCTATCCCGCGATACCTGTTACCGCAGGTTGCGGTTGTGCATCTGTCGTCTCGGCTTGTTCTGCAGTGTACCTACGCCTGCAACGCCGATTTCTGGCCTGTTCCGTCGATGTTGCCCATTTGCAATTGTCAGGCTCGTAGTCGCCATTGTTATCGATGCGTTCGATGGAGTACTCTGCGCGAATGGCGTTAATCGATGTCGCCTCTGGGCGGGGTCGCATATCGGCATAAAAGTTCTGGAACCCATCATGCCCGATCCAGCGTTCGCAGACCCTGATGCCCCGACCTCCGTAATTAGCAAAGTTCGGATGGGTGCAGTTACAGCAGCGAGCGAGCATGTTCCGGTAAACCTGGTACTCCGGTCGGACTTCGCCACTAGCGGAGACCATCTTGATGCGACGAGCCTTCGCAGGCGCCCGAGCAGATGCCCAACAAAGGACGTGGAGGTTATCGTCTACTGTGTAAGTCCTGTCTGCAATGCTTCCGACCGAGCCGCGAATGAGTTGAACGCAATGGGCTACTCCAATGTGCGGCGCTATGTCGGCGGAAAGAAAGACTGGATCGAGGCCGGTCTGCCGGTGGTGAGGGAAGGGGAGCAGAAGGCTGCCGCATGATGGCTTGTGGGAATCGCAGGCCATAAGATCGAACCCAGCCAGCTGCCCACGAATGAGCGGTCCGTTGGTTGTGGTACCGGAGCCAATTACGCCTCGTGTTCCAATATGTTCACTAACACACTTGCCACCTAATGCCGAGACACCGTCTTTATGCTGAGAGCGAAGACAGTGTCTCGGCTTCGGATAGTGGCAGACGGTCTCAGAGATTTAACTAAGCCGCCGATGCAGCTAATTTCCTTCCCACTTCTTCTGGAGCAACGATATGTCTGATCAGACGGCGTGTCCGTTCAGCGAAGGCGAGCTTATCGGCGAGGCAACTCTCTAGCAATACGCCGACACCGAAATGACCTGTCATGTCGGCCATTTCGATCAAAGCGATGTATTCGCCTACACGAAGATGAATGAGTTGCTTAGCCTTGGCGAGGATGAACAGATGTCGTACCACTGGAGACTGAATCTCTGCAAGGTCCTTGCGAAAGTCCTCGACAATGATGTCGTGCAAGCGTCCAGTGAACTTGACCGGTTTCTCCCCGATCAATTTGAAGCACTCATCGAGTGTTGCCTGAATTTTGCTTGACACGAAGACTCGGGCTTCCAGAGCTTCTTTCACGTCTGGACGCTCGGCAACTTTGCTCAGCTCTTTGAAGATCTCTGTGGTGCGCTCATTGCCCTGCCTCAGGTTGCTCAGCAAAACTACGAATAGCTCTTTCGGATCTCGAACAGGCATGTTACCTCCTTTTTAGGCAAAGGCTAGAATCTTCGCCCAAGGATCGCAAGCTGCAAATATGGTAGCGGCGTATTCTAATATTCCCTAGAGCGAAAAATATTCATGGACCAAGCATTCAGGAGTTGAGCTACACCTATAGCTGTCGCCTGCTGTGTCGCTGATTCGCCAGCCTATAACACTTCTGTGATGAACCCTGTTTCCTCTGTGATGAATCATGCTTGGATCCGTGCGCTGTTCCTGGCAGGCAATTCGGAACTTGCAGATTGTTAGTAACAAATCTCTGGTGCGAATCGCCACATCACCAGCAATCGCAGATTTCAGTTGGCTACTGAACAGCAGTTCAGTGCCGTGTAGACCCTGGTGATGTTGCTCTTGCTGCGACCCAGCGTGTCCACTAAAGCTGCAGCCTATGCCTTGTTCCTGCTCAGATATTCAATCAGCGCCATTCGCAGGATGTCCTGATTCGTCCGCCGTGTCCTGGCGCTGAACGTCTTCAACCGGACAAATATCTCCTGTTCCAGTTTCACAGTCTGGGTGATCGGCTTCTGTTCGCCTGCCTTAGCCTTGGGAGTCATGCAGTCACCATTCTAGCGACAGTTGTCTTAGCCAATCCCATCTCAGCGGCGATCTGTCCAAGGCTCATGCCGGAACTTCGCAATTCAGCCACTCGGCCCCGGTCGCAGATAACCCGAGGTCTCCCGCCGATGCGGCCTCTCGATCTGGCACGTTGCAGACTGGCAATGGTTCGTTCAGGCAGACGGACACGCTCCTGCTTCGCAATGGTCGCCAGAATGGAGATCACCGCATCCTTGAAGAGACCACACGAGTCCAGGTACTGTTCCGTGAAAGACCGATAGCCGACGCCGTAAGCTGTCAGCCGCTGCAGATGCTGGAGCGTTTCGTATACCCCTTCCCGGCTGAACCTATCCAAGCTCCAGAAAAGTACCAAATCGAACTCGCGTCGAGATGCGGCTGCGAAAAAGACCAAGAATTCACTATGAACCCAGAATTCCCTTGACTCCGACCGGCCTTCTCATGGAAGCCCATTACACCACCGACCATTAAAACTGGTGTAACGGAGGTCACGAGCACTGCGGTTGTGGGCTGTTGACGACACGGCACATTCCATTTCCGTTGCCGAGCCAGCCAGAAGCAACGTGGATCAGGTCAGGCGCTTCCGACTGGTGTACAACGTACGTCTGAATGAGCCTCCTTTGAAAAGCATTCTTTCAGGGTGCGGGTGCCGGGAGTCTCGCTGGTGTGCCTTTTCCATGCGGCTAGGCTTGGCCGCTGCTGAGTCACTAGACTGCCGCGGTTACGCTATGCGGCAGCGGATCGAAAACACTTGCCAAAAAAGTCGTAGCCATCTGACAGATGACTAAGGTGGTTCCTGTACCTACTCTCGCAAAGCAACTGAATGAGGATTTATTTTCTGGCACTTGGATCAGGGTAGAAAAATGTACTCGAGCCAAAATCGTGAGCGCAATACCAGACAGCCTTATGACGCGTATTGGCGTCCCTATCCATATCGATGAAATTCCAAGGGAGCCTCTCAAGGGAGCCTCTTATGTACAAAGCCAACATTGCCGATGAACCTAGTATTCCCGATTTGTTGGCACTACTCCAAGAGACGATGGGACAGATAGACGCGCTAAATCAATCGTACGATGACCGAGCATTGATCGAACTCAAACGTCACATTGTGCTCGCAATTGCGGAGCTAAGTGTTGAAACACAGCAGCCATATCCTGATTCGTTGCCTGGAATTGTGCCTTTGCCTAACCCGGAACCAAAGCGTCGGAGCAAATAGGACCACCAACTAGGGCTGCAGCGGCAGCAAGCTGCAATGATTCGTGGAGGGCGAGGTCATTGATCAGACCGGCGAAACGCGACAAACGCTGACGTGGTTTACAACAGCGTCACACAGGCAATGAACAATTTGTGGGGGCCGTCGCTGGAGACTTAGTTCGGTGCCCCTTTGGAGAAAAGCTCGTTGCCATGCTCTTTCAAGCGCAAAACTTTTCGAGAAAGGTGTAGCGGTATGCCTAATGTCGATAACATATTCGAACCGCACCAATTCTTCGACGCACTGCGCCGATCACGCGAATCTGCGCTACTGCTGGATTATGACGGAACGCTTTCCCCGTTCCAATTAGACCGCGCTGAAGCCGTTCCATATCCAGGTGTTTCCTTCCTGCTAACCGAGATCTTGAACATGGGACATACTCGTATCGTTGTGATCGCCGGACGGCCTGCTCAGGAGATTATCCCCTTGCTTGGAATTCTTCCGCACCCGGAGATCTGGGGCGCGAATGGTTTGCAGCGTATGCGCGAGGGAGGCCCTTGTGAGTTGCCACGCCTGGATGAAGTCACCACCCGGGCGCTCGCCGAGGCCGACAGTTGGCTCGACGAACTGGGTATTCATCATCTGGCGGAGCATAAACCCGGCGGCTTGGCGGTTCATTGGCGCGGATTATCACATGGTCGGCAGTCGGAGATACACCAATCGGTGTTGCTAGGGTGGACACCTGTTGTACAACGCACTCGCATGGTATTGCAAGAATTCGACTGCGGTGTCGAGATACGTATGCCAGACCGGAACAAGGGCGATGCGGTCCGATCCATTCTGCTGGAGATGGACAAGGAAGCTCCGGTAGCATACCTTGGCGATGATGAGTCCGATGAAGACGCTTTTCGAGCGTTGCAGGAAAGGGGGTTAGGCGTCTTAGTGCGACCGCATTGGCATGATACTTTCGCCCATCTTTGGCTTGAGTCTCCAGCAGACCTTCTGGCGTTTCTGTGTAATTGGCTAGAGGTATGCGTCGAGGCACAACGACCGCCGCTACTCGGAGGCTATACGCGAGTAGAGTCGTGTCGTGGACTGAGTCTCGAATCAAACAGGTCTTCAGTAGTTTGCAGATGACCTGCCACGAGAATCGCTTTCGGCCTCCGTTCATGGAGCGGACTAAATCTGACGGACATCAATCACCACTCGGATTCAACCGGCGTACACAGGTGTATGCGAAAAATGAGCCTCTCAGAGGCATTCTTTCCGAAGCTGCGGCTGAGCCTAGAACGGCCAACCAAGGAGTGTCAGTGGTTATATGGATTCCAGTCGTTGCTGTGTCTTCTCGGCAGACAAAGCGACCGCACCACCGGGAGAATAATCAAAGCGGCGACAATGGTAATGGCATATTTCATGGGCATTTCCCTCGGAGGCAATTGAGGAATCGACCAACAGGGTTCACTAAGGTTGGTCGTTGCTGCATTGTTGTTCTCAATTAACGGCACACAAGCCCATGTGCTTCGTTCGTTTACAAGAGCCTGAAATTTAGTGGACTGTCGGCTCAATGACGGGAAATTCGCAAAGAACCTCGTCCACCGCCCGATCAATCGCCTCCTGGACCTTTAGAACAAGAATCTCCGGGCAAGCGACTAGGGAAACCACGATTGCAGAGCTTTGGGGTGAACCACTGAAGGATTGCGAGAGATGCAAGATTCCACCCTGTGCTGCGGTATCTGTCACCAGCTTGGCGGCGTCGTCGATGTACTGTTGGACTTCGAGATTACCCGGCTCTTTACGGTTAACTCTGTCGCGAGTGGGATTCACATTGCTCACCATTTTGGGTCTTCGGGCACGTCGCTGTAACGGGTGAAGGGCGCGGCCAGCCGTAATCTTCCGGTTAGGCGATATTACGGCCACAGGAAAGCAGCAGCCTTGCGATTTCCCTTAGAAAGTTCTCCGGTGTTATGCCTTTCGAAAGAACCAGGTCGATATGCTCGTAAAGCGGCGGCAAGTCCGCCAATCCAGTTAAGAGAACAAGAGGAACTTCCGGCTTCAGTCGTCTCATCAGACGCGTCAACTCTGCCCCCGTACCGTCCGTGAGGAAATGGTCTGTGATCACCAGGTCTACACGATTGCGATCAAACAAGCACAGAGCAGTCTCAACACTGCTGGCTGTCAGAACGGCATAACCTGCAACGGACAACAGGAGGCGGCGAACTGTTAATGCAGTGTGATCGTCATCAACGCACAAAATTACCATCGGCAAGGGAAGTCTCCTTCTGTACCTGGCAGGAAGAAGTCTTGAGACAACTCATCAATTCCCTGATGGTCCAGAATTGCAGCCAGTTCTACAGCATCGGAGAATGAAGCTCATGTAGGACTGCGAATGATCAAGAACAGGAATACAGAATGACGCCAACCACGGCCTTCCTTGCAGGCACGGTTCAAACACACCATTAACTGGCAGACTCGAACCTTACTTATGAATGTGACAGAAGGTAAACCGTAAGTCGTTGTTCCAGGACATCCTGGTGATTGCGCCAACGCAATGATCTCCATGCTTGTGACGAAGGCGATGTTGCTCAGGTTAATTCGTTTCCCCGAAATAGCCGCTCAGCGGACCTCAGCAGAACTCTCCCTCGCCTCTTGATCAGGATTCCCTTTCGTTGCCAATCGCTGAGCAAACGGCTCACAGTGTGGGGAGTAACGTTGGCTTCGTTAGCTAATTCCTCGTTCTGCACGTCGAGTTCGATACCTCCGGCAACCCTCTCGCCGATAGTGGTCGCGAGGTTCGCCAGAACATGAGCTACACGCTGCGGTGCGGGATCATAGCTCAATAGCATCCTGGCGTCTCGGTAATAAACGAAATACTCAAACACGATCATCAACGTGTTATCGATTAATCGAGGATAGCGCGTGATTAGCTTTCGAATGGTAGCCCGGTCCCACACCAACACCGAGCTATTCTTCACTGCCTCTATACTTACCAGGTATTCCACTGGAACTGGTAAAACCGCAGCCGGTGCGAAAATTTGCCCCGGAGTGATCCACCGCAGGATGACCTTTCGGCCATCGCGGGTAAAATAGAAATAGCGAACTCGCCCGTTTACCAACAGAAACACATGCTCGGCAGGATGTCCCTGGTTCACGATCACGGAATTCGCCAGGTATCGCTGTTGTCTGGCGGCTGAGACAATCGTCTTGACCTCAGCCGGGGAAAAACCATCGAGAAATTGTGACTCGACCTTGCGAAAGCGAATGACTGGCTGAGTTGCCATGCTGAATCCCCTGAGTGCCTCTGTGGCGCGTGGAGTCGCGACACGACGAACTAAGCATAGGTTGGTGGCGAGTGCCAAGGAAATTGTGATGGCGAACAGCTAAATTGTGTCAATCTGACCTTACAGCATTTCGCAACAGTAGACGCCAGCCGGGTTACGAAGCTGTAATATTAGGAATCCCTCTTTGCACATCGGAAGAAGACGGTTTCAGTGGCTGACAAACAGCGGCGTGCTCGCGTTCGGCTTGTTCCAAAGAGGTGTAACGGTCAGGACGCACCGTCTGAAAACACATCATGCAGATACTGTCCTTATCAGAACGCCGGGTGAACTCACGTGGAGCAAGAGACATTGCTGTTGTTAGCTCACTGATGTTAGTTGCAAAAATCTGATTCCAGTTGGCGGTGCAGAATAGGCGAGTACAAGAGAATTGGGATAATAATGACTCTCTCGACCTGTTCACATCCCCGAATCGTTGTAATCGCTGTTAAATTCTGATGAATGCGACCGAACGAGTTGATTCCCGATCCGCTCGCTCACACAGTGAATCGATTTTGTGCATGATGCGCTTGGCCCCGGCAGTGGAGTCCCCCTAGCCCTCCCCGCACGACCGATGTCGGGTCTTTATCATCCCTGAGTGCAACAAACCGCGAGTGGCGCAGATGATTATCCGGCGTCCATTCCGTGAACTCGAACTGCCCTACGACGACCGGCTTTACCCATCGACACTCCTTCATCTTCGCCGCTGTTAATCCTGCACCCCATCTGCCCGACCTCGCTTCAGGCAGATTTGCAAACGGGCACTGCTGAATTTCGAGGGGCTTCAGGCGCTTGTAAATCTGGTGCCGTGTGGTGGGCGCGAAGCCGTTGCGTGTCCGAGCGACATACTGAAGTTCACCGTTGCTGTAGTACCCAAAGATCAGCGCATCGAAGTTGCTGGCCGAAGGTGTGTACCCACCAATGACAAACTCCTGACCTCGGTTTGTGCGCATCTTCCGCCAAGCGCCTGACCGCCGACCCGGTTCATAGCGACTGCTGCGGCTGCTTCGCCACCAGACCCTCCAGCCCTGCGGACTCTGCCGAGTGGATCAGGTCCGTCAGTCTTGCCTTCAGTTCCGGCGAATAACAGATCGGCTCCGCCAGCCTGGGAAGTATGCGCTTTTCAAGCAAAACCCGCCGTTGCTCCAGCGTCTCGCCCATCACATCGCACCCGTTCAGGATGAGCACATCAAAAACGAAGTACGCGAGCGGAACTCTAGAGGAAACATAGGTCTGCAGCAGATTGAAAGACGGGCGACCATCTTTTACCGAGAGCTACAACCTCGCCGTCGATCACAGTTTCGTCCGGTAGTGCATCAAGCGCCGATGCAATCTGCGCATACCGGAACGTGAAGTCGTTATCATTACGTGATCGCAGCCGCACGTCGCCTTCGGTCTTAATCGCGAGTACCCGATAGCCGTCCAGTTTGATCTCGTAGAGCCAGTCAGCGCCTTGCGGCAGCTTTTCCGTCCGCAGTAACAGCATCGGCTCGATGAATCTCGCTCTCGTACTCGGCATGAGAGATTTGTAACACCAGCATTTGATCTACGTTAAGGCAGAGGGCAAATTCGGGACGGTCCGCCGAGCAAAAAAAGAAGATGCTGTATTGACTGTGTGTCTTCAAGCCGTGAGTCCGCTGTGGCAAATTTTGAATCCCAAAACTGCAAATTGCTGCAACTCGAATCGTAGTTAGAGGCCATAATAGCTTTAAATTCAATGGATTAATTTGGAAGCCCACGTGCACGAGATCGGCTACTACGCCCTCGGACTCAGGGAACTTAGGGTTCATTCAAACCACCCGCCAGCCCCGTGGAAGAACCTCTCACTGCCGTCTCATGCTCGATCTGCGGGAAACCTGTGCGTCTTGAAGACTGCAAGACGACCGATCTCGGAGAACCCGCGCACGAATCCTGTCTCGTTGAGCAACTACTAGAAGACATTAAGAAATGGAAGGGACTAGCGCTGCCCAAACGCACCGGAGGGTGACACAATATGGCGCTGGTCGTACGCTTCTCTGGCTGGTTCAATTGAACTACGAACTTCAGCAAGTGGCGTTATGTCTGAGAAGGTTGGGAACGCTGCAGTCATCTGCCGAATATGTGGTCTTCCCGTGATTCCTGAATTTTCCCCCACGGACCAAGACGGACTTCCGGTACACGAACGCTGCTACGCTAGCGTAACCGTTTCTGAAATCCTGGTTGAGCCTGCAGAGCCTGAAAAGTAGGTCACGGCGCGTCTTCGCAGTCGCTTTGGGACGCAAGCGAGTCATCGCGTAATTGCCCGGGTGATGGTCCGTCATATTAACGAGCCGAAACCCGACGACCAAACGCGTACGAGATACCGGAAAAATGAGCCTCCCGAAGCATTCTTTGAAGGGCGGTGCCAGGGGAGCCTCCAGCGGTGTGCCGTTCCATGCGGCTAGGGCGCAGCCGAAATATGCACAACGCAGCATTTGTGGTTGAACTTCTTGATTCACGAGCCGACAAAGTTATGCCGTATGGCTCAGTTCTCGACTGAGCATTCGGGCGTATAGGGCATGGTATTCTCGCGCCATTCGCTCTTTCGAGAAATGCTCTTCGACATACCGCCTGATCTCAATAGGGGAGATGTGA
>Ga0126378_10003968_pt1 | contig 11228 bp, 10 predicted proteins | sample PanSoiMetPlot_23_FD_92587 | JGI IMG/M metagenome (GOLD analysis project Ga0126378, IMG submission 92587) | Tropical forest soil microbial communities from Panama - MetaG Plot_23 | ecosystem: Environmental > Terrestrial > Soil > Tropical forest > Bulk soil | place: Panama | collected 2016-02-17
CTGATTGCGAGTCCCACGGCCGCCAGTAGTAGAACGCGGCGCAGAACCATCCATACCACGGTGACGCGTTGCGCGCCCAGAGCCATACGGATTCCAATCTCGCCGACCTGCCGCTCGACGTTGTAGGACACCGTCCCGTGAAGTCCCACGCAAGCGATCAGGAGGGCGAGAACTGCGAAACCCGTACATAGTTTCGCGAACGTAATTTCCTGGCTGATCGTCCGATCGATTTCGACAGCCTGCGTAACCACACTGGTAACGGGTATACGTGAATCCGCCTCCCCCACGATCTCATGCACGCTTCTGACATACTTCAGCGGATCACCCGTGGTGCGCAGCGCGTAGGTCATTCCGTCCGGAGAAAACTGGCTCACCGCTACGAACACGGTCATTGGACTCTCGTCGTTTTTCAGACCCCCGTACCGCAGGTTACCGGACACGCCGACGATTTCGAGATCGCGCTTATCGTTCACGAAGGTGATGCGCCGGCCCACGGGGTCCTCGTTCCCGAAGTAAGTCCGCGCCACCCGCTCGCTGATCACGGCAACCGGTGTGGAGTCCGGTTGGTCGCGGTCGTCAATCTCACGTCCGGCCAGGATCGGAATCTGCATGGTCGTGAGGAAACGCGGTCCGGCGGTTAGCACGCTTGCGCCCAGAACGGTAACGGCGCCGATCTTGATTGTCCCCCGGTACGTCTTCCCGGCACGGTCGGCGCTGATGATCGAGGCATCGGAAAGTGTCGCGCTGCTCACTCCGGGGATCGATTCGAAACGCGTGCGCAGGTCCGTGTAGAAAGTGGTGATTTCCGGGTCGCGATGACCAGTCTGGCGCGCATTCAACGAGAACAGAAGGATGTTCTCGCGGGAGTATCCCAGTTGGACGGAGTGCAGCTTGTTGAGTGTCCGGACGAACAGACCGGCGGCGACCAGGAGGAGGAAAGAGAACACGATTTGGGCGACTACTAGAACGTGCTGCGTGTGGCGGCGCGGTCCTCCTCCTCCGCCTTTGTTTAGCGCGGGCATGACGTCCGGACGCGTCGACTGAATCGCTGGAGCGAGGCCGAATAACACGCCGCAAACCACTGAAAGCGCCGCCGTCACGCCAAGCACGTTCCAGTTCAATTCCGCGTGCAGGGTGAAGTTCTCCTGCCCTTTGGAGAACAGAAACGTCAGCCATCGCACGCCCCAGACTGCAAACAAGACCCCTACTGCTCCGCCGAGCGACGCCACCACCACACTCTCGGTAAGTAATTGGCGAACAACGCGGAGCCGTCCTGCTCCCAGGCTGAGCCGCACAGCCATTTCGCGGCGTCGCGCGGCAGCCCTTGCCAGCAGCAGATTGCCGATGTTCGCGCACGTAATCGCCAGGATCAATCCCACCATCATCAGGAGCACGTACAGAGGCTTGGAATACCGGCGGCGCAAGCTACCCAAGCCGGCGGCGCCGGGATTCAGGACCAGCGCGGGCAGTCTGGCGCGCTCACCGTCGGTGCTCGCTGTGGCGGCAACCCATTGATGGAAACGCGGAGCCAGCGCTGCCTGCGCCTGGGCCATGCTTACACCGGGACGCAGGCGGCCCATCATTTCGATCCAGTAGAAGTTTTCGTCGTCATACATACGAGCTGACCCCGCGCCATCTACGAGCACATTCGTGTGCAAAGGAAGGTAGAGGTCCGGCGCCGTCTCAGGGTCCACTCCGAAGAATTCCGGCGGCGCGACGCCGATCACCGTGAAGGGAATGTTATCGACGAGAATCGATTGTCCAATCGCATTCGGCGGTTCGCCAAAGCGAGTTTGGCTAGTAGCAAAGCTGATCACGGCGACCGGGGCTGCGCCAGGACGGTCGTCTTCGGAGTCGATCAGACGTCCCGCTACTGGCGATACCGCCAAGCCGCGAAAATACTCACCGGTGACGTACTCCGTGCTTGCGGTCGTGGCCTGCCCGCGGACGGCCAGGTTATGGCGTAGCCCGTTGAAGTAGCCGAAGACCATGGAAAAGACGGAACTTTCCTCGCGAAGCGTCTCGAACGCGCCGAATGGGAACATCCCGCTGACCATCGAACCTTTGTCGCCTGGCCAGAGAACGCCTTGTACCCCGTGTATGACGTGGGCCCATTGTTTGTTGCCGTCAAAGGGCGGCCGGCTATGCCAATTCAAGACCACCAGCGACCCGGGATCGGCCACCGGCAGCGAGCGCAACAGAATGGACTCCATCAAGCTGTAGATCGCAGTATTGGCGCCGATTCCGAGCGCCAGCGACAAGACCGCCACGGCGCTGAATGCCCGGCTCGCGATCAGGGTGCGAAACGCATAACGGATATCCTGGCCGAGTTCCGACCAAAACCGTGTGATCCAAACCTCCCGTGACTCTTCCTGCTTGAGGCCGACGTTCCCAAATCGGCGGCGCGCTTCAGCTCGGGCGCGTTCCGCAGTCAAGCCGACTGCTTGCAGTTCCGCGGCTTTCTCCTCAAGGTGGAGTTCCATTTCCTCGCGCAGCCCCTCGCTGCGCTTGGCGCTCTCCAGCCAATACCTTAGCCGCCGTATCCACATCCCCGTCACTCCACTCCCATCACCCGCGCGATCGCCAGCGTGAGTTTCGCGTACTTTCGAGTTTCAACCGCTAGCTGTTTACGGCCAGCCGCCGTGATCTTGTAAATCCTCGCGCGCCGGTTATTCGATGTCACGCCCCAGACACCGTCGATCCAGCCGTTTAGCTCCAACCTCTGGAGAGCGGGGTACAGCGAGCCCTCCTCGACGAGGAGTTGATGGTCGGACGTTTGCTGAATGAACTGGACTATGCCGTAACCGTGGAGATCGCGCCGCGACAGCGTCCGCAGAATCAACATGTCCAGCGAACCCGGCAACGAATCGTTCTTTAGCGCCTTGCGTCCCATACCAAGAATTCTTAGCTTAGGACAGCGAGAGTCCGCGAGTCAAGTTCAGACGATTAGCCGAAAAATCAAGCAGGCCAAACTAGCCAGGAAACTCTAAAATATTTCGTGGCGATTCCACGGAGTCTGATGTTACTGCTGCGGCTGCCACAGTTCGATTTTGTTGCCGTCGGGATCGTAGATCCACGCGAATCGGCCGTAGCCTTCGTCCTGGCGGTTAGGATCGATCTGGACGCCTGCTGTTGCCAGCCGGGCGAGCAGTGCATCGAGGTCGTCGACAATATAGTTCAACATGAATGACGCTGAGCTGGGCGCGAATTTTTTCGTGTCGCCGGGGAAAATGCTCCAGACCGTCATCTGCTCGTTATCAGGATGGTCTTTTTCACGCCACGGCAGCATGACGCCATAGCCGCCAAGGTTATCCTCGAGACCGAGGTGTTTTGCGTACCACTCCTTCGTTTGTTGCTGATTGGCAGACTTGAAGAAGATACCGCCGATGCCAAGGATTCGGCCTGGCTGGCTCATGTTTTTTTCCTTTCTTGTAACTCTGCGTAGTCGTCTTGAAACTCTGCGCAAGTCCCGCAGGATTGTACTAGGCGGCCGCCAGCGATTGCGGTTTTTTTCTGAGCACGGCCGCGGACAGCAGCGTGATGACAAGGCCCACCGGAAATGGCTCGATGAACGTCATCGCCACGTTGAAGAGCGGATTCTTGTACATCACTTTGAGATTGTTGATTTCTTCAGATTTTTGCTGGATGGCGGCGGCCGTGGCGCCGGAGGCTTGCATCTTCTGGAGGACGTGGGCGCCGTACTTGTCCATGAAGTCCGGCATGAACTTGAAGTAGATGACTTCCCAGGTGGCGACGTAAAAGATGCAAGAGATTACGGTGATGGCCAGGCCGACAAGGAAGGCCCTGCCGAAGGTGATATGCCCCTTCCCCACGTTGTCGCGGTAAGAACGGACCCCAAAGAAGGTCAGCATCAGGGACAGTACGATGGTTGTATAACCCAGGACATAGCCGTGGTCGAAGTCGGGGCTTTTCATGAAGGGGACACTGGCGATCATCATGAGCGAGGAAAGCACGCCGGAAATGAGGCCGAAAGTGAGAATGGTCTTTTTCATGGGTCTCTCCTGTAGGGCACGATTTTCGAAGATCCCGAGCCCGTCGGGACGCCGCCATCTTTCCGAAAAGCAAGCTTCGATTGCGGAGGCACTTTAACGCAGAAGACGGGGCACTTGTCGTCATTCTTTTGGGTGATTTTTGGTGGATGGACGCAAAATCATGCTTTTTGGCGACCCCTTCAATCCTCACCTGGCCACACTGCGCCTCTCTCTCGCTACTTTTCCCCACGTTTAGCCCGTTCAGGTTCTATCCCACTTCCCCGATCCCCTCTTCTCTGCCTCTCAGCGCCTCTGCGCGAGGCTCTTTTACTTCCCAATTTCCAATTTCAATTTTCCCAATTTCCAATTCAGGGAATGATGCGGAGTTCTTTCCCCAACTGCACCGCCTGGGTGCGGCGCTTGGCGCCCAATTTGTCAAAGACGCGGCTGGAATGAGTCTTTACGGTGTTTTCGCTCACGAAGAGCTTTTCGGCGATTTCCCGGTTGCTGAGACCTTGGGCGATGAGGCCCAATATTTCCAGTTCGCGAGGCGTGATGGCGAGGGCTTCGCGTTTGCTGTCGTCCGGGCGAAAGGGTTCGCTGGTTGGAACGGGGACTTCCTTTACGACCACCCGCTCTTGTTTGTTGGTCAGCTTCAGGCCAAGCCAGATGCCGAGAGTGGCAAACGTCGCTGCAACCAAGCCTCCGTAGATTTCGATGGAGTGCTCGATGACGAGGAAGCGGTACTCCGCCCATTTCAGCGCAGCAATGAGAATGCCGGCGATCAGACCGTACAGGAGGACATGGCGTTTCATTGGTTGCAAACGGGTTCCGTCTGGAGGGAATTCTACTATTAGAACCGGCAGCACCGTTGCCCCAAAACAACGGAACGCCCCGCCTAATCCGTGTAGAGTCCTTCCAGATCCGATTTCACACGCTCGTATGGATCGCCTTTTTCTTCCGGCAGCAATTCGGGGTAATTCCGTTCCAGCCAGCCATAGAACTTCAAAAGGTTATTCCCGATGCGTCCTCCGGGTGGAATCCGCTCGACAAAAAGCTTGCGCACTTCGGTTTTGCGCGCTTGGTCCGCGTTGGCCTTCTTGGAGCGCCTTGCCATTCGGGGCAATTCTATTCGATGGTTGGCTTTGGTTCTATTTGATTTCGAGTTTGAAAAGCCGCTGCTTGACACCAACGGCCTCGTGCCATAGCGTCTAGCCCACGATGAGAACCGGATTGCTGACATTCGACGGCGCTATCGGGCGGCATCCCGCCGTCGATGCCTGGATGAAACAGCGTCCAGGTGAATTGGGAAACATCGCACGTCAGTGGTTTGAGGTGATGCGAAAATGCGGAGATGAAGTCCGGGAGCTTGTACATGACGGTTGCCCGGTTGCGTGTTTGGGAGACGCGCCCTTCGGCTACGTCAATGTTTTCACTTCACATGTAAACGTGGGGTTCTTTCACGGCGCCGCGCTGCCAGATCCGTCGCGCTTGTTGCAAGGCGCTGGCAAATTCATGCGTCATGTGAAGCTGAAACCGGGAACGGCCACAGACGCCGTAGCGCTTAGCTCGCTTATCGAAGCGGCGTACTCGGACATAAAGGCGCGCGTCGAAAACGGCTAGCTCAGAAACCCCTCGGGAAGTCGCTTCGCATGAGCGCATGCTAAAGTGCTCGAAAAGGAATTGACGCGGAATTGCCCTCTGTTAACATGGGAAGCTCCCGCAGCGCAGCGGATTGAGCGTGGCCAACCCCCAACCCTGGCAACGTAAATGAGAAGTGTTGTCTCCTCAGTGGATTGCTGTCTTGCGGGGGTGGTGAGTGAGCAATGACAGTTAAAATCCAACTTCGCCCTGAAATTTGTGACTACCTTCGCACCCTGGTTCATGCTGAAGTTAACGAGCAGAAAAACAGGCAAAGAATCGAGCAGCTTGCGACGAAAATCCGCGGCCAACTCGACCAACTGACTGCTCCAAAAATAAGCAGAATGCCAAAGGCGATTGGGGCACGGTCCTAAAACGTCTATTACGGGTCGACCTTCCCGCCAATCCTTGAAAATAAGCTATCCGTGTGGGAAAACAAGACACTAAGACTCTGCGTGTCAGGCCTCGCCGTGTCGATATGGAAATTCATGAGGGAAGCCAACCAAAGAGGTGCCATGGTGCTTGAAGAGAAGCAGTTACGCGCAATTCTGGTCTGTGCTTTTGAGAACTTGCAGAGACAGAACACCGTCCTCTATTCGTTGACCACGGAGTTGGAGGCCGTGCGGGATGTGCTTTGCGAGCATGGGCAGGCATACAAATCTTTGTTGACGCAAAAGCGCGCTCATTACGTGGCAGAACTAAAGTCCACCGTCGCCGATGACTTCGCAAAGTTTGAGCAAATCATCCACCAATTGAAAGAGCCCAAGCTGCCTTGATCCGCGCGCGTAGCGTTTCAGGCGTGCACCGCGTGCTTGCGCTCGCGATCGAGTCTGACTGCCAATTGCGGGCGAAGGCTCGCGAGGTTCTTCAGTGTGTTGTAACAAAACGCCGCGCCAAGGCTAAGAAGCGCTATGGTGACCAAAAAGCTTGACATTTCAGCCGAGGATAGCGGCCCGCCGCCGTGAACGAGCGAGAATGGCTCGTCCTGGAAGAGCTTGAACTCGGAGCGAGCCAGTTCCTTCTTCAGCGAAGCGGACTGGTCGATGAGCTTGTCGGAATCGCTGACCAGCTCCGCGTTTACTTCCTGCTGATACGCGGCAGCCAGAGTTTCCTGCGCGGGATTCCCATTTAAAGTCGTGCGAAGCCAAGACTCCGCTTCCTCACGGCTTGTAAATCCCGGCGAAGTTTCCAATGCGTGCATTGCTTTGAATTTTGCTGCAGAAGTAACGGGGTCTTCCGTGGCAGCCGAAGTGGCCGCGACTTTTTCCCGCTCTCTGCCCCGCGATTTCCGCTTTGGTGGTTCGGGGGGCGCGGGGGCCGCACTCAGGACCGAAACCATGGCATTGCGGTAGACGTCCGGCACAACAGTATGAGTGGTTTCCTTCGGACGTGGGAGTTCCTCCGCGCGCTTGTCCAAGGCTTCAGCAGCCGCTGCCAATCGGGCGCGCAATTCGGCGCCTTGTGACATCGACTGGAACAGCCGGATGGCGTCAAAGTGCGCAGCAAACACGAAAATACAGGAAAGCGCGATGGTTACCAGGCGTGCTTCGAAGGCGAAACGCTGCGAGGCTCTCTCCATGACGTAATCGAACCAGGCCCGGAAAACTTCCAAGCTTGGCTGGGACGGAGTCGGGATCGCGGTTAATGCACCTGCGCCAGGAATGGATTCCGGCTCGAGGTCCTTCCCTGCTGGGGCTGCGTTTTCCATGGCGACGGCCACGCTTGTTTGTGTTTCCACGGGCACAGCGTGGCGAACGATGCCTTCGTCGAAATCCTCAGCCGGAGAGAGACGTTCATGATGCTGCAATGGCGCCTCCGAGGCGCGGCGGACAATGCCCTCATCGAAATGAGGCTTCGAGCGGACGAGCCCGCTCGTTTGTGGGGTTGCTAATCTCGATTTTGCCGCCGGTCCGTTCCCATTCCACGCCATCATCAGCATTGCGCGCTGGGCCGGATCGGGCAAGGTTCCCGGAAGCGGTTCGCCGAGCCTTTCAAGAATGGCGGGCAGCTCTTCTACACGGATGGAGGTGGCTAGGCGCCAGCGGCTGAGCAACCCGCCGAGGATCGCTCCTACGAGCGCGCCGGTGCGCCAGGGATGCTGGCAGAAATTGATGACGGAGATGTAGCCGGCGAGACGGTCCGCATAGATGCAACTATCTGCGAACCAGTGCTTGGCAATAGCCGTTGCGATGGGCGTGATGAAGAAGCCTCCAACCGCACCCACGAACAACGGCAACAGGGGAATGGAAGCGCCCATGCTTTGCAGCTTTCCTGCGGTCTCCGGCGGAATGAACGGGAGCCGGTCCGCGCGAAGGCGAAAGTGCGAAAAGACGGAGTCAGAAGCTGGGGGGTAACGCAGCACTCTGCGGGCAATTTCCTTTGCTCGCTGGCTGGCTTCTTGACCGGGAAAGACGGTTTCGAACAGATCCACTAGGCTGCGCCGCAAATTGGCGCCTCGCAGACCTAGCAAGCTGACAACCACCTGCGTAGCCGCTGTAATGAACAGGCTCGCGAGAAGCATGAGGACGAGAAAAGTGATGACGACGTCAAGGTGTTGAAACATGGGTGGGCTTTCCGGGATGAGGGTCATGAAAAGTCTAAAAGAGACTGCGTTTGGGAGGGCGGAAAAGGCCGTTTGAGTGTCCTTATCGTTAACGGGCAAACACAAGTCAAACTTTCAGAAGCACCCCGCTCGGGGGTATGGCTGGCAACCTCTCTGACGCGGGGAAGTAAGCCAACCAGAAGGGGCAGGTTGATTTTAGTACTAGTCCCCGGGATTGACTTGACGCTTCGAGCGCCTCCTGAGCGATTCGCAGACAAAATCGACCGCGGTGGGGGTCCAAGAGGGATTTGCACGGAGGGTGAAGGACATTCACTGCGCGAGTTAGTGGCTGTCGAGGGCGAAGGAAACTCTTTGTTGATGGAAGAAATGAAATCGGGTGGCTGCAACTCTTGTTGGGGTTTGTTCCTTGAAGAGAGTCAAGGAGATGAAAAGAGCCACAGCCACCCTTTGGCTTAATGCCACGCAACGGCAGACTAAGAGATCCTTAAGCCTGGGCGTACCTGTCAAAACTGACAGGTCAATCTGTTTAAAGCTAAACCCCGAGGAGGAACGCAGGTGTTCACCTACTTGCGCGGCTGACTCACGGGAGCACCGTAGTTACGGAGTGACGGGGGGTGAGCCTCCCCTGTAGGCCTCCGAAACCCCTTGGAAACCGAGGAGTTCACCCCCCAAGCATTCCGCCTGCCTCGACGCGCCGAGTCTGCCAGCGTCGAAGCGGAATCCGCAAGGGTGGGGTGTGCGGGGCGGTACCTCGCGGATTCTCTCCCCTGGTGGGACTCATACCGCCGGTGAGTCACCAAATCAGGCGTCCCTGCACTTGACCCGCACGTCCGACTCGTCCCTGAAATTCCAGCGCTTGTGATTGACGATGACGGATGCTATTTCCTCGGGGGCAAAAGGAATCTGCTCGTATCCTCGAACTTCGATGATGCAGCCCTCACTCGCAACAACTTGATCGAAGCACTTGCCATTCTTAAGTTCGACTGAGATTACTTGATAGCCGATACCCGTTTCCCCGCTTTGCTTCAAATCGTGGAGCCAGGCCCCAGGAATCGGATATAAGCACTTCATGGCGACTAACCTCTCGGAATGAAACTCCTGCGGGGGAGTTAATGATACCTCGTGCCAGCCTTGAAAGGAAACACGAGCAGTTTAACAGGGGGGCGAAACGGGGGGAATCGGGTGGCTGCAGGCTCTCTAAAAGGGGTGAGCGCTCTTGTGGGTTCGGGAGCGCAAGAGCTTTACAGCCACCCTCTTTGGCTTCGGGCCACGAGCCTAAGAGGATCTAAGCCTTGGCGATAGCTGTCAAAACCGACAGAGAAAGGCACCGAATCGACCCAAACCTCGACGGGATAGCGTCAAAGCACTCATTTCGTAATCCCTGCCTGGTGGACCTGATTTTTCGTTTTGTCTGCGACTACCGCACCGCCCTTCATCACCCAGCGGACGTTGTTGATGGCCAGGTTGATGTCCGCGAGCGGATCGCCTTCGACGGCGATGAGGTCGGCAAGATAGCCGGGGGCGACCGCGCCTAGTTCGTTTTCTTTGCCTAGCAATTCGGCGGCGTTGGTAGTTGCGGTGCGGAGCGCTTGCTCCGGAGTCATTCCGGCTTTCACAAACCAGGCGAGTTCGCGCGCGTTTTCCCCAAACATTGTATAAATCGCGTCGGAGCCCATAGCGAATTTCACGCCGGCCTTGTGCGCTTTGCGCGCCGTCTCCAAATTGCGCGCAATGAAAGCCTTGGTCTTCTCCTGAAAACCGTCCGCGTAGCCAATCTTCTGCCAGTTGTCCAGGTAAAAGCGATTGTGATCGATAGTGGGAACGTAAAATGTGCCCCGCTTAGCCATTTCGGCGATCGTGGCGTCGTCCATGTCGGTGGCGTGTTCCAGCGAATCGGTTCCGGCGCGCACGGCGTCGCGCGCTCCGTCAGGGCCGTAGGAATGAATGGCAATCTTTTTTCCGAATTGATGCGCGGTGTCCACTGCGGCTTTGATTTCTTCGTAGTTGTAAGTTTGAAAGCCCGTGGTGTCGTCGTCGGTGCCCGTCGAAGCATACATCTTGATGAGGTCCACGCCAGCGGCAATCTGCTGGCGCACCACGCGCAAGACTTCGGGCACGCCATCGGCAATTCCTCCCGCCGGTAAGTTCGGACCCGGTTTGTAGGGCGTGTTCGTGACGTACAGCCCATAGCCAACCACGAACATGCGCGGCCCAATCATTTCTCCGCGATTGATCAGGTCCCGCATAGCGATGTCCATGTATTGATCTGCACCAAGGTCACGGACGGTGGTGATGCCCGCTTCCAGCGTGCGCAGCGCGCCTTTGCGTGCAAGGAAAACTTCGACCGCTGGAGGATTCGCCGCGAGCTGCTTCAGCATGGGCTGTCCCGGCGTCTCGTCCGTGTACATGGTCATGTGCGTGTGGACGTCGATGAGCCCAGGAAGGCCGGTGTACTTCGAGAGATCGATCACGTCCGCTCCTGGAGGGATGGCAGAGGGGTCGCTCGTCACTGCTTTGATGCGGTCGCCCTCGACGATGACGATGGCATTTGTCCACAGCTTCCCTTTTGCATCCCAGAGCTTGCCGAAGCGCACGGCTTTGCTGGTTTTTGCGGCTGACTTTTCTTGCGCGGACGCAGCGGAAAGCCCGAACACGAGCAACACGATGGAAAGGAGCAAACGAATCCGCTTCATGGAGCACACCCCTTGCTAATGCGCAACGGCTACAGGCAGCGTCCGCACGGGTCAGCTACGAAAGGCGCCCGCCTCAGCCCTTCGACTTCGCTCAGGATAAAAAAGGCGGCCGCTACGCTTTCTAATTCAGTTGTGAGACGAATGCAATGGCAAAGAAGCGAAGTTACAAAGCGTTGTCATTGTGAGGCCATGCGACGACGACGGCGAAGAACTTCTGCCTCGCCACGACCTTTGCGTCGAGAATCTCAACCTATCAACGCTGATCGAGCATGTGTCCGTTGAGATCCTTCGGCCGCAAAAAACGCGGCCTCAGGATGACAGTGTATTGTTGCCAAAGCA
>Ga0126378_10003969_pt1 | contig 11226 bp, 15 predicted proteins | sample PanSoiMetPlot_23_FD_92587 | JGI IMG/M metagenome (GOLD analysis project Ga0126378, IMG submission 92587) | Tropical forest soil microbial communities from Panama - MetaG Plot_23 | ecosystem: Environmental > Terrestrial > Soil > Tropical forest > Bulk soil | place: Panama | collected 2016-02-17
AACGATTTGTTGCGCGGCCCGCGCGGTCACCGCCCCACCTCGCGGGCGAGGTCCAGGCCGAGGAACCGGTCCAGGTAGGCGAACGCCTCGAACTTCGATCCGTGCGGGATTTCCTCGTCCGCGGCCAGCCCACGCAGGGCACGCAGCGCGGCCGGGGTGTCCAGGTCGCCGTCGAGCGCGCCGAGGAAATCGGCCACGTACTCCGCGCACATGGGCTTGCTCGGCGACAGCGCCCAGCGTTGCATCCAGCCCCGCCAGTGCTTCAGCAAGGTATCTGCGGCAGCGAGATCATCGCGGCCTAGCGTGAGCGTTGTCCGGTAGGGGTGCTGCAGCAGCGCGAGCCGCAGCGCGAGCGGGTCCACGCCGGTGGCGTCCGGGACCGGTGGCCGCGTCTCACCCGGCACTATCCGGTGCGCCGGGGAGCCCGCGAGCTCCCCGGCGCGGGCGACCGCCACGTCGAGCGGTTCCGGCGGGCTCGGCGCCACGTCCGCCGGGTAGATGTTCAGCGTGTCCCAGCCGGCCGCGGCCGGCTGGGACACGCTCGGCCGCAGATGGTGCCGTTCGGCTACCCGCCAGACCAGGTCCGCGAGCAGGCAGGGCCGTGGCTGCGCGGGACTGGCCACCCAGATGCGCAGTTCGCCGGGAAGGGCCGGGCGGACCGGCGTGGTCCGCGCGCCGCTGGCGTCCGGAAGCTGGAGCACGCCCCCACACTAGGGGCGCGGCGTCGTAACCACGCTCCAGCGGGACCCGTTCCACGACTCCGCCAGCGTCAGCTCGTTGCCGATGCCGGCGAAGTCCCCGACCGCCATGCAGCTCGACGCGCCGGTACAGGACACACCGCGGAGCTCGTTGGTCGTCGACCCGGGGTTGGGGGTAGTGACCAGGCTCCAGCTCGCCCCGTGCCACGCCTCGGCCAGGTTGAACGCGGACTCGCCGGTGGAGTCCGTCGAGGATCCGACCGCCATGCACGCCGCCGTGCCAGGGCAGGAGATACCACCGAATCCGGCCACGGCCGCCCCCCGCGGGTTCGGGCTGGGCTGCACCTTCCACCCGGTGCCGTTCCACCGTTCGGCCAGCGTCACCGAGTTGGCTGCCGGCGTCGCGTGGCCGCCCACGGCCAGGCACGCCGCCGGGGAGGTGCAGGCCACGCCGGCGAGCCCACCGCTGGAACCGGGCGTCGGCGTGGTGCGGCGCTGCCACGTGGTGCCGTTCCACTGCTCGGCCAGCGTGACCTGGGCCCCGGTGCCGTCGTTGAACCCGGAGAATCCGGTCGCCATGCAGGCACTGGGGCTGGTGCAAGACACCGCGCTGAGCGCGGTGCCGCCGGGGGCAGGCGGCGGTGGGGTGCGCACCACCTGCCACGCGGTGCCGTTCCACCGCTCGGCCAGGGTGACCTGGGTCGGGTTCAGCGGCCTGCCCTCGTTGCCCACGGCCATGCAGTCCGACGCGCTACTGCACGAGACACCGGTCAGCACGGCGCCGGCCTTGGCCAGCTTGGGGGTGGGCACGACCTTCCATGCGGTCCCGTTCCAGGACTCCGCCAGCGGGTGGAACCTGGTGACGCCGGGCGGCACCTCGACCTGAATCTGGCCCACCGCCATGCACCTGGTGCCGCTGGTGCACGACACCGAGCTGAGCAGCTCGCCTCCGCCGGGGTGGCGCGGTGACGGGCTGGGCACGACCTGCCAGGTGCGGCCGTTCCACCGCTCGGCCAGGGTGAAATTCTGGAAGCCCGAGGTGCCCGGAATCTGCCCCAGGAACCAGCCCACGGCCATGCAATTGGCTGCGCTCGGGCAGGACACATCGTTAAGGCTGGCGTTGATCACCGACTGTGCAGTGGCGGCGGACGCGGGCCCCGCCATCAGGGCCGCGAGGCAGCCGGCCGACAGCACCGCCAGCAGCCGTGGAGTCAGTCTGCGCAGGGTGAGTGGGTGCCCGTTTTCTGCCACGGCAACCTCCGAGTGCTTACTCCAACGCACCGAGCCGGCCGACGGCGGCGTCGATGCGCTCGTCGGTGGCGGTCAGCGCCATCCGGATGTGGCCGCCGCCCGCGGGGCCGTAGAACTCGCCGGGGGCGACGAGGATGCCGGCGCCGGCCAGCGCCCCGACCGCGCCCCAGCAGTCCAGGCCGGGCCGGGCCGCCCACAGGTACAGCCCCGCCTCGGAGTGATCGATCGTCCAGCCGGCCTGCTCCAGCGCCGCCCGCAGCCGGGCGCGCCGGGCCGCGTAGCGGGCCCGTTGCTGCAGCGCATGGGAATCGTCCTCCAGCGCCGCCGCCATGGCGGCCTGCACCGGGGTGGGCATCATCAGGCCCGCGTGGCGGCGGACCTCCCGCAGTTCCGCGACCAGCGCCGGGTCCCCGGTGACGAACCCGGCCCGGTACCCGGCCAGGTTCGACCGCTTGGACAGTGAGTAGACCGCGAGCATCCGGTCCGCGGACCCGCCGCTGACCCCCGGGTGGAGCACCGACACCGGTTCGGCTTCCCAGGCCAGGTCCAGGTAGCACTCGTCGGAGGCGAGGACCGCGTCCCGCTCCCTGGCCCAGTCGGCCATCTTGCGCAGGTGCGCGGCGGGCAGGACGCGGCCGGTGGGGTTGGCCGGGGAGTTTACCCAGACCAGGCGGACCCGCTCGGGGCCGAGCGGCGCGAGCCCGTCGGCCGCCACCGCCCGGGCGCCGGCCAGGCGTGCCCCGATCTCGTAGGTGGGGTAGGCCAGTTCCGGGTACACCACAGTGTCCCCCGGCCCGCAGCCGAGCAGGGCGGGCAGCGACGCGATGATCTCCTTGGTACCGATTACCGGCAGGACCGCGCCGGGGTCCACGGACACGCCGTGCCGCCGCGCCAGCCATCCGGCGGCCGCCTCACGCAGCCGCGTGGTGCCTGCGGTCTGGGGATAGCCGGGTGAGTTCGCGGCCGAGGCGAGCGCCTCCCGCACCACGGCCGGGACCGGGTCGACGGGCGTGCCGATCGACAGGTCCACGATGCCGCCCGGGTGCGCCGCAGCCTGCTCCCGGTACCGGCCGAGCAGGTCCCAGGGAAAGGTCGGCAGTCGCGCGGCGGGCCTCAGGTGTCGTGCTCCTGCGGAGGCAGGGCCGCCACGATCGGGTGGTCCTTGTGGATCTTTCCCACCTTGGCGGCGCCGCCCGGGGACCCAAGATCTTCAAAGAACTCCACGTTGGCCTTGTAGAAGTCCTTCCACTGGTCGGGCACGTCGTCCTCGTAGAAGATCGCTTCCACCGGGCACACCGGTTCGCACGCGCCACAGTCCACGCACTCATCCGGGTGGATGTAAAGCATGCGCTCGCCCTCGTAGATGCAATCCACGGGGCACTCCTCGATGCAGGACTTGTCGAGCAGGTCCACGCAGGGCTGCGCGATGATGTACGTCACGTCGGAACACCTCTTCCGGCTATGTCCCCAGGGGGTCCGGGTCCAAGTATTACGGGTCCCGGAAGCCCGGGGGCTCAGCTTGCCTGCACAGTACCCGCAGCCGCGGTACGTGTGTCTTTCACCCAGCCGGTATGGCCCGTTGGCGCCGGCCAAAGGAACCCGGCATACCGCACCTCGTGCAGCCGGAACTGGCTGGCGTGGGTGACCAGCCAGGTGGCGACCGCCCAGCCCACACTGGCCTGTGGGACCTGGACCGACAGGGAGGCGGCATCGCCGCGGGCAGCGGATTTGCGCGCCTCCAGCGGGCCGAACGCCCGGACGACCGCCCGCCGGGCCGGGGTGAGCTGTGCCGTTCCCGTGCGGTGCGCGGCGGGCCAGCACCAGACCGCGCGCGGCGCGGCTCCGGTGAAGGCGGGGGTCAGCCGGGACGCCATGGGCTGGTACTGCGCGTAGGCGGAACCGTCCGCGCTGTGCTGCACCGCCTGTGCCGCCTTGGACACCGGCATCCGCTGGTAGCCGCGGACCCCGGCGAGCGCACGGAAAAACCGGGTGCTGGCGTACACCGGGTTGATGAGCTTGCTGGCCGGGCCCCAGCCCGCCGAGGGCCGCTGCTGGAACACGCCGACCGAGTCCCGGTCACCGTAGTTGGGGTCGTGCAGGTGGGTCTCTTGCATGGCGGTCGCGTACGCCACGGTGACCGCGCGGGACGGCATCCCCCGGCGGTAGGCCACCCCGGCGATGGTCGCCGCGATCTGCGCCTGCTGGGGATCGAGTGCGACCGCCGCGTGGCCGCTGCCAGCGGTGCACCCGGTCTGGCCGAGGATCGCCGGCACCTGCCGGACCGCGAGGTAGACGCCTGCCGCCAGGGCCACCACGACCAGGAGGATGACCGGCGTCAGGTAACGACTGCGGCGTTTCCTCGGCACACCACCTGACGGTACCCGGTGATTTAGGCTCCTCAGGTGAGCGATTCCAAGCTCGACCCGCGCCTTGACGAGCTGTGGGCACGGCGGGCCGAGATGAGCAGCGACGACTCCGGCGCCCGCGCGATCGTGACCGCCGCGGTGGACGCCCTCGACGCGGGCGAGGCCAGGGTGGCCTGGCCCGACCCGGTGACCGGTGAGATCTGCGTGGACGAGCGCGCCAAGCAGGCGATCATGCTGGCTTTCCGGCTGCTGCCGATGCAGCGTTCCGGCGCCGGGCCCTTCCACTACCACGACAGGGTGCCGCTCAAGACCCGCCTCGACGGGGTCCGGGTGGTGCCCGGCGCGATCGCCCGCTGGGGCTGCTACCTCGCGCCGGGCGTGGTGCTCATGCCCTCGTTCGTCAACATCGGTGCCCGCGTCGAGGAGGGCACGATGGTGGACACCTGGGCCACCGTCGGCTCCTGCGCCCAGATCGGCAGGAACGTGCACCTGTCCGGCGGGGTCGGCATCGGCGGCGTGCTGGAGCCCCCGAACGCGGTGCCCGTGGTGGTCGAGGACGACGCGTTCATCGGATCGCGGTCCATGGTGGTGGACGGCGCCCGGGTGCGGACCGGCGCCAAGCTCGGCGCGGGCACCGTGCTGACCGCGACCACGCACGTCATCGACGTCTCCACCGGCGCGGAGCTGCCCCGGGGGGAGGCCCCCGCGTGGTCGGTCTGCGTCAGCGGCAGCCGGGTCCGCAGCTTCCCCGGCGGTGACTTCGGCATGCCGTGCGTTCTCGTGCTCCGGCGGCTGGCCGAGGGGACCGAGCACAACCGGCTCACGCTGAACGAGATCCTGCGCGACCATGGGGTGAGCGGCTAATGGCAGGATCGTGAGCGTGGAACCCGAGTCACGCCGCAGGATGCGCCGGCAGGGCCCGGCCATGCTGCGCGGCCGGGCGATCCCCAAGACCACGACGGACCAGCGCCTGCTCGACCGGCGCGGGCCCAGCGACTGGGTGCACACCGATCCCTGGCGGGTACTGCGGATCCAGGCCGAGTTCGTGGAGGGGTTCGGCCTGCTCGCCGGGCTGGGCATGGCGGTGTCGATGTTCGGCTCGTCCCGGGCCCGGGAGGGGACGGCGCAGTACGAGCTTGCCACGCGGATCTCCGCGGGCCTGGTCAGGGCCGGGTACGCGGTGATCACCGGTGGCGGCCCGGGGATCATGGAAGCCGCCAACAAGGGCGCCGCGAGCTCGCGCGGGATCTCCGTCGGCCTGGGCATCGAGCTGCCGCAGGAACAAGGGCTGAACGAGTACGTCGACATCGGCCTGGAGTTCCGCTACTTCTTCATCCGCAAGACCATGTTCGTCAAGTACTCACAGGCGTTCGTGGTGCTGCCGGGCGGGTTCGGCACCCTGGACGAGCTGTTCGAGGCGGTCACGCTGGTGCAGACCGGCAAGATCACCAAGTTCCCCATCGTGCTCGTGGGCAGTGCCTACTGGTCCGGCCTGCTGACCTGGCTGCGCGAGGTGGTCAGCGAGGAGAGCAAGATCTCACCGGCCGACCTGGACTTGCTGAGCGTCGCCGACGACCCGGATGAGGTCGTGCGGATCATCGTCACGGCGCACGGCAACGCGGCGAGCGACGGGCGCGACGGGCCGGGCTGGCCGGAGTCAGCCCAGGCCCCGCGTGGTGAGGCTGGGTAGCCGGGTACCCGCGATCGAGCTGGTCATGTCGATGGCCCGGCGCACCGGCCGGACGTGCCGGGTGCGGATGGCCGGCGTGCCGAGCCAGGTCAGCACCGCGGCCCTGGCGACGGCGGCGGCCACCGGTCCACCCGGGTCCTGGCCGTCGGCGTCCACGGCGGCCGGTACGCCCTCCCACAGCCGCCCGCCCGGATGGCGGGCACGGATCGCCGCCGCGGCCTGATCGCTGAGCCCGGTGCCGTCGATCATGTCCGCGCCGTCGGCGATCGCGACGGCCGCCCCGGCGGTCGTGCGGACGGCCGCGATCAGGACGGCGCGGCCCGGCGGTCGGCCGTCGGCGGGCGCGGGCCGCCGCGGTCTGTGCCCTGTCACCCGCCGAGCATGGCACGATTCCTACTGTGCCGGTGATTTTGTTGCTCGCGGCCGCGGCGATCCTGGGCTGCGTGGTGCTTGCCGCCCTCGGCCGGGCGGGGGAGATGGCCGCGTTCCCCAGCGACTCCCCGCCGTTGCGCCTCGAGGAACTGACCGCGGCCGACGTCGCGCTGCTGCGCCCGCCGCTGGCGCTGTGGGGATATAACGTATCCGCGACCGAGGAGGCCCTGGGCGTGATCGCCCGGTCGGTGACCGCGCGCGACGTGGAAATCGCCGCGCTGCGCCGGGAACTGGCGGAGCTGCGGGCGCGGTGGGAGCCGCGGTAGTGGCCGCGGCGGGTGCCGTGCCCGGGCCGGACGGGCTGCTGCGCTGCCCGTGGGCGCTGAGCAGCCCGGACTACCGTGCCTACCACGATGAGGAGTGGGGGCGGCCGGTGCGCAGCGACGCGGGTATCTTCGAGCGGCTGTCGCTGGAGGCGTTCCAATCCGGGCTGTCGTGGCTGACCATCTTGCGTAAGCGGGAGAACTTCCGCGCCGCGTTCGGCGGGTTCGAGCCCGGGACGGTCGCCGGGTTCGGCCCGGCCGACGAGGCGCGCCTGCTCGCCGACCCCGGCATCGTGCGCAACCGCGCGAAGATCAGCGCGGTGATCCATAACGCGCGGGCCGCCCTGGGCATGCCCGGCGGCCTCGCCGCCCTGGTCTGGCGGTACGCGGAGCCTCCGGGGCCGGCGCCGGTTACCTTGGCGGACGTGCCCGCGTGGACCGCCGCCTCCCGGGCATGCGCCCGTGAGCTGCGCGGATTGGGATTCTCCTTCGTCGGCCCGGTCACCGTCTACGCCACGCTGCAGGCCTGCGGGGTGGTGGACGACCACCTCGCCGAGTGCTTCTGCCGTGGCACGCGCGCGTGAATCCGGTTCTGCTGACTCATACGGAGCGTGTCAGACTAAGGACTGAGTGGAACGGAGGCACGATGACGGAGGCGCCGCACCTTCCCCGCGGGGCGGTTCCCGATCCGGAGGTGCCGCCCGACGTGGACGCCACCAAGCCGAGCCCGGCCCGCCTGTACGACTACTACCTGGGCGGGCACAACAACTTCCAGGTTGACCGCAAGGCCGCGGAGGAGCTGCGGCGGAGCCTGCCGGCGCTCAGCGACGCGGCGTGGGCGAACCGCGGCTTCCACCAGCGAGCGGCCGCCTGGCTGGCGCAGGCCGGCCTGCGCCAGTTCATCGACATCGGGTCCGGCCTGCCCACCGTGGGCAACACCCATCAGGTCGTGCAGCGGGTCGATCCCGCCGCGCGGGTGGTCTACGCCGACATCGATCCGATGGTGGCGGCCCAGTCCGCGCCGCTGCTCGCCGGCGCGCCGAACGTCATCCTGGTCACCGCCGACCTGCGCGATCCCCGCGCCTTGCTGAGCCACCCCGGCGTTCGCTCGATGATCGACTTCAGCGAGCCTGCCGGGTTGCTGATGACCGCCGTCATGCACTTCGTGGCGGACGAGTCCGATCCGTGGGGACTGGTCGGGCGTTACGTGGGCGCGCTGGCCAGCGGAAGCTACCTCGCGCTGTCGCACGCGACGGCGGACGGGCTCCCCCCGCTGGCGGTGCACGCGATGGTGGAGACCTATGCGAACGCCACCGAGCGGCTTGTCTTGCGCCCGAAGGCCGAGGTGGCGCGGTTCTTCGCCGGGCAGGAGCTGGTGCCGCCCTACGCCGGCGCGGAAGGCCTGACCTTCGTCGGGCAGTGGGGCGCGGTGGACCCGGCGTCGGCCGACAGCGACGGCTCGCGGGTCTCGTACTGCGGGGTGGCGAAGCGCCCGTGACCCGGACAAAGCGCACCCAGGGCAAGCCGACGGTGCAAGAACTAGGGATCGACGTGGCCGCCCAGCAATGGCAGCGGTCGGGTGCGGGCGACGGCGCCATCGAGGTGGCCGTGGTCACCACGGCCGGGCAGCCCGGCGGAGACTGGGTGCTGATGCGGGTGGCGGGCGATCCGGCCGGGCGCGTCCTGGTTTATGACCGCCACGAGTGGGAGTGCTTTCTCGATGGCGTCAGAAACGGCGAATTCGATGATGGCGCGTCGCCCGATGCGGTGGAGTAGGGGCGATGCGGTGGAGTAGGAAGGCAGGGATCGCATGGTGGCGGGCCCCGCGGAGCCCGGGCTGGCACTCCGCGAATTAACTTCTGTGATTCACAAGTTAGGCGGCTATATACTGACCGCGACTCCGTGTCAAGGAGGCGACCCCGATGAGCGACGATGCCTACGGCGCCACGGTGGCGAAACGCCGCCTGTCCCGGCAGCTTCTTCAGCTGCGGGTGAAGAGCGGGTACACCGCCAACCATGTCTGTGACATGCTGAACTGGGGACGGGGCAAAGTCGGCCGCTTCGAGGCCAATCAGTGGAAACGTCCCGAGATGAGCGACATCAGAGACCTGCTCCGGATCTACAGCGTGGACCCGGAGGAGCGGGACGAGATCGAAGATCTCGCGATCCGGTCCAGGGCGCGTCCCTGGTGGCGCGATTGCGCGGACGTCTTCGAGAATGAGTTTCCCGGGTTCGAGAATGACGCGAGCAGAATCCGCGTCTTCATCCCGCTGGTCCTCCCGGGGTTGCTCCAGACGCAGGAGTACGCCGAGGCGTTCATGAAGATCGGTCCGAGGCCACCGGCCTGGCGGCGCGAAGCGCTGCGGACGCGGCTGCGCCGGCAGGAGATCCTCGACCGCACCAACGGGACCGCTCCCGAGCTGGTCGCGATCGTCACCGAGGCATCCTTGCTGTACCAGTGGGGGACCCGGGCCGACCGGCGGGAGCAGATCAAGCACTTGATCAAGGTCGGGCAGCGTCCCAACGTGGACCTGCGCATCCAGCGCTTCGCCGACGGGCCGCCCCGGGGCTTGATGTCACCGATCAACATCTTCGATTTTCCGGAAAAGGACGAGCCGTGCATCGCCTACACAGAAACCGACATCGGCATCCAGGAGGTGACAGCCACGGAGCATGTGGCCATGTATAGCCAGTCCTTCGACCGAGCTGTCGATGGCGCCCTTGAGCCAGATGACACGACGCTTTACCTCAGACAACTCGCACTACAGACGGAGTAACTCCGATGACTGACCTGTCTCACGCAACCTGGCGGAAGGCCCGCCGCAGCCAGCACAACGGCGGATGTGTGGAAGTAGCCAACCTCGACGAAGTGGTGGCGGTCCGCGACAGCAGGCGCCCCGAAGCGGGCGCGCACGTCGTGGGCCGGCACGCGTTCGCGGCCTTCCTCGCGGACGCGAAGGCCGGCCGTTTCGACCTGGGCCCGGCCACCACCCGTTGATCAACAGAAGAATCCCCCGGGCCGCCACCCGGGGGATTCTTCTATTGCTGCGCCTGTCTCAACGCAGTGCGACCGGCCGAGCAGTCACCTTTGTGACTGTACACGCAGGGCGCGTTGCCCGTCATCCGTCAGAACTGACCATGAACTGTCCGCTTCTGGCCGGGAAAACGCCGGATGTCATTGCGCGGGCGGGGTGAATAATCATAATCTGTGCTTCGCGGATCTGTGAGTCACGAAGGCCGAGGATCATGTTGCCGCGGCCTGTCCCGGCCGTAGCGTCGCCGTCCGCCGCGGCGATGCGGTCCCCGGCCGGGTTTGCTGGTCGATGCGGGTGTTGCGGGCCGGTGGAGGGGAGGGCCCGCCGCAGCCGTAGCCGTGCCGGCGGGGTGGGACGCCCGCGGGTTAGCTAGAAGCCGCGGAACACCGGTGCTCGTCACGGCGCGCTCCCCGGATCGCCTGTCTTCAGGCAACAGTCCACGAACCTGGACGCGCCGGGCAGGAGCCTGGCCGACTCGGCGTGGAACAGCTGCGCCGCCTCGTGCCCCGGCCAGCCCGGGGGCAGCAGGGCCGCGGGGAACCCGGGGTCGGTGAACAGGAACTTGCGCCACTCGTGGACCAGCGCGCTGCGCAGCGCGAAGACCGCCGGGTCGGGCGCATCCGGGCCGGCCGCCCCGATCAACTCGCCGGCCTGGGCCAGCCAGCGCCGGTACGCCCGGGCCAGGCCGTCCAGGTCCCACGCCCGGGCCAGCAGCCCCCGCGGGTCACCGTCGTAGCTGGCCGCAAAGCGCTCGGCCCGCAGCCGTTCCGCCGCGAGTAGGGGGTCGAGCTCCACCGACGGCCGGGGGCTGATCCAGGTGGTCTCGCCCAGCGGGGCGTATCCCAGGTAACCGAGTGCGGCCCGGACCCGGTCCCGGCGCGCCCGGTCCCGGATCCGCTCGATCACCAGCACGTGCCACCGGCCGTCCCAGGCGGGGTCGCCGCGGCGGTAGATCCGCTCCGCGGCCTGGTCCAGGCGCCGGGCGGCCCGCGGGGTCAGCGCGTACCCGGCCACGCCGGGCCCGCACCGCGCCGGTGCCAGCCAGCCCTGCCGGACCATGCGCGACACCGCCGTGCGGGCCGCCGGCTCGGTGATGCCGAGCGGAGCGAGGAGCCGCACGAGGGACGCGACCGGCGCCTGGGAGCTCCGGCTCCTCAGGTGATCGCCGTAGAGGTCGAAGAGAGCCGATCGCGCGTTCACAGAACCAGTTTCGCCTGTCTCACCGAACGGCTGAGGGCGAAGTGAGCGCTGATCGTTTCCATCCGGCGCGGAAACTCTGATAATAGATGTACAAATCGATACGGCTGTGAATCGGCCGAACCCGCCGCAGTCGCCGACGTTTGCGGCGGCGGGCCTCGTCTGAGGCCCTCATGCGGCCCCAGGCACGAAAGGGGATGCAGGATGGCGGCGATGAAGCCGCGGACGGGTGATGGCCCGCTCGAGGTCACGAAGGAAGGCCGCGGCATCGTGATGCGCGTACCGCTCGAGGGC
>Ga0126378_10003972_pt1 | contig 11218 bp, 8 predicted proteins | sample PanSoiMetPlot_23_FD_92587 | JGI IMG/M metagenome (GOLD analysis project Ga0126378, IMG submission 92587) | Tropical forest soil microbial communities from Panama - MetaG Plot_23 | ecosystem: Environmental > Terrestrial > Soil > Tropical forest > Bulk soil | place: Panama | collected 2016-02-17
CGAAAAACTTCTTTCCAAGCAGAAGCGTACGGACCTACCGCAATTTGTCCCAGGCGACACCGTTCGCGTACACGTGAAGATCAAAGAGGGTGATAAAGAGCGCCTGCAGGCGTTTGAAGGGGTGGTGATTTCGCGGAGTCGCGGCCCGCAAGCGAGCTTCACCGTTCGCAAGATCAGTTTCGGCCAAGGCGTGGAGAGAATCTTCCCCGAGAATTCCAAAGTGATCGATAAGCTCGAAGTGATTCGTTCCTCGAAGGTGCGGCGCGCCAAGCTGTACTATCTCCGTGGCTTGCGCGGCAAGGCTGCCCGTCTGCGCGATGTTGAGCGCGAGCAGCCAACTGCGGTTGCAACCAAATAGGCTTTTGAAATCGGTCTGCCCCGTCCTTCTCTCTCGCCTTCTGCGAGACCAAGGACGGGGATTTTGATTTTGCCCTCCCTAGTTGTCTGGTAACCCATTCGTCATAACACGGAATTCATCAAAATTTGACGCCAGCGTCACTCCTCGTCTGGTCTCCTTCCTGTGTAGCCAATCGATTCCTTCGCGGGGGACACCAGGAGGCTCGCCATGCGAGTGCGACGTGCAACACTGCTCACACTACCTTTTTTCGTTCCATTCCTTTGCCCTAACCTAACCCTCGCCGAGGGCAACTTGCAGAATGTCAAACACATTATCGTCATCATGCAAGAGAACCACTCCTTCGACGATTACTTCGGAGCCCTCGCGTATGCTCCCGGCAGCCCGTATCACAATGCGAATGGATCCTGCCTGCCGAGCGACCATAACTGCGTTGATGGCCTCTCCTGCACATCCGATTTGAGCGGCAATCTCACCTGTTCGAACTCCAACCTCGATGACGACGGCTCGACTGTACTCGCGTTCCACGATCCCAGCCGATGTGTCTCTCCCGATCTCGACCATTCGTGGGTGGGAACGCATCACGAAGCGAATTTCCTGAATCCGAACAGCGCGCTAGCGAACTTTCTGAGCGATGGTTTCGTCCGCGTGAATGATGTCACGGAACAAGTCGATAATGGCACGGAGACTCCCACCGACGACCAGACCATCGGTTTTTATAACCAGGACGACATCCCTTTCTACTATGACCTGGCCGCGAAGTTTGCCATTAACGACCGCTACTTCGCCTCGGTGCTCGGCCCGACCTTTCCCAATCGCTCGTACTTGATGGCCGCAACTTCTTTCGGCCACCTCACCACCAGCGATGAGGCACCGCCCAACGTTTTCTCGCCAAACGCGGGCTACCAACCGATCACCGGCACGATCTTCGATCTGCTCGATCAAAACGGAGTCTCCTGGGCGGATTACTTCTCCGATATTCCCCAAGGACTCAGTTTTCGCCCGTTCTTTGTCAACACTGATCCTCACTTCTTGCCGGTACAAATTTTTCTGGCGCAGGCTGCAGGCGTCCCGGGATTCGGTTCGCTGCCGCAAGTTTCATTTGTGGACCCGAACTTTGGTTTTTTGGGAACCCAATTCGAAACCGACGAGCATCCTCCCACTGACATTCAACGCGGCCAGGCATTCGTATCTCAGCTGGTCAATGCCGTGCGCAATGGACCCAACTGGAGCGACTCCGTCATCCTGATCACGTACGACGAGCACGGCGGATTTTATGACCATGCCAAATCGCCACAGTCTAAGCAGTCCGGCTCGCGGACGCCGGATGGCATTTCTCCCGGACAATGCGCTGATCTTTCCAATCCTCCCAGCAGTGAACAACCCGGCGGAGGCGCCGAGTGCTCCTCGAATCTTCTCAACCCCGCAGACAACTCGGTCAAGGATGCCGAGGATCTCTGTCCTGCGCTCGCTTCTGATCCAACCGGCCCCTATCCCGCGCAATGCGCGAGTTTCGACCAACTCGGGGTGCGGGTGCCATTCCTCGCGGTCTCTCCCTTCTCCAAGCCGGGTTACGTCTCGCATTCGATCGGCGACCATACCTCAATCCTGGCATTGATTGAGCGGCGGTTCCTGATCGTGAATGATGTACGGTTGCACCTGACCTTGCGCGACGAATTTGCGGATCCTCTCGAAGACATGTTCGATTTCAATCACTCGCCCTCGCTAAATACAGCGGTGGGACAAGCAGCGCCACCGGCGAACGATTGCACGCCTTAAACCTTCTTCGCCAGCCAATCTTCCTGGGTCGCACTCGACTATAATTCGTCGCGAATGAGTGCTCAGTCGAGTGCGACCGATTCTCCGCAAGCCCCGCAACCAACCGGCCCGCCTCCGCCGCTCGGGCGGCCGAAGCGGCAGCGCCCCCAAGTCCTGGTTGCGTTCGATCGCTTCTGGCAACGCGTGACGGATGGGCTCGAACTAAGCCAACTGATGTCGCAGTTCCAGCAGGATGCGCGGATCGGCTTCCGCTTCTATCGCAAAGATTTCGACGCCGGCGCATCTCCCGACGAACGGCGGGGCCACAGAATTCTTAAGAATCTGCAAGCACTCGCCTGGGCCATCCTTGAAAAACTCACCCCGGCGCGCCGTGTTCTGCTGTTACTCGCGGTCATACTCCTTCTCTTGCCCACGGGCTTCGAATATCACAATGGCGGCCGAAATGTTGAGTTTTCTGGCCCGAGTTTTCAATTCTGGGGCGGAGTTATTCTTTTCCTCCTCCTCATGCTGGAAGTCGCAGACCGCGTGGTAATGAAGCGCGACCTGGAGATCGCACGCGACATTCAGAATTGGCTCTTGCCGGCGCAACCGCCCACGGTTCCCGGCTTAAGCATTGCGTTTGCGACTCGGCCCGCGAACACGGTGGCGGGCGATTTCTATGACCTCTTTCAGCGGCGGAACGCGACCCAGGGTGAAGGCGTTTTCCTGCTCGCGGTCGCCGACGTCGCCGGCAAGAGTATTCCGGCGGCTCTGCTCATGGCCACGTTTCAGGCGAGCCTGAAGACCCTCTCCTCGACGCCCTGTTCGCTGGCCGAACTGGTGGATGCGATGAATCGATATGCCTGCGGCAACAGCCAGGGGGGATTGCGATTCACCACGGCCTTCCTCGGCGAATACGATCCCGCCACTCGCTCGATGAGCTATATCAACGCGGGACACAATAATCCGCTTCTGCGGCGCGCCTCGGGTGCTGTAGAACGATTGTCCGTTGGCGGCTTACCGCTCGGAATCCGTCAAGAAGCCGCATATGAAACTGGCGCGCTGACTCTGGGCGAGGGTGACTGGCTCATCATTTTCACGGATGGACTCGTCGAAGCGCAAAACCAGGTTGCCGAAGAATACGGAGAGCAGCGGTTACTTGCAGTGCTCGAGGCGGGAGTATCCCTGCCTCCGGATCAGATGCTTCAGCGTGTGATTGCCCAGGTCAATCAGTTCGTGGGCACCACGCCGCAGCATGATGACATCACTTGCATGCTGATCAAAGCGGGATCCCTTTAACAATTTCACTTTGCTGGCTTCTTCGCCGGCCTCATCCTCTTCCACTCATCTTCCGTGAGCATGCGGCCGAGGGCGGTAAATTCCCCTGCGCCCTGAAGCCATTCGCCGCCATCCATCGTGACCACTTCGCCGTTGATGAAACCGGAATAGTCGCTGATCAGGAATGCGGCAAGATTGGCGAACTCCTCGGGCGTGCCGAAGCGCTTCACCGGGATGCGTTTCTTCGCGAATTCCTCGAGTTCCGGACGCGGCAGCAGCCGTGAGAACGCGCCCTCGGTTGGAATTGGCCCTGGCGCAATGGCGTTCATGCGAATGCCGCGATTGCCCCACTCGACCGCCAAGCTGCGGGTGAGAGCTTCAACTCCAGCTTTCGAAACTGCTGAGGGCACGACATAAGCCGACCCTGTAGTCGTGTAGGTGGTGGTCACGTTGAGTACAACTGCGGGTTGTTGAGCCATCAACCATCGTCTGCCGCATGCAAGCGTGGTGTGCAGGCTCCCCATCAGCACAATGCCGATCACCGATTCGAAGGCACGCAGCGAGAGTTCCTCTGTGCGTGCGAGAAAGTTCCCGGCAGCGTTGTTCATGAGCACATGGAGCGGGCCATCACGCCATATCGTCTCCATGAGTTGTTCCACGGCCGCGGCATCGCGAACGTCGCAAGCTCGGGAGTGAATGCGGCCGCCGGTAAGCTGGCGCAGTTCGCCTTCGCTCGCCGAAAGCACATCCGCGCGCCGTCCGCAGATGTAAACCTCCCCACCCAACTCGAGAAAACGCTGCGCGCTGGCCTTGCCTAGGCCGGTCCCGCCTCCGGTGATGAGAATGCGTTTATCGCGAAGAAGATCTTTTTGAAACATAATGAAATTTTCGTGAGCGATGCGGCTCGATTCTAGCGCGCGTCTCAAGGGAATCGGCAGGAAATCCGGTAAAATCCGGCTTTTCCAAAATGCTTCCAGTTTTTCCACACAGGATGCACAGAAAACTGGCGATCGCACCGAAAACTGCGTTGACATGCATGAAGCAACTGTTTAACTTGAACCACGTCGACGGCTGAAAGGGTTGGCAAAATAAAATTAGTCGATCCGAAGTAAGCTGAGTGATCTGCGAGGCGGGGCGACCCGAAGCGCAACCAGACCCGAAAAAACCGACGAATCCTGCGAGGGACCGTTGGGGTTTGGAACTGCGAAAGCGGTGATTACATCAAGGGCTGCGACGGTGCGTGCATCCACGCTGTAGGCTCTCTCGCAAGAGCCAATAGCTGGAGCATAACCAAGGTCGCAGCCTTTTCCATTTCTCGAATCCTTCCCTGCCCCACGTACCCAAAGAGCTCTGCCCAAGCAGCCAGCTGCGGCTGTGATACCCGTCACAATTACCGGTAAGTGGGATCACCTCAATGCGCGCGGAGCCGGGAGTAGGGTTTATGCGCGGGTAGCGTCGAGGTAATGATTCGATCGCGCTTCTCGTGAAGCGTGGCGCAGTAGGAGCCGGCGGTGATAACCGCCAAAGCGCGCGACTCCTTGCCGCTCCGCTAAGATATACGTGGAGAGAAAATGGCTACTGTTTTCGTAATCGGCGCCGGCCCCGCGGGTTTATTTGCCGCCCAGAAGATCGCTCAAGCCGGGCATGAGACCATCATTTTCAATCGAGATATCAAGCCCGGCGGCCTGGCCGAGTACGGCATCTATCCCGTCAAGGACAAGATGAAGGTGGGCTTGCGCAAGCAGTTCGAGAAAGTGCTTGCGCTGCCCAATGTTCATTACTTCGGCCACGTGCCGGTCGGCGCCAATTCTCCTGTGACCGTCGATGCCCTGCGCAGTCTCTGCCCGTCGGCGCTGGTATTCGCCGTTGGCGCGCAGGGAACAAAGAAGCTGGGCATGGCGGGCGAGGATGCACTCGGCGTCTATTCCGCAAAGGATTTTGTCTACTACTACAACCAGCTCCCGCCATTTGCCGGATTGGATTTCTCTACCGGGAAGCGGGTTGCGATTGTCGGGATGGGCAACGTCATGGTCGACATCGCGCGCTGGCTACTGCTCGACTCTCCTAATCGCGATGTGGAAGAAGTGGTGGTGGTGGCGCGCCGGGGCCCGCTCGAAGCCAAGTTCGATGACAAGGAGTTCGCGCACATCCACATGCACCTGGATCGCAAAGCCTTTCAGGAAGAACTCCTTCGCGTGAAAGACCGCATGGAAGCCGTCGGCCAGGACATCGCCCGGGTTCCGGAAGAGACCTTTGTGTGCCTGAAGAAGTTTCCCGACGAGCCGCTGGTCAAGCCGCGCCTCACATTCCGGTTCCTATGCTCGCCGTGCGCGATCACGACCGGTCCAGATGGCCGAATCGCAAAGCTAACTCTCGCCGAGAACTATTTGCTGAAACGCGACGAGAGCATCGCCTCGAAACCCACAGGCGAAACGACGCAAATTGATGTCGACACGCTGATCTTCGCGATCGGCGACAGTCATGACCCCTCGCTCGGCATCCCATTCGCCTCCGGCAGTTATGCCTGTAATCCGGACGAAGCCGCTCTTGAAGCCAAGTATCAGGTCTTCGATCCGCACACGGCGGCCATCTGCGAGGGTTGCTTCCTGGTCGGGTGGGCGCGCAAACCCAGCGAAGGGCTGGTAGGCATCGCCCGCCACGACGGCGAAACGGGCGCGGCGCATGTTCTCGAGTATTTGAGTAGGACAAGCGTAGGGGCAGCGGGTGTCCCGGCTCAGTCATCGGCGCAGCATTGTGCCAGCGTCGAAGAAATCGCCCAGTTCCTGGAGCAACGAGACATGCGAGCGGTGACCAAAGCTGATCTGCCATTCCTCCGCGCCGCCGAAGAGCAACAAGCAAAACGCCGAGGGCTTGCTTTTTTCAAATTCTCCGACGATGAGGAAATGCTGTCGGCGATCGAGCAGGCGAAAGCAGCGGCAGTTGGAACCTAAGTTTATCGGTGGCCTTCTCGTCGTCGGGTAGAACGACGGTGGCGACGAAGCCCCCAGTGTTGGGACTTTCACCCACGGGAGTCAGCTGCCATCGCTACGGATGCTTTCCTTCCATAAAATGCCTGTCGGTTGGTCCCACCGCACACACGACCCGTACACATGCTGGGTTCACTCTCTTCCTGAGCCTCGCTCGAATTTCGGCATGACCTCAGAAGTCGCATCCAGCACCTCAGGGATAATTCCATCCAGGTCACCATCTTTCGTGCGATGGTTCACAATGCAGGCTCGCAAGCAGAACTTCCCTTCCAACTCCGCATTGGACAGATAAATCCTGCCGCGCCTGATGACCCGTTTTAGCACGGCGAGGTTGAAACGATTGCGAGTTTCCTCAGAAGCGTCCGGCCTGAAACGATGACGAAAACAGACGGCACTCAGTTCCACTGGAGCAACGAGTTCCAATTCTGGCGTGCTTCGAATTGCTCCAGCCAAGCGCTGCGCCTGCTCTAGATTCTTCCGGATCGCTTCCCGAAACGCTGCCATCCCGTGGTAACGGAGTGACAACCAGAGCTTCAGCGCGCGAAAGCGCCTCGAAAGCTCCATCGACTCTTCGAAGAACGCGAAGCTTTCAATCGGATCGGAGTCGAGTTGCTTCGCGTAGGTGCCCGTATAGGTGAATGTCTTGCGCGCGATCGCGGCATCGCGGTAGAGCAGGCATCCACAATCAAGGGGCTGGTACAGCCATTTGTGGGGATCGAGCGACAGCGAATCGGCATGGACAAGTCCGTCAAGCTTCTCCGGAGCAGCAATCGCGGCCAGGGCTCCGTAAGCACCATCCACGTGCAACCAGGCGTGGTGGGCGTGAGCAATGGCTGCGATCTTGCGCAAAGGGTCGATCGAACCCGTATTCACGGTTCCTGCGGAAGCGACGACGGCAATCGCACGGCGCCCTTTTTGTCGGTCCTGGAGGATGGCCCGATCTAACTCCGCTGGGATCATCCGATATTGGTCATCGCACGGAATGTAGCGGATGTTGTCACGCCCCATTCCCAGCATGGCCACGGCTTTCGGCACCGACATATGGACCTGCTCTGAGGCATACACGATTCCTGCTGCCGCATTACGAATACCGGCATCGTTTGCCGGCATTCTGGCCTCGCGCGCCATGGCCAAGCCCATGAGATTGGCAGCCGAGCCTCCTCCCGTCAGAGTGCCGGAGAACTCGCTACAGCCGATCGCCTCCGCCAGCCAACGCACGACGGTTCGCTCGACGGTCACACCAGCTGGCGACGATCGCCAGGCCGTCATATTTTGGTTCAAGACCGACGCGATCAGATCGCCCAACGCCGCGACCGGGTCTGCGGAGCCTTGGACGTATCCGAAAAACCTGCCATTTTGTGCCCGACAGTGTGTCAACACATCGCCAAGCGCAGCCCATGCGTGTTCCCCCTGTCCGGTCTCAGGTAGCGCCTCTTGCCCAATCAGTTGCTCTGTTACTGAACCGGTGGTCGAGGGAAAGACGGGGAATTCGTCCAGTTTGGTTAGGTACTCTGCACACGTTTTCGTAACTTTGTCTGCGAGCGAGCGGAATTGTTCTGAAGAAACATCCAGGGAATTCATTCTGGCAGGATTTAAGCATACGACGAACACCGAAGTCACGTAAGTGGACAGCCTCAGAGCCGGACCTCCTGGCGGCAAGCCCTCGACATGATCGGTAAGCTCCTCATGAATAGCGGCGACCGTGTGCTGGAAGCGCCCAGCCATCCTTGTCGCACCCCAGACGTTCAACGCTTATGGTGACGAATTGAACTCGGTTTCCAGCGTTTGACTTACGCCTGCTGCGGACGAAAACCACGAAAGAATCCAGGCCTTCTACGAGCCCGTCTACGCCAAACCTCGGGAATGGATTTGCAAATGTCACCGCATCGCGGCGAAAATCGTTCCGTGCCCCAGAGCATCAACGCCGTCGGCGATGCGTCGAAGAACGCCGCCTTGAAGGTCTCGCAGTTTTTCACCGCGCCCAATCAACTCACGCTGGCGAGGATGGTCTTCCTGCCGTTCATCGTGATGAAGCTCCTCGATCACCGCTTTCAGGGCGCTCTAATTCTGTTCGTGATCGCCGGCTTCAGCGACGGCCTCGACGGTCTGCTCGCGCGCCGCCTGCATCAGCAAACGCTGCTCGGCCAATATCTCGATCCGATCGCCGACAAAATGCTGCTCAGCACGGTCTTTCTCGTGCTCTCGATCGTGCGCCTGGGCGACGTGCCCTTGATCCCCTGGAAGTACACGGTCCTGGTCTTCAGCCGCGACATCGCCATCCTTCTCGTCAGCGGTGTGCTCTACACCATCGCCGGCCTGCGCGACTTCCGCCCCAGCATTTTCGGAAAAGCCAACACCCTGGCCCAGGTCGCAGCGGTAACCTTTGTGATGCTGCTCCAAATCTATCCGCACCGCTGGGTCTGGATCGCTCGCACTACCTGCCTACACGCGGTCTTCGCATTCACCATCGTTTCGGGCCTGCACTACGTCTACCTCGTGGGCCTGCGACTACGGGCAATGGATCATGCTCCGGTGCTTCACCCGAAATGATCCGCCTGGCTCCGGGAAGACGGCTCAGAACCGCTAAATGAACTACCGCTACGGAGCACCGCCAGCACCGCGTAAGTTAAACAATCGGCTTGGGATTTCAGCCCCGGGGTTCGAAAAACCTGGCGGTCAGAGTTGCTGGGTTCGAATCGTCACAAGTACGGCAAACACGGTATTGCCCGCCCCCGGTCACCATCTTACGCTGGGGCTTGAGCCGGGAGGACGGCACAGGTTTTTTACCGTTTCCCCTGTCCAGGGGCGGCCAAAGGAGAACGGTGTCAGGTCGCCCACGTCCTCTCGGAACTCGAATCTCCAGTCGCGGCCGGTTCCCCTTCGAATTGCCATCCTGAGTCCAAGCGGTATTGATTTGTGAATCCGGCGGATAGTTGAGCTGCTTTCGTACAATTCCGGTCAGGCGGCTTTCGCGGGGCCGCCGCCCTGCACAACTTCTTCCTTGCGAAGGCTTGCCGGCAAGTAAACAGTAAAACGTGTGCCGCTCCCTGGCGCGCTCTGGACTTTAATATCGCCCCCATGCTGACGTACAATCCCGTGCGCGCTCGCCAGCCCGAGACCGGTTCCGTTCGGCTTGGTCGTGAAGAAGGGTTCAAAGATATGGTCCAGATCGCCCTTAGGAATCCCTGAACCGGTATCAGAAACTGTAATGGCTACGCACTGCGTGTCATCGTCTCTGATCACGGAGTCGAGTGGCCGAACACAAGCGTCGGTCGAGATTGCTAGCTGGCCACCATTCGGCATTGCATCGGGTGCATTCAGCATTAAATTGAGAATGACCTGTTCCATCTCGACGGGATCGGCGTCCACATCCGGTAAATCGGGGCTGAGGTTTGCGATCAACTTGACGCTCTTGGTACTAACGAGCGGTTCTATTAAAACGAGCGCGTCGCGAACCAATTGATTGATCGATATCGGTCGTGGATGCAAAGGCTGTGTGCGGCTGAATTGTGCTAATCGCTTAACTAACTTACCGGCGTTGCGTGAAGCATCCGAGATATTTTGAAGTTTGGCGCGAGCTCCAGGTCCAACATCGGCACTCTGCATGCACTCGAGTGCACTAAGATTGATGATTGAGAGCACGTTATTGAAGTTGTGAGCCAATCCTCCCGCCGTTGCGCTGAGCTGCTCAAACTTTTCCGCATTCGCTGCAATCCTCTGAAGTTCAACTTCCCTGGTTTCGTCGGTCGCCACTATTAAGATCCCGCTTAGCCCTAATACCGAGAACCGATGGGTTGTAACGTGCACCCACCGGAAACGTCCATCTGGACGTACAAATTTTATGTTGCAGGGTGCAACGTCCTCACCGGTAAAAGCACGCATCACCGGAAGCTGCTCGACTGGAATGTCATTTCCACTCGAATCGAAATATTGATAGTTCCGGAAAATATCTTCAACTCGCAAGTTGCTGCCCACGGTTGTTCGCGGGATTCCAAGAAGCCGCAAGGCCGGGTCATTGGCATAGGCAAGTTGGTGCTCTGAATCGACCACAGTCACGGCGATAAGCACGTTATTGAAAATCGTCTCCAGCAGGTTTGCTGGAGGCTCATAGTAGATGGCCATGGAGCAACTCCTCAGGGCGGTCTGAGTTGTTGGGTGGCAGAGTCCATCTTGAACCGCCTCTTATAGGCTCTCACTATGGCCTGACTCTAGATCTGGGGAACCTGCTATTGTTGCCAGTTGGAACCCACCCCAGGTTACGCATCAGCAGTGAAGCAATCTTCCCCGCAGTGGTATTCAGCCTATTCAGCCTGGGGTTCGCAAGCATGGAGACTATCAACCCCAGTTGGCGCAACATCAATTTCGCTCAAAATGGCAGGGGGTCCTTAGGGCTAACGGTTTACAGGAGTCAACCTCCGAGTTGCCTCTCTACCCGAGTGTCCTGACAGAGATGTAGGTCTTGACAGCATTTGCTACTGGATGGTCTGCCGTTGGTGCAGAGGTATAATTCACAGCCAACATGTCGCTGGCCGCTGGGACCAAGCTCGGGCCATATGAAATCGTTGCGCCGCTCGGTGCAGGTGGAATGGGGGAAGTCTATCGCGGGCGCGATCCGCGCCTGGCGCGAGCCGTCGCCATCAAAGTGCTCCCCGAAAACATAGCAACAGACGGCGATCGCCTGAGCCGCTTTCAGCAAGAGGCTCGGGCGGCAGGTGCGCTGAACCATCCCAACATTCTTGTCGTCTATGACGTTGGTACTCACGGAAGCAACCCCTACCTGGTTACGGAGTTGATCGAGGGAGAAACCTTGCGCTAGCAATTAAACCGCGGAGCTCTACCG
>Ga0126378_10003973_pt1 | contig 11214 bp, 10 predicted proteins | sample PanSoiMetPlot_23_FD_92587 | JGI IMG/M metagenome (GOLD analysis project Ga0126378, IMG submission 92587) | Tropical forest soil microbial communities from Panama - MetaG Plot_23 | ecosystem: Environmental > Terrestrial > Soil > Tropical forest > Bulk soil | place: Panama | collected 2016-02-17
AGCCGGGCGAGCGCCCGCCACGTCCCGCCGATGGCGTAGAAGTCGCGGCCCCTGCCCTTCTCGAGCCAGTCGACCTTCGACAGCGCCTCATCGACGATGTCGCGCGCCTTTTTAAGACTGCCGCCGGACGCATCGATCAGGCGTAAGCCGCCAAGCGGAAGGGTCGCGGCATCGGACATACGTCCGCATCTTACGTCGATCAGCTCGAGGCTGCCGCCGCCAAGGTCTCCGGCAAAGCCGTCGGCGGCGTGGATGCCCGACACAGTGCCGAGCGCGGCAAGTTCGGCCTCCTTGGTGCCGGAGAGGACCGTGATCGGGTGGCCGAGCACCCTTTCGGCCTGAGCGATGAATTCCGGCCCGTTCATGGCTTCGCGCGCCGCCGCCGTAGCGATCACCTCGACATGCTCGACGCCGAGTTGGTTGATCAGGGCGCGGAAACGTCTGAGGGCTCTTAGCGCGCGAACGATGGCATCCGACGCCAGCCTTCCGGTGGTGGCGAGCTTGCGTCCCAGTCCGCACAGCACCTTCTCGTTGAATAGTGGGGCGGGCGCCCGTCCCGCCCCTTCATAGACGATGAGACGCACCGAGTTCGAGCCGATGTCGACCACCGCGACGGGGCTCAGATCGTTGCTGTGGAGCATGACCTCTCGTTTGGTGCGTGCGTCAGTTCGTCACTCGACTAGGCGCGTAAAGCGCGGCGGCATGTTCTCGGTAAGAGATGTGCCGCGGCCGGATAGGCTGGGATTGGTCATGAAATAGTCCTGAGCGCTGAACCGTTCCTGGTCTTTGCTGGGATGGATACGTTCAGAACTTCCATCGGGCCGCACCCGCCAGCTCTGCAAATTGTCCTTGAGGTTCGCCACCATGATCTGGTCGAGAATCTGCTCGTGCACCGTTGGGTTGAGAATCGGCACCATGGCCTCGACGCGACGGTCGAGGTTGCGCGGCATCATGTCTGCCGAGCTGATATAGACCACGGCCTTTCGATTCGGAAGGCCGTGTCCAGCGCCGAAGCAATAGATGCGCGAATGCTCGAGGAAGCGGCCGACGATGCTCTTGACGTGGATGGTCTCCGATAAATCGGGGACACCGGGCCTCAGGCAGCAAATACCGCGCACCACGAGATCGATCTCGACGCCAGCCTGGCTCGCCTCGTAGAGCGCATCGATGATCTCGGCATCGACGAGCGAGTTCATCTTCATCCAGATGGCGGCGGGTCGCCTGGCCTTGGCGTGGTACATCTCCTCGCGGATGTGGTCGAGGATGCGCGCCCTGATGCCTCCGGGCGACACCGCCATCAGCTCTAGCTCGGCAGGCTCGGCATAACCGGTGACATAGTTGAAGATGCGCGAAACATCCTGACCGATGGTACGGTCGGCGGTAAAGAACGACAGGTCGGTATAGATCTTGGCGGTGACCGGGTGGTAGTTGCCGGTGCCGACGTGGCAGTAGGTGACGAGTTCGCCCATCTCGCGCCGGACGATCAGGCTGAGCTTCGCGTGAGTCTTGAGCTCGATGAAGCCGTAGACCACCTGGACGCCGGCGCTTTCGAGGTCGCGCGCCCATTTGATGTTGGCCTCCTCGTCGAAGCGGGCTTTGAGTTCGACTACGGCGGTCACCGACTTGCCGGCTTCCGCGGCATCCTTCAGCGCTTCGATGATCGGGGAGCTCTTCGACGTGCGGTAGAGCGTCCACTTGATCGCCACGACATCTGGATCGGCTGTCGCCTGCTTCAGAAATTGAAGCACCACGTCGAAGGACTCGTAAGGGTGGTGCACCACGATGTCCTTCTTGCGGATGGCGGCGAAGCAGTCGCCGTGATGCTCGCGAATGCGCTCAGGGAAACGGCTGACGAAGGGCTGGAACTTGAGGTCGGGCCGGTCGGCCACGATAAGCTGATTGGTGTCGGCGAGTCCAATGAGGCCCTTTTGCACGAAGCTCTCGCGCTCCGAGACCTTTAGCTCCTGCATGACGAAGCGCTGGAGCCTTGAGGGCATCGAGGCTTCGATCTCAAGCCTGATGACCGAGCCGCGCCGCCGGCGCTTCAACGCCGATTCGAACAAGCGCACCAGGTCCTCCGCCTCCTCTTGGACCTCGATGTCGCTGTCGCGTAGCACGCGGAACGCGCCCTGGCTCCTCACCCGGTAACCGGGAAAGAGCCGCGACACAAAGATGGCGACAACGGTTTCGAGCCTGATGAAGCGGATCGGCTCTTTCGGCTCGCCTCTGCTCGGCAGACGGATGAAGCGGGCAAGCTGGGGCGGGATTGGCAACAAAGCGTGCATGGCGCGCAACGAGCCTTCACGCACGAGCTCAAGTCCAAGGGTGAATCCCAAATTCGGAATGAAAGGAAATGGATGGGCGGGATCGACGGCGATTGGCGTCAGCACCGGGAAGATGTGATCGAGGAAATGCTCCTCGAGCCACGCGCGCTCCTCGTCGGTGAGCTGATCTGCGTGGAGAACGTGAATGCTCGCTTCGGCGAGTAGCGCCTCGAGTGTTACCCAGTTCTCTTGTTGCTCGGCGGTCAGTTCGGCGACCGCGCGATTGATGCGATCAAGCTGCTCCGCCGGCGTGAGGCCATCCTCGCTTGGCGTGTCGATGCCGGCACGAACCTGTCCGCGCAACCCCGCCACGCGCACCATGTAAAACTCGTCGAGGTTCGAGGCAGAGATCGAGAGGAAACGCAGCCGCTCGAGCAGCGGATGGCGCTCGTTCTCGGCTTCCTCGAGCACCCTTTGATTGAAATGAAGCCAAGACAGCTCCCGGTTGTAGAAGCGGCTCGGCCCGAAGGCGGCTATCACTGGACTCGGTTCAGGATGCTCAACCTTCTCTTGCAGAGTCATTGCTAACCTATTGAAAACATGGCGCCTTGTTGCGCCTCCCCCGTTTTTGCGGTGCCGCGCGCCGCATGTTACCCCAAAATCTGTATCAAGTGCGTTACGGAGCGGTCGGCAACGCCTAGTCGGTCGCGGCCCTCCCCGCAAGCGCCTCGACGACGAGCTGGCGGTTGATCTTGCGCCCCGTGCCGAGCGCCAGGCGGTCGACTGCCTCGACTGCAGCGGCAGCCGCTTGCAGCGAGCGGTCGACATGAAGGGCGAGAAATTCGAGCACCTTTGGGTCGACATCGAGCTGCCGGTCGGCGAAATGCTTGAGCATCACCATCCTGAGCAACGCGTCGTCAGGCGCGCCGATCTCCACGATGGGAACAGCCTTTAGCCGCGACGCTAAGTCCGGCAACGAGATGCTCCAACGGCTCGGTGCGCCGCGAGCCGACAGCAGCACGAAAAGCTGCTTTTCCCGCGCGAGGTTCAAAAGATGAAACAGCGCCCGCTCGTCATAGGCGCTGCTGTCGGCATCCTCGACCACAAGGGGCGTCCCCTCCCGCACGTCATCAATGAATTTCGTGTCGAGCATCTTCGCATCGAGAAGCCGCGCGCCGGACCGCGCCTGCCAGACGCGGGCGAGATGCGTCTTGCCGCTTGATGGCGGTCCGATCAGGAGCCGTGCCGGCTCCTGCCACTTGGGCCACGAGTCCACCAGCTTCACCGCCGCGATATTGCAATCGCTGACCAGGAAGTCTTCGGCGCCAAGTGCCGCCCGGTGCGGCAAATCGAGCGTGAGCTGCGTGAGCGTCACGAAGCCCTGACCCCAGAGCGCTGCTGCGATTGATCGAGCCCAGGTGTTGTCCTCTTGTGTGGCGGGAGCGGTCGAGGCGCGGGCTCGTAGCTCGCCATGTGCACGAGCCAAGCCCAGAAGTAGGCCGCGGCCGACACAATGGTGAGCGCGCCAGTGACCCAGATCAGGAGCTGCACCAGGGGATCAAGGCCAAGGCCAAGCCCGAGCTCGGCGAGGACGAGCCCCGCGAGCACGATCTGGGCGAAGGTGTTGACCTTGCTGATCAAGAGCGGGTGCATGGTGAGAGGCCGCGACAGCATCCAGGACAGCACGACCGCGCCGACAATCAGGATATCGCGGCTCACGACGGCGATGACAAGCCAGACCGGCAGATGACCGGCGAGGCCGAGAGTGACGTAGATGCTGACGAGCAGCGCCTTGTCGGCAATGGGGTCGAGATAGGCGCCGAGCTCGCTTCGCCAGCCATAACGCTTGGCGACAAAGCCATCGGCGGCATCAGACATGCCCGCCGCCAGGAACAGCAGAAAGGCCGCCGTCATCTCATGCGTGATGATCAGCCACACCACCAGCGGAACGAGCACGATCCGCGCTAGCGTGAGGCTGTTGGGGATATTCACTAACATTCCTCCCAGGGGCCGTGCTTAGGCCTATTGCCGCTTGGCTGGCCTAGAAGTCCCGATTTTAGCAGATTCGAACAAGAGGGCGTGACCCTCGGGGCGCGTCAGGTTCTAACGGGAGCGGAGCACGAAGTTTCCATCCTTTTCGCCGAACTCGAAGCCGTTTTGGCCAAGCTCGGTCTGCAACTTGCCGAGCGAGCCGGCGTAGTCGAAGGTGATCGAGGCGGCGCGGGCCGACAGCGAATTGACCTCAAGCCCCTGGATTCCGGCGATGTTCATCAGGCGGCCGCGAATGTCCTGCCAGTCCTTGAGCCCCGAGAACTCGACCTGTGCAACCACGTTACGCGGGACTTCCGCCGGCTCCTTCGATTTCTCATCGGTCGCCCCTCCCTCCTCATGTTTGACCTCGGTCGCAGGCGCTTCGCCCTCCTGCGACACCTTCCACCGGTTCTCCAGGACACCGAAGACGATCTCGGCGGCGTTGCGCGCCGCAGCCTTAGCATCGCCCGACAGCTTGTCGCTCTGCTCGAAGGTAACGGCGCCCACAGCGTCGGTGCCGGCGAGTCGCGTCACGAACTGGCCGTGATCGATCTCGCCGACGGCGATGACCAGAGGCCCATAGCTGTAATCCTCCTGCATCGAGGCAAGCGCCTGGGCGTCCCCTGCCAGCACCGACTTCACTGTGGCTGCATCGAGGTTGGGTCTCGGTCTCAAGATCGTGGCGGGCGTCACGCTGTGCGAGAGATCGAGACCTTCCCACGCCTCTCGCCAGCCTTCGGGCCCTTCGCTCTTCACGCTTCCACCATCAATCATGAGGGGAAGGATAGAGACCGAAAGCGCGCGGTCCTCGCTGAAGGAGATGTTTTGATTCTGCAGAAACTGCTTCACCGCCTTATCGTTGAGGCTGATGTCGAGCACGGCGAGATAGCGAGTGGTGGAGTTCTGCTCGCTTCTGATCGACACGCCGCTGACCATCGCGTCGATGTCGTCCTTGCTGAGTTCCGGCAGTGAGGCAAAGGCGCTCGCCGGCATGATCCGCTTCAGCACGGTCATGACCGCCCGCTGCTCTGACTGGGCCATGCCTGTGTCCCGCGCCGCCACGGCGTCCTTGGCCGTAACGTCGACCGAGATCTTGGCGACGGAGTAGAGGCTTTCGGCCGCTTCGATGGGCGCGCAGGCGAAGCCCGCAAGGATGAACGCAAGCAAGAGAGCCGTTGCCCTACCTTCTGTGCTAACCCTGAACCTTGTTCGCCAGAACGCCATATGATTTTGTTGCAAGACGCCGGGCCTGCCGCCTGGCTCCGTCCGCATTTGGTAAACACCGCAATATGGCGGACCCTTGACGGGCCTGTTAAGGCACGATTGTTATGCCAAATCGCCTGAACTTGCACCCCGAGCCCATTCGGTGCCCGCAACCTCCAAGGACAAGACCAGAGTGACCTATCGCGATGCTGGCGTCGATATCGACGCGGGCAACGCGCTGGTCAAAGCGATCGCCCCCCTTGCCGCTAGGACCGACCGCAAGGGCGTACTTGGCTCGATTGGCGGATTTGGCGGCCTGTTCGATCTCAAGCCGTGCGGCTTCAAAGATCCCGTGCTGGTCGCCGCCACCGATGGCGTGGGCACCAAGCTCAAGCTCGCCATCGAGACGGGCATCTATTCCGGGATCGGCATCGACCTTGTGGCCATGAACGTCAACGACCTTGTGGTGCAGGGTGCAGAGCCCCTGTTCTTTCTCGACTACTTCGCGACCGGGAAGCTCGACCTTAGCGTGGCGGAGGCGGTGATCGGCAGCATTGCGAAAGGCTGCAAGGAAGCCGGCTGCGCGCTGATCGGCGGCGAGACCGCCGAAATGCCGGGACTCTACGCGGCCGGCGATTATGATTTTGCCGGCTTTGCCGTGGGCGCGGTCGAACGCTCAGGCGTGCTTCCCCGCGACGATGTGGAAACCGGCGATGTAATACTAGCGCTTCCCTCTTCAGGTCTTCACTCAAACGGCTTCTCGCTCGTGCGGCGTATCGTCAAGGAAAGCGGCCTCGGTTTGGGCGATGCCGCCCCATTTGCGCCGGACATGAAACTTGGCGAGGCGCTGCTCACACCGACACGCATCTATGTGCGGCAAATCCTTGATGCGATCCCAGCAACGGGGGCGATCAAAGCGCTCGCTCATATCACTGGCGGCGGCCTGACCGAAAACATCCCGCGCGTGCTTCCGTCAGAGCTTGCCGCGGAAATTGATCTCGGCACTTTCGCGCTTCCGCCCGTGTTCGAATGGCTCATGGCAGAGGCGCGGCTCGATCGAGATGAGATGCTCAAGACCTTCAATTGCGGCGTCGGCATGGTTCTTATCGTCTCGCGGGATGATGCTGAGCGTGTGCGTCAGCACCTCGGCGAGGAGGCAAAAGTAATCGGCGCGATCGTCAAACGGGGCAGCGGCGATTCCGTCCGCTACAAAGGCGCACGCGCCTGGGGCGCGCCGTGAGGAAGCACGTCGGCGTCCTCATTTCGGGGCGCGGCTCAAATCTCGGCGCATTGATCGAGACCTGCAAAGCCCATGACTATCCAGCCAAGATCGTGCTCGTGGTGTCGAACGTGCCGAGCGCGCAAGGACTGCTGCGCGCCGAAGCCGCCCTCATCCCCGCCCTCGTCATCAATCACAAGGACTTCGCTTCGCGCGAGGAGTTCGACGCAGTTCTCGACAATGCGCTGAACGAGGCTGGCGTCGAGCTCCTCTGCAATGCCGGGTTCATGCGCTTGCACAGCGAAGGCTTCGTGGCGCATTGGCGTGACCGGCATCTCAACATCCATCCATCGCTACTTCCGGCCTTCAGGGGGTTGCATACTCACCCTCGGGTCCTAGATGCAGGCGTAATGATCACCGGCTGCACCGTACATTTCGTCCGCGCCGAGATGGATACTGGACCAATTGTGGCGCAGGCCGCCATTCCGGTGCTGCCCGGCGATACGCCGGAGAGCCTTGGCGCGCGCGTGCTCGAAGCAGAGCATCACCTTTACCCACACGCGCTTAAGCTAGTGGCCTCGGGTGAAGTTCGCGTGGAAGGCGAACATGTGGTCGGAACGACACCGATCGGGCCGCAACCCCCGTTATTTTCCCCGCCCCTCGACGAACACTTTGATTGAAAATATTAACGGCCGTAAAATCAGCCCCTGGACGGGGCAGCATGTCGCACTACAAGATGCTGACGTGCCAATGATGGACAATGCTGACGGCCGGATGTTAGAGACGGGCCTAAATCGAGGCAATTCCTGCGCCTGTTTGCCGAAACTGTGGCAGGGCTATGCAAGCAGGGCGGCGGGCCGCTCCTTGAGTTTGGCGGCCGGTGCGGATGAGAGATCCGCGACCTCTGAGGCCAAGACCAAAGAGCCAGGGGACAGGCATAAATGGCCGATATGACAATCGCCTATTCTCCATCACACGGGCTCGGCGAAGAGCAGAGCATTTGGTTCAAGCTCACCCCGCTGCTCAACCAGGAGAACCCCATGCAGGTTCTCATGGCGCTCAGCGACAAATATGGCGGCGTGGTCCCCATCAATCTCAAGAACCAGCGCATCGTGCTGCTCTCAGAGCCCGCGCATGCCCAGCGCGTGCTCGTCGATAACGCCGACAACTACACGAAATATTTCGATGGTCTTCGCCCGATCTTCGGCAAGAGCATGATCACCGTCGACGGCGCGCTGTGGCAGAAGATCAGGGCGCCGCAGCAACCTGCGTTCCACCCGCAAATGTTCGAGGCCTATTTCCCCTATCTCATGTCTGCCATCGACTCGAAGATGGGGCGCTGGGCGAAATTCGCTTCTACAGGCGAGACCATCGAGATGGTAGAGGAGACTTGGACGCTCGCTGCCGAGATGGTGTGCAAGGCGCTGTTCGACCGCGAGATGCCCTTCAACCCACATTTCGTGTTCGGCCAGGTCAAGACCTACACCAATGTCGTGAACCACAAGTCCCTACGTCTCAAGAACGTGCGCGGCGAGCTAGTCGAGGTCATGAGCGAAGACGCCGCCAAGGCGATGGAAGTATGGGGCTCGATCCCCGAGATGGTGACCGGCGCGGGCATTCTTGAGCATCGCGAGAAGACCCTGCTCAGGATGCTCGAGGATGCCGAGGCCGATCCCAACTTCCCCGAGTTCGACCGCCAGCAGGTGATCGACGAGATGAAGCAATATTTGTGGGCGGGCACCGAGACGACCGCGCTCACGCTTGCCTGGTCGCTCTATCTCCTGTCGCAACATCCCGAGGCGCTCGAGCGCATCAGGGCCGAGGCGAGAACCGTGTGCGGCGAGCGCGACCCGGAATGGAACGAGGTGCAGCAACTCTCCTACACCCGCATGGTGATCCAGGAGACGATGCGGCTGTTCCCGCCGATCTGGGCGCTGATCCGTATTGCCACCGGCGATGACGAAATCGAGGGGCATCAGGTTAAGGCTGGCGACAAGATCGTCATCCTCGCCTACGTCCTGCATCACAGCCCGAAATATTGGGACGAGCCGGAGAAGTTCGATCCGGAGCGTTTTGCGCCGGAGCGTGCCAAGAAGCGTCAGAAATACACTTATCTGCCTTTTGCCGCCGGCAAGCGCGCCTGCATCGGCGGCGCACTGTCGCAGATCGAGAACACGCTAGCACTCGTGCAACTGCTACGCCGCTTCACGCCCGATTATGTGGGGCCGAAGCCCGCGAAGATTCACGCGACCGTGACGCTCTGCCCCAAAGGCGGCCTCCCGTTCCGCATCCGCGAGCTGAGTTAGCAGTCTCGCCACTCGCGCCAACCTTAGACATTCATCCCTACTCGGCGGTGTCGCAACGCCCTACGCGCAAATCCTTCAACCTGAGGATCTGCTGCAGTGATGCGCGGTTCAAACGCGGGCGGCTCAGCCCGTAAAGTTGGAGACAGCGATGGATAAGATTGTCCTTGAAGAGCACTTCGTCATTCCGGATTTCCTCGACTACCTCGCTAACGCGATGCCACGCGTGACCAAGGACGAATACGATCGCGTCGTGGCTATGCTCTCGGATTTCGGAGAGCGGCGCCTTTCCGCCATGGATGGAGCGGGCGTTAGGCTTGCCGTGCTCTCCATGACGGGTTCGGGCGTCCAAATTGAACGCGACACCCAACTTGCCATCAAGAGAGCGCGACAGGCTAACGACGCCCTTGCCGCCGAGACCGCTCGCCGGCCCGATCGTTACGCGGGCTTTGCTCATCTTGCCATGCAGGACGTCAAGGCTGCGATTGCTGAGCTTCAGCGTTGCGTGCGCGAGCTCGGATTCAAGGGAGCGATGATCAACCGACGATCCGCGCTACGAGCCGTTTTGGGAAGCCATATAGGACCTAGACGTCCCGCTCTATCTCCACCCCGACAATGCATATGAAAAGCCGCATGTGCTGCGCGGCTGCCCGGAGCTCGACAAAGCAACCTGGGAGTGGACGACCGAGAGCGCGTCGCACGCGCTAAGGCTCGTGGTCTCAGGTGTATTCTATCGGTTTCCCAGGATGCGCATTGTTCTCGGTCACGCTGCCCTACATGTTTTGGCGGCTCGACAGCCGCTGTTCAGACGAACCGCAAATTGAAGATGCCGCCGTCGTCCTATCTGAAGAGCAATTTTTCCGTCACCACGTCTGACAATTCTCGGACGTGCCGCTCGCTTGCGCCATCTCCGCGCTCGGCGAAGATAACGTGATGTTTGATAGATTATCCTTACAAAGACTCAAAACGTCGCGGCACGATTCATTGAAGCAGCTCCTGTCTCGGAGGCAGCGCGAGCGAAGCTGTGCAGCGGCAACGCCGCGAGACTCTTGCGACTATCGCTGTGATCCACGCCCTCAAGCTGAGGCAGCAGCTGCAACATGACAGTAAGTTGACACTCTAAGGTCTTGCTGCTCATCGAAGTTCGGCTCGCCTTTGTGGCTAGCCAATTTTCTGGGCGACCAGGCTTCTCACGTCATCACCCTGATTCTACACTGTGCTCTTAGTCAGGAGCGCAGCCATGAGTGATTTTGCCGACATCGACGTGCAGGTTCTGCAAGACCGCGATCTCGTCGTCACCCGGCCCGCGACGGGCGAGCAAGTCACTTACCGCAAAGACGGGGCATCACGCATGCTTGTCTTGATGGACTCCATGCGAATGGATCCCGACCCAGAGCGAGCGAGATTTCTCGTCTCGGCATGGCGAGCCGCTCATGCCAAGGCTCAGCAGCTCGGGTGGCTAAGCTCCTAACCGACGCGCCTGCGCGAGCCGGCGCAACTCTCGAATCCCCTGCCGAGGCCCTGCCAGGTCTTGTCTTCGCTTTTCGACTAAGGCCGGACGGAATTGCCGAGGAGCTGGGGGTCGATCGCGCAATCGCGGTGGAACCTCGGGGCTGGCTATGGCTTCACTTCAATTTGGCCGACGCGTGGGCATGCCACTTCCTGCGTTTGTCACCCTATTTTCCCGCCGGCGCGCGAATTGCTCGTCGCCGCCGACGACCACCAACAGCTCAATGCGAGTGAGGCTTGCCTGTTTGGCGTCTTTCCGGATCTTGTTTTCGGCCTCGACGGAGCGACCGACGAGATCGGCTTCCTCCATTTCGCTATGATCGAGAACCTCCTCGTCACGCCACTGCCCGCTCAACTCCATCGACGCCACGCGCAAGGCGCTGAGGAGCGGCTGCAAGGTGCCGAGCGCCGCGGCGCTGATGGACACAATCCTGGAATTTGTAATCGACGGCATTGACCGCTACAGCGATGATGTGGCGGGCAAGCTCGATCATATCGAGGAGAGGATTCTCGCCGATGATGTAAGCGAAGGGCGAAACATACTCGGCCGCATCAGACGCAACGGTGCGGCTTCACCGGCAGCTTGTGATCCTGCGCTCACTCATCCAGCGCTTCGAGCTGGACCTAAGCGAGATGTTCGCACTCAAGCTCACGACATCGAAATTGCGCCAGCGTCTCGATTGGC
>Ga0126378_10003974_pt1 | contig 11214 bp, 12 predicted proteins | sample PanSoiMetPlot_23_FD_92587 | JGI IMG/M metagenome (GOLD analysis project Ga0126378, IMG submission 92587) | Tropical forest soil microbial communities from Panama - MetaG Plot_23 | ecosystem: Environmental > Terrestrial > Soil > Tropical forest > Bulk soil | place: Panama | collected 2016-02-17
CCGTCGAAAAAAACGAACATTCGATCCGGATCGTTTGCAATGTATTCGAGAGAAGGCTTCCACGGGCCGGAGTGCCAGCCTCGATTCTCTGCGGTCATGATCTGAATCGCATTGCACCAGTCGGAGAATTCGTTCGAAGGGTGATCACAACGACACCACCAAAGGCCGGTTTCGGGCGGAGGCTCCGATGATGCGAGCCAGACTCTAGAAAAGACCGCTTCGTAGCCCTCTGGCGTTTTGATTACACGGAAGTCAAACAGCTTCAGCTCCGGCGGCGCGAAGATCTTGTGCTTGCTCCAGTTGGTCCTGCCGTCCGGACTTTCAGAATATCCGTGGACGAGATAGTCCTGCTGATTGGAGCCGGCAACATACCACATTCTCCATTTACCATCGGCGTAGACCAAGTTGGGTTCGTAGACGCTGCCGCCCTCCCAATCTTGTTCCGCCTGGAAAACTGGCGTGGGTTGTTCGACCCAGCGAGTGCCGTCCCACTCGAGATATCCGATCGTGTAAGGACCCCAGACCTGCTCGGCGCCTCCAGCGTAGTAGATGCGTTCGATCCAGGTTTGGCGGTCGGGGTCCCATCCGCGAACGTAGGAAGGACAATGGCGGCCGCCTTTCAGATCCCAGGCTTGGCTTTGTTGAGATGCAGCCAGCAATGCGATCTTGGTGGGATCGTGTTCGTCGGGCGTGAGTTTCCAACCCGTGGCGGTGAGGAGTGCGCCCGCGGAAAGAGAAGCGCTGAAGAGATGGATTCCCGGCTTACCCGCGACGGTGCCGGCGAGGTACATCCACCAGCGACCATCGCGGCGCATGACCGTTGCGTCAGTGACGTTGGCGGGATCGGTGAGTGGGGCGAAGCCGTCGGCGGGATCGAAAATCTTTGTCTTGTTCAAGATCGGCGCTGCCGGACGGTGGTGGCTTCCACTCATCTCAATATTGTCGCACTGTGTACTGATTGGGTAACCACGGCGAGATGCAACTCCGGTTTGTTCTTTTACAATCCAAGAAACAGGTCTCGGAAATTCTCCTGGTGAGGCATATGAAAAGACTTCTGCTGTGGGCCGTGGTGGTAGCGTTCTCGGCGGTGGCGTGGGCTGCCGATGAGCCAAAGGAATCGAAGGCTGTGGATCGGGCGCAGGGAGCGGGCGAGGTTCTGAACGAAATCCAGTCGGCGCCTGATTCAGGCATTCCGCAAAATATTCTGAGCAGGGCAGAGTGCGTGGCGGTGGTGCCATCGATGCTCAAGGGTGGTTTCGTTTTTGGCGCGAAGTATGGGCGAGGGCTCGCGAGCTGCCGGACCCCGAAGGGATGGAGTGCGCCGGCATTCTTCGTTGTGGAGGGAGGCAGCTTCGGATTCCAGATCGGGGGGCAGGCCGTAGACTTGGTGATGCTCATCATGAATAACGATGGGATGCAGCATTTGCTCTCGAGCCAGTTTCAACTGGGGGCGGACGCTTCGGTGGCAGCGGGACCTGTGGGGCGTCATGCGGAAGGGGATACTGACTGGAAAATGCGTGCACAAGTTCTGACTTATTCGCGGGCGCGAGGCGTGTTTGCCGGAGCTACGTTGAACGGCGCGGTCGTGAAGCAGGACAAGGACAGCACGCGCGAATTCTACGGACATATGGTGACTTTCAGAGCGGCATTGACCGGTGAAGTGGAACCGCCCGCGGGGGCGAATCCGTTCTTGAGTTCGCTTGCGAAGTGGGCCGTGGAAGCGGCGAAGTAGCTGCTAGTCTTCAGTCGCGAGCCCCGGGTTTTGAGTTGGGCGGAGTGATCACCTTCGGCGCTTTTATGAGTTCTCCAATCATCGCTCCGCCGCTTTCTGGATCGGTTATCGGCGCCGTCGGCGCTGATTTTGTGATTGCGGAGTGGAAAGATGCGGGAGGTCCTCCCGGATCACCGAGGTGGATCGCACCGCTGCATCTTCATCGCAAAGACGACGAAGCGTGGTATGTGCTCGAAGGGGCATTGTGTGTCCGCGTCGGGAACGATGTCGTAGAGGCAAAAGCCGGGTCTGCAGTTTTCGTGGCGCGCGGCACGGCACATACATATTGGAATCCGGGGCCTGGACTCGTGCGTTATCTGCTCGTCATGACCTCTAACGTTTATTCGTTGATCCAAGACATACATGCGATGGCGGAACGGTCTCCGGCGACGCTCAGGGCGGTGTTTGAGCGGCATGAGTCGGAATTGTTGGGGTGAGCAGTCGGCGGTCGTGCGTCGGCGGTGGGTGCCGTCCCTCCCGGACTCGAGCCAATTTTCCGCTTTTCCCAGGGCTGACGCCCTTGGCTAGCACATTTCGCCCCCTTACAGGGCTTGATCACTCTCCTCTTGTCCAGCAACGGCCTGCGCCGTTCCCCGTTATTCTTGCGCCTATTCTTGCGCCGCCACCATTGCGCTCAGTCGAAACTCCACGTCTCGCAAAAGTGGCGAGACATGGGGCACCCCCTGTTTCTTTGCTAGACGGCTAGACTGTTGAATCGGAATCCTGAGTGGGTTGCGTGATAGAGTGAGCCTTCCCTGATGCGGCGGAGATTGGAATACGCGGCAGCTTGGCCATTTTTGAAGATGCTGGGCATTTTGCCGCGACCTCTTTCGCGCGCGTTTGCCATTGGTATCGCTCAGCTCGTGTATCTGCTGCATTTTCGGTTGCGGCAGGTCGGCATGCGGAATCTTGCGATGGCCTTTCCTGAGAAAGACGAGAGGGCAAGGCGGCGAATTCTGCGGGGTGAGTTCACTTCGCTTGGGCGGCAGCTTGCCGAGTTATGCCAGTTTCCGCGATATACAGCCAAGAACGTCGATGAAGTCGTAGTGTATGACGGGCTCGAACATTTTCAGAAGGCATATGCCCGGGGGAAGGGCGTGCTGTTTCTTACGGCGCACTTCGGGGCATGGGAACTTTCAGCGTTCGCGCATTCTCTGCATGGGCATTGGCTGCACGTGGTGATGCGGCCGATGGACAATCCGTATCTTGACCAACTGCTGCAGAGCTATCGCACGATGCATGGAAACAAGGTGGTTCCGAAGGATGACTTCGTGCGTGGGTTGCTCGGAGCGATGAGATGCGGAGAGACCGTAGGAATATTGATGGATACGAATATGACTCCGCCCCAGGGAGTGTTCGTGGATTTCTTCGGAATTCCGGCGTGCACGGCGAGCGGACTGGCACGGATCGCGATGCGCACCGATGCCGCGGTTGTGCCCGGGTTCACGATCTGGGATGAAAGGCTGGGGAAGTACCGGTTGCGGTTCGATCCTGCAATCGAGTTGGTGCGCACTGGCGACCTGGAAGCCGACATTGTTGCGAACACGCAGAAGTTTACGAAGGTGATCGAGGAGTATGTGAGGAGGTATCCGGAGCAGTGGTTGTGGGTGCATCGGCGGTGGAAGACGAGGCCGGAGGGCCAGCCGCCCCTGTACTGAGAAACTCAAATAGATTTAACCGACTGGGTTCAAGGATTCAGCACCAGCTTCGATTTTGCGCGAAGCAGGCGATAGATGGAGTACCTGTGAGTGTCTGTGAGTGTCTGTGAGTTGTTGCGGACACTGAAACCGGCAATGTCCCAATCGACGACGACCTCTCTCGGCAGCCACAACGGGGAGGAAATTCCAAAGAGGCGAGCCTCAGCGAAATGAACGTCGGTACTGAACTGGCGAAGGGGTAAGCCCGGCGGAGGAGAAAGACGCCCCGTCCATAGCGTGTGGCGTCCTTTCATTTTTTGCTCACCCGGATATCGAAAGTCCGCCTGAGTTGTGGCATTTGTCACAGAAACCTGCCTTGTTCCCATCCCGGCAAACCCATTTCTTTCCTTCGTAACCTACCTGAAATCCCTTATCGATTCGACGTATCGGCACTACTACGCTGATTTTAACCGTGACCTGGGAGTGGAGTATGCGGTCGGCGAACGGCGAACTTTATGAGAACGGCAGGAGAGTGGCGGGGATCCTGACTGAGATGAAGTCAGAATTCGCGGAGTTCGTGCAAACACCAACCAACATGCTCAGGACGGAGTTGCTCGAGAAATGGAAGACACTCCAAGTTGCGATCCCGTTGGTTGGCGTTGCGGCCGCGCTTCTGAGCACTGCGTTCCTGCTGCTCACGGGGTGCACTGGTCGGCCTGGTAGTGGCTGCCTGCCGAATAGCATGTACCTCTGTTTTTTTGCGTGCCTGATCGCGCGGGTGTTCTGGGGGAATTTTTGGTGCCGCAGCGGGTTATTTCGCGATCTGGGAGTTCCATGTGAGGGACATCATTCCGCAGGCGGATAAGTTGTGGATCGAAACCGAGGTGAGGAACCGGGCAGGAAGGCGAAGGCGATACCGATCGAGCAGCTCGAACTACGGGCCATTGAGGAGCGCCGGGAATTCATGCAAGGGCGGAAGAACTGAAAGAGAAAATTTCTGAAGCAAAGGAAAAACTCGATCCGGCACGACAGCTGCGTGAACATCGGTTCGCGGTGGCGATGAGCGTCGGCACAGCTAGCCTGCTGATCGAATCAATGATGTGCGCCCAGATTCGAGCGGTAATCCTATTCCGGGAAGGAGCCTCATGACGACGATGTTCAATCGGGTTGCAAAGATCGCTGTGAAGGCGATGCCTGACGTGGTCACGCCGCGAGGGCATGCGGTTATCGATTACATGATTGCCGGTGCATTCTTGGCGACGGCGGGATTGTTTTGGAGAAGGAACAAGCGCGCGGCAGTAGCGTCACTGTTGTGCGGGGGCGCACAGCTCGGGGTCAGCATGCTGACAGACTATCCCGGAGGCGTGCTTGGAGCGATCCGGTTCCCGACGCGGCGCAAACTCGATCTCGGACTAGCGGCAATGACGGCGGCGATGCCTGAGTGCTTCAACTTCGAAGACGAGCCACTGCGGAAATTCTTCACGACGCAAGGCGTGCTGATGACTGTGGCCAACGAATTGACCCGATTTCCAGAGACGAGCGCTTCCGAATTGAGGGGGCGGCGCAGAGTCGCCTAGGTTCGATCGGCGCGGGTTCAGGTTCCCGACGGGACACATCATGCACCGCATTGTTTCCCGGCGTTGAAACGACGGGCTAATGATCGACGACCCCTCCCCGAGCGGATTCGCGTCGTTTTCAGCGCTGTGTGAGCCCACAATATGGAACGCAACCCATCCCCTTCGAGTTGGTCCAGGTCCTTTGGGACGGGGTGCGCAGTTATCTGAAACTTCGTCCTAACCTCGGAATGTGAAATGCTCGCTGCGCTCGCCGGCGGACAAATGCATCCGCCGCTACCCGGGTTTACAATCGAGGCGTCATGGAAACTTTGACGCAGACTCCTCCTCCTACTCTTGAGAATATTGCCGCTTTGGAACGGCAATATCTACTTCCGACCTATAGCCGATATCCCGTGGTATTGCATCGCGGGAAAGGTGTTTTTCTCTTCGATATCGAGGGGAAGAAATATCTGGATTTTGTTGCTGGCATTGGGGTGAATGCACTGGGGCATGCGCATCCGCGGATTGTGAAGGCGATTCGCGATCAGGCGGCGAAGCTGATTCACGTTTCGAATCTCTATTACCACGAGTATCAGGGGCCGCTCGCCGAACGGCTGTGCAAGCTCTCGGGGTTGAACCGGGCTTTTTTTTCAAACAGCGGGACTGAGGCGATCGAGGGATCGATCAAGCTGGCGAGGCTGGCGGGACATCGCGCAGGCGGGGATGCGAAGAGCAGGCTGGTGGCGCTCGACGGTTCCTATCACGGGCGGACGTTTGGGGCGCTTTCGCTCACAGGGCAGGACAAACATCGCAAGGGATTCGAGCCGCTGCTGGAAGATGTCACGTTCGTGAAGCAGAACGATGTTGAAGGACTGCGCGCCGCGGTGAAAGACAACACGTGCGCAATCGTGCTGGAACCGATCTTTGGCGAGGGCGGCATTTATGAGTGTTCGGTGGAGTTCCTGCAGGAGTGCAGGGCGCTGGCGGACCGGCATCGGGCAGCGCTGATCTTTGACGAGATTCAGTGTGGGCTCGGGCGGACGGGAACGATCTTTGCGTTTCAGGCTTTTGGAGTGACGCCGGATATTGTCGCGATCGCAAAACCGATTGCGGCGGGACTACCACTGGGGGCGTTCATCGCGAAAGAGGAATTTGCAACGGCGATTTCGCCGGGGCAGCATGGGACGACATTTGGAGGCGGTCCGCTGGCGTGCCGCATCGCGCTGGAGTTTTTCTCAATCGTGGAGGAAGAGAAGTTGCTGGAGAATGTGAATCGTGTGGGAGCATATTTGCAGGAAAAGTTGAAGGAACTGGTGACGAAACGATCTGTTGCCGTGGGAGTGCGCGGACGCGGGTTTATTCAGGGAATTCAGTTGGAGATTCCGGCGCGTCCGATCGTCGATGAGGGGCTGGCGGAGGGAGTCTTGTTTAATGTCACGCACGATACTGTGGTGCGGTTTCTGCCGCCCTATATGCTCGAGGAGAAGCACGTGGATAAGGGAATTCGCGTGCTGAAGAAATTATTGGGGAAGAAGAGGCCGGCGGCCGCGTAGGTCAAAAGTCCGATCCCAGGAGACTCGAAAACAACTCCTTTCGGCTTTGGATTCGGTTCAGGGGTAGGGATCCTTCGGCGCGCAAAAATGCGCGCAATCTGGATGAAAATGCTGTCTCATCTGGCTGCTGAAACCCAGGACGGCAACTGCCCTTGTCGCAATAAAAAGCGGGGAGCCTTCGGCTCCCCAAAGTGAAGCGACAGAGGCGTTGTTTCACCTAGATAGAAGCCGGGAGTGGGGAAAAGAGTTGTCCTTGGATGAAGAATTTGGTAGGTGAGATTTGGGGGATAGCGCGGTTGGCGAGCCGGTAATGGAGGGGACGTCAGCACAATACAGGGGTCCTGCGGCGAGCAAAACGCTTTCGCCTCAGGATGACAACGGCTCTAGCAGATTTGTGGGGGACCGCACTGAAGAGTGCTGGATGGACTTTGACGGGGCGCGGATGCGGTATCTGCGCGCGGGGTCGGGGCCTCCGTTGATTCTGCTGCACGGGTTGATGGGGTATTCGTTTTCGTGGCGCTTGGCCATGCCTGCGCTGGCGCCGTTTCGCACCTGCTACGCGCCGGACATGCTAGGAGCGGGTTTTTCCGACCGGCCAACGATTGATCACTCGATGCGCGCGACGGCGCTGCGCGTGGTGAAGTTTGCTGAAAAGCTTGGGCTCGAATCCTTCGATCTGCTGGGGACATCGCGAGGCGGGGCGGTGGCGATGTGTGTGGCGGCGGAGTGCATGCAGAAGGGGCATACCTCGATTCGAAGTTTGATTCTTGTCGCGCCGGTGAATCCGTTCTCGAAGCACGGCCGCCGGTTGGCTCCATTCTGCGGAAGCCGTTACGGGTCGAGCCTCGCGCGTGCGGTTCTTGAGCGAATGCCATTTCTGTATCCATACGTTCACGGCCGGCTCTATGGAGACCGGGAGAAAATTCCTCTTGACGCTTTGGAAGGTTATAAGGCGCCCCTGTGCATTCCCGGATTGTTTGAGCATGCGTTGAGCATTGTGAGCACATGGACGGCTGACTTGCGGGAATTGGAAATGCTGCTGCCGAAATTGTCGTCGATCCCGACACTGCTGATGTGGGGAACGAGAGATCCAGCAGTTTACTTTTCTTCCATGGAGAAACTGGCGCGACACTTTCCTGGAGCGGGGAAAATTGCGTTTGAAGGGGTCGGCCACTTGCCTTACGAAGAGTGTGCGGATGAGTTTAATCGGGCGTTGATTGCGTTCTTGAAAAAGGGACTAGGGGTTAAGGAATAGGGATAGTTGTACGGCTTCCACTTATTTTCAACTCTTAGTCCCTGGCCCCGATTCCCTAGTCCCTAACGAATGACTCAATCCATTCTCGACTTTCTGCGCGGCGCGGTGGTGACGTACGGATATTGGGCCGTGGGCGCGGCTCTGCTGCTCGAGAATGCCGGGATTCCAGTCCCGGGGGAAACGATTCTTCTGCTGGCCAGCTTTCTTGCGTACTCGGAGCACGATCTGCGGCTTCCCTGGATCATGATCGTCGGGGCGATCGCTGCGACGGTGGGCGATAATCTGGGATTTGTCCTGGGGCAGCGTGGGGGGCGTCCGCTGCTGGCGCGGTATCAATCAATCTTTCGCATTCAAATATCGACGATTGAACGTGGAGAGCGGTTGTTTGCGCGTTATGGAGCACTGACGATTTTCTTTGCGCGATTTGTCTTTGGCATGCGGATCATCGCGGGACCGCTGGCGGGCGTACTGCGCATGCCGTGGAAGAGATTCGCCCTTTTCAATTTCCTGGGCGCGGCTTTATGGGTGAGCGTCATCTCGTGCGTGGGATATTTCTTTGGGCGGCATTGGGACAAGCTCGAACGCGGGATGAAGCGATTTGATGTGATGGTGGCGGTTGTTGTCGTGGGGATCGCGTTGTTTTTATGGTGGCGGGGGCGGCGTGCGAAGCGCTTCGGGTGAGTCTGTCGCTCCTTCGGGGCTCGGTCAATTCACCTTTATCCACCGACGCCTCGCCCTGGTCTGTATTTTTCTGCTGCTTTGCGGCTCGAGCATTCATCCTGCTTGTACAACGCTCATCCTGCAGCGATCACATTGCGCCTGAGCATTCAGCGTTGTGAGGAGGTTCTGGTTTGTGGTTCATGCGTGCCCAGGACGATAGGGCATCTGGCGAGTAACCCCTCCGTACCGGCGCTGTCGTTTCGTCATCGGGCTATTCTTGCCGCAGTTGCGGTCGGGGTCTCCTTGAGAATTGGGGTGCGCACATCCGTAGCATTAGAGACAATTCAGAACGGTTGCGTCCGAGCCTCAATTCGGACGAGGAGAAACTATGAAGAAGATTGCGTTCATGACTGTGCTCATCACGGCGACCCTTGTGTTGACGCTCGCCTTTTCCGCTGCGGCCGCGGGTCCCAAAGCGCCGGCAGCGCCGGTGGCTCCCACCCCAGCGGCAACACCGGAGCGGCATCCGCATATCGACGAAGCTTTGGAGCACATGCGTGCCGCGAAGCATGAGCTTGAGGTCGCCGAGCATGATTTCCAGGGGCATCGCGTAAAGTCGATGGAGCACCTCGATCAGGCGATGCATGAAGCAGAAATTTGCATGAGCATGAAGTAGGCAGGCGGCACTTCGCTGGACTGAGAGGCAGCGCTCTAACGGCGCTGCTTTTTTTTGGGCGGTGAGTTCGTGGCATGCTCGTCCCAGGAACAGAAACAGCCCGTGAGAGAAGTCAAAATCCCCGCTCTAGAATCGCAAAAGGCGCGATCTCGGAATGCGGCACCGTCTGGATTTCCTTTACTTGGAGCCGAAGGTGTGGCCGATGGAGCCTCCGAGGCGGAAGACGTGGTCGGAGTGAAATTCGAAATTGTTGGGAATGAAATAGTAGTGGGCTTCGGGGCGGAGAAAGAATGTTCGCCAGAAGTAGTAGCGGATGCCAATTCCCGCATGCACCAGGAAATGGGTACTGTCGACGTAGGTACGGCAACCGGCCGCGAAGGTGCAAACGGTAGTGTTGTAGAACAGGACCGTCTGTCCACCAATCCCTGCCATGAAGTCGGCGCGGGTCTTTGCCGCCAGGCGATAGGGGTAGACAATATTCGCGTCATACAAGATCGGACGATAGTGCTGGTATCCGTTGTAGAGACCTTCTTTGGCGCGGAATGCGCCTTCGATATTGAGTCCCCAACGACGCTCGCCGAAGTACTGCAGGCTGGCGCCGGCGTAGGTGCCACCGGATTCCGCAGGAGGAACATAGGCCTGGGAAGACGTCAGCGGTTTGGGCGACCACAAAGTGCTGCCGCTCAGACCGAAGTCGACTTGCTGGGCCTGGGCGAAGGTCGCCAGTGCGGATAGTACTAATGCCAGCCGCAGAACGCTACTCGACCACGTCTGAACCTGCTCCCGGAGCGGAGCTTCGCTCCGCAGCGGGCCGACGCGGCTGTCCCTACATTGCCTTCTGGGAACTGAGAACTGGAAACTGAGAACTTTTAGCATTAGCCCGGGTCGTCTACTCTGGACCAATGGTGTACCCGATCGAAGCTCCGACATGAATGACATGGTTGGAGGTGAAGACATCCGTGTTGTTTACGATCTGGTAATAGCGGAGCTCGGGACGCAGAAACACGTGTCCCCAAACGTAGTAGCGAAGGCCTCCGCCGACGTCGACCACGAAATGGTTGGAACTGGTGTAGCAGGCGCCAAAGTACACGCAGTTGGTGGTCGGCTGATAGCTGTAGAAACGAGTGCTCTGCCATCCGATTCCGCCGAACAGATCGAGGCCGGCTTTCTTACTGAGGCGGGGCTGGTAGACGCCATTGAAGGTGAAGATCAAAGGCCGATATGGCTGACCGCCGGGCCCGCCAAAGTTCCCATCGCTTGCCCTCCAGTGGATGTCGAAGGCCGCGCCGATACGCTTCTTGAAAATGACATCTCCGCCGAGATTCAAATAAAAGCCGCCCTTCTCAGGGCAAACCACATTGCCGCTAGAATTCAGGGTGCAGTTACTTCCCCCTAAGCTCTCACTGGACGAAGGAGAGGAGGAGAGCAAAGTTCCACCGCCGATGTAGGCGTCGCCCTGTTGGGCGGAGGCGAAGCTTGAAAGGACGACGATTGCAAACAGGGTTGCAAGGCAGGCGGGCGTTCTCAAGAGGAACCTCCTAATTGTGACTCGTGGCGGTTAGGATGCGACCGCCAAAGCGTTTGGATGCAAGCGCCTAGGTGAGTTCCCATCATATATTGCGATGCGAGCAAGATTCAAATGCCGGACAGTAGCAAGCGGGGCACGCAGCTTTGGAAGTGGATTAAACCCTGTTAGGCGTGGGAAGTTTCGATATTGGGGCAATGATGGCGAAGCTTCCGATGAGACCTGCCGAAATTAAAATTCATTCACACCAGCGGAGTGAATGGGGGTAGGGATACTTCGACTACGCTGGAGTTACGCTTCGATCCACTCCGGCTCCGCTCAGGATGAGGGGGAAGAAGTGATGGGGTGGGTAGCAAGTCATGCAGCATCGCTTCTCAACGGGAGAATCCGCTGCCGCCACGGAGGACGTGGTCGAGGGCGATCGGGCCGGCGCCAAAGAAGATCAGGGCAAACGCGATGGCGGCGGCGGCCATTGGGAACTCGTACCCAGGACGATCGGCCGACCCCAGAAGTCCGTTGTGGAGATGCACTTTCCAGATGGCGACGCAGAGATTGAGGCAGATGGCGAAGGCAGCGGGGCG
>Ga0126378_10003975_pt1 | contig 11210 bp, 11 predicted proteins | sample PanSoiMetPlot_23_FD_92587 | JGI IMG/M metagenome (GOLD analysis project Ga0126378, IMG submission 92587) | Tropical forest soil microbial communities from Panama - MetaG Plot_23 | ecosystem: Environmental > Terrestrial > Soil > Tropical forest > Bulk soil | place: Panama | collected 2016-02-17
AAAAAGCCGCTGACCCTGCGCGATCTGGTTCTGACGCAAATTTTGTTTGTGGTCGGCTCAAGCTGGGTCGGCGCCGCGGCGAAGCTTGGCCAAGCGCATCTATTCTTCTGGCTACTGGCGATTTTGCTTTTCTACATTCCACAAGCGGCGGTGGTGATTTATTTGAGTAATCGGATGCCGCTCGAGGGCGGGATTTATCAATGGGCCAAGCTCGGGTTCAATGAGTTCGCGGGATTCATTGTAGCGTGGAATCTCTGGCTGCTCTCGATCACGGTAATCGCGCTTGGCGGAATGTTCGTCACCACGAACATCTCCTATGCGATCGGGCCGGGCACTGCGTGGATGCCAAACAGCAAATGGTGCGTGTCGTTGATCAGCGCGACTTTGGTCATCGGTCTCGGATGGGCCTGTGTCCGCGGCTTGTCGTTGGGCAAATGGGTTCACAATATCGGCGCGTTCGCGATGTTCCTCGTTTACTCAGCGTTGATCTTGTTGCCGCTCCTCGGGCTCGCGCGCGGCGAATTGAAATCCTACCAGCCGTTGCATTTCGCTCTGCCCACGATGTCGATCTTCTATTGCTTCAACATTTTCACCAAGCTCGCCGTGGGCGCACTGAGCGGATTTGAATATGTAGCAATTCTTGCCGGCGAAACGCGCTCGCCCGCACGCGACATCGGGCGCTCGGTGCTGATCGCCTCGCCAGTGATCGCGCTGATGTTCATTCTGGGAACAAGCTCGGTCCTCGCGTTCATCGGAGACAATCCGATTGATCTCATCGGCCCGGTGCCGCAAACGCTGCGACTCGGCCTTCGCTCGTTTCCAATCGCCGGCGCGATCGCATCGATCGGAATTTTATTGATGACTACGCGCACGATTGCTTCGACCAGTGTTCACGTAACTGGCAGCTCGCGATTACCGATGGTCGCGGGTTGGGATCACTTGCTCCCAAGTTGGTTCTCGCGCCTGCATCCGCGATACAGAACACCGATCAACTCGATCATTTTTGTCGGCGCAATTACGCTGGTGATCGCCATATCGAGCCAGATCGGCGCGGGAATTCAGGAAGCGTTTCAATTGGTCGATAACGCAGCGAATGTTTTCTATGGCATCGTTTATTTCACGCTTTTTGCGATACCGATCTTTGGCACGAGTGCGATTCGGTCAGGCGCGCCGATCTGGTTGCGCATCGCTGCGATTTGCGGCGCTGCCGTGTCGCTTTCCGCGATCTTTTTCACCGTTTATCCGATTATCGACGTGCCAAGCACGCTGAGTTTCGCCGCGAAAATCATCACCGTCACAGTGATTGCCAACACTATTGGCGTAGCGATTTTCGCGCTGGGACAGAAAAGACGACGAGCTGCGGTCAGCTAGCGCAGCTCTCCGCAACCCAACGCAGATAGTCTGGTAAACCGTCCGCGACTGGGACGAAGATTATTTCCGGTACTTCGTATGGATGAAGCGAGCGCAGCATTTTTTGAAATGCGGCTTGTCGATCCTCGCTTAGCTTGAAAAAGACGAGGGTTTCGCTCCCCGTTTCGATTTTATCCTTCCAGCGATAAATCGACTCGACCGTTGGCAAAATGTTCGCGCACGCCGCCAGCTTCCCGTCGACGAGTTCATTCGAAATCCGACGCGCTGTTTCGGCGTCCGGGAATGTGCTGAGTGCCAGTAGGATTTTTTGCGACATAAAGAGAATTCAACAGAAGATAACGAGTAAACAAAGGCTATCTACAGAAGTACAAACCAGAAACTTCGGTATCTTTGTTTTGTTCTGTACGACTAATCAGGCAGGCACCAGGGCCTGCCGACGGCAGATCCAGCCACCACCGAGAACGACGTCGTCATCGTAAATTACTGCGGCTTGTCCAGGCGTGACCGCGCGCTGCGGCTCATGCAGACAAATGCGAGCGCGATGATTCTCCAACGGCGTGATGCGAGCAGGCGCGCCGGGGTGATTGTAGCGAATCTTTACTGTGGCTTCGAATTGTTCGTTGTAGCCACGCGCCTGTGGCACGTCATGGGAGGGTGAGCCAGGATCGACGGCCCACAGGGCCGTGGCTACAGGATGCCAGTTCACGCGATCAATTTCGAATTCGTCCGCGATCAGGTCATCGGCGTCGCCGACGATTACGCGGTTCGTCGTCGCATCGAGATCGACCACGTAACGCGGCCGCGCCGAACCGCCGGGCAATCCTTTGCGCTGGCCGATGGTAAAGAGCTCAATGCCATCGTGCTCGCCAACAAAATTTCCATCGACGTCGTAAATCTCGCCGCGGTGAAATTCGCCTTCGCCCAGATGCGAACGCAAAAACGCTTTGTAATCGTTGCCTGGAACAAAGCAGATCTCCTGGCTGTCGATCTTGTCGGCGACCTTCAGGCCTAACGAACGCGCGATCTCACGGATTTGCGGCTTGGTCATTCCGCCCAGCGGTGTCAGCGCACGGCGCAACTGCGCCTGGTGCAAACTAAACAAAAAATACGATTGATCTTTCCGTCGATCGACACTCTTGCGAAGCACTGCGTAGCTGTGGCCGGGGGCGTTGACCCCGACAGATTCAGATCGGATCTGTGAATCGACACGGCCGCGGTCAGCGCCCGCGGCTACAACGTGTTCAATAATCGCATAATGCCCGGTGGCGATGTAATCGCACCCGAGCGCCTTCGCCTTACCCCAGAGATTGCCGAACTTGAGTTTCTCATTGCACATCACGCATGGGTTTGGTGTCCGGCCGGATTGGTATTCGCTGGCGAAATAATCGATCACGAGGCGCTCGAACTGGTCGGCTTCATCGACAACGTAATGCGGAATGCCCAGCGCATGCGCCACGCTCCGCGCATCGGCCACTGCCTGCGGCCCGCAACATTTGTCTTCGGCGCGCGAGATGCAATCCTGCGGCCAGACCTTCATAGTGACGCCGACAACGTCGTAGCCCTGCTCGCGCAGCAAATAGCCCGCGACGCTGGAGTCCACTCCCCCGCTCATGCCGAGAAGGACGCGCTGTTTAATTTGGTTCATTGAAGCGAGGAATTTCGATCAAGCGGCGCGTGAGTCAATAACTGTAGCAGCGCTCTGTGACCGCCGAGGTCCCGTCCTAACGAGCGAAATCGGCGGTCGCAGACCGCCGCTACAGCTTCACTGCTCGGCTGACAAATGGGCTCCCACGCAAGCTAAATCGCCATGGCAAATGCACGGAACGGCTGATGCCAATCCGTTTGTCGGCGACGACATCGAAAGCCGCCCGGGCATGCGACACTAAGCAGTGGCGCGAATCGGCGCATAAATCGGTCTCGTGATGCCGATCGGTGATATCAAGTGCTTGCGTAAGTTTTCCTGGCCCGGAGCAAAGTTGACGAAGATCGTCAGTGGCGCGGCGTTTCTTCATCAGCTCGATGCCACACCGCGGCTCAAGCGCGCGGAACAAGACGAAGCCGTTCGCCTCTCCTTTCACCAGCACATTTAACATCCAATGGTTGCCGTAACTAAAGTAAACGTAGGCGGCACCTGCTTTGTTGCGTTCGACAAAGCTGCGCGCACTTGGCCGCGTAAAAGTATGCGCGGCTTCGTCATCGATCGCCGCATATGCTTCCACCTCGACGACGATCCCACCGCAATGGCCCCAGATCAATTCAGTGCCGATGAGTTCGCGCGCACAGGTGAGTGGATCACGCTGGAAAAATGGACGACGAACAAGCTTTTTCTTCGTTAATGAGGCCGCAGTCTTCACATACGCCTCAAATACCTGCCGTCTTGTAAAAGACTGGCAATGTCACCTCGCATTCGACTGGTTTGCCATCCCGAAACGCGGGAATGAATTTCGCGTCTTTGAAATCCTTCAGAGCCGCGTCGCCAAAACCCAAAAGCGGCGGCTCTTCCGAAACGACCTTTATCTCCTGCAAATTGCCAGTGGCATCGATCCTCATCTTGAGTTCCACCTTGCCATCGACTTGAACCCGCCCGCTTTCCATTTGCGGATAATGGAGTCCCGTAAAGCCTGAGCCGTCTCCGAAAAAAGGTTGTGGCCCAATGAAGTCGTGTTCCTGCTCCAGCTCGCCGGCTTCCTGATTGGAAAAAATGCGCAACCGCGGTTTGCCATTAACGACCCGGAAAGTGACGGTGCCGTAATAAATTGCGTCCACCAGCTGATGATCATGAACTGCCGGGATGAATTTGGGATTCGCTGCCGGTGAAATCCTCTTCTGCAATTCTTGCTTTAGAAAATCCGAATCGGGTGTGGCACCGTACGTGGCGCTCCACTCTACTTCGCCATCTTTTTTTACCGCGCACACGAACATCACCAGCGCATCCTTCTGTCCTTTCCTCACCAGATCCTGCTCGTCGATGCGATTGATCAGCGTGGTCGGACCCTGCCCGATTAGCACCGGACGAAACATCGGCAGCCCACTACTCTGCGCAGATGGCGTAGCGCTCGCCTGTCCCAACGGCGTGGCGCTTCCCTGTGACCAGGCAACATCGACAATCGAGAGCAAAGCGATCAGAGAGAGTGCCAACGCGCGCATAGCCAGATACGCAAGCGGAGCGCGCCGTTTTTTCAAGCCCGAATCTCGCGAAGACTTAAGCGACAACCGCCAACTCTCCGGCAGTCGCAATTTTGTGCACGATTTTGTGACGGCGGAAGTAATCGATGAGCGCGTCGCGTGTTTGCACAGGGTGCATGACAGATCTCGCCGATGGCGTTTCGAGCAGCGCGCGCAGCTTCATGAAGTGATGACCGGCGCTGCGCGAGTCGAAGCTATTGAACGCGACCGTATATTTTTTGCTGCGCTCGAGCGGACGACCGTCCTGCAGTGCCACCGTTGCGATTTTGTAATCCAAACCGCGGCCTTCCAGTTTCACTTCGAAGCCGAGCAGATTCCGTCGCTCATGGCTCGCATAGACTTCTTCCATCACAGATTTGATTTCATCGGATGTAAGCTCGGCTGTCACGACATAGTTCTCGTAAGGAATGACGTTCCAGATGTCGTTGACCGTTTTCGAGCCGGCGAACAGATCTGCGTTTTCGTCAAACACACCATGCATCACCCCATCAACGGCAACGTTTCGCTCCAGCAACGATTCCGCGATTGCTGCGCCGACTAGCTTCTCGATGTCGCTCGGTTGGCCGGGCCGGCCTCGAGCGCGCAACGTCTGCGCTAATTCGCCGATCGGCTGCGCAAGAGCGGCATCCGATTCGGCCAGCTGCGATTTTGCTCGAGAAATCACCACGTCATCGAGATGGACCCGGTTGTCCATCAGTTCGCAGATCGCTTCACGACCGAGCAGCTTTTTCGACCCTCGATCAAACAGAAGATCGACGCGGCCCACGTGAATACCGAAGTGATCAGCCTGCGTGAAAAGCACGCCGTTCGTTAGGCGACTCGGAATCGCCTGATGGGTATGACCGGCAATGAAGACCGGGACATCCGGAAATTCCGAAGTTAACGCGGTGACGCTATTCGCAAAATCATCGCCGCCAGTGCGCGGCTTAAGACCCATGTGACCTGTCAGCACAATCGCGTCTGCGCCTTCACTTCTTACTCTTGCTATCGCGCGACGAACGGACTCGACCGGGTGCTGAAAATCGATGCCCTTGGTAAATTCACGCGGAAGCCAATACGACATCCCGGGCGTCGTGATCCCGATAACCGCAAGCTTAATCCCCGCGATTTCCTTCAAGATGAATGGCTGGACTTTTGTGAGCGGATGTTTCGCATCCAGAGATTCGCCTGCCGGTGTCCCTTCCAATATCGTATTCGCAGCCAGCACGGGCATTGTCGATCTTTGCACCGCCTGGTGAAATGGCTCGATTCCCCAATCGAACTCGTGATTGCCAACGACCCAGGCATCGTACCCGAGGTAGTTAAACAGATCGATCATCAGCTCGCCTTTGTTCCGCAAACTAACGTCTGTGCCTTGATACACGTCACCGACGTCGATCAAAATCGAGTTTGGATTCTGCCGTCGCCAGCGTCGAATCTGCGTAACGCAACGCGCAAGGCCGCCGCGATCAGGATTTCCGTCGTAATCGGAGGTCGGCAAGATATGGCCATGGATGTCAGTGGTGTGCAGGATTGAAATGCAAACCGTGTCGGAGTTGAGCGCCGCGGCCGTGCTCGCCAGAGTTGGAACCGCGCTTAGAAGTCCCGCTTGGCCGGCGAGTTTCAAAAACTCCCGCCGAGTCCAGGTTCTCTCTGCGTCAAACATCGCCTATCTCAATGCGCCGGCATATTAGCGCCGCGGTGGTTGTTATCTCAATGAAAATGCGAGACTCAGTGTCTTGACCCTAAAACTGTTTCAGTCACACTTGGTCATGCTCAACGAAAATTCGACTGCCGATTTCAAAGCGAACCTGCGCGGCCAGCTGATACAGCCTGGGGACAAGGATTACGATGAAGCCCGGAAGGTTTACAATGGCATGATTCACAAAAAACCGCGGCTAATCGCATATTGTGCAGACGTGGCGGACGTAATCCATTCGGTGCAGTTCGCTAGAGAGAATAATCTGCTGCTTGCGATCCGTGGCGGCGGTCACAACGCAGGAGGTTTGGGAATTTGTGACGATGGCCTGGTCCTCGATCTGTCGCGGATCAAATACACGCGAATCGATCCCGCGGCTCGCACGGTTACAGTCGGCGGCGGATGTGTCTGGGGCGACGTCGATCACGCCACGCACGTGTTTGGATTCGCTACGCCGAGCGGAGTCATTTCGACGACTGGCGTGGGCGGATTAACCTTGGGCGGCGGCGTCGGTCATCTCGCCCGCAAATGCGGATTGAGCATCGATAATTTGCTCTCCGCCGATGTCGTCCTGGCGGACGGCAAATTTGTAAAGGCAAGCGCCGAAGAGAATTCCGATTTGTTCTGGGCCCTTCGCGGCGGCGGCGGGAACTTTGGCGTTGTCACATCCTTCACGTTCAGGTTGCATCCGATCGACACGCTTTATGCAGGCCCAATGCTCTACGAACTGAGCGAGACGGCTGACATAATGAAATGGTATCGCGACCTGATCACCTCGGCCCCCGATGATCTGAATGGCTTCTTCGCATTTCTTACTGTGCCGCCAGCTCCGCCGTTTCCCGAACATCTGCACATGAAGAAAATGTGCGGCGTAGTGTGGGCGTACGCCGGGCCACTGGAGAAGGCAGAAGAAACCTTTAAGCCCATCCGCGCGTTCAAGAAACCCGCGCTCGATTTCGTAGGCCCGATCCCGCATCCGGCACTGCAAAGTATGTTCGACGCGCTTTATCCGCCGGGCTTGCAGTGGTATTGGCGCGCTGATTTCGTCAATGAGATCAGCGACGACGCAATTCCGAAGTACATTCACTTCGGAGAAGCGCTTCCAACCATGCATTCTACAATGCACATGTACCCGATCAACGGAGCCGCAGCACGGGTCGGCAAGACCGATACGGCTTGGAATTATCGCGATTCCAACTGGGCGCAGGTGATTGTCGGCGTGGATCCTGATCCAGCGAACAACGAGAAAATTATTTCGTGGACGAAGAATTTTTACGATGCGGTGCATCCGTATTCCGCGGGGGGAGCGTACGTAAACTTCCTGATGGGCGACGAAGGAGAAGAGCGCGTGAAAAAAACTTACGGCGACAATTACCAGCGGCTTGTCGACATAAAAAATAAATACGATCCCGATAATTTCTTTCGCGTGAACCAGAACATTAAATCGAGCTAGTTGTAGCGGCGCTCGTGGTAAGCGCCTAGATCAGGCGTTTGACACAAACGCCTCTACAACGGAAAACCGACGAATAATGAATGCTGAAGAGTTAAGGGCGTTGCAGGCGCCACTCAAGGCGCAATACCGAGAACGGCCTGAGACTGCGCTTGTCACTCTACACGCGAAGGGACGAATCGGGGAAAATGTCACGTGCAAAATCGAAACCGGAAAATCGCGCGCGGAGGCAGGACTTCACCCTGCAACGGGCGGTGACGGCGCCAGCGCGTGCTCTGCGGACATGCTGCTCGAAGCACTGGTTGGCTGCGCGGGCGTCACGCTAAACGCAGTCGCCACCGCGCTCGGCATTCCATTGCGCGGAGCAACAGTTCACGCGGAGGGCGATCTCGATTTTCGCGGTACATTCGGCGTTTCCAAAGATGTGCCCGTCGGGTTCAAGCAAATTCGCTTAAATTTTGATCTGGATACTGATGCCAGCGAAGAGCAGGTCGCCACATTACTTCGTCTGACCGAACGTTATTGTGTTGTTTACCAAACACTGAGTCAGCCCGCTGCGATTAGCGTCTTGCATCGCGTGATATCTCGCTAAAATCTGCGCCTATGCCGCTATACATGGACATTCACGAAGTTCCGGGAGGCGTCAGCGCCGAAGACGTCGCCAAAGCACACGCCGAGGATGTTAAAATCGAGGAGAAGTACGGCGTTCATTATCACAAATATTGGGTAAACGAAAAAGCTGGGAAGATTTTTTGTCTTTGCCACGCGCCAAACGCCGAAGCCGCTGTCCAGGTCCATCGCGAGGCGCACGGCATGGTCGCGGACAAGGTCATCGAGATACAGCCCGAGCTCGCAGAAGGATTTCTTGGCGGCGTCGAAGTAAACGACGCAGGAGCGGCCTTATTTCCGGGCGCAACCAATGAAAGAGATCCGGGAATCCGAACGGTCCTATTCACCGACATTGTGGGTTCGACGACATTGACTCAAACATTGGGCGATGAAGCAGCACTGGCAATGCTCGGTGTGCATGACACGATCGTGCGAGACGCGTTGTCTGCTTTAGGCGGTCGCGAAGTCAAGCACACCGGCGACGGCATCATGGCCTCGTTCGTCTCGGCAGCGGGTGCGGTTCGCTGCGCAATTCAGATTCAACGCGAATTGGACAAGTACGCGCAAGCGAATCCCGAGCGGCCGCTCAAGGTCCGAGTCGGCGCCGCAGCCGGGGAACCCGTCGAGCAACATAACGACCTGTTCGGATCAACAGTTCAACTTGCCTGCAGGTTGTGCGAACGTGCTGCACCGGAACAAATCGTCGTGTCCAACGCGATTGCAGAACTCTGCGTTGGCAAAGGGCTCCGATTCGAAGAGCTGGGTGAAGTTGTCCTCAAAGGCTTTGGTCAGCCAGTTCGCGCCCACGCCGCTGCATGGAAGCAGTAAGACGGCCCGCAAGCCGCTCGTGAACTTAATCTCGTTAAGAACGCGAGCGACCGAATGAAACATCTCACTTACCTTCTTTTTGCCATCGCGGTTCCGAACTTCTGCTCCGCGGATGTAACGAAGCTTTCAACGGAAGATCGCAGAGCGTTGCAAGATTCCTCGCGCTTTCGTGAGGTTCATTCCACGAGTGATTTGCCAGCCGCAGTCGTCGCGCTTTGCACGAATGGCGCTGGCAAACTGGCGGACCCTGGTGAGAAATGGAACGCGACGGACGCGATCACGGATCCGACTCTTCCAGCCAAGCGCCTTATCTGGGCAGCGCTAGGCGGTGAATATTACGTTGTGCATTTCGAGCGCGGCGGGATCGCGCATACGTATCACATCCTCGTTGCCAGGCTAACGGACGGCGACAGCCAACCGAAAGTACTCTGGCGCGCCATTGGAGGTCCTTTAAAGGATTACGCAGCGTTTGCCGACGCGTTACGGGCCGGAAAGTTGGATGATCGTCTTGGAAATTCAAAGTTTTGGTAGGGCCACCCCTGGAACATCGAAAGTTCAAGATATGAATGAGGAAGCAAGTCACGAACTGCTGGAACTCGAGAAACGTTTCCAAAATGCGATCGTGGCGAATGACGCGGATGCCATTGAACGTCTCGTGAGTGATGATTGGATCATTGTGAATGCTGACGGCAGAACCGTTGAGAGAGACAGATTTCTTGCGGTAGTGAAATCCGGCGCGCTCACACATAACGCGATGACACTGGACGAACCCCGAATGCGCATTTATGGAGACACGGCTGTGGTTACAGGGCGCGCTACGAGCGCCGGAAAGTTTATGGGAACAGACTTCACCACCTTGGAACGCTCGACTGACGTTTTCGTCAAGACCAATGGTCAATGGCGCTGTGTTCTGACTCAGCTCACGAAGATTGCTGAGGACAAGGCTCACTAAAATTCTTAAGTTCTGTCTCCACTGCTATGAAGCTCGAAGGCATTGATCACGTCGCCATGGGCGTGCGCGATGTTGACCGATCCGCTAAATGGTATATCGACGTTCTTGGGTTCAAGCGGCTTCATGAAGGCATGTGGAACGGCGTGCCGACTTTTATCGGCAAAGGAAATACCGGCATTGCGTTGTTTCCAGCGAACCAAGAAGTAAAAACGTCCGCGCACCGAGCGGTTCGAATGCTTCACCTCGCTTTTCGCGCGGATCGGGAAAATTTTCTCGTCGCGCAAAGCGAACTACAAAAACGTGGAATCAAATTCGAATTCCAGGACCACGAAATCGCTCACTCGATTTATTTCCGCGATCCCGATGGTCACCAACTCGAGATTACGACGTACGAGTTATCCCAGCGCTCCTGATTTGTCATGTCGAGCGAAGTCGAGACATCTCTCGATATTTCTGAAGCAGTTAGAGATTCCTCCCGCCTTCGCATAAAGCTACGGCAAGCAGGCGCCTTCGCTCGGAATGACAAGCTGAGACGACGCAGCGCGACAGTTTACTACGCTACGCGGCCGCAGCAGTTTTTGTATTTCTTTCCGCTGCCGCAGGGGCACGGTTCGTTGCGGCCGACCTTTGGGATTGAACGTCGGATTGGTAAATCGATCGATACCTCTCCCGCACCGTCGCCGTCTCCGGCGACTCCCGCCATTGCGCCGACGGGTTGAGGCTGACGTACGCGCGACGGGGCACCGGCCGTTGGCGCGGTCGGCGCGTGTTCGCGCAGCAAGAATTGGGGCAACGTCGCAAGGAAATTCTCGAATGCTTGGAGATTCGAAGTACTGCGGAAAAGGTTGTTCAGCACTTCGTTCTTAATGTTCGCCATCAGTTCGACAAACATGTCGTACGCCTCGGTTTTGTACTCGATGAGCGGATCCTTTTGCGCGTAACCGCGCAGATACACGCCTTCGCGCAACGCATCCATGGCGTAGAGATGTTCCTGCCAGAGCCGGTCGATCGCATTGAGAATGATGTAGCGCTCGAGGCTTTTCACAGCGGTGGGCTCTTCGTAGGCCGATTTGCGCTCGTAAGCGTTCTTGATCTGCTCGATTAAGAACTGCGCGTTCTCATCGACACCGCGCGTT
>Ga0126378_10003976_pt1 | contig 11210 bp, 9 predicted proteins | sample PanSoiMetPlot_23_FD_92587 | JGI IMG/M metagenome (GOLD analysis project Ga0126378, IMG submission 92587) | Tropical forest soil microbial communities from Panama - MetaG Plot_23 | ecosystem: Environmental > Terrestrial > Soil > Tropical forest > Bulk soil | place: Panama | collected 2016-02-17
CGGCTGCTTAGCCCTGCCGTGGGTGCCGCTGCTGGCCCGGCCCGGCGCGGACACCTGGGGACGGATGCTGGATCCGGGCCGGTTCCGCGCGACGCGCCCGCTCACCGGCGAGGCGGTGCTGCTCTTGGACGACACCTGGACCTCCGGCGGCACCGCCCAGTCCGCTGCGGTGGCGCTCAAGCGCGCGGGCGCCCGGTCGGTGGCGGTGGTCGTGGTGGGCCGTCACCTGCCGGCGGTCACGGGCACCGTCGGCGTTCCGGGCACCGTCGGCGTGCGGGGCACCGTCGGCGTGCCGGGCAGTGGGGAGCCGGCCCGCGCCGGGCCCGCTGGTCAATAGTCTGGAGCGGTGAACCCGCCCAAACCCGCCAAGCCGGAATCTCGGCTCGCGTTGGTCCGTCGTGCCCGGCGCATCAACCGCGAACTGGCCGCGTTGTACCCGGACGCCGGCACCGAGTTGAACTTCTCCTCGCCGCTGGAACTTCTCGTCGCGACCATCCTGTCCGCGCAAACCACGGACAAGCGGGTCAATATGGTGACGCCGGTGCTCTTCGCGCGGTACAAGACCGCGGCCGACTACGCCACGGCGGACCGGGAGGAAATGGAGAAGATCATCCAGTCCACCGGTTTCTACCGGGCCAAGACCGCCAACCTCATCGCGCTCGGCCAGGCGCTGTGCGACCGCTACGGCGGTGAGGTGCCGGGCAGGATGAAAGACCTCGTCACGCTGCCCGGAGTGGGCAGGAAGACGGCCAACGTGGTGCTGGGTAACGCGTTCGGCGTGCCCGGCATCACCGTGGACACCCACTTCGCCCGGCTGGCACGACGGTTCCGCTGGACTACCCAGACCGACCCCGTGAAGATCGAGTCCGAGGTGGGGGCCCTCTTCCCGCGCTCGGAATGGACCATGCTGTCGCACCGCCTGATCTGGCATGGCCGGCGGGTCTGCCACGCGCGCCGGCCGGCCTGCGGCGCCTGCGCCGTGGCGCACTGGTGCCCGTCGTTCGGCATCGGCCCGGTGGATCCGGAGGAGGCGAAGAAGCTGGTCAAGGAGGGACCGTTCTCGTGACGCCGGATCCGTCCGGCGCTGCCCCGGGTGGCGCGGTCCCGCCCGGCGAGTCTTCGGCCGGGGCCCCGGCGGGTGACCCGTTGCCCGGCGGGCCGTCCCCCGGCCCGGCCCCCGCGGGCGCGGTGGAGGCCGGCCCGGCCCCGGCGGGCGCGGTGGAGGCCGGCCCGGCCCCGGCGGGCGCGGTGGAGGCCAGCCCGGCGCTGGCGGGCGCGGTGGAGGCCGGCCCGGCATCAGCGGGCGCGGTGGAGGGGGGCCCGGCGCCGGCCGGTCCGGCCCCGGCCTGGCTCACCGAGCTGGCCGCGGACGCGGGGCGGATGGTCGTCCCGCCGCGGCTTCGTGCCCCGGACCGTGGCGGGCGCGCCTCGGCGGTCTTGCTGCTGTTCGGAGAGACGGCGGGCGACCCCGACCTGCTGATCGTGCAGCGCGGCCCGCACCTGCGCCGGCATGCGGGCCAGCCGGCCTTTCCCGGTGGCGCGATCGAGCCCTCCGATAACGGGCCGGTAGGGGCCGCGCTGCGTGAGGCGGCCGAGGAGGTGGGCGTGGACCCGGCCGGGGTTGAGGTTCTCGCGGTCCTGCCCGAGCTTTACATCCTCCGCAGCGGTTTCCGGGTCACCCCGGTACTCGCCTGGTGGCGCCGGCCCAGCCCGCTGGTTGCCGCGGCAGACGGGGAGATCGTCTCGGCGGCCCGGGCCCGCCTGGCCGACCTCGCCGACCCGGCCAACCGGCTGAGCGTGCGGCACCCCTCCGGCGCCGCGGGGCCCGCTTTCCGTGTGCACGGCATGCTGGTCTGGGGCTTCACCGCCATGCTGGTGGACCGGTTGCTCGCACTCGGGGGCTGGGAACTGCCCTGGGACACCGGGCGGGAAGAGGACCTGCCGCCGGACGTGCTGGACGCTGCCGCCCGCAGTTAGCCCGCACCCGCAGCGGCAGCCGCCCATGGCGACGGCCACCGGCCGGCGCGGGACGCGGTGCGGTGACGGCCAGTGTGTTGGCGCGCGGCAGCCAGATACCTTGGATGGGTGTCGGGAGACCTGCTCGATTTGATCCTGATCGTGCTGGCGGCCGCGTTCGCGGTGGCCGGCTACCGGCAGGGGTTCATCGTCGGGGTGCTGAGCTGCATCGGGTTCCTGGCCGGGGCGGCCGTGGGCGCCATCTTCTCCCCGAGCATCGCCACGTTCCTCGTGCACGAGTCATCCCAGCAGGCTCTCGTGGCGATCATCCTGGTGTTCATAACCGCCATGGTGGGGCAGTTGCTCGCCTCGCTGATCGGCATGGCGGTCCGGTCCCACGTGACTTGGCGCCCGGTGGCGGTGGTGGACGCCTTGGGCGGTGCCGCGGTGAGCGTGCTGTCGGTGCTGCTCATCGCCTGGTTCATCGGCTCGGCCATGGTCAACGCGCCGTTCCCGGCCGTGGCGAGGCAGGTGCGCAGCTCCGAGGTGCTCCGCGGGGTGAACGACTTCATGCCCACGGTCGCGTTCGGCATGTTCTCCGACTTCCGGCGGTTGCTGGACAAGAGCCCGTACACCCAGGTCTTCGGCGCTCTTGGCATCAACGGCTCGGCGAACGTGTCGCCGCCGGACAAGGCGGTCATTCACTGGCCGGGCGCGCGAAGGGACCGGAACAGCATCGTGAAGATCGTCGGTGAGGCGAGGACGACCTGTAACCGGAGCCTGGAGGGATCGGGTTTCGTGATCTCGCCGCAGCACGTGCTCACCAACGCCCACGTCGTCGCGGGGATGACCAACGGCCCCAACGTCGGCTACGGCGTCGGTAACGGGCTTCCGGCGCGGGTCGTGCTCTTCGACTGGAACACCGACGTCGCGATCCTCTACGTCCCGGGCCTGCACGCATCGCCGCTGCGCTTCGCCGGGACGGCTGCCCGGGGCACTGGCGCCGTCATCGCCGGCTACCCGGAGAACGGGGATTTCCGCGCGCTGCCCGCCAGGGTCGGCTCGCAATGGTCCGCTACCGGGCCGAACATCTACCAGACCGGCTCGGTGACCCGCGCCATCTACGCGGTCCGGGCAATGGTGGAGCCGGGCAACTCGGGCGGCCCGCTGCTGGCCAAGAACGGCAAGGTCTACGGGGTGATCTTCGCGGCGTCCACGACCGCGCGCAACACCGGGTTCGCGCTGACCGCGGACGCGGTCCGGGCCGACGTCCGGGTCGGCGCCCACGCCACCGCCAGCGTGTCCACCCGGGGCTGCCCGCTGCCAGGCTGAGCCGGTGGTCGATGGTGCGCCTGGTCGGCTGTGGGCGGTGACCACGCATACCGTCAGCTGCCGGCGGCGGCCGGTCGTACCGTCAGCGGCCCGGCCGCGGCCGGTCGTACCGTCAGCTGCGGCGGCGGCCGGTCGTACCGTCAGCTGCCGGCGACCAGGCGCACGGCCAGCGGCCCGGCCGCGGCCGCCCCGTCCCGGTCGATGCGGTCGGCCATTTCGGCCACGGCCCGGCAGATGCCGGCGGCGTCGATCCCGTACGGCGGCGAGCCGGCGTACCCGGCCACTCGGTCCGCTCCGCGGCGGAGCAGCGCCGCGGCACCGTGGGCGTTCCCGCGCCGTGCGTGGGTGAGGCCGACCGCGATCTGGGCGAGGCCCTGCCACAGATCCCGCTCCGCGGTGGGTGCGGCCTTCCACGACGCCTCGAGCACTTCGTGCGCGTGAAACGGGCGCTCGGCGTCCAGCAGCTGCTGGGCAAGCTGGAGCGCCTGGGGTGGCGGGAGGACGAGGTCATCCGGGATCCGCTCGTCCCCGGCGGCGCCTCGTGGCAGCGGGCGGCCCAGGGCGTCACGGGGCCTGGCGTTGCGTGCCCGCCCGGCCGCGTCCCGGTCGCGCCCGCCCGAGCGTGAGGCACCCGGGTTTTGGCCGCCAGGGGGTTCGCCGGCGGGGGGTGGGCCGGCGGTGGAAGGGTCCCCCGGCCGCGGGCTCATCGCTCCGGCTCGGGGTCCGCCAGCCAGGTGCGCAGGGCGGAGTCGAACTTGTCCGGCTGCTCCTCCGGCAGGAAATGCCCGGCGCCCTCGATGAGGCGCCACCGGTAGGGCCCGTCCACGTAACGGGCCGAGGCCTGCGCGCTGCGGGTCGGCACGCACGGATCCATCGCCCCGTGCAGGTGCAGGGTGGGCACACCGATCGGGGTCCGCATCCGGTGCGCATACCGGATGCCATCGGTCCGCAGCCAGGACCGGACAAACCAGCGGTGATACTCCAGCGCCGAATGTGCCACCAACGGGATGGCCATGGCAGCCCGGTACCGGCCTTCGGTCTCCTGGTCCGGCCATCCCGGCCCGGACCAGGCCCGCAGCATCCGGCCGACCTGCTCGGCGTGCCGCCGGGCCAGCCGCGACTCGGGCAGCACCGGTAGCTGGAACCCGAGCGTGCTCCCGTTACGCCAGCCCCGGCGGAGCGGGCCCGCGAACATCTGGGCCCGCATCCGCAGCGGGTGGGCCGCCGACACGATAGCCAGCCGCCGCACCACCTTGGGGTAGTACGCGGCCATGGTCCAGGCCACCAGGGCGCCCCAGTCGTGCCCGACGACTACGGCGTTTGCCTCGCCAAGAGCCCGGATCAACCCGGCCGCGTCCGACGCGGCGGTGATCAGGTCGTAGCCCCGTGGCGGCTTGTCGCTGCCGCCGTAGCCGCGCATGTCGCTGGCGGCGGCCCGGAAACCCGCACCGGGCAGCGAGGTGAGCTGGTGCCGCCACACCCACCAGAACTGCGGAAACCCATGCAGCATGAGCACCAGCGGCCCGTCGCCGCTCTCCGCGATGTGGAACCGGCTGCCGTTGGCGCTGATGGACCGGTGCGACCAAGGTCCGTCGACGTAGACGGCTGAGCCGACGGTCACGGGCATGGGTTCACCGCTGCACCGTCGCTGGCGGGCCTGCGTGCTCGTCCCGGCGCAGCAGCGCCAGGCTGTCCTGCACCGATTCCCTTGTCTTGCGCAGGCCGCTCATGCGCCGCACCTTGAGGTAGACGATCCCCGCAAGGATCGCGGCGAGGAGCACCAGCGTCCCGGCCACGATCAGGAACGCGGCCCAGGCCGGCAGGCCGGCCACCACCAGGCCGGCCGCCATGGCGAAGCACAGCATGACGAGCACGAGGAAGCAGGTGAAGGCGGCGATCGCCAGCAGCGCCCCGGACAGGCCCAGGCGCTGCAGGTCGGCGCGCAGCTCCGCCTTGGCTAGGTCAGTCTCATACTTGACCAGCTGGGTGAGATCCTTGATCGCTTCGGACACAAGGTCGCCGACCGACCGGTCATCCCCAACTACTGGCCTTGCGGCTGCGGGCTCGGCCATCGCGCTCTCTTCCCTCCTGCGCCCGGGTGCTGGGTCCCGCGGGCAACCTCCCGTGCGGCACGCACTGCGCGGCATGCACCCGCCGCCCGATCCGGCCGCGGCCGGCCGGACCCGGCCAGGCGCCCCTGTGCAGCGGTGACGAGCCGCCTATCGCAGAGATCCTACGGGATCATCAACGCGCCGCTGGGCAGCATGCCCGGGGTGCTGTTTGGCTGGCGCGGCAGGTGGCCGCGCAAAAGCGAACGGCGCTCCCGCAGGAGCGCCGTCGCTAGGCACGTCAGGCCCGGGTTACCAAGCGCACATTCACTGTGCCGGGCGGCCTGCCACGACGGGCACCGGAGCCCGGTGCCAATACGCTGTGGCCGACTGCCCTGGCTCGCCTCCCGCGGCTGGTCGCGCGTGGGTGCCCGGTTGCCGTGCCCGGACGCGTAGGTCCGTAGCACCTTTTTACGACGGATCGGCCGGGATGCATAGATGCCGCGCGGCACGCATTGGTGATCTTGATTGATCACGCCGCTTCCATTCCCCGGCGGCTCCCCGCCCGCGCGTTCAGTAGTGGTCAGCTGCGATCCGCATCCGGGTGGCGATGACGGATTCCGCACCGAGCAGGCGCCGGTCGGGCCACCACCGCCGAAAATCCAGACTTCGTGGGTCCTGCACCCTCGACGGGAGTGCCCACGATCCGGCAGCATAGGCGTTAAAGACCGGTAATCCATGGCATCTGCGTGTAGCCGATTGGTAACTTGGTCCTACACACCTCTAAGCTTCCTTGGAAGACGGTTCTTGCGTCCGCACCCGGACCTGGACCGTACGGCGACCCCCGCTCTCCCCCCCGGCGGGGGTCGCCCCTTTGCGGGGCCCGGTTCGGCCTGCTCGCCGATCTTCGGCTGGCTTCGCCGATGCGTGCGTGTGTCATGCGCGGCCGTCCGCCGCGGGAAGCACGGCTGGGGCGATGGCTGAGGCGGCGGGATGCGGGGCGCCGGCAAGCAGCGTTTCCAGCAGGACGAGTGCCCCGTCCTTGGCGAGCGGCTCGTTGCCGGTGCCGCATTTTGGCGACTGAACGCAAGACGGGCACCCGGCCTGGCATTCGCAGCTGAGGATCGCCTCCGCGGTGGCCTTCAGCCAGGCCGCCGACACCGCGAACCCGCGCTCGGCGAACCCGGCGCCGCCCTCGTTCCCGTCGTACACGAACACCGTCAGCAGCCCGGTGGCCGGATGCAGGTCAGCGGACACGCCACCGATGTCCATGCGGTCGCAGGAGGCGAACAGCGGCAGCAGCCCGATAGCCGTGTGCTCGGCAGCGTGCGCCGCGCCGGCCAGGTCAAGGCCACGGCGCAGCAGGTCCTCCCGCTGGCCCGCGGAGATCGTCCACCAGACGGCGCGCGTGCGCAGCGCGCGAGGTGGCAGGTCGAGTGGTTCTTCTCCCAGCGGCTGGCCGGTCTCCGGGTTGCGACGGGTGAAGGAGGTCACCTGCCGTACCACGTCGACCTCGCCGAAGTACACGGTCGCCGGGCCCCAGGAAGCACGCTGCAGTTCGCTGACCACGTCGATCCCGGTGACCTCGCGCGCGGAGGTGGTGTAGCCGGGGTCGCCGGGCTCCACCAGCGCGACTCCTTCGTCCAGGTTCAGCGACGTGACCAGGTACAGCTCGCCTTGATGCAGGTACACCGCACCGGCATGAACAATGACGTGCGCCGAGGGCTGGTCCACGGTGCCTACCAGCCGCCCGGTCGCCTCCTCCACGATCTTGACCGGGTAGTTGCCCGCACCGCGCAGGCCAGGGCCGTTGTCCCGGCCGCGCCTGGTCCAGTAGAGCCGGTGCCCGCGGCGGCGCAGCATGCCCGCCGCCACCAGGCTCTGGGCGGCCTGCCCCGCGGACACGCCGAACAGGTCCAGGTCGGCCTCGGTCAGCGGCAGTTCGGCCGCGGCGGCGCACAGATGCGGGGCCAGCACGTAGGGGTTCTGCGGGTCCAGCACGGTGGCTTCCACCGGCTGGTGCAGCAGCATTTCCGGGTGGTGCACCAGGTAGGTGTCGAGCGGGTCATCGCGGGCGATCAAGACCGCGACCGCAGGCTGGCCTTCCCTGCCCGCCCGGCCCGCCTGCTGCCACAGCGCGGCCCGGCTGCCCGGCCAGCCCGCGATGAGCACGGCGTCCAGCCCGCAGATGTTGACCCCGAGTTCGAGCGCCGTGGTGGCGGCGAGCCCCAGCAGCGATCCCGAGCGCAAGGCTTCCTCCAGCTCGCGCCGGTCTTCCGGCAGGTACCCGGAGCGGTAGGCGGCAACCCGGCGGCCTGGCCCGGTGAGCGCGCGCAGCCCTGCCCCGGCGGTGCTGCCCGGTGCCGCCCCGCCGGTGGCATCTGCCACCACCGGGGGCGCGGCGCCCGGCGCGGAACCGTTGCCGTTGCGCGGCCCGTCCGCGGTGGTGCCGCCCGGCGCGGAACCGTTGCCCTCGCGCGTCGCGGTCCCGGCATGCGCCCCCGGCGCTCCGGCTGCGGCGCGTCGGCGCACGGCCCGGCCGTTCCCGGCCAGCGCGCGCCGGGCCGCGATGGCCACCGCCTCGGCGCCGCGCCGGGATCGGGTGAAGGCCAGCCCCCGGACGTCGTGAGCCACCAGGTCCGCCAGGAGCGTCGCGGCCTCGGCGGTCGCCGGGCGGCGGACCGGAGCGCCGCCCTCCCCCCGCGCGGTGGTGAGCGGAGGTTCCCACAGCCCGAACGTGAGCGGCCCGCGCGGCGCCGTGCTCTCGGTGATCTCCCGGGCGTCCGCCCCGGTGAGCAGGCGCGCGCAGCTGCCCGCCTCGCTGATGGTCGCCGACGCGAGCAGGAACACCAGGCCACCCGGCGCGCCCGTGCCCGCCCGGGTCCTGGCCGGGTGCCGGCGAGCGTGGTGGCCGGCCACCCGCTGCAGCCGCCGCAGCACGTGAGCGACGTGCGAGCCGAACACCCCGCGGTAGCCGTGGCACTCGTCCACGATCACGTAGTGCAGCCGGCCGAAGAACTCCCCCCACCGGGCGTGCCGGGGCAGCAGGACGTGATGCAGCATGTCCGGGGTGGTGAGCAGGTAGTTCGCATGGGTTCGCGCCCGCTCGCGCTCGGCGGTGTGGGTGTCACCGTCCACGACGGCCGCGCACACGCCGGTGACGCCGAGTGCCTGGATCGTCCGCAGCTGGTCCGCGGCCAGGGCACGGGTCGGGGCGAGGTAGAGCACCGTGCTCCCGCCCTGCACCGCAGTCAGCGCGGGCAGCAGGTAACCCAGTGACTTGCCCGAGGCGGATGGCGTCGCGATGATCACGTTGCTGCCCCGGTGCGCGTGGTCGGCCATTGCCGCCTGGTGCGCCCAGGGCTGGCCAACGCCCGTCCGGCGGAACGCCGCCGTGATCTCCGCGGGCACCCACTCCGGCCAGGGGACGCCCGCCCCGGCGCGCCCGGCGATCTCCTCGACGTGCATCAGCCTGCCGGACCGCGCGCCGCGGCGCAGGATGCGCGCGGCGGGTCCGGTATCCCGTCCGCCGGGGTGCCTCATGCGGGTTCCTGTCGGCCGCCCACGGGTGCTGCGGGGCGGTGCGTGCGGGCAGCGGTCGTCTGCGAGTGGCGGTTGTGCGAGCAACGCCTCTCAGTTTGTCACTCAGCGGCGACAAGTGCCTGCCTGCCGCGGCCGGTTGACCCGCCGTTATCAGCTAAACCCCCGGCACCAAACGGCACGCTGTGTCGCGGACGGGATGCCGCGAAGCGTGAACTCGTGTAGACATGACGTCAGCGCGTGATGAGTGCGCGACGGGGCGCCCATGCCTCGGGGAAGGCAACGGGCGGGATGCCAACGCAGGCGATGACAGGAAGACCGCATGGCGCGGGAGGTTTTGTGGACCTGAAGCTGGAGCATCACACGACGGATGGGATCGAGGTCGTCGATGTCGAGGGCGAGATCGATGTCTATACCGCCCCGCGGCTGCGTGAGCTTCTTATCGATCTGGTGAATAGTGGTCACTACCAGCTGGTGGTGAACATGGAGAAGGTGGAGTTCCTCGACTCCACCGGCTTGGGCGTACTCGTCGGCGGGCTCAAGCGCGTTCGTGCCCACGACGGCTCGCTCGACCTGGTGTGCACCCAGGAGCGCATCCTTAAAATATTCAGGATCACCGGGCTGACAAAGGTCTTCGGCATCCACGACAGCGTGGACGAGGCCATTGCCGCGCGGAAGTCGGAGAAGTGACGCCGCGCCGTCCCAGACGATGGCCACCGTGGAGATGACGTTCACGCCGCTGCCCGCGCATGTGCGCACGGCGCGGCTGGTAGCCACCGCCGTGGCACGGCGCAGCGGTGTCCCGGAAGCACTGCTCGACGAGGTCAGGCTCGCCGTGGGCGAGGCCTGCTCGCGGGCGGTCGAGGTGCACCAGGAGCACTGCCCGGGCGAGCCGGTCCGGGTCGCGCTGACCGGCGCCGGGGAGCGGTTCGAGGTGGTGGTGACCAACACCGCCGCGGCGGGCGATGACGGCATGGCGTGGCCGCCGCAGCCCGCGACGGGTCCCGACGGGCGCGATCGGGCCGCGCTGCCCGCGCAGCTCGGCCTCGCCGTGATCGCCGGACTGGCGGACGACGTCCAGGTGTCGAGGAACGGCAACGGCCTCAGCATCCGGATGAGCTGGCCATCCGGGACGCACGCAGGCTGACCGGCCGGACCGGTGGGCGCCCGGCGGCAGGCCGCCGGGCCAATCCCACTCCGGCAGACCCGCACGCGGTGGGCGCGGGAGACCGATTATGGTTACCTTGGCATGACCAAACGCAGCGCGCTGCTCTGGCGGAACTGACCCCGCCTCGCCATCCGCTGGCGGGCATGCGTAGACTCCCGGGTCTGTCCTGGTGGCTTTGCCTTTGTCCAGTGTGCTCGAGTGTGCTCGGCGCCTGGATGCCGTGGCTGGTACCCGGAAGGCGTTACCGCGCGCGAAGACCCGTGCGCTTGTCGAGGAGGACTGATGACAGGGCATAACCTCGCCGCAGGCGGTGAGGCGGTCAGTGTAACCGGCGGCAACCTGACGCTGGTCGTGATCGTCGCAGTGGTCGCGCTGCTCGCGCTCGCCGTGGCGGGCTGGCTGGTGCGGGACGTGCTCGCGGCCAGCCAGGGCACGGCAAAGATGCAGGAAATCGCCCACGCCGTGCAGGAAGGTGCCGCCGCCTATCTGCGGCGCCAGTTCCGCACGCTCGGCGTGTTTGTCGTGCTGATCTTCTTCGTGCTGCTGGTCCTTCCCGCCGACGGCCCGGGCGTGCGGTGGGGCCGGTCGTTGTTTTTCGTGATTGGCGCGCTGTTCTCGGCACTGACCGGGTTCACCGGAATGTCGCTCACGGTGCGCGGTAACGTGCGCGTGGCGGCCGCGGCACGAGAGAGCGGCGAGAAGCGCGCCATGCGGATCGCGTTTCGCACCGGCGGCGTGGCCGGCATGTTCACCGTCGGGCTGGGGCTGTTCGGCGCCGCAGTGGTCGTTCTCCTCTACAGGGCGAACGCGCCGAGCGTGCTGGAGGGCTTCGGCTTCGGCGCGGCGCTGCTGGCGATGTTCATGCGAGTCGGCGGCGGCATCTACACCAAGGCCGCCGACGTGGGCGCCGACCTCGTGGGCAAGGTCGAGAAGGGCATCCCCGAGGACGACGCGCGCAACGCCGCCACGATCGCCGACAACGTCGGCGACAACGTGGGCGACTGCGCGGGCATGGCGGCGGACCTGTTCGAGTCCTACGCGGTCATGCTGGTCGCCTCGCTGATCCTCGGCAAGGTGGCGTTCGGCAACTACGGCCTGGTCTTCCCGCTGATCGTGCCGATGCTCGGCGTCATCACCGCGGTGATCGGCATCTTCGCGGTCTCCCC
>Ga0126378_10003977_pt1 | contig 11210 bp, 10 predicted proteins | sample PanSoiMetPlot_23_FD_92587 | JGI IMG/M metagenome (GOLD analysis project Ga0126378, IMG submission 92587) | Tropical forest soil microbial communities from Panama - MetaG Plot_23 | ecosystem: Environmental > Terrestrial > Soil > Tropical forest > Bulk soil | place: Panama | collected 2016-02-17
CATGTCGAGGACTTCCAGCGTGCGGGCGTGGATGCCGATCGCCCGGGGCTGCAGGGCCACCCCGTCACCCTTGTCGATGATGCGGGTGCGGATCCCGCGGGCCAGCAGTTCCACGGCGAGCACCAGCCCGGTCGGGCCGGCGCCGACGATCAGCACCTGACAGTCAGGGTGAGTAAGGCCAATACCGTTCATGCGGCCAACTCTGCGCGGCCCGCGGCCCCGGGCCATCTGAAGAATTACGTAGCGGCTACGTATCTTCCGGCCGCAGGCCCGCCTCGTAAGCCCAGGCGGCCAGCTGGGTCCGGGTGCGGAAACCCAGCTTGGTGAGAATGTGGTCGACGTGCACCTCGACGGTTCGAACTGACAGGAACAGCTGCGCGGCGATGTCCCGGTTGGTCAGCCCGCGCGCCGCGAGCGCCGCGACCTCCGCCTCCCGGCGGGTCAGCGTATGGCGCGGGACCGGCGGCGAGGTGTCGTCCGGCTCGTTGGCCAGGACGAGGCCGACCGCCTCCTCCGGGCTCAGTCGGCGGCCCTCAGCGAGCAGCCGCCCCGCCGCCGGCCCAGCCCTGGCGCGAGCCGGCGCCAGCCAGCGGTCGACGATCTCCTCGATCGGTCCGGGCAGGGAGAACTGGTTCGCGTCCCGGTACGCGTCGCCGGCTCCGACCAGCCGCAGCGCCAGCCGGGGCCGCCCGGTTTTGGCTGCGAGCCCGGCAAAGCCGCTCAGCCCGATCTGTATGACCCAGCGGTCGCCGACGTCCATGATGTCCGGGAAGCTTTCGGCCATCGCTGCCCGGGCCGCGGCCAGCTCGCCCAGGTCCAGCAGGGGGAAGCCGAGCATCTGCCGGGCCCGCGCGGTCAGCGGCGCCAGGTCGAGTTCGGCGGCCATGGCGGCGCACCGGCCAAACAGGTCGCACGCCGCCTCCAGCTGGCCGGTGATCAGCGCGACCAGACCCGAGTAGAACATGCCGAACGCCATCGCCGGACGATCACCCGCCTGGTTCATCAGCGTGACCGCGCGCTCGACGTCTGGTACACCCTCCGCGATCCGCCCGCTGGACATCTTGCAGCGGCCGAGGTAAACGGTCGCCATGCCCTCGCCGACCGGGTCACCCAGCGTCCGGCTCAGTCCGATGCTCTCTTCCAGCAGGCCGGCCGCGCTGGCGTAGTCGCCCTGGTCGGTGGCCAGCCAGGCGGCGCCGTTCAGCGCGCTGACCCGGGCCACACCCGGATCGGGGACCAGCCCGAGCAGCTCGCCCAGCCGCTGCCTGCCCTCGGTGTGGTGGCCGCGCAGCGACCAGAAGGCGGCCATCGCAGCAGCCATCCGCAGCGCGACGGCCGGATCGTGCCGGCTGTACCAGCCGAGGGCCACGCGGATGTTGTTGTGCTCGACCTCGATCCCCTTCAGCCAATCCTTCCTGGCCAGCCCCGCATGCGGGCGGCCGCCCGTCTCGACCAGAGCCAGGAAGGCCGCGGCGTGCGCGCCGCGGACCCGTTCCGCCTCCGGCATCGCCGCCAGCCGTTCGGCCCCGTACTCACGGATGGTCTCCAGCATCGCGTACCGCCCGGAGCCGCGCACCTGGCGCAACATGCTGTGGTCGACTAGCTCCTGCACGCCGTCGAGTACCGGCAGCCCGATATCCAACGCGACGTCGCATACCGTCTCGACGACCTCCAGGCTGGCGCCGCCGGCGAACACCGAACACACGCCGAGCAGCCGCCTGGCCCCCTCGCTCAGCAGGTCATAGCTCCACGCGATGGTCGCGCGCAGCGTCCGCTGCCGCCCCGGCAGGTCGCGGCTGCCGCCGGTCAGCAGGCCCAGCGAGTGCTCGAGCCGGGGCAGGATCGCCTCCGGCGGCAGCAGCTTGACTCGCGCCGCCGCCAGCTCGATAGCTAGCGGCAGGCCGTCCAGCCTGCGGGCGATTCGCGCAATGGCCGTCGCGTTCTCGTCGTTCAGGGCGAACCCGGGTACCGCGGCGGCGGCCCGCTCTGCGAACAGGCGTACCGACTCGCAGGCTGCCAGTGACGCCGCGGTCGGGCGAGTCTCCTCCCCAGGGACCGCCAGCGGCGGGACCGGGCATTCCTGCTCGCCGGAAATGCGCAGTGACGAACGGCTACTGACCAGGATCCGCACCGCATCGGTCTCCTGCAGCAGCCGAGTCACGACCGGCGCTCCTGCCAGCAGGTGCTCGAAGTTATCCAGGACGATCAGGAGTTGCCGTCCGCGCAACTGGCTGACCAGATGCTCCATCAAGGTCCGGTCCCTGGCATCGTGCAGCCCGATGCACTGGGCGATCGTGGACGGCACGAGGCCCGGATCCTGGACCGGCGCCAGCGGCACGAAATAGACGCCGTCCGGGTAGTCGTCGGCCACCTCCGCGGCCAGGGCGATGCACAGCCGGGTCTTGCCGCTGCCGCCCGGCCCGGTCAGCGTGACCAGATAGCTGTCGTTCAGCAGCCGTTTCGCCTGCGCGAGTTCGCGCTCCCTGCCGATGAAGCTGGTCAGCGGCTTAGGCAGGCTAATCCGGTCGGCACCCGGTCCGATCGCACGGCGCGAGAGGGGTGCCACCGTACCGCTCACAACGTCAGGCATGCCATGTCAGCCTTTGCCAGCCGGGGTAAACGCGACCACAACAGCCGTGCGGGCGACGGTGTTCTGTCACGCTGATCATGAGACTAACCGCGCTGCGCCACGAACGCATAAGGCGATGGCCAGAAGGTCATGCGTCCACCCGGCCGCATGTCCGCTCGCGCCCTCGGAGATGGCTGGAGAGTGGGCATAGCCGACTTCAATTCCCCCGATGGTCAGTCTCGGCCTGACACAAGTCCGAGCCTGGGCCGGCCACGCGTTCGTCATATACACGGAGCGGCTAGCACCGCTGCTGATACGCCTACATCCCCGGAGGGATCCCGGCACTGGATAGGGCGCGCTGTGCATAGATTGACACGCCTCGGCTACGAGGGCGCTGGCAGGGTGGATCGTCGCCCGGCCCGTGGGGCGGTGCTCAACACGGGCGCCGTCGGCAACCTCCCCGAAGGCTGCCCAACGCCCCTTGACAGAGCAGGTCACGGCTTGCGGTGTGACCACATCAGGTCGACATAGCTGCGCTGACTGCACCGTGCCGCCGGGCAGAGCACTCAGATCAGCCCGATCTGCATGCGCCCCGGGTTGCCTAACGTCGAACCCAAGGCGTGCGCGCCGGCTGTCCGGCGCGGGCGGGCTACAGAGCGGGGCGGGCCGTGTCCGGGCTGTCGGGCTGCTGGTCCGGGCCGAGGACGCGGATGGCGGGCGCCAGCCACACGCGCAGGAAAGCGCGCAACTCGTCGGGTGATCGGGGCGGGCCGGGGTCGACCATGAATGACTGAAGGGTGCGCAGGTAGATCTCCACGAGGTGGTCCTGCCCGCGCGGGTCGATCCCCAGGGCGCGCCAGTCCGCGGGGAGCCGGGCCAGGAGCGTACGGGTGAGCCCGGACGGGGTGGCGGAAGTGAACCGCCGGGTGAGGTGCACGTGCTCACGTACGAGGAGCACAGACAGGTGCCGCTCCTGGTGAAGACGCTCCACGGTGAACGCCAGGCACTCGACCAGCATCTCGGCCGGGTCGGTGAAACCGCTCACGCGCGCGACCATGCGGTCGATGAAGGTGTCCGCCGCGGTGGTCGCCATCGCCTGGAAGAGATCCTCTGCGCTGGGGAAGATCCGGTAGACCGTCTGCCGCGTCACGCCGAGCTCCGCAGCGACATCGGCGAGCCCGGTCTTTGTCGCCCCGTACCGGTCGACGCAGCGCATGGCCGCGGCGATGATCCGTTCCCGCGCCTCGGCGTCGTCCGATGGGGGGTCCCCCTGCCATCCCCGGTTGCTGATGGTCCCACCTCCGGCGTCTCTGGCCCCGATACAGCGTCCGATCATGTCTTCCCAATGCGGATGCTTCGGTATAGCGTCGCAATCATACATTCCATTCGTTCTATGTATGGTACGGATGATTCGTTGCCGGAGGGCGTCTGGCATGACGACGAACGACGTAGAGATCGACCCCCTGTTCGGCGGGGACATGGTCGAGGACCCCCACGGCTACTACCGGCGGCTCCGCCAGACCGATCCCGTGCACGAGATCGCGGGGACCGGCACCTTCGTGGTGACCCCCATGGCCCTCATCCGCGAGGTCGCGGGCGACTCCGAGACGTTCTCGAGCGTCTCCAGCAAGTTCCTGCACTTGGGCGACTGGCCTGAGCCGGCGCTTCGGCCCGGCATGGCCGGGCTGTCGGACGACGCTGTCAGGGCGTCGGTCGCGACGACGGACCCTCCAGACCACACGCGGCTGCGCAAGGTGGTCGCCCGCAGGCTCTCGACGAGCCACGTCCAGGCCATAGAGGCCGAGTTCCGCGCGCTGTTCGCCGCGGCGCTGTCGGGCGTCGGCGAAGACGGCCGCATCGACTGGATGACCCGTGTCGCCGAACCCCTGCCGATGGTCATGGTGGCCCGGGTCCTCGGCCTTCCGGACGCCCTGTCTCCTGAGCTGAAGCGGCAGGGCTACGCGATGGTCGAACGGATCAGCGGCTTCGTGCCCGAAGGGCGCATCCAAAGCCTGGAGGACGAGGGAGTCAACGGCCTCATGCCCGTCATCGAGGCGTACATGCAGGCCAGGGAAGGCTTGATCGCCGACCAAAACGGGCTCATCGGCATCGTCAAGCGCGCGGTGGACGACGCTGAGATCAGCGACCTCGAAGCCTTCGGCATCCTCAGCGTCATCATCGCGGCCGGCGGTGAGTCGACGACCAGCCTGATCGGCACCGCGGCCCGGATCCTGGCCGAGCACCCTGACCTGCAAGACCGCCTGCGCCGCGATCCCGCCCTGGTACCGGCCTTCATCGAGGAAGCCCTTCGCTACGACCCGCCGTTTCGGGGCCACTACCGGGTCGCCACCCGGGACACCGAACTCGGTGGCAAGAAGATCCCGGCCGGATCCCACCTGCTGCTGGCCTGGCCAGCGGCCAACCGCGACGACGCGATCTACGATCACCCGGACCAGATCCGCCTGGACCGCCCCAAGCCCCGCCAGCACGTCGGCTTCGGCTGGGGCATCCACCTCTGCGTCGGGGCGCCACTGGCACGGATGGAGGCCAAGACCGCGATCGAGGCTCTGCTCGCCTGGACCCCGCGGCTCTCACTCGATCTCCACCAGCTGCCCCTGCGCTACCACCCCAGCCTGGTCGTCAGGCGACTCGCCGCCCTCCCCCTCATCCTGGAATGAGGTGCCAGCGCGCCGGAGACGACCCCAGGCCGTGCATACGCCCCCGGCCCCCTCCGCCTGCGAGAAGATCAGGGAATGGCCTGGCGGGGGCGCGCTGGCTGCTGGGCCGACCACCTGCGAGGTGCCTTGTCTGCATTCACGAGTTCTGGCCCGCAGTTTCCTGAATCAGCAGGTGATCACCGTGGGCGCAGTGGCCGAGCTGACCGCCGTTGCGGACGTGTTCCGCAGCCTGGCGCCGGATCAGTAGCAGTGACGCGACGTTGTTCAAGGTGGTTTACGGGTGAGGGCTGCGCAGGACCGAGACGTCGAAGCTCGATGTCGCGGACTCGGGCCGCAACCCCGCGGCGCCGGAGTTCGGCCGGTTCGGGATGCTGCACGTCCGCTACGGCAAGGCGGTGCGCGGGCAGCCGCCCCGGCGGCGGAACGTGCCGTCGGTGATGGCGTGGGCGGTGGCGATGACGGCGCCTTGGCCTGGCTGTTCCCGGCGGGCAGCGGACGCCCGATCAGCTCCTACCGCCTGGCGACTGGGCCGCCTACGCCGCCGAAGTCAGCCGCCGCACCCAGAAAGACGAACCGTTGTGAACTCACCAGGCGCCCCCAGGCACTCCCGCAGCCCTCAACCCGGCCAGGCAGTCATCCTCGTGACCGGCATTCAGGCATCGGGCAAGTCCACCATCGCCCAGCTGCTCGCCGAACGGCTCCCCAAGTCGGTACACGTGCGAGGCGACCTGTTCCGCCGCATGATCATCAGCGGCCGTGCCGACATGACCCCCGACCCTGCCGACGAAGCCGTTCGGCAGCTCCGCCTTCGGCACCAGCTGGCCGCCACGGTCAGCGACGCTTACTTCCAGGCCGGGTTCACCGTCATCGTCCAGGACGTCATCCTCGGCGTCCACCTGGCCGAGATGACCGCCATGATCCGCAGCCGGCCCCTGCTCGTGGTCGCCCTCGCCCCGCAGGTCGGCGCCATCGCCGAGCGGGAGGAGAACCGGGGCAAGACGGCCTACGGCACCTGGGCCATCACCCAGCTCGACGACGTCCTGCGGAACGAGACCCCGCGGCTCGGGCTCTGGCTCGATACCTCCAGCCAGACCCCAGCCGAAACCGCCGACGAGATCCTCGCCCGCGCGTGGGACGAAGCCAGGATCCCCGGCCAGGACGCGTGACGGCGGGAGGTATCAGACAGTTGCGATATCTGACTCCGCCAGAGCGGATCACCAACCGGGTCGTCGCCCCTCTCTTAACGTGGATGGATCGATTCGGGTGCGCTGGCCGCCGATGGTGACGGTGATCCCTCGCCCGGGCCGGTCCTGGGAGTTATCCGCTTAGCGAGGGAATTGCGGCCGGGGCCGCTCAGTTCGCTGACAGCGGCTGGCCGCCCGGCTATGGCGAGCATCAGGGCTTCGACTGGGCCTTCGACGAGCGGTCCGTCGCCGAGCTCGAAGTCGGCGTCGGTGGCGGCCAGGCGGAGGCCGCGGATCCGCTTCTTGGCCCCGATGGGATAGCCGGCGCGGGCGAGCCGGCGGGCGGCGAGGGCGAGAAGCTGAGGGCCGAAGGGCGTTGTCCGCCCGAGCGGGCGGAAGATGTCGCTGGTGTGGCAGACGGCGGCGACGAGAGCGTTGGCTGGTGTGTTGCCCGGCGGCCCGGTGCGCAGGTGGATGGTCGAGCGGTAGGCGGCGGCAAGCTGGGCGGGCGGCTGCTCACCGCGGCGCAGCGCGTCGGAGCGGATGAACGCGTTGAGCCGGAATCCGTTCCGGACGATGCCGGCGACGGCCCGGCCTGGGGTGGTGGTCGCCTCGCCGATCAGGTGAGCGACGACATGGCGGACTTGCCAGCCCTGGCACAGTGAAGGCTCGTTCCACTGGTCTGCCGCCAGCCGGTCGAGCTCGTCGGCCAGGATGGCACGTTGAGCGGCAACGGTGGCCCAGGTGACGGTCGCGGCGGTGCTCTCGTTCATGGTTACGTCCCCCAAAGCTAGCCACTATGGTACTGTGGACTGTAGTCGATACAGTATTCTGGAACCAAATAACGCTGAACGTCAAGCCCTTGGTCGGCGTGGTTACCGGGGCTGGGCGTGGCGGCCTGGCCGGGTGCCGGGACGCCTCAGCTGCCCTGGGCGGGGAGCAGGACGGAACTCAGGGCGTCTGCGATGAACTGGCCGTAGCGCCCGGCTGGCCACCCGCGGCGGATGACGAGCAGCTCGTAGAGCTCGGGTGAGCTGTAGGCCCACAAGATGTCGGCGGCCTGGTCAACCGTGATGCCGGGCCGCAGGTGGCCGGCACTGGCCAGGCCGCGCGCGTTGACGGTCATCCGCTCCAGCCGGGCGGCGCCGAGTTGGTCAAGGACGGCGGCCATCTCGGGATCGCCGGCGGCGGCGTCCCGGGCCAGCAGGAAGATCGGGATGACCCGGGGGCCGAGCTCGGCGGTGAACGCGCCCCAGGCGGCAAGGATCTTCCGGGGGTCCGGCTCGGTGTCGCGGATGCGGTCTGACCGCTGCTCGGCGGGTACCAGGCCCTCCCCGGCGAGGCCTTTCTCGATGATGGCCCGGACCAGCCCGGGCTTGCCGCCGAAGCCCTTGTAGATCGTCTCCACCGACACGTGCGCCGCCGCTGCGATGGCAGCGACGGTGGTGCCGGCATAGCCGTTGGACAGGAAAAGTTCCCCGGCGATGCCGGTGATCTGGTCGCGGGTCTGGCGCGCGCGTTCCCGGCGGCCGCTGGAGTTATAGCGCCGTCGGGTGTTGACACCGGCAGAATTCTGTTCCATAGTCATGTAACCGTTACATGCCAGCCTACCAGAAACGGAGGCGGGAATGGGAGACACGCCGCAACCGGGCGAGAGGCTGCTGCAGCGGCTGGCCGCAGTGACCAACGGCCATGACCTTGACGCGCTGGTGGCCTGCTTCGCGCCGGAGTACCGCAACGAGGCCCCGGCTCATCCAGCCCAGGGGTTCACCGGCCGCGACCAGGTACGCCGGAACTGGGAGCATTTCTTCGCCGTCATGCCCGACCTCACCGCCACGGTGCTGCGCTCGGCCTGCGACGGCGAGGTGGTGTGGTCGGAATGGGAGATGACCGGCACCCGGCCGGACGGGAACACGCTCCAGATGGCCGGGGTGATCAGCTTCGGCGTCGCCGGCGGGCAGTTCACCTGGGCCCGGTTCTACCTCGAGCCGGTGCAAGCCGGAGGGGCGGACGCCAGCCAGGCCCTCCGCCAGCGCATCGGGGCCGGCGCCGGGCCAGTGCTCGGCGCCCCAGTGTGATCGCCGTCGCCGGGGGCACGGGCACCCTCGGCACACGACTGGTCCCGCGCCTGACCGGTCGGGGTCATGCGGTGCGGGTGCTGACCCGCGACCCGGCCCGCGCGGCCCACCTGGCCGGCCCGGGGGTGGAGGTGGCCCGCGCCGACGTCCGTGACGCCCGCGACGTAGCGAAAGCGCTCGATGGCGCGGGCACGGTGATCTCCGCCGTGCACGGGTTCGCCGGCCCCGGCGGCGTCTCCCCGGCCTCCGTGGACCGGGCCGGCAACGCCAACCTGATCGGTGCCGCAGCCCGCGGCGGCGCCGCGTTCGTCCTGGTCTCGGTCGTCGGGGCAGCCCCCGCCCACCCGATCGGCCTGTTCCGGGCCAAGCACGCCGCCGAGCAAACGTTGCGGGTCAGCGGCGCTCCGTGGACCATCGTGCGGGCCACCGCCTTCATGGAGACCTGGGCCATGATCATGGGCCCGGCGCTGCAGGCCTCCGGCAAGATCCTGGTCTTCGGCCGCGGCGAAAACCCGGTCAATTTCGTCTCCGCCACCGACGTGGCCGCCCTCGTAGAGCTAGCCGCAACCGATCCCGCCCTCCGCGGCCAGGTCCTGCAGCTAGGCGGCCCGGACAACCTGACCTTCAACCAGGTCGCCGGCCTCCTGCAAGACGTTGCCGGGCGCACCGCCAAGGTGCGGCACATCTCGCGCCCGGCCCTGCAGACGATCGCACCGCTAGCCCGCGCCATCAGGCCCGCCCTGAGCCGCCAGGCCCGCGCGGCCCTCGCCATGGACACCATCGACATGACCTTCGACTCCACCGCCGCCAGGCGGCCCTTCCCGGGCCTGCCGAACACCGACATGCCCTCAGCCCTCAAAGAACTGCTGGCCTGAAAGCGCACCCAGGCGGCGCGGCGGGCTGATACCCGCACGGCAGTTAGGCAAAGGCATAGCCGCGCTGCCGGTCGTCAGCCGGTGCTTCCGGCCCTGGCCGGCTGGGGCGCGAGCGGGACCTCCGCGACCAGCGTGAACCCGTGCCGGCCGTCGCCGTTCGCGGTCAAGGTCCCGGTGATGGCCTGGATTCTGGCGCTGAGGTTGCTAATGCCGCTGCCGCCGGGAGCGGCGCCTGCCGGTGCGGCGACGCCGTCGTTGGCGACTTCCAGTCGCAGGACCCCAGCATCGACTCGCATGGTGATCGCGCAGCGCAGGGCGTCGCTGTGCCGCAGCACGTTGGTGACGGCTTCGCGGACCACGACGGCGAGGGCTCGATCGACCTGGGCCGGGAGGCCGCCGGGGACCGCGGTCGTGGAGATGCTGGTCTCAACGCCGGCCGCGGCCAGTATCGACCGGGTGGAGCGCGTGCTACCACGGTAGTTCCCCCGATGAGGACAACCAGGGCGGTCTGGGCCGCTCAGAGCGCGACCTGCAGGAGGACGGGCGTGGTGGGGCGGGTCGACCCGCGGGCGGGCTCGACGGTGAGAGCGAGGTGGTCGCCGGGTCTGAGGCCGGTTGCCAGCACCGGCCCGGTCATGCCCTGGCAGGCGCCGGGCAGCATGGCGGCGGGCTGGTCGTCGCCCGGTGCCATGAGCCATAGCTCGTAGGACCGGGACGTGGGCAGGGCGCGGAGTCCGGAGGCGGCGAAGACCAGGGCGCGCTCGCGGCCGGACATTATCACGGTGGCGGTGCCGCCGGTGGTCACCCGGGCGGTGATCATGTGAGCGTCTGCTGCGGTCAGCACGGCGGCGATCTGGCTGCTGCGGGACTGGTCCTGCTGGATCTGGTTCAGAGCGCTGCGGGCGACCAGCCCCAGGGCCCCGGCGAGGATGACCGCGGCGCCGACGAGGACGGGCGCCAGCCTGCCGATCCAGGCTCTGCGAAGCACGCCGGCCGGGCCCGCCCCTCCAGACGCGGCAGCGTGGCGGGCCCGCCAGCGCGGCGGGGCGGCGGAAGTGTGGGGGAGCAGCTGCCGGGTGTGCGCTGCGGCGGCGAGCGCGCGTTTGGTCAGGCCGGGGGGCGGCTCGGCGGCCGTCGCGGCGGCCAGGCGCGCGGTGGCCTCCCGCAGGCTGCTGATCTCGGCTGCGCACTGCTCGCACCGGGTCAGGTGCCGTTCGAACCGGGCCCGGTCGGCCCCGGTCAGGGCGTCCAGCGCGTAGGCGCCAGCGAGGGTGTGCAGCTCGGGCCGCCTAGTCCTCACGCTCCACCCCCAGGCAGTCCCGCAGCCGGATCAGGCCATCGCGCATACGGGTGCTCAGCGTCCCGGGCGCCACGCCGAGCAGCCCGGCCACCTGACGGTGGGTGTACCCGCCGTAATAGGCCAGGGTGACGGCTTCGCGCTGCAGTCGGGTCAGCGACCGCAGGCACCTCCGGACTCGCTCTCGGTCCAGATGAGCCTCGGCTTCCTCGGCCACCTGGTCATAGGCGACCGCGAACACCGCGGCCCGCAGCTCGCGCTCCGCCGACCGGTTCTCGGACCGGACCCGGTCCACGGCCCGGCGGTGCGCGATCGTGGTCACCCACGCCATCGCGCTGCCCCGGCCGCTCTCATACTGGGATGCCTGCTGCCACACCTCGACCAGGACCTCCTGGGCCACCTCTTCCGACTGGCACGGATCTCGCGCCACCGCCCGGACCGTGCCGAACACCGGCGCCGCGATGCGCGCGCAGACGCCCTCGAAAGCCTCCCGGTCGCCCCTGGCCACCTGGACCAGCAGCGCCGACAG
>Ga0126378_10003978_pt1 | contig 11209 bp, 7 predicted proteins | sample PanSoiMetPlot_23_FD_92587 | JGI IMG/M metagenome (GOLD analysis project Ga0126378, IMG submission 92587) | Tropical forest soil microbial communities from Panama - MetaG Plot_23 | ecosystem: Environmental > Terrestrial > Soil > Tropical forest > Bulk soil | place: Panama | collected 2016-02-17
GAACTGGGCTACCGGCATGCAAATGACTTCAGCCGTGCATTCAAGAAATTCACAGGACGCAATCCATCGCAAGGCAAACGGAATTAAGAAAGCCTTCCGAAATCATGTTTTGCTCTTTATGGCGATCCGTGGCATCGCTGCTGTGGCGTAACCCAATACGACGGCTCTACTAGGGGGCACTCGGAAATACACCGGAACCACAGTCTCCCAGTTCAGTCCATCCCTGTGTCCGTGGTCCCACCTGCCATCTTTGTTATTCCGGGTTATGGTTTTGCTAGTACCATCCAAAATTTCCTTCTGGATACCTGAACTGGCGAGCGATAATACCTACCGACTCGCAGATTCTCTCGCTTAGACCCGAGAAAAACACACCATGAAATTCGGGGCCGATGTCGGGCGGTACCAACGCAATTTCTACCAACCCCAGGCAACGGCTGGGTTTTTTCTGTTCCGTGGACAATTTACGCAGCATCTTCAAGCTGGTGCAGCCAGAAATGTCATGGACGATCTGCTACTCCGCCTGCCGGTTTATCGTCAAGAGGATGCCCTGCCTGATGAAGATCCCACCCCGCTGGGGCGAACTTGCGGATGACTATCGTGTGAAGACTATTCCATTCAGCGTTGGAACGATGAGGGGTGAACCCATGAGAAGTGAATTCTTAGCGCGACTTGCGGTCGCTTCAATTCTTATTGTGCTTGTAACTTTAACTCCTAGGACGCATGCGTATCAGGCCGCCGGCAGGAACGGCCCCATTCCACTGCAACCGCTTGCCCAGCAGGCTCACCAGATTGAAAATGCCATGGCGTATCTGGGTGAACCGTTTTCAGCGGAGGAAGTTTCTAGGATGGATGACGCCGTGGCTCTAGCAGACGAGTCGAAAGCAGTTGAGCAACTGCAGAGCGTCTTGGATGCGCACGTTCTAGCCATCGTGGAGATCAATGCCGAGAGCCGGGTAAAAGTTAAGGCCGGCTCCGTCAAACCCGAGCTGGTAGAAGGTGGGACGCGGATCTTTCTCGTCAAGGTCATCAACGATGCAGGGGTAACGTCGCAGCTTGAAGTCAAGAGCCCAAATTCCGGTGACGTGTACATACAGTCTGAGGGTGAGCCGGAGCCTCCCAAACAACTAACGAAGCAGCAGGCTGTGGACCGTTGGACCGACCTTTCCCTTTACCCGCTACCGGTCGCCTCTTGGGCCAGTATTTCTCTGTATCAGGACCCCCCAATGCTTCCGCGTTTGTCAGGGCTTGCGATTGAATATCAAATTCTTACAATCTACAGCCGTGATGCCGGCCAGAGATCGGCAATTATCAGCTTTGATGTTGGCCAGGGAACGCAGGATATTGGATTTCGCAATGAGACGAAGATCCTTTTCACTGCGGTTCCGGCGCACGCAGTCACGCTTCATGTGCGCGACGAGAACGGAGAGCCCGGCATGGCGTCCTTCGTGGTGCGGGACAAAGTAGGTCGCCTTTATCCCAATCCTTCCAAGCGTTTGGCGCCCGACTTCTTTTTTCAACCTCAGATCTATCGAGCCGACGGAGAAACTCTACGCTTGCCCGAGGGCCAGTACAGCGTGACCTACACTGGCGGCCCGGAGTACCTGACGCGGACCAAGAACTTTACGGTTGATGGTAAAGGCCCGAGCCAGTTGGAATTTCAACTGGAGAGATGGATTGACCCGTCAACGTACGGCTGGTATTCGGGGGATCATCATATCCATGCGGCGGGGTGCAGACATTACAAGAATCCGGCAGAGGGTGTCCTGCCCGATGACATGATGCGGCAAGTTCGCGGTGAGCGGCTGAGTGTCAGCTCCGTACTAACCTGGGGTCCTGATTATTACTATCAGAAACAGTTTTTCTCTGGCCATGACAACCCTCTCTCTACTCGAAATCAGCTGATGCACTATGACCTCGAAGTTTCTGGTTTTCCGTCAAGTCACGCCGGGCACCTCGTACTGCTTAATCTAAAGGACCAGGATTATCCTGGGACGAAGCGCCTGACGGATTGGCCTACCTGGGACTTGCCGATTCTGCGTTGGGCCAAGGAGCAAGGGGCAGTTACAGGCTTCGCTCATTCCGGGTTCGGTCTTGCTGTGCAGACCAGTGACCTGCCCAACTACGAGATACCAGGATTCGACGGGATCGGCGCCAATGAATACATTGTCGATGTCACATTCCCCGACTCCGTTGATTTCATTTCTGCTGTGGATACCCCTTACGTTTGGGAGCTCAATATCTGGTATCACACTCTGAATCTGGGTTTCCGTACTAGAATCGCCGGCGAGACCGACTTTCCATGCATTTACGATAGCCGCGTGGGGATGGGACGAACCTACGCCGCTTTGTCGGGTCCCCTTAGTTATAACAGCTGGCTGGACGTTTTGAAGGCCGGGCGCAGTTACGTTTCCGACGGAAAGACGCACCTGATGAACTTCAGTGTCGGAGGGGTCAATGTCGGCGAGGGAAACGGCGAGCTTCACTTAGCCAAGGGATCTAAGGTTGCAATATCGTTGTTGGCCGCGGCGTATCTTCCCGAGCATCCCGACAAATCCATCCACGACTTGCCCTACGATCGGCAACCATATTGGGACATCGAACGTGCGCGCATTGGGGACAGCCGCAGAGTACCCGTTGAAATCGTTGTAAATGGCAAAGTGGTCTCTTCTAAAGAGCTGCTTGCTGATGGAACGCCGCGGGAGATGAAGTTTGAGATTCCCATCGACGATAGCAGTTGGGTGGCCGCGCGCGTAATTCCTGCAGCTCATACAAATCCCGTTTTCGTAATCGTAAATGGCAAGGCGATTCGCACTTCACGCCGCAGTGCGGAGTGGGCTCTCAAGGCAGTGAACCAGTGCTGGACGCAAAAATCCGTCGGCATTTCACAAGCAGAGAGCGGAGAGGCCGAGAAAGCATATGATCATGCTCGCGAGGTTTACCGCCACTTGATCACCGAAAGCGGGACGGATTAGCGTCCCCTCGACACTAATCATTGGAGGCACAATGGATGTCCCTCGATTATAAAATCAATCGTAGAGAATTCATTAGCAACAGCGCGAAAGGCATAGCCGCGATAAGTGCCTTCGGGGTCACTAATGTTAAGGGCGACGATACTGCACCATCGACCTCTCGCCCAAATCCAGTTCCTGACAAATTAGTGGTGTTGACGCTGGATGATGCGCTTAAATCACACCTAACGTTTGTCGCCCCACTATTGCAGGAACTCGGGTTTGGAGCGACATTTTTTGTTACACACGCCTGGATGCCGTCTATTCGGCCACTTCCCATACTATTTCCGCGCGCGAACAACTCGGTCGATTTTCTGGATTGGCAGGAAATTGCCGAGATTCACCAAATGGGATTTGAAATCGGAAATCACAGCTGGACACACGATGATTTTTCCATCCCAAGGAATGCCGCACGGCTTCGAGGTGAACTTGTCCTTGTAGAGAACGAACTTGAGAAAGTTGGAGTGCCCCGTCCGGTCAGCTTTGCCTATCCGGGCAACCTGTTCGGGCCAGAGGTTGTCGAAGTTCTCATCGATCGGGATTACAAGTTAGCGCGGCGTGGAATGACACCCGAGCTAGACTACGAATTTGGTAAGAATCAGGTGGGACCAACGTATGACCCGGGAAAGCACCACCCTCTTTTAATCCCCTCCACTGGGATCGCAGACCCGTCGTTTACGCTGGAACATTTCAAGAGTGTCGTCTCGTTGGCTCAGCAGGGTCAAGTCGTTGTTCTACAGTTCCACGGCGTTCCTGATCGTCCGGCTCCCTGGGTACACACATCGCCAGATAAGTTCCGAATGTACATGGAGTTTCTGAAGGAACAGAATTACCGGGTGATCGCCCTGCAGGACGTTCAGCCGTACCTGAATCGCCAAGAAACGCCAGCGGATCCCAACGTGCGGGTGCGGTCTCCTGAGCCAAGCTACGGGTATGTTCAGCTGCCGGATGAAGTCGAGGCGACCCGGGCCGACATGGATTATTGGCTTAGGAACATGTTGGATTACCATCACTACACCCTTGCTGAGGCATCCTTAGTTTGCGGCCTGACGGAGAAGGAAATTTCACACAGGGTTGCTCACCCGGGCAAAAAGCAGAAGAACCATTTACCCACGTCGAAAAATCATTTCCCAGCATTGCTACCTTACCCTGGGGGAAGACATCCACGGATTGGATTTTTAGAAGGTGCGCTCGACCCAAAGAGGGGAACGAAGGCCAGCGTTTTTTTGCCTTGGGATCCCACCAGCTATTTGGTCGTGGACCTCCCGGAGGCGATATTCTCCAACCTGGGGTTAATCTTTCTGGCGCACACACACGTTCCTACCGTATGGAACGATCAGAATGAAGTCTTGACCAATGTTGATTGGTCTCTCAAAGACGAAGGCAGCATGGCCTTCAGATTCACGCTGCCAAACGGAATCGTGTTTGGAGCTTCCATTCGCCTTGTGGACGAACAGGTCGAAATGGAACTGTGGTTAAGAAATGTCACGGATCAAGATCTAACTGAACTTACTGCGCAGATTTGTGTTTTGCTCAAAGGTGCAGCCGAGTTCAACGGTCAAACGAACGAAAACAAAGTCTTCGGGAAATCAGTCGCAGCGGTCAGATCACTTACTGGGCAGCGTTGGGTGCTAACAACGTGGCAACGTGCCGAGCATGTGTGGGGCAATCCTGAATGTCCATGCATGCACTCAGACCCAACTTTGCCACCATGCCCTTCTGGTCAAACGGTTCGTGTGCTCGGTCGACTTTGGTTTCACGAGGGTCCGAATATTGACCGCGAACTGGGGCGAGCCCTGCTTTGGTCAAAATTGAACGACAAAAGCTGATTTTGGCCGTGTTATCACCTTTTCGTGTTCACGCAAGTCTCCATTACTTACGCCTTGACAGGGCGATTACACTCAAATGCGATAGCTTGGGCTCGTCTCGCCAGCCGGCCCCAGTCCCCGCGGACTTCTGCGGCAGACTTATTCGGCATGCGATCGATTGCTGCGGACCGGCCTTCGCTGCTAACGTCCTCAGTATTTTAACTTTGACGTACGCCGGACTCGCACAAAGGAACCGGAATGCTCCGCCGCGTTTGCTTGCTGCTTTTCGTCGTCTCCTTACTTTTGGCATCCGGGTCAGTGAATGCGGGTGACTTGCCCGCGGAAGAGTCTCTATACACAGAATTCCTGAATCCTCCGAGAGAATACTCGCCCATGCCGTTCTGGTTCTGGAATGGCGAACTGGACGGCAAGCAGGTCCAGGAACAGATCCGGCAAATGGTAGATCAACACGTTTATGGCGCATTCCTGCACGGGCGCGACGGCCTGCGGACGCCGTATCTTTCCGAACCATGGTGGAAGGCCATGGATGCCGGCCTGCAGGAAGCAAGGCGCAGTGGATTCCTCCTCAATTTCGTGGACGAATACGACTGGCCGTCAGGCGAGGTTCGGAATATCTGGATGGTGGGTAATCATCAGAGCGAGGTTTTGAAGCGGGATCCCAACTTCCGCATGAAGAGCCTTGCCTACAAGGAGCAGATCGTTCATGGTCCGCGCTCTGTGACGCTGGCTGAAGTTCCCGAACAGCAAGCGGTCCTGGTGGCGCATTGGATGGGTGGGGGAAGGCTGGAGCGTGAGACCTTACGCAGGATCGATCTCCAGAAAACCTCGGGTCCAGCGCAGTGGGATGCCCCCGAAGGCGACTGGCTGATCATGCAGTTTTATCTGGAGCCATCTGTCGGATTTGATGGCGGCGTGGTGGACCTGATGAATCCCGACGCCATGAAAGTGTACTTCGATCTTTCTTACGGCGAATATTACCGGCGCTTCCGGTCATACTTCGGCAACACGATTCGCTACTCCTTCTCCGACCACGAAGGTGTATTCGGGTATCGCATTGCCTGGACCCCGGCCCTTTATGACACTTTTCAGAAGCGTGCAGGCTACGATTTGCGCAGCGTCCTTCCCCTCCTCGTTTATGACGGCGGGAACGCCTCGCGCAAAACCCGACAAGATTATCTGGCGACCGTGACGCAACTCTACCAGGATTCCTACTGGACCGGCATTACGCAGCGCGCGAAGGCGCTGGGGATCGGCCGCAGCGGACATGCCTGGGAAGAGGCGCTGCAGTCCGCGACAGCATTTGAGGGGAGTTTGTTCGCCCTGGAGCGCGGGTTGAATCCGGTCGGCGTGGACTCTTTGGTTGACTTTGGCCGGCAACCGCTGAATTTCAAAGTCGCACAATCCGTTGCCGATTTCGAAGGACGCCGTTTCGCCTGTGAGAACCAGGGGGTTCAGGGCACCGATTCCTACCTCGACATGCAGGGCCTGCGCAAGGCAACGAATGCGATCGGCGCTTGGGGCGTCAACTTATTTATCCCGCACGCCTTTGATTACGACCCGACGCGTGCGAATTATCCCCCGGATTGGCTGCATCAGCCTTATTGGCCGTACTTCTCGCAGTACGCCGATTACACCCGGCGGATCAGCTTCATGAATTCAGAGAAGAGTGACCACGCCGTCAATGTGCTGCTCTATTATCCGATCTCGTCAGTGTGGGCGGAATCGGATCCCGTTTTCTCCAGCAAGACGGAGTATCAGCACCTCATCGATCCGCCATCCTGGAAAAACGGGACGGTATTGATCAATGACTACTATGACCGGATGATTCTACGTCTCGCCGAGCGCCAGTGGGATTACAACATCGCGGACGATTATTATTTCGAACGATCGCGGGTGGAAGGTAACGAACTGGTGATTGGCCCGCAACGCTTTCGGGCCGTTGTGCTTCCTCCAATTACCACCATCAGCAACAAGACTCTGCAAAAGCTGCTGGAGTTCTATGCGGCTGGAGGCACGATTCTTGGTATCCGGCAACTGCCCGATTCAGCCGACGAGGCTGACGGTGGCGCCGAAGTGATCCAGCGCGGGATCGAAGAGCTTTTTGGCTCCGGTGCGGCGAACACTCCGCGGCCATTCACCGAGAACCACAACTCCGCCGATGGCCACTCTTTCTACGTGGCTGAGAATGTGGAAACACTGATTGACCTGCTTGATTCGCACGTGCCTAAAGATGTGAGAGTCGTTTCCAGTTCGCCCGAGAAGCTGTTCTTCCAGCATCGAGCCAGGAATGGCCGGGCCTACTACTGGGTGGTAAATGACAGCAATCGAACACGCACAAGCCGCTTGCTGTTCTCCACTTCAGGGATTCCTGAAAAATGGGACGCGCTGACCGGACAGCGCTCGCCGGTGTTCTATGTCAGCCGCCCGACGGGTACGGAAGTCTTGTTGAATTTTGACCCTTGGGATGCCTATTACATCGTGTTCCAACCGCTGCACGGTTCACCCCAGCAAGCCGAATTGATCAGCACGAACGCGGAGACGATGCAACCGGTTTCGCAGGTTAACAACTCGTTTGTTGTGCGAGCCACCGTTTCGGCCGAGCAGCAGAGCATGGAAGTCTCGCTGCGCGCGAACGGGAAAGATCTTCACGCGCGCACTGCGCTCCCTTCCGTCAAACCTGTGACTCTGGATGGCTTATGGGATTTTCGCCCGGAACCGGACCACGTCGCTGCGCCGTACGCTCGCGTGCAGGATGCACTGGAAGGGGAGGGAGATCGGCTTGGTTTCGGTCAGAGAGAATTCGACGATAGTTCCTGGCCTTCACTGTGGTTAACGGAAGCGCAGAACACCCTTCGCAACTGGAATGTCATTGGCCCTTTTCCCAATCACGATGATGCCGGTTTTGAGACAGTCTATCCGCCTGAAACCGACTACGCACCGCAAGGCCGCTACGTCGGCAATGACGACGTAGTCGTTAAGTGGCAGAGCTACTTTGGCGACGAGCCCTATCTTTCCGGGGCACTGATCTGGATGGAAACTTCCGGCGGCCCCTTTGACGATGATGGGCCGGTCGTGGATCTCAACCGCGTATTCCGCCTGACGGACGATTCATGGAAGGTGGGTTACGCACGTTCGTACTTGTATTCCCCCGAGGAGCAGACGGCGTCATTTGTGATCGCAGCTGACAATTGGGCGAGGGTCTGGCTGAATCACAAGCTGACATTTGGAGCGCTTCGCCATCCGCTCTGGTACCAGCTCAATGACAATTGGGCCGACCGGTTTCCGGTGACGCTTCAGAAAGGTTGGAACGAAGTTCTGGTGAAGGTGGGGGTGGGACGCTATGGCGCGTTCGGCTTCACATTCCGCGTCGCCGACGCGCAAGGAAAAACGCTTTCCAACCTCACCAGCAGTCTGGCTCCCTACTCCCCGCAAGGTGTTCCCGCGGCCAGCGAAACGCGGTGGTATCGCGTGGATGTGCCCCCCGGAACAACCGCTCTCGTTCCCCCTGCTTTCGCCAAGCCCTATCGCCTCCTCCTCAATGGGCAGGAAGTCAAGCCCCTGGGTCTTTCCCCGATCAGTTTCAAGAGCCTCCTTCAACCCGGGAAAAATGTTCTCGTCGTCGCCGCGGAGAAAGAAGACCGGCTGACTTCTCCCATTGTCTTCGTGAGTGATTCCACCCCGGTTCAGCTGCAGTCGTGGACAAAGACAGGTCTCGCGTATTTTTCCGGAACGGCTATTTACGAAAAGACCTTTTCCCTGCCCCAGACATTCAGCGTTGGGCGCGTTGTCCTGGACCTAGGCAAAGTCAGTTCGGTCGCGAAGGTACAAATCAACGGCAGCGAGGCCGGAACGTTGATCTGGAGTCCTTACCGCCTCGATATCACCAAGTTGCTAAAACCCGGCGAAAATCGGGTGCGCATTTGGGTGACGAACACAGAAGCCAATGCCCGCGCCGTCGGAGCATCGCACAATATCCTATCGAAGATAGATTTATGCGGGCTGGAAGGCCCCGTTTCTTTAATTCCCTACGTCGAAAAGACACTCACCCTAACACCAGAATAGGTCGCAATGGCCACTTCCGGCAGGAATGCCACTGAGCCCTTTCTGAATGGCAATAACCTGTTGGTTTTTGTGTGGCCTGTTCATCGCCTTTTTAGCGATGCTGAGAGCGTCCTTTAACTTTTCGAGTTTGACACCTGAGCTGCCAGCTGCCATCTTGTGCAGAGCTGGTGTATTTTGTGGCAGTCTCTCGGCTCACGAAAAACTTTCCAGGATGGGTGTGATGGCTCTTACTAGACGTGACGTATTTGCTTTGTTTCCTGCGCTTGTGCCACTTGCAGCGGCTCTGCCCGCAGAGACGGATGCGGGGACGCCGCTTTCTTCGGCGGCCTTCGAATTTAGCAAGCTGCCGGTTGAGGCGAGCGACCATGCCGAAATCCGCCCCATCATGAAAGGGAAGCTAGCAACAGGAGAGTCGGTGGAGGTGCACGAATCGACGCTGCCCCCGAACGGGTATCCCCATGCTCCCCATCATCATGTGCATTCGGAAATGTGGCTGGTGCGGGAGGGTACGGTCCAACTCACGATCAACGGAACGGTGCACATGATTGGTCCTGGCGGATTGGGCTTCGTGCGGTCCAACGAAGAGCACGGCATTAAGAATGCTGGCAGCGTCCCTGCCAACTACTTCGTCGTCGCAATTGGACCGGGAGCTGACACCCAGGCGTGAGCCGCCCCCGCGCGAATGACTTCTCAACCAGCAAATGGGATCGCGGCGAAGCACGAGCATAGCCTTGCGACAATTCTGGCGCAGGAACCAGGCGACCCTCAGGGCGCAAGGTTCGCCGCAATCACAGGCTTTTTCGTCCTGTTTTCGGTAGTGGGCATCGCGCTCTGGGGCCTTCCTTATTACTACGACTTCATGGTGCGGGAGTTTGGCTGGACGCGAGCACAGGTGGCATCCGGCAACGCTTTCAGCAAACTGATGATAGGTCCCCTGTTCGGTTTCCTGGCGGGGTGGATGGTCGATCGTTTTGGGCCTCGCAAACTGCTCATTGTCGGCGTCTTGCTGGCCGGTCTCGCGGTGTCAGGATTAGGAAGCATTTCGAGCCTGCGCGGCTTCTACTTCTTCTATCTGCTGAACGCTCTCGGGTACGTGTGCGGCGGACCGCTTCCATGCCAGGTACTAGTATCGCGATGGTTCGTGAAAGCGCGCGGCAAGGCGATGGGCTTCGCATATCTGGGAATCGGTGTCGGTGGCGCCGCCGTGCCCTGGATCTCACGTTTCCTGGTGGACCGATTCGGATGGCAGGTCGCGCTGAAGGTTTTGGGACTTCTTATCATCGTTATTACGCTGCCATTTGCAGCCTTGGTCAAGGACGCCCCGGCGCCTGGTGTGCCGACCCAGAGCCGCACATTCTCGGACCTCTCGGACCTCAAGCGAGCGTTTAAGAGTTTTTCATTTGTGCTCCTCATCCTTGGGAGTATGTGCTCGGTTGGGGCGGTGAGCGGAACCCAGCAGAGTCTCAAGCTTTTCCTCGCTCTTGACCTGCATTACACGCAAACGCAGGCTGCCAAGGTCTTATCGCTTGTGCTGGGATTCAGCATTGTGGGCAGGTTGCTGATGGGCTGGCTCGCTGATCGTTTTGCGAAGAAATACGTGATGCTTCTGATCTACCTGCTGGTCGCGGTTGCTATTCCCTTGATCTTCCTGGCCACTCGACCGTGGATGACGTCTTTTGCGGCAGCCGCCTTCGGCATAGCGTTGGGGGGCGATTATATGATCATCCCCCTAATGACGGCGGAGATTTTCGGTGTGCAGATCCTAGGACGACTGATGGGGGTGCTTCTGACCGCCGGCGGCGTTGCCGAGGCACTCGCGCCGTGGTGGGTCGGACACCTGCGAGACACCAGCGGCAGCTATGGGCTGGGATGTGTCGTGCTCGTGGGAATGGCACTGCTGGGGGCCGTCGCGGTCATGTTCTTGCCAGAAACAAGGAGAGATGGATGAGCGGCGGGACGATTGTGCGCGTGCCGAGTCTGAAGAATGCTGCCAAATTCAAGGAACAGGTGCATTCGCTCGGAGTGGTGATTCCTTGCGATGAAGAGCTTCTTACTGGCGAAAACTCGCCGCTGCGGCAACCCCTCGTACGTGGCGGGTACAGAATCGCGAACCGCATCGCGGTTCAACCGATGGAGGGGTGGGACGGAACCAAGGACGGCAATCCCTCAGAACCAACCCTTCGACGCTGGCGGCGCTTTGGGTTCACTGGAGCTGGCCTTATCTGGGGAGGAGAGGCGGTTGCGGTTTCGCACGAAGGCCGCGCCAATCCCAACCAGTTGGTAATTGCAAACCACACCAAGAAAGGACTC
>Ga0126378_10003980_pt1 | contig 11205 bp, 7 predicted proteins | sample PanSoiMetPlot_23_FD_92587 | JGI IMG/M metagenome (GOLD analysis project Ga0126378, IMG submission 92587) | Tropical forest soil microbial communities from Panama - MetaG Plot_23 | ecosystem: Environmental > Terrestrial > Soil > Tropical forest > Bulk soil | place: Panama | collected 2016-02-17
GGTCACGCTCCCCGCCCGCAACCACGCCATCGTCCTGGTGTCCAAGCTGCACCTGCCCACGCTCCGCGCGGTCGCCTACGCGCGCGCCACCCGCCCGCACTACCTCGAGGCGGTCACCGTCGACGTGGACGAGGCCGAGACCCGCAGGCTCAAGGAGGCGTGGGACCGCGCCGATCTCAAGGTCCCGCTGACGGTCGTCGAGTCCCCGTACCGGGAGATCACCCGCTCGGTGCTCGAGTACGTGAAGGGACTGCGCCGGGAGAGCCCGGGCGACATCGTGACCGTGTACATCCCCGAGTACGTGCTCGGCCACTGGTGGGAGCAGGTGCTGCACAACCAGAGCGCGCTGCGGCTGAAGGCCCGGCTGCTCTTCCAGCCCGGCGTGATCGTCGCCAGCGTTCCGTACCAGATGCGGTCGGCATTCCACCAGCCCGCGGCCCTCCCGCCGGCCGCCGAGGCGGCCACCGGCCAGCCGGCGGCGGCCGCTGCGGACGGGCATCAGGAACCGGCCAAGCACGACCCGGACCCGGCCAGCGCGACGGCGCCGGCGGTGAACCCGCTCACCGCCAGGCCCGAGGACCTGCACGCGCAGGAGCTGCGGGCCGAGGTCAGCCAGGCGAGGGCGACCCCCATCGCCGAGTGCCTCGACCACGAGGTGGTCGACATCGCCGGCACCCTCCGCACGGTCACGCTGCGGCCGCGCGGCGCCAGCCTCACCATGGAGGCCGACCTGTGGGACGGCACCGGGCACGTCACCCTGGTCTGGCTGGGCCGCAGGGAGATCCGGGGCGTGCGCCCCGGCCGCAAGATCGTCGCGCACGGGAGGATCGCGCGGATCAAGGACCAGCGGGTCATGTACAACCCGAGCTACGAGCTCAAACCCGGGCCACCCAGCGACTGACCCTGCTGGTTACCGTCGGTTTCGAACCGGTATCCCATGCCGGGTTCGGTCAGCAGGTAGCGCGGGTGGGACGGGTCGGGCTCCAGCTTCCTCCGCAGCTGCGCGGCGTACACGCGCAGGTAGTTGCCCTCGGTCTGGTACTGAGGGCCCCAGACCTCACGCAGTAGCTGGCGCTGCGTCACCAGCCGGCCGCGATGGCGGACGAGCACCTCGAGCATCTGCCACTCGGTGGGGGTCAGCCGGATGTCTGACCGGCCGCGGGTCACCCGTTTCGCGGCCAGATCGACGGTGAAGTCGGCGGTCGCCACAACCGGCTCATCCGGGGCGGGGGACGCCCTGCGGACCGCCGCCCGCAGCCGGGCCAGCAGCTCATCCATGCCGAACGGCTTGGTGACGTAGTCGTCGGCGCCCGCGTCGAGCGCGGCCACCTTCTGGTTCTCCTGCCCCCACGCGGAAAGCACGATGATCGGCATCGAGCTCCAGCCGCGCAGGCCCCTGATCACCTCGGTGCCGTCCATGTCCGGCAGGCCCAGGTCGAGTATGAGCACGTCGGGCCGCTCCCGCGCCGCGGCGGCCAGCCCGGACACCCCGTCGGCGGCGGTGCTCACCTCGTACTTGCGCGCGGCCAGGTTGATCCGCAGCGCCCGGAGGATCGGCGCCTCATCGTCGACGACCAGGACCCGGGTCACGGGTCTGCCGTCGCGGGCGAGCCCGCCGGCGTGGTGGCGGTGGGCAGCGTCACCCGCATGGTGAGCCCGCCACCGGGTGTGTCGAGCGCGGCCAGGGAACCGCCCATGGCGTCGAGGAACCCCTTGGCCACCGCCAGCCCGAGCCCGACGCCGGTGCCCCGGTCATCAAGCCGCTCGAACGGCTCGAAGATGCGCGTCTTGAGATGGTCGGGCACGCCCGGGCCGTGGTCACAGATGTCCAGAATCACGGTGGACCCGACGTGGGAGGCGCGAAGGACCGGCCGGCTGCCGGGCGGGGAATGGCTCAGCGCGTTGGAGAACAGGTTGGCAAGCACCCGCTCGAGCAGCCCAGGATCCGTCCGCACCAGCGGCAGCCCATCCGGGACGATCATTTCCACGCCGCGGGCCGGCGCCAGCCCCCGCAGGGCGACCGGCGCGACCTCGTCCACCGAGATCGGGCGCAGGAAGGGCTGGAGGGAGCCGGTGGTCAGCCGGCTCGCGTCCAGCAGGTTGCCGATCAGCGCGTCGAGCCGGTCGGCGCCGTCCTCGATGGTGGCGAGCAGCGCCGTCTCATCCGCCTGCGTCCACTCGACGTCGGTCTGGCGCAGCGTGCTGACGCTGGCCTTGATGGATGCCAGCGGGGTGCGCAGGTCGTGGCTGACCGCGGCGAGCAGCGCGGTCCGCATCCGGTTTCCCTCGGCGAGGGCCTCGGCCTGGGCAGCCTGGGTGCGCAGGCGGTCCCGGTCCAGCGCGGCACCGGCCTGGGCGGCAAAGCCGTCGAGCAGCCGCGGCGTGATCGGCCGCGACTGCCCCGCCACCACCAGCGAGAGCCCGTCCCGCACCTCGATCACCGTGTGCCACGCCCCCTCAGGGGCGATCCCGCTGCGCGCCACCGGGACCCACTGATCACCGGCCTTCTCGATGAGTTCCGCGCTGCCGCCCCAGGTGCCGGTGAGGTGATCGAGCACCGCGGCCGGGGTGTCGCCCCCGCTCAGCACGGTCTGCGCCAGGGCAAGCAGGGCGGCCGCGTCCTCCGCGCTGCGGGCGGCCTGCAAGCCGCGCCGCGCCGACAGGTGCACGACGCTGCTCACGGTCACCGCCACGGTGACGAACAGCAGCAACGCGAGGATGTTCTCCGGCTCCGCGATGGTGAAGGTGTGCAGCGGGCGGGTGAAGTACCAGTTCACCAGCAGGCTGGCGGTGACGGCGCCGAGCACGGCGGGCCAGAACCCGCCCACGACCGCGATGGCCACCACGGCGACCAGGTAGATCAGCAGGTCGTCGGCGAGGCTGAGGTGCCGGTGGCCCGCGACCAGGCCCACGGTCAGCAGCGGCAGCCCGGCCACGAGCAGCACGCCGGCCGCCCGCCTGCGGCCGCGAATCCCGGCCGGGAAACCCGGGATATGCCTGCTCCTGCCGCGCACGTTCACAATCCACAGTCTGACCGATGGCCCGAGCTTGCGCATCATCGCGCCAGCGCCGGCCGCAAGCAGGCTGCACGCACACATGACCACGGCCGCCCGGACGGCGACCGGCCCTACCGGGCGCAGCTGGGCATAGGGCGCGTGCGAGAAGCCCACGACGGTCAGCCAGCCGATGACACCAAGGACCGGCCCGGCGAGCGGTTCGGAGACCAGCGACACGGCCGCGACCACGATCGCGACCGCCACAAGCACGCCGGTGGCGGGGAAGCCGCCGCCCAGCCCGGCCGCTACCCCGCCGATAACCAGCAGGGCGGCGAAACCTATGGGCAGGGCGGCGTACGCGGGCAGGGCATTCGGGGTGCGGATCTGTAGCATCAGATCCAGTCGACCGCCGATCCCGGCGAATCTTAATGATCTTGACAGAACCTTAACGGCGCCCGCCGCCGTCTTGACGAGACGCTAACGCGCCGCGTCAAGACGGCGAGCGCCGGGCGCGGGCCGGATTCCTGGCCTTCGCCCCTTTGCGCGGGGCAGAGGTTCGGCATGATGTTGCGGAAGTTGTTGATGCGGTTGATGGTGGCGCCGCCCCCGGCCGAAGGCGGGAAACTCTGGCATTGGCACGTCCGCGCTGTTGGCAGGCTGTGCTCGGGCACCGGCGGCGTGGCGGCATAATTCATGGGGCACGGCCAGCGCCCGGCGCGGGCGGCACACGTACCGGAGCATTCGGGGGGCCTCGCGTCCGCGGCCGGCGGCCCGGCGCTGGCAGGCTGTGCGCGGTCAGGGACTGTGGGAGACCCGGATGCGGAGCGCAGGTGGCGCGGTGAGCGAGGACGGCCAGGCGCCCGGTGAGTTCGGCGTGGGCTCCCGCGTGGCCGGGGCCGGGATGCGCGCAGCCGTTCCGTTATGAGGTGATTGGCTGATGACCAGCAAGCCGTCAGCCGATGCGGTGAGGTGCTCATGAGCGACGGCCACACCCTGCGGCTGCCGACCCCGGAGCCGCCGCCACCCCCATCCGCCCCGGCCGGGCGGGCCCGCAGGAGAATCGTGATCGCCGTCATCATCGTGCTCGCGCTCATCGCCGCCCTGGTGGGCCTGGACCGCGCTGCCGCCGCGTACGCCGAGAACAGGATCGCAGGCCAGATCCAGGGTTACGGCTTCCCTCACAAACCCTCGGTCACGGTGGAGGGCTTCCCGTTCCTGACCCAGGTCATCAGCAGGCACCTGGACGGGGTGCACATCGCATCAAGCGGGCTGCGGGCGGGCCCGGTCACCGCCAGCATCGACGCCCAGGCGACCGGGATCAGGCTCAATTCCAGCTACAACGGGGGCGTCATCTCGCGGGTCACCGGGACAGGGCTGATCTCGTTCGCCACCCTCGCCAGCCTCGCAAGCTCGGCGGGCGCACCCGGCCTGAAACTCTCCGAGGCGGGGCCCCACTCGGTGAAGCTCAGCGCGAACCTCGACGTCGTGAGCGCCACCGCGATCGCGCGGGTGATGCGCGCCGGCCCAGGCAAGTTCAAGATCCACATAGTGTCCGCGGGCGGCATACCCCTGTCCGTGCTCGGCGCGGTCCGCGACCTGACCGTCCGCATCCCGGCCCTGCCGCTCGGGCTGACCGTGCAGAGCCTGCGTGTGAACACCAAGGGCGTGGTCATCCACGTGACCGGCCGCAACATCAGCTTCGGGCACTGACCCCGGCTCGGCCGGCCCTGGCCGCGATGCGAGTACCCGTATCGGCCCAGTGTGCGGGCGCGGTCCCGGACGGCCACGGTGCATTATGGGCAGGGTGGACCCGCAGGCGCCGCTGTGGCGGTCGATCGCGGTCTTCCGTTCTGCGTCCCTCGCCTACGCCGCCTACCTGCTTGTGATCCGGGAGGCGAACTATTCGCACTGGGCGTGGGCCTGGGTAGTGCTGGCCGGCATGGCCGGCTGGACGATCGTGACCACCGTCGCCTACGCGCACCCGGCCCGGCGGACCTGGTTCGTGCTGGCGGCCGACCTGGCGGTGACGGCCGGTGCCCTGCTGTCCACCGCAGCCCTCCAGTACCCGCGCAGCCTCGCCCTGGCCACCATGCCGGTGACCGCCACCTGGGTGGCCGGGCCCGTGCTGGCGTGGGCGGTGGCGTGGGGTGTGCGCGCGGGCGCCGCCGCCGCGGTGATCCTCGGCGCGTGCGACATCTCGCTGCGGCACCAGTCCCTCGCGGGCACCTACCGGAGCACGGCGCTTGACGGTGCCGTTGTGCTGCTGCTGGCGGGAATCGTGGTCGGCTACATGTCGGCGCTCGCCACCCGGGCCGAGCGCGCGCTCCAGCGGGCAACCGAGCTCGAGGCGGCCAGCCGGGAGCGTGAGCGGCTCGCCCGCCACATCCACGACTCCGTGCTGCAAGTGCTGGCGCTGGTCCAGCGCAGGGGCGCCGAGGTCGGCGGGGAGGCGGCCGAGATCGGCAGGCTGGCCGGGGAGCAGGAGGCCGCGCTGCGCTCGCTGATCGCCTCCGATGCCGTGCCCACGCCGCCCAGCGGCGAAAGCGACCTGCGTGCGCTGCTGGCGGCGGAGTCCTCGCCGCTGGTCTCGGTGGTCACCCCGGCAGAACCGGTCCTGCTCACCGACGCCGCGGCGGGCGAGACCGCCGCGGCCGTCCGCGCCGCCCTCGACAACGTCCGCAGGCACTGCGGGCACCGGGCCCGGGCCTGGGTGCTCGTGGATGACGAGGGCACCGGCGTCAGCATCACGATCCGGGATGACGGGCCCGGGATACCTCCCGGCCGCATCGAGGACGCGGCCGCGGAGGGGCGGCTTGGCGTCAGCCAGGCCATCTGCGGCCGCATCCGTGACCTGGGCGGGTCCGCCCGGGTCACGTCCATCCCGGGCGCCGGGACGGAGGTCCGGCTGCGTGTCCCCCGCGGCGGGAAGCCCGGGCTGGACGCGGAGGCGGTTTGACGTCAGGAAACGCTACATTGCCGGTGTGGGCGACGCGGGTGTGCGGGTCATGGTGGTCGATGACCACCCGATGTGGCGGGACGCGGTGGCCCGCGACCTCGCCGAGGCCGGGTTCGAGGTGGTCGCCGCAGTCGGCGAGGGCGCGCAGGCGATTCGCGTCGCGGGCCCGGTGCGCGCCGACGTGGTGGTCCTCGACCTGCAACTGCCCGGCATCTCGGGCGTCAGCCTTATCCGCGGCCTGCTGGCCGCCCACCCGGGCCTGCGGGTCCTCATCCTGTCGGCCAGCGGCGAGCAGCAGGACGTGCTTGACGCGGTCAAGGCCGGAGCCGCCGGCTACATCGTGAAGTCCGCGAGCCGGGCCGAGTTTCTCGACGCGGTGAGGCGGACGGCCGACGGCGACGCCGTTTTCTCGGCCGGCCTGGCCGGGCTGGTGCTTGGCGAGTTCCGCCGCATGGCCTCCACCGCCGCGCCGGGAACACCGCGGCTCACCGAGCGGGAGGCGGAAATCCTGAGCATGGTCGGCACCGGCCTGTCGTACAAACAGATCGCGGCGCGCCTTGTGATCTCTCACCGGACCGTGCAGAACCACGTCCAGAACACATTGAGTAAGCTGCACCTGCACAACCGGGCCGAACTGGTGCGCTACGCCATCGAGCATGGCCTGGACTCCAGCGCCCAGCCGGCCTCGGGACCTGCCGAGTCCACCCCCAAACAGTGACCACGACCACGCCCCTAGCCCGATCACCCCCATCACCAGCATCGACGCCGCCAACCCCGCACATGGTTGAGTGCCCATGGTTGAGTATGGCCAGAACGCAGGCTCATCTTCCGGCACACCGCAAACGGCCGAAAGGCCTACGCTTCGGTCAGGGCCGCGGGCGCGCACGAATGCGCCGGGCTCGGAGCGGGAGGCGCGGTGAGTAGGGAGAAATCCCCGGCACCCGGCGGATTTGGGATTGGCTCAATGGTGGCCGGCTACCGGCTCGATGAACCCATCGGGCGCGGCGGCATGGCCGTCGTCTACCGTGCGTTCGACCGGCGCCTGCACCGCCGCGTCGCGCTGAAGATCCTGGCCCCGGAGCTAGCCCGCGACCGGGAGTTCCGGCTGCGGTTCATCCGGGAGTCCCGGGCCGCGGCGGCCGTGGACCACCCCAACATCATCCCGATCTTCGAGGCCGGCGAGGCAAGCGGGGTGCTGTTCATCGCGATGCGGTTTGTGCACGGCAATGACGTGCGGACGCTGATCGAATCCCAGGGTGCCCTGCCGGCGGCGCGGGTGTGCGACATCGTCGCCCAGGTGGCGTCGGCGCTCGACGTGGCGCACTCGCACGGCCTGGTGCACCGCGACGTGAAGCCGGCCAACATGCTCAGGGACGCGACCGCCTACGCGGACCACCCCGATCACATCTACCTGTCCGACTTCGGGCTCAGCAAGCGGTCCCTCGCCTCCAGCGGGCTCACCTCACGCGGTCACTTCATGGGCACGCTGAACTACGTCTCCCCCGAGCAGATCGAAGGCCGGGAGGTGGATGGGCGCGCGGACCTCTACGCGCTGGCGTGCTCAACCTTCGAGATGCTGAGCGGCGAGCCGCCGTTCAAGCGGGACGACAACATGGCGATCATGTGGGCGCAGGTGAACGCCCCGCCGCCCCCGCTGACCAGCCGCCGTCCCGATCTGCCGCCGGCCGTCGACCGGGTCTTGGCCACCGCGCTGGCCAAGAGGGCCGACATCAGGCACGCCACATGCCTGGACTTCGCCACCGCCCTGCGCGCCGCGTGCGGGCTCGGGCCGGGTTCCGCCGAACCGCGCCTGGTCGGGCCCTCCGGGGGGACGCCGCGGACGGTGGGTGCCGCGGGCTTCGCGGCGGAAGCCGCCGGCTCCCCGGCAGCCGGTACGGCGCCGGCTAGCCCCCGGCCGCAGGGCGCGACGGCCTCGATCACCCCGGCCCAGCCCGCGTCCGGGCCCGACTCCATGCCACCGGAACAGGCCCCGGGTCCGGTTTCCATCCCGCCCGGAGACCTGCCCCGTCGCGACACGACCCCACCGGAGCTCCCCTCCCAGCCGGGCGCCGCGCCAGCCGACGCCGCGCCGCCCGGCGCGCCCTCCCGGCCCGGTTCCATCCCGCCCGGGGATCCTGCCGGGCCCGGCACCACCGCACCCGGGCAGTCGCGGCCCGAGGCCGCCGGACCCGGCCCAGCGGCAGGGACCGCAGCAGGCCCGCAGCCGGGCCTCGTTCCCGGCCCGGGCGATACCCCACAGCCCAGCCTGATCCCCGGCCTGGGCGACACCCCGCCGGGAGAGGTTCCCCGCGCAGCCACCGATCCTGGCCCCTACGGGCTGGGCTCCGTTCCGCCCGGGCGGGGCGGCAGCCCCGCGGCCACCGATCCACGCCCGGCGGGCCCGCAGGCGCCTACCGCGCCCCGGCCAGCGCGGCAGCGGCCATGGATGATGCGCCGCGCCGGCGCCACCATCCTGGCCACCTGCGTCGCGGTGCTCGGCACCGCGGGCGGGTACCTGCTGGTCACCAGGGGAGGCCACCCGCACCCACGCCCCCAGCCCACCCCCGCGACGTCCCACCCCGCGGCCGTGCTGATATCCCCCCCGGCCTGCACCAGCCAGGTGGCGGCGTCGAGGGTGCTGAACAAGAAGACCGTGCCAAGCCACTTCGTGAAGGTCGGCGGGCTTCCGTTCGATGTCGTCACGACGCCAAAGGGGCTGGGCTTCGTGTCCACCCGCGGCGGGATCACCGCGCTGAACACGGCACAACCCGTGCCCGCCACCGTCGGCGCCTTCACCCCGCTGCAGGCCGCTCAGGGCGAGGCACTGACCCACGACGGGCAGTACCTGCTGGTCGCCGCCCGCGACGGGATCACGGTGTTCCGCACCAGCGACCTTGTGCCGGGCCCCGCCCAGCCGGCGCGCGTGCTCACCAGCCCCGGCGGGAGCGACGCCAAGGAAATCGCGCTGGCGCCGGGCGACAAATACGCGTTCCTGACCCTCCAGGGAAGCAACCGGGTCGCGGTCTTCAACCTGCGGCGGGCCCTCGCGTCCGGCTCCGGCCCCTCCGGCTTTGTCGGGAACATCCCGGTCAACAAGGACCCGATCGGCCTCACCATGTCCCCGAACGGCCAGTACCTGTACGTGGCAAGCGGGCTCGCGCGGCCCGCGACCACCTCCGGCCAGGGCACGCTGTCGGTCATTGACGTGCGGAAGGCGGAGACCAAGCCCGGGGCGTCATCGGTTATCAAGCAGATCAACGCAGGGTGCGGGCCGGACCGCGTAATCACCTCGGCCGACGGACGGTATGTGTGGCTGACCTCGGGTGGCGGCAATGCCCTGCTCGGCTACTCGGCCGCCAAGCTGATCAGCGACCCCAAGCACGCGCTGATCGCCCGCGTCGCGCTCGGGGAGATACCGCTCGGCCTGACGATGCTCCACAACGACTCCGTGATCGTGGTGGCCAACTCGAACCGGGACCAGCTCGGGGGGGCGGGCTCCAGCCTCGCGGTCGTCAACGTGGCCAAGGCCCTGGAACGAAACCCTGGTGCCGTGGTGGGCCAGATCGACGCGGGCACCACGCCGCGGCAGTTCGCGCTGGAGCCGGGTGGCAGGACCCTGCTGGTGACCAACACCGAGTCGGGCGAGGTGCAGGCCATCGACATCACCCACCTGCCGTGACCCCAGCTCCCGCCGGCGGCTCGCGGCTCAGGAGCCGCCCGCGTCGCCTGGCTCGGTGAACCTCTCCATCAGGATGGAGTCCCCGCGGAACAGCGGCGTCCGGCGCACGTTGCGCTCGATGGAAGCCGCCGAGATCGTGTACCCAAGGAACAGCAGCAGCGAGAGCGCCTGCAGGACGATCCACGGCCAGAGCGATGTCACGTTGGAGACGATCCAGTCGTTCAGCGCGTGCAACACTGCCGCGATCGTGATCCCGAAGAGGATCAGCTGCACGCGCCGGCGGGGGTAGTTCACGGCCATCCCGATGAAGAAGGCGGCGACCCCCGCCCAGATGGCGTGCTGGAACCCGTCCACGAAGACCCGGAAGGCGAAGCTCAGCGCCCCGAGCACGGCCAGGTTGGCCGAGTGCACGGAGGCCGCCACGGCGATGTGCTCGATCGCCTGCGTGGTGTAGAGGGACGCCTCCCTCACGCCGAAGGTGAGCCCGGCGATCGTGCCGAGGAACATCCACATGCGGACGTCCAGCTTCACCTGCCGCAGCCGCAGCAGGAGCAGGGCGGCTATCAGGATCGGCAGTGCCTTGGTGATCTCCTCGTTGAAACCGATGCCGAGCGCGTCACCGAAACTCTTGGGATTGAGGTGGCCATCCACCGGGGCGGTGACGATGGTCATCCAGATCAGGACCCAGGCCACGATGGCGGCGCCGGTCAGCAGCTCCACCTTCGTGACCGGCCCGGGCCTGATCAGCAGCCAGAAGGCGATCGCCCACAGCGGCGCGATGTAGAGGCTGTAAGCCCAGCCAGGGGTGGACAGGTTCCCCGACGAGCTGAACAGCGCCAGGAACACCAGCGGCAGCAGCGCGTAGGGGATCACAAGCAGCCGCAGACCCTGGCGCCAGCCAGGGTCGGTCAGCCAGCTCTTGACCGGGACCAGGATCTGAAACGCGGTCACTAGCTCATCCCTGGATCCGGGCATCCCGGGACCGGGGCCGCCGGCAGAACCAGCGGCGGCCGGGGGGGCGCCGCCAGGCGGCGGATCGGGCGCGATCCCCGCGCTTGCTGCGGGGCCGGCCGGCTCCCAGAGTGCCGCTCCCGGCGGCTGGGCACCGTCTAGCACGCTGGTGGCCGCGGGGCCGGGAGCGGCCACCGGCTCAACGCGGACCACCGGTCCCTGCGGGGAGGCCAACGCCAGCTCTACCGCCTCGGCCACCACGAGCCTGGCGACGGGCTGGCCGTGCAGGAACGTGCCGCTCCTGCCCAAAGACTCCAGCACCCACCCCTGGGATCCCCACACGAGCTGGGCATGCTGGCGCGACACCGCTGGGTCGCCCACCACGACGTCGCTCTCGGAGCTGCGCCCGATCCGGACCGGCCGGCCCGTCTCGAAGCTGTACCGCCGCCCGTCAAAGGTGATTCGAAGCCCGTCCATCCAATCGCGCCTCCCCTGGCAAGCCCGGTTCGTTCCGGCGCGCCAACGCCCCGTCGGCACACCCTAGCCGCCGGTGGCACAGGCCGGACGCGTGCAGCGCCTCGAACGCGCCGGCCGGGTGACGGCCCGTGCTGAACGGGGCGCGA
>Ga0126378_10003982_pt1 | contig 11205 bp, 6 predicted proteins | sample PanSoiMetPlot_23_FD_92587 | JGI IMG/M metagenome (GOLD analysis project Ga0126378, IMG submission 92587) | Tropical forest soil microbial communities from Panama - MetaG Plot_23 | ecosystem: Environmental > Terrestrial > Soil > Tropical forest > Bulk soil | place: Panama | collected 2016-02-17
CGCGAAGTACGCCTGCAGGATGTCGCTTCCCGCATCGACGCCACCTACGTCGAAGCCGAGGAAAAAGTGCTTGGTCATCCGGAAGCGCTCGTGCAGGCGTACCTGAAGAATCTAAAGCCGATCCTGGAAGCGGATCGGATCGCATCGCGATGGCGCATGCTGGGAGCGACGCTGAGGCGACGCGACCTGGGATCCGAGATGTGCGCGCAGTGGCAGCGGGTGGCTGCGCAGTTCGGTGATGCGGCTTCGGTGTGGAAGGAGCTGGTCGACCTGACCGCGCGCAAGCTGAATCTCGAACACAACGCCTTCAACCTGAACTTCAGCACCGAGTGGCTCACCTTTCACATCGTGCTCGCGGTGTGCACCTTCGGGCTGCTCATCTTTCACGTCCTCTCGGTGCTGTACTTCTACGGGCTATGACGCGGCGCGGCTTACTGGTCATCGTTGGATGTTCGGCGGTGCTGATTCTCGGGGTCGCGCTTGCGCTGCATAGCAGCTACTCGCCGGGCACCTTGCTTAGCGGCCATCAGCCCTTCACCGCGGATTGCGCGGCGTGTCATGAGCCGTGGCGCGGCGTCCAGGTCGCGAGTACCGGGTGCGTCGATTGTCACGGACAAATGCCCAATAATCCGCATTCCGATACCAAGGTCAGCGACCCCAGCTCGGGAATAGTGGCGGGCAAGTCGCTGGTCAGTTTCCACGACCAGCTCGCCTGCATGTCCTGTCACACCGATCACCGCGGCGCCGTGGTCAATTTCGCGGAGGTGTCGGGCGACAACTGCGCGTGGTGCCACCAGCACGACTCGATCGAGAACGTCAGTGCGCACCGCAAGAAGCCGATGCTGGTGATGGGAGCCCCTGTTCAGCTGTTCGAGAAGGCATTCTCCCATCAACAGCACCTGCAGGACACCATCGATCACCTGCAAAAGGCGCAGGCTCAGGTGCAAAAGCTGCGCTCTCCGGAACGAAAGAAGCAGGCCGCAACCGAGGTCGCCGCGCTGACCGAGGTGCTCGACCCCTCCGGAAAGCACCTCCAGTGCCACACCTGTCACGTGGCGCAGGCATGGCGGCCGCAAGCGCCCGAGCGGCTTTCGATCGCGATGGCCGGGTGCGCGATTAGCAACTGCCATGCGAGCTGGCGCGATCCCGAGCTCGCGCTGAGCTCGATCGCTCCCCAGTACGCGGCCCAGTGTTCCCCCGATGCGCCGCAGCCTCAATTAATCGACTATGTCGCGGCCGACCACTTTCAGTTCGTCAAGGCGGTGTTCGGGCATTCCGCGGGCCATCTCCGCTCCAACTGTGTCGTCTGCCATACCGACATGGAGAGTTCGGCCAAGCCCGGCGACTTCCACAGCAAGCGAGTTGCGAATTGTTTCGGCTGTCACGCGCACCAGGCTGGAAAGGGAGGATTGGAGCAGGCCTCAGCCTCGCGCACCGGCATTTTCCAGGACCACATTGCGCTGGCGGCGGTCCTGCCACCCTCCGGCGAAAAAAAGGTCACTGGCTGCGCCGAGTGTCACGCCTTCCACCTCAACTACAAGGGCGCCGAGAAAGTAAAAGATTTTCCGCAGCCCGCGCCTCTCGCGCGTCCCCATCCGGCGGCCCAGGGGCTGCTACTGGTAGGCTACGGCGTCCGGCTCTCGTTTCCTCCCCACCACGGACCGCAGATTCAGATCCGGCCCGTTAACTGGCGGCCGTGGGGAATCGGCCTTGCCGCGATCGCGCTGCTGGCGGTCGGCGCGTTTGCGTACGCGCGCTATCTGCCGGCGGGTGCGGTCGCCAAGCGCGTACGCGGAAGTGTCGCTCCGCAGCGAATTGCGGAAGTACCCGCGCTGGACGACAGCTATCAGAGCAGCGTCCCCGGGCTATATGTCGTGGGCGAGACGGCGGGTACCGCATCGATCAACCTGGCGATGCGTTCCGGCAGGCAGGCGGTCGAATTTGTCGCCAGTGCGCTCAAGGGGCGTAAGCCGGCCCCGCAACCCGAGGTCTACGACATCGCGATCGTGGGATGCGGGCCGGCGGGAATCGGCGCGACGACTACCGCCAAGAGCCAGGGCCTGAGCTACATCGCGCTCGAAAAGACCACCGCCGCGAGCACGATCCGAAATTATCCGCGCGGGAAATTCGTGCAGTCCACGCCGATCGACATCAATGAATACGGCACTTTCATGATGGAGGGCGACAATTCCAAGGAGGGACTGGTCAAGAGGTGGCAGGAGATGCTGGCGACCACCCAGGTCGCCATCGAGGAACGCGAGGAAGTTACGGAAATCAAGCGCGCCGGGGATCTTTTTGAAGTCTCCACCGGATCGGGCAGGAACTTCAAGACGCGGTTCGTGATTCTCGCCATCGGGGTGCGTGGATCGCCGCGCAAACTTAACCTGGCCGGCGAAGCGCCCGAGAGGGTCTTCTACAATCTTATCGAACCCGAGGAATACTACGACCGGCATATCCTGGTGGTGGGCGGAGGCAACGCTGGGGCCGAGGTAACCCAGGCGCTGGCGAATCCGGAACTGCGCAACATCGTAAGTTATTCCTACCGCGACGCCACTCTCGGACCCCCCGTCACCCCAGAGAACGCGGAGAAGATCAGCGCCTTACAGCAGCAGGGTCTGATAACTGCCTACCCGATGAGCCAGTTGCTCGAGATCCGGGAGGGGAAAGTGGTTTTGGGACCGCGCGCGGCGCAATCTGCCCCCAACCTCACGGGAGGGCCGGGCACCGTCGTTCTTGCAGAGCCGAGGGAACTGGAAAACGACGTCATCTTCGCGATGCTGGGCGCGGATCTGCCGACCCGGCTAATGAAGTCCTTCGGGATACGAATGATCCGGAAGGGGCACTAGGGAAGACCAGCGGGAACGGGCCAGGGCGGACTTCTCCGTCGCGGTCGTTACGTCGCGAACGCGCTAAGCAGCACCCCGCCCAACAGGCCACCCTTGACCTTCCGCAGCATTCCGCCATACACCGCGAGCATGTAGGTGAAGGCATCTTCGCCCTAAGCGCGACGATCTCGGCGCGCTTGCGCTCGATTCGCGCAACCAGGTCCGCATACCAGCGCTGGTACCGTCGTTCACCTCCTTGGCGGAATCGAGTTTCCATCCAGCGGCGGCGAGGTCATCCGGGATTCGCGACATCTCGATTGGATGCGGAACGATCTTCCCGACATTTACCACCAGCGGATCTTTCGCCAGTCGGTCGCGATCGAGGTAGTCGAAGATAATCAGGCGTGCGCCCGCTTGGACAACTTGTCTACGTGCCGCAAGCGCATCGCCTTGTGCATCAAATGCATCAAACGTGTTGAGCATATATATGATGTCGAAGGGGCGGGTGAGCACGTGGGGCCCTCCAGGACGTCGCACGCCTCGAATTGGATGCCCGGGGTAATTGCCCTCGTGCGTATTCTATGGAATCGCTCTCGCGATCGATGCCCGCGGCGATTTGACCCCATCCGCTGCCCGCAAGAAAGCGATGGTTCCACCGCGGCCGCATCCGACATCGAGAATTGATTTCTGGGGAGCTTTCGGGACCGCCCTGAAAGCCAGCTCGATGGCTTCTTCCTCGCCGGCGTGCGCATAGTCACCCCCTCGCACCAGCGCGAGGAGGCGCTTTCCGGCAAACGAGTTCATGTGGCGCACCCTGATGTCAGGCGCCCGACCCATAGACCCCGCACCAAAAGAGACTCGCTTACTTCGACGCGACAATGGCGGCGATGTGCAATTACCCGTGGTTCGCAATTCCAACGCGCAACGGCCATGCGCGAGAATGACTTCCGCCTCCAGCCGGCGATGCCATCCCGAGAATCGACTACCTCGACGAGGCGCGATTATCGCGCCCCAACTCGCCCTGCGGAAGCCGCCCCCGCCTACTTCTTGGTGAAGACGAAGTGCTTCTCCATGCTTGCGCCCACCGCGTCGAGGTGTTTGCAGTACGCGTTGAAGCCGCCGTTGTAATTGCCGTCCTGACGACGCTGAAACTCGCCCTCAAAGTTGTAGTACCCGGGAGTGCAATCCTGGTTACGGGTGGTCTTGCCGCGATGCGCGATGACCTCCTGTACCCACCACTCCTCGGACTCGGGAGTGACATTGATCGCGTGATGGCCATTGCGGCGCGCATAATCAATGCACACCGCAATGTGATCGCCCTGCGCCTGCAGCATGTCGGTCAGGTTGAACTGAAAGGACGCCTGGTAGCCACCCATGATGAACAAATTGGGGTAGCCTTGCGTGTGGATTCCCAGCATCGTGCGGATACCACTGGCATATTTGTCGTTCAGCTCGCGTCCGTCTTGGCCCACGATCTGGTTGTAGATGCCGGTTTTCTGCACCTCGAAGCCGGTCGCGTAGATGAGCAGGTCAAGTTCGTACTGCTTGCCTTCGAATACCGGACCCTTCTCGTTTATTTCGCTAATTCCTTTTCCTTGCGTGTCGATCAAATGGACGTTGGGCAAATTGAAGGTCGGCAGGTACTCGTTGTGGAAGCAGGGTCGTTTGCACATCAGCATGTACCACGGCTTGAGCGCTTCCGCGGTCGCTTTGTCCTTGACCGTCTCTTCGATGCGTTTGTGGATCCGCATCATCGCATCGATGTTGGCATTCTCCTGCCGGCGGATTTTCTCCTCGCGCGACATCGCCGTATAGCGGGCTTTCTGCTCGGGAGTGAGCTCGGGTTCCATGCGCGCCTTCGCGCGCCGTTTCGCCTGCCACCCGGGCTTGAGCCTCTTTGCCCATTCCGGATCGGTTTCCCAATCATCGCGGATATCGATCGAAGAAGGGGTCCGCTGGAAAATGTACAGCTCCTTTGCGTTCGCGCCGAGTTCCGGAATGGCCTGCACGGCAGTCGCGCCCGTGCCGATGATTCCCACGACCTTGTCGGACAGGCGTGAGAGATCCGGCCCGGTGTACTCGTAGTCCCAGCGCGAGGTGTGGAAGGAGTGGCCTTTGAAACTCTCCATTCCCTTGATCTTGGAGAGCTTGGGCTTGGACAGAGTGCCGTTGGCGCAGATTACGAACCGCGCCTTCATGTGGTCGCCGCGGTCGGTAGTGAGATGCCACGTCTGTTCGGCTTCGTCCCATACGGTGGAGGTAACCGTAGTCTGGAAGACCGCGAGGTCGTAGAGGTTGTACCTTTTCGCAATGGCTTGGCAGTATCCGAAAATCTCATCGCCGCGCGCGTAGTGACGGGTGGGCACGTAACCGGTTTCATCGAGCAGCGGAAGGTAGTCGTAGGCGACTACATCGCATGCCACCCCGGGATAGCGGTTCCAATACCAGGTCCCGCCCACATCAGCGCCGCGCTCGACGATGCGGATGCTCTCGACTCCGCGCTCACGCAAGCGCGCGGAAGTCAGCAGCGCGGAAAACCCGCCCCCGATGAAGAGGACTTCGACGGTATCGTTGATGGGCTCGCGGGGCGTAAACTCGCTGCCGAATGGATCAATCTCGTACCTGGCCAGTGATCCGGTCAGGTCAGAGGTGTACTGCGCAGTGCCCTCCGGCCGGTAGTTTAGCCGGAGGTCTCGCTCTTCGGCGAACTTCTGCTTGATTTCGTCGTAGTATTCCTGCGGCCGTTTGGGCTTGGTAAGACCACTCATCATGCCGATCGCGGGGTTGTCGTGGGTATCTGCCATTTTGGTCAGCTCCTCAGTAGGAGTTTCTTCGATCCAATAGCCAGATAGCAAGCTCTATTGATGAAGTTTAGAGAGCTCCAGACCGAGGTGTTTGGCGCAGAAACGCGCGGACCCAGGCGTTCGAAGCTTCCGAAAGTGCCGCGCGCAAGAGTCGCTTCCTCCAGGCAGGAACACCTGCGCTACCACTTCCCAAAAGGTGGGAGGTGGTCGATGAGCAACACCTGCTGAGGGCGAGCCGCGGCCTTGGCAGGAGGTGTTCCATCGACATCAATGTCCTGGTGTTGTAAACGAACTCGAACTTCCGCGGAGGAGTCGCTCGGATGGGATTGAAAATCGTTGGGGCAGGATTTGGCCGGACTGGCACGTTGTCGCTCAAGAACGCGCTGGAAAAGGTCGGCTACGGTCCCTGTTATCATATGTTGGAAGTGTTTCCGCGGCCGGATCATGTGGCGCTGTGGCATAATGCGGCGTTCGGCAAACCGGTCGACTGGGACCTGCTGTTTCGCGGCTTCGCTGCAACGGTCGATTGGCCCTCCACTCGATGGTGGCGGGAACTCGCGGAACATTTCCCGGATGCGAAGGTGCTGCTCTCGCTGCGCGACCCGGAGGCCTGGTACCAGAGCATGCGCGACACCATCTACCAGCCGATGACCTGGCCGCTTGCGGATGAGGCACCCGAGTTGGCCCGTTTGCAGAACGAGATGGTGCGCAAGGCGATCCTCGACGACACCTTTGACAACCGCTTCGAGGACAAAGCGCACGCGATTGCGGTGTTCAACCGGCACAACCAGGAAGTCCGCGACACGATCGATCCGACGCGTCTGCTGGTGTTCGAGGCGCGTCAAGGATGGGAGCCCCTATGCCGCTTCCTGGAAGTGTCAGTTCCGGACGAACCCTATCCGCGACTTAACGACACCGCGTCCACAAACGCGATGATTCTACGGATGCGCGAAGTAATGGGACGGGCCTCGCAATCCTGAGACGAAAACCCGAACTCGCGGATCTCACCGGAGTGCCTGGCGGGAGGCAGTACAACGTTAACCAACGCCCCGCGTGGGACGGGGCGGGGCGCCGAACGGAGACCAGGGCACAATAGGAAGGCGTCGGGGAGTCAGCTTCTCAATCGATCATCATTGTTTGCGGACCGTGAACCGTAAACCCGCCCAATCGTCGTCGACCCGGGTTATCTTGAAGTCGACCAGACCTGCGGCGAGGCCGGCTTTTCGAACGGTCAGCTGTGCCGGTCGGAGATCCCCCTCAGAGGACCCGTTCTTGTTCCACAAGATCCAGAGCCCGCCCGAGCTGGCGTGCTGCTTCATGGACGACATCTCACCGACCAGAACGGCGTGGGAATGCACAAACCACATCGTCAGATCGCGCGGAGCTTTGCCGTGAGCTATCAGTTTGGCGCCGGCCGGCAACGTGCCGAGCTTGGCCTGCAGTCCGCGTGGTGCATCGCGGACCGCCACGATGCTGCCGGTTTTGATCCCGAGCTTTTTAGCAAGTGGAGCGCTCTCATAGGCCGCGAAGACCGACAGCAATCGGGCCCCCTGTGGCCGCTTCTTGAGGACTCGCGCGAGACTGCTCTTGATTTGTCGTCTCTCAGAATGCACCGCGTCGGGGAGGAACTTCTTCAGGTTCGCAACGACCTCGGGTGCGCCGTCAACCAGCACAAAGGGCACCGCGAGCAGAGCGCGATGTGATCTCATGGCGATCCCGACATCACGCCCGAGCGAAGGAGTCCGGGAGAGATCGATCAGCACGGCGGCCGGCGGTGTCACCTTGGCCCGGGCGATCTCCGGACTGCTCCAGCGCCGCCACTCGGCTCGATATCCCAATCCCGCAAGTTCTTTCGTACAAGCCGCGCCCGCAGCTTCGTCGGCATGGACCAGCCACACGACCGGTTTCATTTTTTGCGGAGCAGGCAACCTCGCACTCTCTTTAGCGTCAACTCTCAGTACACCTCCCGCGGCATCCCCGAAAGCCCAATGATTGTCTGCTCATCAAATTGAATCCCGCTGGCACTGGTTTCGTCACCGAGGATAGCCGGCTCGTGCGCGTTTCTGTCGGCACCGCCTCATGCTAGAAACCCTCCTGAGACAACGGCATGAATACAAATCCAAAAGCTGCGAATATCTCCGCCGAGCGCCTGCAAATACTCGACCACTTTTTCCAGAGCCGCTACATCGACTCGGGTAAGATTCCCGGCGCGCTGATAATGATCTTTCGCCACGGTCACCTCGCTCACATCAGCACCCTCGGCTTCGCAGACGTCGGGCGCAAGAAGCCCGTGCGGCCCGACACAGTTTTTCGCATCTACTCGATGAGCAAGCCGATTACGAGCGTCGCGTTCATGATGCTGGTTGAGCAGGGGCTGGTCGCACTAGACGATCCGGTACATCGGCTGATTCCCGAATGGCGAGACCTCGGCGTCTATAAGGGCGGCTTCATGGAGACGTTTCGAACCGAACGTCCGCAACGCCCGATGCTGATGGTCGATCTGCTGCGCCATACTTCAGGGCTGACCTACGGCTTTCAGCAGTCCACCAATGTGGATGCGGCGTATCGTAAGCTCAAGATTGGCGAGCGGACCGCTGAGGGGACGCTCGATGACATGATCGCGCAGATCGCAAAGGTGCCGTTGGAATTTTCGCCGGGAACCGCCTGGAACTACTCGCACTCCACCGACGTGCTCGGCTACCTGGTGGGAAAAATCTCCGGGGAGCCGTTCGATGGGTTCCTACGCAAGCGCATTTTCGAACCGCTCGGCATGAGCGACACCGGCTTCCACATCCAGCCGGGACAGGACGAGCGCTTTGCTGCCTGTTACGCGGCAACGCCACGCGGCGGAATGATGCTGTTCGACGATCCGGAGAAGAGTGTTTATCGCAATCGGCCGCGGCTGCTTTCGGGAGGCGGCGGGATGGTCTCGACCGCGGGCGACTACCTGCGCTTCGCGCGAATGTTGCTTAACGGCGGCACGCTGGACGGTGTGCAGATATTGAGCCCCAAAACGATTCAACTGATGGCGAGCAACCATCTGCCCGACGGCAAGGATCTGCCGGCACTTTCGAGCTCGCTGTTCAGTGAAGCCATGTTCGACGGGATCGGTTTCGGGCTGGGATTTGCGGTGGTAATCGATCCGCCCCGGACCCTGATTCCCGGCAGCCTCGGGGATTTTTCGTGGGGCGGCGCTGCATCGACCTATTTCTGGATCGATCCGCGCGAAGAATTGACCACGATCTTCATGACTCAGCTCATGCCCTCGACTACCTACACGATTCGGCGCGAGCTGCGCACGCTGGTCTATTCGGCATTCACCGACTCACGCTGGGGCAGTTAGCCTTCTGAGAGGAGCGTGGCGGCCATCGGTCGTCCGTGGGGAAACGGTAGCTTTCGGAAAGGGCCTCAAACGCCCGACCTAAAAAAATCCAGCCTCCCATGCGGCGGTGTCGGAATATTCAAGATGCCTGCATACCAATCCACCTCGCACCGTTCAGACCTGAGCCCAGGAGGCATCGACTACCTTGCCGGTCGCTCGAACACGACACTGTTCGGGGCCGAGAACGACTACGTTATTGCCGGCCGTGATGAATTCATCCGCCGAGAAAACCTGAAACTCGAGCGCCTCGGCGATCCTGCCGAGATATCGACCGAGTCCATCCCTTCCGCGCCATCTCCCGGCCCATGGAATCTTTGCGGAGCCGAAAAAATCAAATCGAAATCATCGGTGACCAAGCTCAAGCGCTGGAAAGGTCGCCTTCGACAATCGCCTGGCAGATGCGTTGGAGGATATGAAGATTTTCTTGCTCGCTCATTTATCATCTTACTCGAGTTGACCGGTTCGGCGCATGTACCAGCACTCGCCTTTGTGGTTAGCGGTAAACTTGCGGTTAGCACAACGCTGGAGAGATTCAAGGGGATTACCATGGACGATCAGGATCCGTCTGCGCCTCCCGTCGAGGCGCGCATGTACGAGCTCATTTTCGGCTTCATGGCGGTCCCAGCGATTGGGGTCGCTGCGAGGCTACGAATCCCGGATTTAATCGCCGATTCCGCGATGACCGTCGAGGAACTAGCCGGTCCGACCAACGCCGATGCGCCGTCGCTTCGTCGTCTGCTCCGGTTCCTCGCAAGCCTCGGCATCTTTGTCGAAGACGGCGCTGGAAAATTCCGGCACACCCCGCTGAGTGAATCGCTCCGAAGCGGCGCCCCGCAATCGTTGGGCGGCCTGGCAACCATGTTGAGCTCGGAATACATGTGGCGGCCGTGGGGTGATCTCCACCACGCGGTTCTCACCGGCGAGCCCGGATTCGATCGCGTTCACGGCGCCTCAATTCTTGAGTATCTCGCTGCTCATCCCGACGAGCTTGCGATTCGCAATGCCGCGATGACCTCGATTTCATCGGTTGAGCTTCCTCAAATTCTCGCCGCTTATGACTTTTCACAGTTCGAGTGCGTCGCGGATTTGGGTGGAGGTCATGGCGCCCTTCTCCATGGAATACTATCCAAACATCCCAAGGTGCGCGGGATCCTGGCCGACCTCCCGGACGTGGTCGCCGGTGCCACACTCCCGCGCTCCAAGCCAGTCGCGGAGCACTGCGAGATCATCGGAGTGGATCTTTTCGAACGAGTGCCGGCGGGCGCCGATGGCTATCTGATGAAGTACATCGTTCACGGCTTTAACGACAAAGACGCACTGAAGATCATAAAAAATTGTCGTCAGATGATGAATCTCAACGCAAAACTGCTCCTGATCGAGCGGGTGCTAAAGCCGGCGAACGAGCCCGATCCCGGAAAGTTCATGGACCTTCAGATGCTCGTCGTGGCGCCCGGCGGTCGGGAGCGGACCGAAGCGGACTACCAAACACTCCTCCATGAAGGGGGCTTCTTTCTGGAGCGAGTAATTCCCACGACTGGCCCCCTGTCCGTTATCGAGAGCCGGCCACTTTAGCCGACCGATTTCAAAGGGGGAAAACAAGCCTATCGAAACAGAATCCTGAGTGGTTCGACGCCAAGAAGATTGGGATCCAAGGTGTAAGTTAAGCAACCCGAGAATAAAACACCCCTCTCTGAGATAAGATAGAAAAGCTAAGAGTGAGTTCACATAAATAGGCACTAACGGACTTGCAATTGCGGTGTGCAACGCTAAACTTACGCCATCCCGTTTGGGGCCGGGGTCCACGCATTTCCACACCCGCAAGACAGGCACAGCCCACCGGGCTCAATCGTGGGACCCGGTAAAGAGCCGGCTGAAACGGTTTTTGCGAAGGTCCTTCCGGTACCCGGTTCAGTAGGGCCGACGTGCCAAGAACTCGCGCTCCGAGCGTGGTCCCTCCGCAAAACGCCGATCATCCGAGATCAACCGGGAAAATCGACCATAGCAAGAATGAGATCGGAGGCGTCGAAGACGCATTTAGAAAGCAAGTTCCGGGAGGCGAAGCTACAAAGATGATATCCGCAACCGCCAGCGAGAAGAGAGAACTCCTCCAAGCCATTACCTTCGGCAAGCCCACGGCTGAAGAGGAAGGAAAGGATCTCAGCGCCTACTTCGTGGAGACCGATCAATGGCACAA
>Ga0126378_10003983_pt1 | contig 11204 bp, 7 predicted proteins | sample PanSoiMetPlot_23_FD_92587 | JGI IMG/M metagenome (GOLD analysis project Ga0126378, IMG submission 92587) | Tropical forest soil microbial communities from Panama - MetaG Plot_23 | ecosystem: Environmental > Terrestrial > Soil > Tropical forest > Bulk soil | place: Panama | collected 2016-02-17
ATCCCGCCGCGGATTGATCATGATGGTCAATAAGCGCCGCCGGCTGCTGGACTATCTCAACCGCCGTGATCCGGATCGGTACCGCGAGATTGTTGACCGTCTTAGCCTGCGCAAGTAATCGCTTTTCCTTTAAACAGAAATTCGAGCGATACACCTTGCGTTCTCACGAAGTGACAAATTCCACACGGAGTCTGTCTTCAGGCGTCCGGCAGAATTAGTGCCGGGCTACTCGTGGTGTGGTCCGTCTGGGTTATTCCTATTTACTCCTCTTTCTTTTCTTCCTCGAAGTCACCCAATCTCCCCGGCCTCGCCGGGGCCAAAGGAAATCTTTTATGTCTGAAAATTCACACGCACCTCATCAGGTTACGGTGGAGGTCGGCGGGCGTCCGCTGATTCTCGAAACTGGAAAAATTGCAAAACAAGCCAATGGCGCCATTGTGGCGCGTTATGGCGACACGGTCGTGCTCACCACGGCCTGTATGGCTTCCCAAGCCAACGATAGAGATTTTCTCCCGCTCACCGTGGACTATCGCGAAAATACGTACTCGGCTGGAAAAATTCCCGGCGGCTTTTTTAAGCGCGAAGGACGCCCTTCGGAAAAAGAGATTCTTACTTCTCGGTTGATTGACCGCCCGCTCCGCCCTTTGTTTCCGGAAGCCTGGCGCAATGAGACGCAGATTGTCAGCATGGTGCTTTCTGCCGATAGCGACAATGATCCCGATGTCATCGCGGTCACCGGGGCATCCGCGGCTTGCTATGCTTCGGACCTGCCGTTTGAGAAGCCCATTGCCTGTGTTCGCGTTGGTTTGTTGGACGGCCAGCTAATCGCCAATCCAACCGTGGCTCAGCAGAAAAAGAGCCTGCTGAATATCGTTATTGCCGGAACCGAAGAAGCCATCGTCATGGTTGAGTCCGGTGCGCTTGAGGTGTCCGAGGAAACGGTTGTTGACGCGCTCGAGTTTGGCCACGCGCAAATCAAGAAAATCGTCGCGGCCATTCACGAGCTGCACGGCCAGCTCAAGCCGAAGAAAGTTGTCGTCGAGCCGCTTCCTTTTGACCAAGGCATTTACAAGGATCTGCAGAAAAAATACGGCGACCGGCTCCATGATGCACTGAATACCGAGAAGCATCCGAAAAAAGAAAGCTACCACCTGGTGGATGCGCTCAAGGAAGAAATCCTCGCGACGATTCCCGAAGAGCCCCAAAAGGAAATGGACGAAAAGCGCACGCTGACGAAGCGCGCTTTTGAACGCCTGCGCGAGAACATTTTCCGCGACGACGTTTTGGATGCGCGCCGCCGTCCCGATGGCCGCGACTTTGACCAGATCCGCAAAATTACCTGCGAAGTCGGCCTGCTCCCGCGGGTTCACGGCTCAGCGCTGTTCACCCGCGGCGAGACGCAGGCTCTTGCCACCCTTACGCTTGGCACCAAAGAAGACATGCAGCGCCTCGACTTGCTCTTCGAGCAGGACCAGTTCAAGCGCTTCATGTTGCACTACAACTTTCCGCCGTTCAGCGTCGGCGAAGTAAAATTCCTGCGCGGCCCCGGACGGCGCGAAATCGGCCACGGCGCTCTTGCTGAACGCGCTCTTATGAACCTGCTTCCGCCCGAGGCGGACTTCCCCTATGCCATGCGTTTGGTCTCCGACATCATGGAGTCCAACGGTTCTTCTTCGATGGCTACGGTTTGCGGCGGCTCGCTCGCGTTGATGGATGCAGGCGTTCCCATCAAGTCCTCGTGCGCGGGCATCGCCATGGGCCTGGTCGTCGGCGACAAGGGGAAATACTCCATCCTCACGGACATTGCTGGAGCCGAAGATCATTACGGCGACATGGACTTCAAAGTTGCCGGGACGCGCAACGGTATTACCGCGCTGCAGATGGACATCAAAGTCCTCGGCATCAGCATTGCCATGATGCGCGAAGCTCTGGCTCAAGCGAAAAAAGCGCGCCTCCAGATTCTCGATACGATGGAAGGGACTCTCGACACGGCGCGCACGCAAATTTCTGCTTACGCCCCGCGTCTCTACAAGCTGAGCATCCCGACGGACAAAATTCGCGACCTTATCGGCCCTGGCGGCAAGAAGATCAAGTCCATCACCGAGTCAACCGGCGTCAAGATTGACGTGCTCGAAGACGGAACCGTGCATATCTTCTCGACCAGCGGAGCTTCCGGTGACGCGGCTCTCGCCATGGTTCGCGAAGTCACTGCCAGCGCCGAAGTTGGCAAGACGTATCTCGGCAAAGTGGTTCGCCTCGCGGAGTTCGGCGCGTTCGTTGAGCTTTTCCCCGGCACCGATGGCTTGCTGCACATCAGCGAAATCTCCGAACATCGCATTCGCGACGTGCGCGACGAACTGAAGCTCGGCGATCAGGTCCTGGTGAAGGTGCTTTCCATCGAGGGCAACAAGATTCGTCTTTCGCGCAAAGCGTTGCTCAAGGAAGCCCGCGAGAAGCAGCAAAAGGCGGCCGCCGGTGGTCACAATCCCGGCTCATCGGGGAGTGAAGGCGGCTCCGGCAACTCTGGCCACGAATAACCTTCCATTTCATCTCCAAAAGTTTGGGGCAAGACTTTGGACATGCAGCTACCACGCTGCCCTGGAATTATTTACCAATCACAAGTGTAAGGGGAGCGAAAGCAAGAATTTTCGGATCCAGTCAACCTGGGGAAACCCTTCCTAACATCCAGGCGGGCCAAGAGGCATGGCCAAACATGGTATTCGGCTGTCCGATTGCGCCTATTGTTTCCGCGTTTCCAGCGTGTAGTGAGTTTGCAAATAGGTGATGATCTTCTTCGTACTTGCTTCGGGAATCCGTGCGCCAAAAACCTTGATCATCTTATTGACTTCCGCTTCCCATGTTGCTGCAGGCAAGGGCGGCTGCATGGTGATGTACCGCGTGCTATGGCACAGGGCGCAGAAACTTTCCGTTTCGGCTAGGCCTTCTCCCTCCGCCAGTTTTGGCGCAACGGAAGGGAAGGGAGACACAGAATAATTTCCGTCGTTGGATGTTGGTGCAGAGACCGTCTGCTCCATGCTATCCGCTTTTGTAGGGCTATAGGAGCCGCTATGAAACTGGGCAAATGCAGCGCTTCCTGCCACAACCAGCAACCCTCCTGCCAACCAGCGCAATAGGCCTCGTCCCGAGTTTCTGTTTGATCTCATCAATCCGCCCTTCCCACAACGAATTCCTGCTTCTCAATCTTGTTCCACAAGTATCCGCCAGGGTTCCAGACCGGTTCATCGGGTTGTATATTTCCCTTTTCGTCCGTCGCGCGCACGGTCACCGTGTAATTGCCTGTTGTCTTCGGCATCCACTGCGCTTCCCAGGTTCGGAACGAATACGGTCCATGGTCCTCGCCCAATTGAGCCTCACGCCAGCTTTTCGCGCCATCCTCAGAAATCTCTACTTTCACGACTTTCCCGTAGCCGCTAAAAGCAATTCCACGGAGCCTAATACCCATGCCAGCTGGGATCTTTGAGCCTAAGTCGGGGGAAACGAGAAAAGAGCGAACTGGCATTCGGGTAATTGGGACGGTTTTTACAGCGCCTGCCTTCATGGCTTCGGGTGTAGTGCTTCCGCGGGGCGTGTCGGGAACGCGGTATCCGGTCTTCATCCAAAAATTTTCGTCGGCGGCGCTGAGAACGCGTATCCACGTCAGGCACTTCATCCAGTACGTCGCGAAATATCCGGGCACGACGAGTCGCACCGGGAACCCATTCAACATGGGAAGTGGCTCGCTATTCATTGAGTAGGCCACCATGGCATAGTCCAGGACGGAATCGTTAAGGTCCAGCGATTTCAGAAAGACGTTGGAACCGGACCCCTTGGGTCCCGGCCCGGTTTCCAACCCCTGGAACTGCACTTGAACCGATCCTTGTTTCACTCCGGCAGCGTCCAGCAAATCGCGCAGCCGCACTCCCGTCCACATCGCGTTCCCCATCGCGCCGTTTCCCCATTGCCCACCAGGCACGCGCGGCTGAAACCGGCTTCGCGAGTTTCCCGAACACTGGTTCACCGCCGCGAGCGAAACCGGCTTAAATTCTGCCATCAGCTCGCTGAGGCTCAGCGCCAGCGGCTTGTTGACGTTGCCTTCGATCTTCAGCTTCCATTCCGCTAGGTCAACCCGGTTAGGGGTCTCTGACAAATGCCAGCGCACATAAAACGCATCGTTCGGCGTAAACACGGTTTGGAAGTAGCTTCTCGGGGTCTCCAGTTGTACCGGTCGGTCCGTCAATAAAATCAGCGGCGCCTTCTGTGGTTCGCTCACGAACGGTCCGACGGAATTCCAATGGGAGTTTGGTCCCGGTCCAGTAAACGGCTCGATGGTTTTGCTGGGCGGCATCTCTTGCGCAGCTGCGGTGTCAGCTCCGAACCATCTTCCAATCGCCACACCGCTCCCTACCGCGCTTAGCAACTTCAACGCATTCCTTCTGGAAAAACTCCGTCGCAACGGCTCCATGAGCTCTCCCCTCTCGGAGCGCAACTATCCGGTAAGACTCTCACACTGTCAATAACGCTTTTCTCTTTGTTTCTTTTGCTGGTTTTATGCTGCAGGGGCCTGCAGGCGCTCGATGTCGGCACCCACCGCGCGCCGTTTCTCGACGATTCCTTTATATCCACGGCCGACGTGATACACGCGGTCCATCAGCGTCTGGCCGCTCGTAAATCGGTCGGCGGCACGGCCGTCCCTGATATTAAGCGGGGCCGCGAACCGTCCAAGAGCGGGCGTTCACGAGCTGTCCCCCCTTGCTTCATGTCGCCGGCTGGGTTATTTTCTGTCGTCAATGCTGACGATTGCCGCCACCGCGAACCGCGAAAACCATAGCCGCTCAGCATTTTCCCCCCGGTTCCTCCATCTCGCTTGGCTCTGTCTTTTCGTGCCGTGCGTCGCGGCGCAAAACCCAGTCGAGCGCGGCACCTCGCCGCCGTCCCCTACTCCCTCCGTGAGCGCTCAAGATCCCGCCACTCCCCGCTTGTCTCTAGCTTTGCCGCCAGACCCGCCGCCGGAGGTCGTGGAGCGCGGCAAGGGCTTGTACACTTCGAGTTGCGCGTTCTGTCATGGCGCCAACGCCACGGGCGGCGAGAGCGGGCCGAACCTGGTTCGCTCGATCATCGTTCTGCACGACAAGGGGACCGGCGCGGCCATCGGTGCGGTACTACTCGCGGGCCGCCCGGAAAAAGGCATGCCGAAATTCTCCCTGTCCCCGGATCAAATTCGGGACCTCGCCGGATTTCTCCTTTCGCGCCAGAACGCGGCGGCTGACCGCAGAACGTATCGCGTCGAGTTTGCGATTTCGGGCGACTCTGCCCGCGGCAAGCAATTTTTTGCCTCTCATTGCGCCGCTTGCCATAGCTCCATTGAATCGTTCCGCAGCGTCGTACAAGCAAAAGAGCCCGCAGAAGTTCAGGACCTCTTCCTCATGCCCGCAGGAATAAAAATGCAGGCTCGCGTCACCACCGCATCCGGCGAATCGTTTTCGGGAGAACTGGTGCAGTTCGATGACTTTGACGTGACCATTCGGAATAAGTCAGGCGTCGTTCGCTCTTGGACGCTAGGAGGCTCGCAGCAAGTAAAAATCGAAGTGACGGATCCTTTGCAGGGACACCGCGAACTGCTTCCGCAATATTCCGATCGGGACATCCACGACATTCTCGCTTACCTGGAGACTTTGAAATGAAAGCGATCGGATGTCTCCTTTTCGCGGTGTTTGCCGGCGTCCTTTGCACCGTGGCGACGGCGCAAGAACTCGATCCAAGGGCCATTGCGAATCCCGTTCCGGGAAGCTGGCCCACTTACAACGGCGACTATTCCGGCCGCCGGTTCAGCTCGCTAGCGCAAATCAATCAAACCACAATTTCTCGCCTTAACCTCAAATGGAGTTTTGCGACGGGCGTCAAGAGCGGCACGGAGTACGTGCCCCCCATCAAGTCCACGCCGCTCGAGTTCGACGGCGTGCTTTACTTTACGCTTCCCGACCAGGTCTGGGCCGTCGATGCGCGGACGGGACGCCAGATCTGGCACTTCATCTGGAAAAGCAGCGGCGGCATCCACATCGGAAATCGCGGTGTGGGCATCTATCGTGACTGGCTTTTCTTTGAAACGCCTGATAATCACCTGGTCTCGTTGGACAAAACCACCGGCAGACAGCGCTGGAGCGTCGAAATTGCCGATCTCGACCAGGAATATTTTTCAACCGCCGCGCCGCTGATCATTGGGAACCACGTCATCACCGGCGTTGGAGGAGATTCACTGGACGTGTCTGCGTACTTGGAGTCGCATGATCCGGAAACGGGAAAAGTGCAGTGGCATTTCGATGTAGATCCAAAGCCCGGTGACCCCGCCCTTTCCACTTGGCCAAATGCGGAAGCGGCTGCTCACGGCGGAGGCATGACCTGGCTCAGCGGCACTTACGATCCCGAACTCAACCTCTATTATTTTGGTACCGGCAATCCGAACCCCGTGTACTCGGGAAAGAGCCGCCAGGGCGACAACCTTTACACGGCCTCCATCCTTGCGCTGAATCCGGACACCGGAAAACTCGCCTGGTACTTCCAAGTGTCGCCGCACGACACACACGACTGGGACAGCATCCAGACGCCGGTGTTATTTGATGGTGAAGTCAGTGGAGTAAAGAGAAAATTGCTGGCGCAAGCCAGTCGTAACGGTTACTTCATTGTTTTGGACCGCACCAATGGGAAAAATATCTTGTCCAAACCGTACGTCCACACCAACTGGTCGAAAGGCGTGAACGCCAACGGGAATCCCATCCCTGAGTCCGCAAAAGAAGCCAATCCCGAAGGCGTTTTGGTGGCACCCGCGGTGGCCGCCGCCAACTGGCCGCCACCCGCATTCGATCCAGACACGAGAATGTTTTATGTGAATGCAACCGAAGGCTACCAGATGTGGTACCTCACCGACACTTCGAATCGTCCACAGGGATTTGCCGGATCGACCACGCTGATTGCTTCTCAATCGGTCTTGCGAGCGATTGATGTTCGCACTGGCGAAGTCCGCTGGTCGCATCCATATCGCGGGGAGGGAGAGTCAAGTGCCGGAGGACTTCTTGCAACGGCCGGAAAGTTGCTCTTCGGCGGCGATCCGGCAAATCATCTCATCGCCTTCGACCCCGCCAGCGGCAAGATCCTGTGGCATGCGGGTCTGATCGCGCCGGTCAGCAACGGGCCCATGACTTACCAGCTGGATGGCCATCAATACATCGTCGTCGGGGCCGGCGATACCCTCTATTGCTTCGGTTTGAACGAATGATCATCCCGCTGGCGTGTGCACGCGCTGGATGTTTGCCCCCAGCGCAATGAGTTTTTCGACGATGCCTTCATATCCGCGGTCGATGTGATATACGCGGTCGATGAGCGTCTCGCCGTTCGCCACCAACCCTGCCAACACTAATCCTGCGCTGGCGCGCAAATCTGATGCCTGTACGACGGTTCCGGAAAGGGTCGTCGGGCCGTGCACGGTCGCCTGATGTCCGTCAATCAAAATATTTGCGCCCATTCGCATCATTTCGCTCGCATGCATGAAGCGGTTCTCGAAGATCGTCTCCGTAATCACAGAGGTGCCTTCCGCCTGGGTGGCCAGCGCCATGTATTGTGCCTGCATGTCCGTGGCGAATCCCGGATACTCTTCCGTCGTCACGTCCGATGCCACTAGTTTTTCCGCACCTCGCACGCGCACGGTCGAGGCATCCACGACTTCAATCCGCGCTCCCGCCAGCTGCAGCTTCGCAATCACCGCGGCCAGATGCTTCGGCTCGCAATTGGTAATCGTCAAATCGCCGCCGGTAATCGTTCCCGCCACCAGGAAAGTTCCCGCTTCGATGCGGTCCGGAATGACGGTATGTTCCGTACCATGCAATTCTTCGACGCCGCGGATCCGCAAAGTCGAAGTGCCGTCTCCGCAAATCTCAGCGCCCATCTTTCGCAGCATCACGATCAGATCGGTTACCTCCGGTTCACGCGCCGCATTTTGCAGCACCGTCTCACCGTCTGCCAGCGCCGCCGCCATCAAGATATTTTCTGTCCCCGTCACGGTGATTTTCTCAAAAACGATGTGTGCGCCTCTCAGCCTCCGCCCGGGCGAACCGTTGCCGGGCACTTTTGCTTCAATGTATCCGTGCGAAGTCGCAATCTTCGCGCCCATTTGCTCGAGTGCTTTCAAGTGCAAATCCACTGGCCGCGCTCCGATCGCGCATCCTCCCGGCAGCGAAACTCGGGCCGCGCCCAGGCGCGCCATCAGCGGCCCCAGCGTCAGAATGGACGCACGCATCGTCTTCACCAACTCATACGGCGCCTCCGCGTGATTCAGCTTCGGCGCTTGAATCTCGTAATCGCTCGCCGGCACGGCGGTCACGGAAACCTTCGCGTCCATGAACGCCAGCAGCTTGCTCATGGTGACCAGGTCGCGCACCTTCGGCACGTTGCGGATCACGACTCTGTCGGCCGTCAGTAGCGCCGCCGCCATCACCGGCAGCGCGGAATTCTTCGCCCCGCTGACAGCTACCGTCCCCTGCAGCGCCTTTCCGCCCTTGATGAGAAACTTATCCATTCGCTCGCTGTTTAATTCCTTTCGCTTCCTGGTTCTAAGTCTTAAGTTATAAGTACTAAGTGAACCCAAAGAAAAAGGATCAACGGGCCGATTCTTGGGCCGCCCCATGTGTCCATCGCTCTTCTCCGCCGCTTTCAGTGGTGTTGCTTGCAACTTATCTTCAAACTTAAGTAAGACTCAATTTAAACTTTAGAAGTCATTCTCGATCGCCCGTCGCAAATCTCCCTCTGCCAGAGTAAGTCGTCGCTTCGCCTCCTGCCCTTCGATTCTCATCTTCAGCATCACAAGCGCCACCCGCATGTTGTGTCCCGCCGCCCGCAGAGCGTGTTCCGCCGCGGACACACTCCTCCCGCTCGCCTCCGCCAGAATCCGCAAAGCCCGCTTGGCAACCTTTGCATTTGTCAGCACCACGTCAATCATCAGGTTTTCATACACATGCCCTAGCCGCGCCATCACCGCGGTACTGAGCATGTTGAGAACCATTTTCTGCGCTGTGCCGGCCTTCATTCGCGTGGACCCCGTCAGGACCTCCGGCCCCACTTCCGCGGCAATCGCGATCTTCGCCAGTCGCGCCACCGGCATTCTGCGGTTGGAGGTAATCGCTACCGTCGTCGCGCCCCGTCCGCGCGCGAATTTCAACCCCGCCAGCACATAAGGAGTTGTCCCGCTCGCCGTCACTCCTACGACCACGTCGTTCCTGGTTAACCTTCGTGCGCGCAATTCGTGCTCCGCGCGGCGCACATCATCTTCCGCTCCTTCCACTGCCTGCGTGATCGCTCGCCCGCCTCCCGCAATCAGTGCCTGCACGAGTTCGGGCGGAGTACCAAACGTCGGCTGGCACTCCGCGGCGTCCAACACCGCCATACGCCCGCTCGACCCGGCTCCCACATAAATCAGCCGTCCCCCCTTGCGAATCCCATCAACAATCGCGTCCACGGCCCGCACTATCGCTGGAATCTCTCTTCCGACCGCGAGCGCCACTCGGCGGTCTTCGCGGTTCATCAACTCGATAATCTCCCGCGCCGTCATGCGGTCGAGATTCTTCGACGCCGGATTTCTTTGTTCGGTGAGCCTGGATTCTTTGGGAATAGGAATTCTCGAGGGCTTGGGCATGCGTACATTATAGCGGTGCATCGCGAAATTCTTGGCCTCGAACCGTCAGACTCGTGCGCATTGGAACAGAATTGGCTCAAAGAGCAGCAAAGAGGAACACCCAGTCCTGGTAACGTTTTCCACAGCCTCGTGAAATAGGCACTTCTGGACACAAGGGGCCATCTTCTTGCCGTCTTCCATCGCCGGATTCGGCTATGCTAGAAACCATCCGGCCGGATGCGTCTCTTTCAACGATGGAACGGAACCCATGTCCATAGACGTTCTCAAAGAGCTCTTCGGACGGCATTTCCACTCGGCTCCCACGCGGATTCAGCCGCTGCAGGGCGAGCTTGGTGGTTCCGGCCGCAAGATTGTCCGCTTGGCCAACGACCATGTCAGCGCCGTCGGCATTCTCTACGGCGGCCGCGAAGAAAATGTCGCCTTCCTCGAGTTCTCCAAACACTTTCACCGCCACGGCTTGCCCGTTCCGGAAATCTACGCCGAGGATCTCAACCACGGTGCCTATCTCGAAGAGGACCTCGGGGACACCTCGCTGTTCGAATTTCTCTCACGAAATCGGAGGGGAGAAGACATTGCTCCCGATGTCGTCGAAGCCTATCGCAAAGCCGTCGCAGCCCTTCCGCGTTTCCAGGTCGAAGCAGGCCGCGACCTGGACTACAGCTTCTGCTATCCCATCGCCAGTTTCGACCGCCAGTCCATCGCGTGGGACCTGAACTATTGCAAGTACTATTTTCTCCGCCTCGCCGGCATTCCCTTCAACGAGCGCGCCCTGGAAAACGACTTCGACCGGCTCACCGATTTTCTTCTGGAAGCTCCGCGCGATTATTTTCTTTACCGCGACTTTCAATCACGCAACATCATGTTACGTGACGGCCTCCCGTATTTCGTGGACTATCAGGGCGGCCGCAAAGGCGCTTTGCAATACGACATCGCTTCGCTTCTCTTCGACGCCAAGGCAGACTTGCCGCCCTCGCTCCGAGAGGACCTTCTCTACGATTATCTTCGCGCGCTTGCCAACTTCATCCCTGTGGACCGCGAAGCCTTCCTTCGCTACTACTACGCCTATGTCTACGTCCGCATTATGCAGGCGCTCGGTGCGTACGGCTATCGCGGCTTCTTCGAACGCAAAGTGCATTTTCTGCAGAGCGTTCCTTACGCACTCAAGAACATCCGCTGGCTGCTTCACAACGCGGAATTGCCCATCGAGCTGCCCACGCTTCTCGGCGCGTTCCAAAACATGCTGGCTTCAGAAAAACTGCAAGGCATCGCTTCCGAAGCTGATAATCTCGTCGTGCGCATTTTCAGTTTTTCTTTTCATCATGAATTGCCCAAGGATGATACCGGCAACGGCGGGGGTTTCATCTTCGATGGCCGTGGCCTGCCGAATCCGGGCAGGGAAGAACGCTTCAAACCGCTCACCGGCCGCGACGCTCCGGTCATCGACTACCTCAAGCAGCAGGAGAGTGTGCATCAATTCCTCGCCAGCGTGTTCACTCTCATTGATGCGACCGTCGAGAATTATCAG
>Ga0126378_10003984_pt1 | contig 11202 bp, 8 predicted proteins | sample PanSoiMetPlot_23_FD_92587 | JGI IMG/M metagenome (GOLD analysis project Ga0126378, IMG submission 92587) | Tropical forest soil microbial communities from Panama - MetaG Plot_23 | ecosystem: Environmental > Terrestrial > Soil > Tropical forest > Bulk soil | place: Panama | collected 2016-02-17
CGCCCGGCCTGCACCGGATCCCGCCCAGTTCGGGATGACGACCGAGGACGACGGCTCCCGTGATGACCCGCTGCTCTCCGACCGGTCCTGGGCGGTCAGCAGCTATCGCCCCGACTTCGACGCGCTGGCTGCGGCGCCGACACGCGTCGTGATCGCCGTGGGCGAGGAGTCCATGGACACCATCACCGGACGCACGTCGGTGGCCACTGCGGAACTACTTGATCAGCAGGCGACGGTGTTCCCCAGCCATCACGGCGGCTTCATGGGCGGCGAGCGCGGATACCCCGGCAAACCCGAAGCCTTCGCACGCAAACTGCGCGACGTCCTCAACGAGGACAGCTGACGCGTGCGCTTCGCGGGTCACAGCAGCGAGGTTATGCCCGGATGGATGGCCGGTGGAGCATCGAGGAGGGCGCCGGCGCCCGCCCGCAGCAGCACCGGGGGCGCGAACCCATCGGGCGGCCGAGGCCCGAACGTCATCCTGCGGCGCTCACCGCCGGCCTGTGGTAGGTCGGCAGCACCTCCTCGGTCAGCCGGCGGTACTGACCCCACTGGTCCCAGGATGTGATGCGCAGCGCGACCTCGGTCACGCCGAGCGACTCGAAGAAGCGCAGCCGCTCGACGCAGTCCTCGGGCGAGCCGAGGGCGACCCAGTTCGACACCGCTTGCTCGTCGAACGTCTCCGGCGTGTAGTAGGTGTTCAGGAAGCGCTCCGACTCCTCCAGCCCCGCCCGCCGGTCCTCGTTGACGTTGATGTTCTGATACAGGCAGTAATCGAACTTGTCGGGGTCCTTCCCCGCCTCGATCACCTTCTGGCGGGTGTCCTCCACCCGCCACCTGAGGTCCTCCGGCTCCCAGACCGAGGTCTGCCAGCCGTCGGCGTGCCGGGCCGCCCGCCGGTGCGTGCGCTCGATCAGCGCCCGGTCGCCCTGGGCGTTGTTGGCGATCCAGATCGGCGGGTGTGGCTTCGCCGCCGGCTTGGGATCGATGGTGACGTGCTCGAACCGGTACTGCTCGCCGTGGAACGACACGTCGTCCTCGGTCCAGAGCAGGCGCAGGATCCTTATCCACTCGATCAGCCGCTTCACCCGGTCCCTGGGCTCCAGCCCGTAGAGCTGCCCCTCGACCCGCGCGCCCGCCTGTTCGACCAGGCCCGTGCACGCGACCAGGATCGTGCGGCCGCCCGCGATCAGGTCCAGGCTCGCCCACTGGTAGGCGAGCATGACCGGATCGCGCAGCGGGAAGCTGGCCATGCAGGCCGGGCCCAGCCTGACCTGCCTGGTGCGGCCCGCGATCGCAGCGAGCAGAGCAATCGACTCCATCCGCGGCTTGCCCAGCATGCTGTCGCCCACCCAGATGCAGTGGAACAGGCCCGAGCGGTCGGCCGCCTCGGCCATGTCCAGCATCTGGGCCGCGGTGGTGACACCGAAGAGCACGCCCCGGTTGGGCAGCGTCAGGCTGACTCGCATACGTCCTCCTCACATCCGGGCGCCAGGGGGCACCCCTGGGCGGTGGCCCCGGTGACGGCCCTGTTGGATCTCGCTGAAGTGGCTGCTGCCGGCCAGGATCTCACGCAATGTGAGCGGGGTGTAGCGCTCGGCGAAGATCTCGGAGGCCGGCGCGATCGGACACATCTGACCGTATCCGCCCATTCGGCGAGTATCCCCCGTGTCGGCGCCGGTGCCGCTTCGATTCTCGTGGTCGTGGTCGTCGGTGCCTCGGCCAGCCGGCGACCCGCGGCAGCGGGGCCGGCGCGGGCATGCGTGTCCTGTCGACCCCGCGTCGTGATTCGAGGCGGCCGGGCTCGGGGCGCGAGCGTCACGCGCCGGGAGCGGGCAACGGCCGCGCGCGTCGCGCCCGTCGCGCCCGGCGCGCGCGCACGAACCCGCGCCACGCCGCCCGCCCGGCCCCCGTCTGGAGCGCCCGGTGGACCCGTCGCGACGCCGTGTACGCGAGGATCCCGTGGGCGCGGCGCCGGCTGCTCCACTCTCACGTCGCCGATGCGCTCGAGCGGGCCGAGGGTGGTCGCGACCTGGCGGCGGTCCTGGTCACGGCCAGGCACCGCGAGCTCGCCGGTGACGCCGATCGTGCCGTCGGCTCACTGTTGGCGAACCGCCCGTGCCCTGCGGTCGGCCGGCCGGGTCGGCGCGGCGGGCGACCTCTTGCTCGCCGCGCTGCAGGTCCTGGACCGCAGCCCGGTGGTGGCCGATCGCCGGGCGCGGGCGAGGCTGCTGGCCATGCACGAGCTGTCGGTCTCGGGCCGCTGGCTCGACCTCCTTCCGATCGCCGAGCGGGCGTGGCACGGGCCGCCGAGCGGCCTCCCCAGGGACGCCGTCCGCCTGGCGGCGGTCCTCGGCACGAGCCTGCTGATGAGCGGACGCGTGGACGAGGCGAACACCCTGCTGGCCACAGAGGCAGCACGTCTTGAGCGTTCGGGTCGGGCGGCGGAGGCTCCGTCGCTCCTGGTCGCGGCTGCGGCGGCGGCGCTGAACGCGGGCCATTTGTCGAGGTCGCGCCACCTGTGCGCGCTGGCGCTGCCGGCGACGGCGTCCGGGACCCGGCACTTCGCGAGGTGCCTGGAGGTTGCCACCGGGTTCCGGTCCGATCGCGATCGATAGGCCGCCGCTGGCAGGAGTGCACCGACGAGTGCGCCCGCAGCGGCTACGGACTCTTCGAGTCGCGGCCGCTGCTGCTGCCGCTCCACGTGGACGCGCTGATCAGGCTCGATCGCGCAGGCGAGGCCGAGCGCGTCGTCCTCTGCGCCGAAGGCGCCGCGGGCCCCGACCGCTTCTTCCTGGCGGCCCTGGAGGCGGCGAGGTTCCGGCTGACGCCCTCTGCCGAGTCCTGGGCCCGGGCCCGGCAGGCTGCCGCCTCTGCCCCCTGGCCCTTCCTCGAGGCGCAGGCCGGGGCGTGGTGCCTCGAGCACCTGGGCAACCGGGCCGCAGGGCGGGCAGCGCTCAGGCTGTTCTCAGCGATCGGGGCGCGACGCCGCGCCGACCGCACGGCCGGGCTGCTGGCGACGGATCCGCTGGCCGAGCGGGGAGCGCTCGAGGAGGCCTCCGTGCTGCGCCTCTCGCAGCGCGAGCTCCAGGTCGCTGCCCTGGTGGCAGAGGGCTTGAGCAACCGCGACATCGCGACCCGCCTCAGCCTGAGCGCCGCGACGGTCACGACCCATGTGAAGCACATTCTGACCAAGCTGGACTTCCGGTCCCGGGCGCAGGTTGCCGCGTGGATCTCGGAGCAGCGCATGCGCTCGTGGGAGAACGACCTGCTGCTGAGCCTCAGCCGGAAGGGCATCCCGTGAACGTGCGGGACGTGGTCGACCGCTGAATCGCGCAGCCGGCGTTCTACCCTGGATCGCAGCCCGGGCCTGGCCACCGCCGGCCGCACCCCTGGTCGCTGCCCGCCCGGGCCCGGCCAGGCAGGCCGGCGCTACCGCCCGGGTCGGACCGGTCGTCAGACCTGGTGGTGGCATGTCCATCACCCCCTCGCCCGCTCAGCCCGGCTCTGCTGGGCCTCCTGGAGACGCCTGACAATCAGGCCGATCGCGGCCGGGTCGGGCTCGTGGAGCACGGTGTGGTGGTCGCCCTCCACCGCGTGCCAATGCAGCGGGCCCCGGTGCAGGCCCTCCCAACCCAACGCCGAGCTGCCGGCCTCCAGCCGGCCCGCATTCGTAGCAAACACGTCCAGCGGGGCGTCGTGCCCGACCACCCGGTACGTGACGGTCAGGTTGTACGCGCCCGGGGAGTCGAACTGGTCAGGCAGCAACGGCAGCCCCAAGGACGCTCGCAGGCGCTCGGCGCGGCGTCCTCCCACCTCGCGCAACATGGCCGGCAGGCCCACCAGCGCCGCCCGCGACCTGAGCAGCCGCAGCCGCTTCCCCAGGCGGCGGTTGCGCGCCAGCGCCAGGCGGCTGGCCGCCGGGACCATGGTGTCGAGCAGGCCCACCCACGCCACCTCCTCACCCTGGCCGCGCAGTTGCCCGGCGACCTCGTAGGCGAGGAGCCCGCCCAGCGAGTGGCCGCACAGGCAGTATGGGCCGTGCGGCTGCTGCTTCTGGATCACGGGCACCTGCCGCGCGGCAAGGTCGGTCACGGTCAGGTGACGGTCGAAGCGGCGGCCCCGGCGCGGCGGGACCAGGCCGATGACGGGCTGGTCGTCGCCCAGCGCCTTGATGAAGTGGTGGAGGGCGGCCAGCCCCGATTCGTCCGTGACTACGAAGAAGAGTGCAGGTCGGCTCCCCGACCGCTGGGCCACCACGGCCAGCTTCTCGCCCGCCGACCCGGCGGCATCCTGGCCCGCCAGGACCAGGTGCTCGACGGCGGCTGCCAGGCCGGCCACGGTGCCGGACTGGAAGACTGTGATCAGCGGGATCGCGACCTCAAACCGGCGATGGATTGCGGCGACCAGCTGCGCGGCCATCAGCGAGTAACCGCCGAGCCTCAAGAAGTCTTGGTCCGGGTCGACGCGCTCCAGGCCGAGGAGCGTCGCCACCATCTCGCCCAGCTCGCGCTCCACGTCGTTCCGGGGAGCCCGCCCGCCGGCGCCGCCTGCCGTCTGCTCCGGTGCCGGCAGAGCGGCGCGATCGACCTTGCCGTTCGCCGTGAGCGGGAGCTCGCGCAGATACACGTAGTCCGAGGGCACCATGTACGGCGGCAGCAGCCGCTGCAGGTGCCGCCGAAGCTCGTCTGGCTCCGGCCGGGTCGAGCCCCTGGGCACGAGGTAGGCGACCAGGCGCTGATGCCCATCCTTGCGCTCGCGCACCGTGCTGCAGCGGACACCGAGGTGGGCGTCGAGCGCGGCCGCGATCTCGCCCGGCTCGATCCGGAACCCGCGGATCTTGACCTGGTCGTCGAGACGGCCGAGGAACTCCAGCTCGCCTCCGGGCCGCTGCCGCGCAAGGTCCCCCGTGCGGTAGACACGGGCGCCCGGCTCGCCGCTGAACGGGTCCTCGATGAACCGCTCCGCGGTGAGCTCCGGCGCGTGCAAGTACCCCCTGGCCAGGCCCGCGCCGCCGATCAGGAGCTCCCCCGGCGAGCCTACCTCGACCGGTCGAAGATCGCCGTCCACGACGTGGAGGCGGCAGTTGCGGATAGGCCGGCCGATGGAGGGAGGCCGGATACTCGACCCGTCCGGCGCCAGGACGATCGAGGTCGCCACCACCGTGCCCTCCGTGGGCCCGTAGCTGTTCACGAAAGCGAACGGCAGCCCCGGCGGCGGGTGGCGGTGGAGCACGTCACCTCCCGTGAGGAGGGTCCGCAGCCGCGTCGTCGAGGGCCACGGGAGATCGAGCGCCATCTCTGCGAGCGGGGCGGGCAAAACGGCGATCGTGACGCTCTCGTCGACCAGCCAGTCGCACAGCGCGCCGGGGTCGGCCCGGATGGATTCGTCCGCGAAGTGGACGGAAGCGCCTGCCACCAGGGGCGGCCAGAGCTCCATCACAGCGGCGTCGAACGCCGGGCTGACCACCTGGCTGGCGCGGTCGGCGGCCGTCACTGCGAACGCCTCCAGGTACCAGCGAACCAGGTTCATCAGGCTCCCGTGCTCGATCATCACTCCCTTCGGTCTACCCGTCGAGCCCGAGGTGTAGATGATGTACGCCAGGTTGTCCGAAGTGACGTGGCCACGCGGCCCGCGGCCGTCCGCGGGCGGTCCGGCGTCCTCGTCGAGGAGGACCTTCGCCGCCGCGCAGGCGCCGAGCCGGGGGGCGAGGCCGGCCTGCGTCACCACTATCGGCGCGCCGGAGTCTCGAAGCATGAACTCGAGGCGGTCCTCCGGGTAGGACGCGTCGAGCGCAACGTAGGCCCCCCCGGCGCTCAGGATGCCGAGCGCGCCGACGGCCAGTGCCGGGGAGCGCTCGACGCAGAGGCCGACGGGGACCTCCGGTCCTACGCCGAGCGATCTCAGGCGGCCCGCCAGCCGCACCGCCTCGCGCTCGAGCGTGCCGTAGGTGACCACGCGGCCCCGCGCGGTCAGTGCGACGGCGGCGGGGCACGACCTCGCTCGAGCCCGGACCAGGTCGTGAACGCAGGCGTCGTCGCGAGCTGCGACCGGATACCCCGCGACCTGCACGATGGCCGGGACGGCCGAGCCGCGTGACGTGCGGCCGTTCCGGTGGGCGAGCTCAGTCATGTCGCGTCTGTCCCTCTGGAGATGTGATTCCCTGAAGCCGCGCGAGCCACGGTCCGGTCGCGCGCGACAGGAGCCGCGAGCTACCGGTGTCCATGTGGCAGAACCTGTCGATGAGGGCGGTGCCGGTTCGGTAACCCGGAGACGATGCTCCGGCCCCCAGTGCCCTCGTCTTCGGCAGGCCGGGCTGCCGCCGTCGCTGTAGGAGGCTCGCGTGGTGGCGGGCGGCAGCGCCCTGGCCGCTCGTGGAGACCCAGCTCGGACGCTGATGCGGGGAGCGGAGCACCTGGCAACCGACGCCTCGGGCGACCAGTGCTCGGCGGAGGACGGATGGTGCGAGGCGCGTGCTCGCAGGACTCACCGTCGCCGAGCAGCCGCGGAACGATGGCAGCTGGGCGCCGCGCCAGCACGTTGGGATCCAGGTGCCTGTAGACGCCCGGTGATGGGTCCGTCGTCAGGGACATGGCGTTGTCCTCTCCCAGGTGATCACACCCCCGACGGCGATACTCACGCACGTGTGAGCGCGATCCCAGCTTCCACGGACCACGCGGCCTTGGCCCCATGCAGCCTGCGGGCGAGCGTCTGGAGCATCGGTGTGTCGGGGTCGTGCAGGATCGTGCTGTGGTCACCCAGCGACGGATAGCAATTGAACGCGCCACGGTGCAGCGCGTCCCACCCCAGCACGGAGCTGCCCGATGCCTGTTTGTAGCTATCGGTCGCGAAGATGTCGAGCGGTGCGTCGTGCCCCGTTGGGTAATAGCCGGCCACCAGCTTGTCGGCACCCGCGAAGTCGTACTGGTCGGGTGCAAGGGGCAGGCCCAGGGATGCTCGGAGCCGTCTGCTCCGACGATCGGTTACCTCCCGCAGCGTTGCCGGCAAGCCGCCCGCCGCGGCGCGCTTTGTGAGGTTGCTCAAGCGCGTCGCCAGTCTCTGCTGCCTCTCCGTGTAGCGTCGGACGGCATCGGGGGTCATGGTGTCGAGCAAGCCCAGCCAGGCGACGTCCTCTCCCTGTGAGCGAAGCTGCCCTGCGATCTCGTAGGCGAGCAGGCCACCCAGTGAGTGGCCGCAGAGCACGTACGGGCCGTGCTGCTGGTGCTTGCGGATCTCCGCCAGCAGTGTCACGCCGATATCCGGGATGCCCGCCGCGGCATCGTACCGCCGACCCAGGCGCGGGGGCACCAGGCCGATCACCGGCTGGTTGCCGCCCAGCACCTTTACGAAGTGGCGAATGGGCATGAGGTCCGATTCGTCTACGACCAGGAAGAAGAGGATCGGCCCGGTCCCTGAGGACTGCAGGACCGCAGCCATCGCACCCTCGTCCTCGTCCCGCGCTCCTACGTTCGCACGTAGACGATCGACCTCGGCAGACAGACCGGCGATCGTCCCGGCATGAAAGACCCTGATCAGCGGCATCTCCACACCGAACCGGTCCCGAATGATGGTTACGAGCTGGGCCGCGAGAAGCGAGTGGCCGCCCAGCATGAAGAAATTGTCATCCATACCGACGTGCTCCAGGCCCAGCAGCTCCGTGACGATCCCGGCCAGTTTGCTCTCGAGCTCATTGCTCGCGGCTCGGGAGTCCTCGGCGTCGGCGACTGCGGTGTACTCCTCGGGAAGCGGCAGTGCCTTACGGTCCACCTTTCCGTTGTGTGTGAGCGGCAGCTCGTCCAGGTACACGAAATGCGATGGAACCATGAAGTAGGGGAGCTGAGCCGCCAGGTGCGCGCGCAGCTCATTTACCTCGGGCCGATTGCCACTCCGAGGGACGACATAGGCAACGAGGCGCCGGTCGCCGGGGCGTCGGTCTCGCGCCATCACTATGCTGGAGCGAACGCCAGGGTGAGCATCGAGTCGCGTCGTGACCTCAATGGGCTGGACGCGAAAGCCGCGCAGATTGATCTGGTCGTCGACCCTGCCGAGGAAGTCTATCTCGCCGTCTGGGCGCTGCCGGACCAGATCGCCTGACCGGTAGAGGCGAGCCGCTGGTTCGTCCGTGAAGCGATCGGGAAGGAATTTCTCCCGGGTCAGGTCGGGCCGGTGTATGTAGCCTCTCGCGACGCCCTTCCCACCGATCAGTAGCTCCCCAGGCGAGCCAACGGGTACGGGCTGGAGTCCCTCGTCGACGACGTAGGTACGGAAGTTCGAGATCGGCTTCCCGATCGAAGGACGGCCCTCGGACCCAGCAGGTGACACCGGGCCCGAGGTCGTGACCACCGTGGCCTCGGTAGGACCGTAGTTGTTCACGAGAACGAATGGCAGGTCTGGCCGCGGACGCCGGTAGAGGATGTCCCCGCCGGTGAGGAAAACGCGCAGCGCCGCCGATGACGGCCAGTCTAGGTCAAGCGCGGACTCTGCGACCGGAGTGGGGAGGAAGCCGATGGTGATGCGCTCCCTGAGCAACCACTCCACGAGCGACCTGGCGTCGCCGCGCATGGTCTCTGGCGTGAAGTGGACGGAAGCGCCGACCACGAGATAGGGCCATAGCTCCCACACGATGGTGTCGAACGACGGGCTCGCCACCTGGCTGGCCCGATCGCTGGATGTGACGGCGAAGGCCTGGTCGTGCCACTCAACCAGGTTCAGCAGATTCGCGTGCTCTACCATCACGCCTTTCGGAGTGCCTGTCGAGCCGGAGGTGTAGAGGACGTAAGCCAGGTTGCGTGGAGAGACTGTGCTCGGCGGTGCGATCGGCGGCTCGCTGTCGAGACCACCGTCATCGTCGATGACGATGGTGAGCTCGGCCATCTGGCCCAGGCGTGACATCAGGCTGGCCTGCGTCACCAGGATGCGCGCCCGCGAATCGCTCATCATGAAAGCGATCCGTTCATCAGGATATGATGAGTCCAGGGAGAGGTAAGCGCCTCCCGCCTTCAGAATGCCGAGCGAAGCCATGCCCAGCGCCGGTGAGCGCTCCAGGCAGAGCCCGACCAGGACCTCCGGTCCGACTCCGGCCGACCTCAGGCGGTTGGCCAGCTGGTTTGCACGGCGATCCAGCTCACCATAGGACATCCTGCAGTCGTCCGAGGCCAGCGCCAACGTTTGCGGGCTGAGCCGGGCGCGAGCGGAAACGAGCTCGTGGACGCACAATTCGGCACCCCGGCTGCCAGCTCGATGGTCGACCATCTGCTCAGTTGCACATGCAGCCTCTTCCTCAATCGAGCCGTCACTCGTCGTCCGGTCGCTTACGAACATCGTGTCCAATTCCTCCAAAAGGCTTGTGTGTGCTCACCACTTTGGTGAGCGGTCGGTGGAATCCGGCCCAGGCCCGGATCACCGATTCACGGCGAGCGAGCTGGTGTCCAGGAGTCCAGATCGTGGGAGCAGAGACGGGCGTCAGCAATTCCCCTCAGGGGATGGGCCCGTTGTAGAGGGCCGCGCTCGTTGTCCGAGCCGAGCGGTCAGCGGCCGGTCAGAACCTCACCGGGAGCCTGGTCAGCCCACGCAGGCCGAGGTTCGGACGCCGGGTCACCTCCGTCGTCGCCAGCTCCAGCCTGGGATGGCGACGAAGCAGGGTGCTGAGCGCGACCTGACCCTCGATTCGTGCGCCTCCGGATCCTCGGGCCGCACGACCACGCCGCAGCCGGCGCTGCGCACCAGTTCCGCGGCGACGCTGTCGCCAGTTCCAGTGCGATCAGATGACATGGATCTCAAATGGTGTCCGGCAGAGCCACATTCGCGACGCGGCCTGTGGCGAGCAGGTCGGTGTGGATCCTGGCCAGTCGAGCCCGATAGTGCTTCCAACTGAAGCTGTGCTGGATCCGCCGACGGCCGGCGGCGCCCATGCGCCGCCGCGCTTCCGGGTTGCGGTACATGAACGAGATGGCCTCCCTGAGCGCGTCCGGATCTCGGATGGGAACGACTATCCCGTCGATCCCGTCACGGACGACGGCCCTCGCGTTCTCAGTCGTGACCACGGGGAGCCCTGCGGCCATCGCCTCGTATACCACCAGCGGCGACCCCTCCATGAGGGAGGGCAATACCAGGAGGTCGCTTTCGGCCATGAACCCCGGCACCCCGGTGTGCGGAATCCACTTCAGTCTCCGGTAGAGTCCACGGTACTCGGCCAGTATCCGTCGGCCGTGTGGCTCTTCATCCCCCAGCAGCAGCAACTCCGCCGCGGGCAATCGCAGGCGCGACCAGGCCTGCAGCAGGTAGATCACGCCCTTCCGCAGACCAATGTGGCCGGCGAAGAGAACCCGAAAGCGCCCATTCCCGCCTGGCGGAGGCGGTGTGAACCGCTCCGGGTCGGCGCCATACGGGAGCACGGTGATGCGCTCATCGGGCACCCCGGCATCCCGCAGTACGCCGGCGGTTGCACCGGAAGGGACCAGGACGACGTCTGCCGCCAGACGCTCCTGGAGCACTCGCTGGCTGTGCCAGGCCGGATGACGTTGTGGCCTCATGCCCCAGCGCTGGGCCTCCTCGAAATACAACCGAACATAGTCTTCGTGCCGGCTGGTCACATCCAGCACCGTTGCACAGCCCATTCGGTGCGCTGTCCTCAGAGTCTCGAGCGCTCCGCCTTCGAAGCCATGCACGAGCCCGGGTTGCTGCGCTTGCAGCAGCCACCTGGCGACGCGCCTGTCGAAGGCGTGGTCGGCTGCCCGCCCCACGCCGACGAAGACGTCTTCCAGCCGAGGCACTGCTCGCCGGGCGACCTGGAAAGCCAGGTGCGCGAGTGGAAGCGTTTCCACGAGCCCCGGATCGAGATCCGGGTGCCATCGCCTCCGCAACTCAACCTCCATCCTCGCTTTGAGCGCTGACGGAATGGCGAATGAGATACGAGGCAGGAGAGGCCGCCCGGTTCGATAGAACGAGGTCAGGTATCGAAACAGCAGCCCTGCCTGCTGCGCCGCAAGCGCGGTTTCGTAGGAGTGCTGGCGGCCAGGGTGGCTGATCACCACCCCCTCCAGAGCCACCGGGCATCCGCAGCGTCGTAGCCGGGTCAGCATCGAGGTGCTCCAGGCTGGATCGCGATCTGCTGGATCGAGGACGCCCGCTTCACGAGGACGGCCCTCGTCATCAGGGCACCAGCCCTGCGGGGTCCCGCCGACCGAGGCGTGACCACAGCCA
>Ga0126378_10003985_pt1 | contig 11199 bp, 8 predicted proteins | sample PanSoiMetPlot_23_FD_92587 | JGI IMG/M metagenome (GOLD analysis project Ga0126378, IMG submission 92587) | Tropical forest soil microbial communities from Panama - MetaG Plot_23 | ecosystem: Environmental > Terrestrial > Soil > Tropical forest > Bulk soil | place: Panama | collected 2016-02-17
CGATGAACTCCGGCAGATCCTTACGTCGCGCGGGAACGATGCTCACGCCAACCATATTAAAGCAATGCTAAGATGAACTCCCCATGTCGGAAGCAATGGCGACTCGCTTTCGCGACCGCTCAACCGGGCAGATCGTGGAAGAAAAGGTCTTCGGCGCAAAAGCGTTGCAGATGCTTTATGGCAGCCGCACCGGCGGATTTCTCTCAAGACAGGTGTTTTCGCGCAGTCTGCCGAGCTCCATCTATGGCTGGCTGCAGCGACGCTCTTCCAGCCGCGCCAAGATACCCGGGTTTGTGCGCTCGCTGGGAATCGATGCCGGCGAGGCCGAAAAACCACTCGACCAGTATCAATCGCTCGATGATTTCTTTATTCGCCGCCTTAAACCGGAAGCGCGGCCAATTGATATGCATCCTATCCACCTGGTGTCTCCGGCGGACGGGCGCGTTCTTGTCTATCCCCGCCTGGAAGGTCAAGTGCTGAAGGTCAAAGGTACGGAGGTCTCCCTGGCAGAGATGATAGGCGATGAAGGGCGGGCGCAAGCCTACCAGGGCGGGAGCGCAATCGTTGTTCGGCTTGCACCTGCGGATTACCATCGTTTTCATTTTCCCGATGAAGGAATAGCGTCACCCAGTGTCGCCATTGCCGGAAGATTACATTCGGTTCACCCGATTGCGCTTGAGTCCGGAGCGCCGAGTCTTCGCAACAAGCGCGCAATCTCCACGCTGGACAGCAAGAATTTCGGAAGATTGGTCATCGTCGAAGTCGGAGCACTCTGCGTCGGCACCATCTTACAGACCTATTCTCCCGGCTTTGTCCGCCGCGGCCAGGAAAAGGGCTACTTTCGCTTTGGCGGCTCTACCGTGGTAGTGTTCGCGGAAAAGGGAAGAGTGTGCCTTGATGAAGACCTGATTTCAGCCAGCAAGGAAGGTATGGAAACCCAGGTCCGGATGGGAACCCGGTTAGGCCGATGCGGACACCACCAGGAAGCTGACAGCTGAAAACCATTTCCATCAACATTGGGTGAAGATAAAGCATATTCATGGTTAGTGTAGACTTGCCCACGCTCTCGACGAATTCTCCTGAGTCTCGGACCATTAACCCGCCCGGACAAACAAGGCCCAGCGCCGGAGGCGCGAAATGAGTTGGCCCACTCCGCAGCGAAGCGGAGGGGTGGGTTACCGGCCAAGAGATTAATCCGAGCGTCGGGAGGCGCGGCACGCGCTTCGCGTCCAGAAGAAGATCTCAAACAGGGAAGCACAGGCACGGGCAGGACCAACAGCATGGTCTACTAACCGAGAGGAGAAGATGGATGTCGAAAGCATCTCAGCCGCAAACAGTGAGCCCAATGAACCCAAGCTTGGGTGCCAATAGCTCGGCAGCGTTCGTTCTACCGGATGCGCCCTGGCGGTTTTTCCACGCGAGCAATCTATTGACTTATCTTCTGGCGGTGGCAGGCATTCTGGCGATTCGTGGGGCTGAACACGGTTTGGCTTGGCAGGCTGGTGCAGGGCTGGCCATCGCCAGCTTATTGGATTTGTTCGATGGCAGGTTCGCCAGGAGTTTTCGCCGCACGGAGGCGCAGAAAGGGTTTGGAGTCCAGATCGATAGCCTCTCCGATTCGTTTGCCTTTGGCGCGGTCCCAGTCGTTCTCACGGTGCTGGCTGTTCCCGGGCGGATGACTTATTGGTTGATGTTCACCCTAATACTCTATTTGCTCTGCGCGCTAACGCGGCTTGGTTATTACAATTTGCAGGTCGGACAACAAAGTGGCTTCATAGGTGTGCCGACAACACTGATGGGCCTGATGTGGTCCCTGCTATGGTGCTTCCGGTTGACCACTCCGGTTATCGCGCTGATGATGGTTGCCGGAGGGATCTCCATGGTTGCTCCCATCCGCATACCAAGGCCGACTCCGGTCGTCTTCTATTCTCTGGTCGCGCTGGCCGTCCTGTTGGCGGGCTGGCACCTTTCAAATGGGCTCTTTTCGTAGCCGCAAAAGATACAAAGTGAAATTCACCACTAAGTGGATGATGGGGCCCATCACGATCACAAGCAGAACCATGCCGAATGAAAGACTCAGCATCAGCCAATAGACGAGAGCACAGCCAAAGACGAAATCGCCTTGATCAGCCAGGGCAAAGAGGAAAGCGTACCGTGGAGGACGCTTACCCGGCTGGACTCCGATGCGGCGCTTGAAATAGGAGTTGGGCAGTTCAGATAGGACATAGGCAATTCCCTGAAACAAGCCCAGAAGAAACCAGTTCGCGCCGGCAAACACCATGGGCCAGATGGCTGAGACGGGATAGGTGGCCGTGGCAGTCGCCAGGGGCATTACCACAATGCCTCGCCAGGTTTTGTTGCTCCCAAAGGATTGCTGGTGAACCGGAACTTTTAGACTTGGGAACAGGTCGAATGTTACGACCGCCATGTGAATAAAGCCGGCAATGATCAAGGGCAAGTAGAGGATCACCACTTGCAGCAGCGGATTCATTCCGATGCTCCAGTCTGCAGAACTTTTACGGTGCCCTCCCGCCCATCTAGCTGCACAATTTGTCCGGTCTTGAGTAGTTTGGTAGCGCCGGGCACATTGAGCACCGCCGGCAATCCATATTCCCGGCCGATAACGGCAGCGTGGGAAAGCAGGCCGCCCACCTCGGTCACAATACCCGAGACCAGTCCCAGCACGGGAGTCCACCCGGGATCGGTAAATCGAGTAACCAGGATTTCTCCTTTGCGAAGCGCATTCGCATCGTGCAGTTCCGTGATAACGCGCACCGCGCCGGTTACCACCCCGGCGCTGCACCCAATGCCCCTGAATACGTTTACGTTGTCACCCATCTTGTCACCCAATGCCGCGCCTGGCTCAACGGCGCTGGCTGATTGAGACAATGCCTTGCCCAACTCCCCAGGTGGCTCTACGAACCGATAGCCCGAATACATCAATTTGCGAAACTCAACCAGAGAAATCACTCCCTCCCTGGTGATGTTGCCTTGGGCATAGGCCCTCAGATCACTGGTGTGCATCATGAAGACATCGCCTGCTTCTTTCAGGTACCCCGACCGTTGAAGGCGCAAACCGGCTTCGATGGCGTATTGACGCACCAGGTGATAGACGCGCGTCGAGTATTCCCGCATCTGCTCCCGGCGGCTGAGGTAAAGCCGCGCAACCTTGAGCTGCTTGCGGAATGAGCGCTCGAACTTCAGCCGGCGCCAAAACGACCGTTGCAGCCCGCTGACGATGCGCTGCTCCTCCGCGCTGAACAAGCTGAACTGCTCCTCGGCCGAGGCATCGGGATCTTTAGGATCGATACCGGAGCGCAAAATATCCTGGACGATCTGTTTCACGCGCTCGGGGCATTCCCCCCATCGTGGCGTGCTGATATCGAGTTCGGTATCCCCGTGAAAATAATTCTCCTGCAGGAACTCCGTGAGTGCCTTTTTCCATTCAGCCGACTCGATGCCGCTTCGCTTCGCGACAGCGACCAGCCTGACAAAGCCTTTTTGCATCTTCATGTGGCTCACGTCCCGCAATCCGGACATCAAGGCTACCGAAGAAACCGGCTCACCCAAAGCCGTACCGATTGTTGCCAGGGTCTTCTTGAAGTCGGTCTGATAGTTCACGCTGTAGTAGATAGTGGTGAAGTAATCGCTTTCGGTTTGCAGGTGAAAATCGAGGACCTGTTTCAAGGTCTTCAGAAATTCCTCATCGGACATGGCCGGGAACGACTCAGCTGCCTTGAGGTAGCGCGCTTCCTGCTGCAGAAAACCCGGTCCGTAAGCTCCGGCGAATTCGAGATACCGCTGATAGTTTCGCGGCAATACCAGGGCGGTGGGTATCACGCTCAATATCGTGCGCAGGTTCGTCGGGGTTCGGATAGGACCCGCTGGATCATACTGCTTCTGGATGCCAAGGTCCTTGTCGAAAATCTCTTCGTCGAAGCCCGGCACCTTGAGGCAGGTGGTCTTGTAAGCGGTGGTGCTCCAATAGGGGCGGCCGTAGAACATCCCGATCCAGGTCTTCTGCGGAGCGTCCTTGGCTAGCAGTTTGATATCGACAAAAAACTTCTGAAGCGAGCTCTGCATCACGTCCCGGTACAGCGTGTACATGAATGGAGTGCAAACGCGGGCCGAGACTCCGCCGTCGCGAAAGTCAGCGTTGGTGAACTCGTCGATATCGGTGCGCCATTGGATCCTTGTTATGGGTCGGGACTGAAGAATCCACAGCTTCTTGCCATCCCACGCCCACTCGATATCTTGCGGCCTGCCGAAATGTGCTTGCAGTTTCAGCGTATAGCGGCGAAGCAAATTGAGTACTTCAGGATCCAACCCCACGTCTTCTGCGCCGGCGTCCCGTTCGACCACCGAGCCGTCGTCTAAATGAACCACGTAGCGCGTGGGAGCGGTCTGGCCCGAGACGAGCTTTTCACCCAAGCCACGGCAGCATTCGAAGAGCGCGTGCTCTTCACGACCTGTGGTTGGATGAATCGAAAAAGCCACGCCGGCTACAACAGCATCCACCATTCTCTGAACCAGCACGCTAACCCGCGCCTCACTTTGCGGGAGTCCGTTCTTTTTGAGATAGCTCACTACCTGCGGACTCTGGGCGGAGTTCCGGCATGCCACGATCCCCTCCATCAACTGCGCCAAGGTAGTGATTTGAAGCTTGCTGACATACTGGCCGGCGAAGCTCGACCCGGCAAGATCCTCGAGATGGCCACTGGACCGGGCAGCTACGGGGAAGCCGCCGATTGATCTCACTGCCGCCTCGATGCGGGCCTCCAGGCCGGCTAGGTCCAAATCGGGCGGCACGATAAACCCTTGAGGAACTGGAAGTCCAGCCATCACGAGTTCATGAAGCGGAGCAGCTTTGCGCCCGGCAGCTTCCGCGCTGAATTCTGCGCTTCCCAGCAAAGAAAAGGGGCCTACGCTGGTTCCAGGAGTCGCCATCTCAAACACACTCCTTCTGCGATACTTCGGCGTGAATCAGGCTTAATTCGCCTGGATTACATCAATGAGTCACCGGCCATAGGTACGAGCAGAAGACTATATCAACACTCTGGAAACCATTGTCAAGCACTGTTCAATGTGGCACAGCCGCCTCGGCTGTGTCGGTAGTTGGGTTTGCCGGTCTTCCGATCACCCGATCACCAGATCACGCGACTCCCAACTGACAGCTACTAGATCGCGGAAGTGTCCACCTTCAGTAAAAAATTTGTTATGCTGTGGGCCACATTTGGGATGGGCTTCAAAAAGCAATCATGATTCATCTCGAAAACGTAACTAAGCAGTTCGATGGCGCGCGCAAAGTGACTGCCTTGGAAGGGATCACGCTGCGCGTTGATCGCGGCGAAGTTGTGGCAATTGTAGGTCCTTCAGGCTCGGGTAAGTCGACCCTCCTCAATCTCGTAGGTATGCTGGACCGCCCTACCTCCGGCTCGATCCGTGTAGACGACCGGGAAATCGGCTCCTTGGGTGATGGAGATCTCACCCGTCTCCGCCGGGACAAGATAGGATTTATCTTTCAATTCTTCAACCTGCTGCCTAGTCTGAGCAGCGTGGAAAACGTTGGCCTGCCCTTACACTTGAGGGGTTGGACCGCGCAAAAGGTAAAGCAGCGGGCCCAGGAGTTGCTTGATCTGGTGGGGCTCAACCACCGGCTACAGCACCTGCCCGACGAGCTTTCCGGAGGCGAGCGCCAGCGAGTGGCTATAGCGCGCGCCCTCGCCTGCAACCCGCCGATTCTGCTTGCCGACGAACCCACAGGCAACCTGGACAGCCACACTGGCGCTGAAATACTTACTTTGCTCGGAGACCTTCAACTCAAACTGGGAAGCACCGTCCTCGTGGTGACTCATGACAACGAAGTTGCCCGTAGCGCCCAGCGCCGCCTTAGCTTGCGGGATGCGCACCTTGTCGAGGACGTCCGCCAGTGATCCTTCTGCGCCTCATCAGTTGGCAGTACATCCGCAAACACCGGTTGCGCACCTTGTTCACGATTGCGGCGGTCGTTCTAGGTGCGGGGACCTTCGTGGGAATGCACAGCGCGGGAGTTGCTGTGCTCTCTGCCTTCAACGACACGGTAGACCACATCGCCGGCAAGGCCCAACTGCAGATTACAGCCGGGGATTCGGGGTTTCCGGAAGAGGTACTTGGCCGCATACAGTCCGTTCCCGAAGTGGCAACCGCCGTCCCGTTGATTGAGGCCGTGGTCCAAAGCACAAAAAAAGGAGAGGGAAATCTCCTGGTGCTGGGCGTGGATATGACCGGCGATCGCAGCATACGGGATTACGATCTGGATTCCGGCGAAGATGACATTGTGGACGACCCGCTGGTGTTCTTGGCACAGCCTGATTCGTTGATTGTCAGCGCCGACTTTGCGCAGCGCAACCGGCTTTCCGTGGATAGCAAGCTGCCAATGGATACCATGGAAGGGGAAAAGCAATTTACTGTTCGCGGCATCATGCGTTCTGCTGGACTCGGCTCTGTTTTCGGCGGCAACCTGGGCATTATGGACCTGTATGCCGCCCAAAAGGTCTTTGGCCGTGGACGCCGTTTTGATCGCGTCGAGGTCAGGCTCGCACCGGGGCTCTCCATCGACCAAGGACGGGCCGCGTTACGTCAAGCTCTGGGTTCCGGCTTTCAAGTAGACACTCCCGCCACTCGCGGGCACCAGTTTGAGTCCTTGATGCAGGTGTATTCAGTCAGCGTGAACATCTTCAGCTTGTTTGCGCTATTTACCGGGCTCTTCATTATCTACAACGCTTTCAACATCGCAGTCACCCAGCGACGAACGGAGATCGGCATTCTGCGGGCTTTGGGCGCTACTCGCCGCCAAATCCTTGCCCTGTTTTTAGGTGAGGGCGTCATCCTTGGCTTGGTCGGTTCGGCGCTGGGAATCCTCTTTGGAATGTTCCTGGCTCGGGCAACGTCCGGATATGTCAGCGATGTTATGCAGGCGCTTTATGGAATGGGCGCCCGGGCTCAAGATGTCACTCTTAGTCGCGGCTTCATGGTGGCGGCCGTGATTCTAGGAACGGCAACCAGCGTCATCGGCGCCATCCTGCCGGCGCGCAACGCATCCCGTGTGGATCCTGTGAAAGCTCTCCAGCGGGGCCAATACCAGGTGCTTTCAGCTGGTGAAAACCGCAACCGCCGGATTGTCGCTGCCATATTCGCTTTGTCCGCGATTGCTTGCGCTGCCCTGGGACGCTCTCACGGGCTATTTTATGTGAGCTATTTGTCATTCATCATTGCCGCCCTGCTCTTGGTGCCCGCGCTTTCTTTATGGATGTCGCGCATGCTGCGTCCAGTGCTAAGGAAAGTGCGCCCGGTGGAAGGTGTGCTGGCTGCCGATAGTCTCATTCAAGCGCCGCGGCGGACCTCGGCCACGGTCGCGGCCCTCATGCTCTCGCTCGGCCTTATCGTGAGCATTGGCGGTATTTCGCGCAGCAGCTACAATTCGATTGCCCAGTGGATTGACACCGCCTTTAACCCGGACTTGTTCGTTTCCGCGTCGCAGAATCTAGTCGAGCACAGTTTTCGTTTCCCTGATTCCATGACCCGTGCCCTGTCATCCCTGGACGGCGTCGCTGATGTCGGCCGAATGCGTGGCAATAAGATCAGCGTTAAAGGCGCATCGGTGGTGCTTTATGCCCTGGACATCGAAAAAGTGGCGGCGCATACCCGTGAGCGAAGCATTGTCGCCGGCGACTTTGACCGGATGAATCGTCTGACAGCCGAGGGCAAGGGCGCCATCATTTCCGAAAATTATGAACTGCTGCAACACGCTGCGATGGGCGATATCCTGCCGATCCCATCACCATCTGGGTTTGTAAATCTTCCCGTGGTCGGCATCGTGCGCGACTATACCAACCAGTCAGGCACTATCTTCATTGATTATTCGGTTTACCAGCGTTATTGGGAAGATCCCACGGTGGACATTTTCGAAGTGTATGCCAAGCCGGGAACGCCACTCGAAGATCTGAAGACGCGGATCCAGGCGCAATTTCCCGAGCAGCACCGGATGTTTGTATATCTCAATCGAGAAGTAAAAAATCGGGTCTTGAGCAATAGCAATCAGTTCCTGGGACTTACTTACATACAGATTTTTATTGCTGTCCTCGTGGCCGTGCTGGGAGTAGCCAATAACTTGTCCATTTCGATTACGGATCGCCGGCGTGAGTTTGGGATCCTGCGCGCAATCGGGGCCTTAGGGTTGCAGATCCGGGGTTCTATCTGGTGCGAAGCGCTTACCATTGCCTTCCTTGGCGTTGCTCTTGGCATGGCTTTTGGGGCGCTGGATCTTTTCTATGAACTTGGACTGGTTCGCAACGACTATGCTGGCTTGACCCTGGATTACCAGTTTCCGTTTGGCATGGCGCTGACCGTGATCCCGGTTATCCTGGTTGCCGCGTGGCTTGCATCCATTGCGTCATCTGAGTCCGCTGCCCGCAGCTCGCTGAGGGAGGCGCTGGAATATGAATAGATGGTCTGTCACATGCGCTCTTGCCATCCTGTTTACCGGACTGTGGCCCACGCAGGTCCAAGGTGAAGACGCCCGCCAGATTGTAACCGAAGCCCTGAATCGCGCCCGGTCGAAATCCGAACACTATGAAGGAACCCTGGAGGTAATGAATCCCAAACAGAAGGTCTCTACCAAACGTTGGATTTATGACCGCTTGGGTGCTTATGGCGATAGTAAAGCTGTGTTGCGCTTTGAGGCTCCTGCTGAAGTAAAGGATGTTGCCCTGCTCATGATTAACCATCCTGACCGCGCTTCCGACCAGTGGATGTGGATTCCGGCCGAGGAGCGCGATCGGCGCATCGCCCTTCAGGATCGCTCAACCCGGTTTTTCGGCACCGATTTTAGCTTCGAAGATCTCGAAGAACGGGATGTCGATCAATATAGCTACACTCTAGTGGGCGAGGACAATCTGGATGGCGTTGCCTGCTGGAAGATCGAATCCCGTCCCCGCAAAGGAAAATCTTCGCAGTACACCTCCTCCTTCTGGTGGATTCGCAAGGACAACTACGTCATCACCCGGCTGGACAACTATGACAAGGAAAAGCTGGTTCGCCGCATCAACTACAAGGACATCAAGCTCATTGGCGGCATTTGGACAGCCCTCACGGCTGAAGTAGCCGAAACCCAAAGAAACAGCCGGACCCTTCTGAAGCTGGATAAAGTGGAATATAACCTGGCCATGAAAGATACGGCTTTTAGCCGTGAAGCCTTACGTCGATGACCTGGCGGGTAATCGTATTTGTGATTGTAGCCCAGGTCTTTGCTTATCCCCAGGTGTTCTCTCAGCGTGGGTTTGTGAACGTAAGCACCGCCGGCTATCCCCAAACCACTCTCAACGATCAGGCGCATGGGTTGGGCGAAAGTGTGCTGCTTTACGAAGCAAAGTGGCGGCCAACTCCCTGGTTTACGCTGAATGGCTCGCTCGAGGCCCGCGCGGATACGCATCGCCAGGACGAGCGCAGCCTGCGCTTCGATTGGCAGAACCGTTCTCTGGCGCGGCCCTCCCTCTCACTTCACCGCTTGTCGGCCATCCTTACCAAGGACAATTGGACCGTTGAGCTCGGCCAGCAATTCGTGCGTTGGGGTACGGCCGATTTTCTAAACCCGACGGACCGCTTTGCGCCTAAGGACTTCTTGAGCGTTCTGGACCAGGAGACTTTGCCGATCCTGGCTGCCCGCGTTACCTACGCGAAAAACCGGAATACCTTTGACGTCGTCTGGCAGCCGCTCTTTACGCCAGGACGCATACCGCTTTTCAGCCAGCGCTGGACCCTGCTGCCTCCGGGCGCAAATTTCGTGGTTGAAAATCCCGTTTATCCCGGGCGGTCCTCATTTGGGGCGCGCTGGGACTACAACGCTTCCGGGTATGAGTATTCGCTCAGCTACTATGACGGATTTGACTACCTGCCTTTGTTCAAGCAGCTGGCGATTGCTCCAACTCCGGCTCTGTCTTTGTCGTTTGCCTCGTTGCGCTTGTACGGTGGCGATGCGGCCATTCCTTTCAAGCCATTTACGCTGAAGATGGAGGTTGCCTATTACACCTCGCCCACCCAACAGGAGGACGAGCACGCGCTCTACCTGGTTCAACTCGAGCGCCAGATCCACGAGTTGGGAGTCGCGCTCGCCTATGCCGGAGACCTTGTAACTTCAGCCGGCAACACCGCGCAATCTTCTTTAGAGAGAGGCTTTGCCCGTTCAATTATCGGTCACGCTAATTATGTGATAGATCCGAATCGCTCCGTCCTGCTCGATTTCGTGGTCCGCCAGAACGGAAGTGGCAGCGTGGTACGTCCCAAGTTTACTGAGGCATACGGCCAGCATTGGCGCATCACCGTGGGATATGCCTGGCTGCGCGGCTCCAACGACGATTTCCTCGGCCGGTATCACCTGAATTCTCACGCTATCGCTGAGGTGCGTTATAGCTTTTGAATGCAGTTGCTTTTCTGCAGGGCACCCTGGGGAGTGCATGCGGTTTAACGATTACCTCAATCTTGTACGGGTGAACGGCACCAAGATCTCAAGTGCGAAGGGCCTGGCGTCCTGAATCAGCCCGTCCCTTCGCATCATTTCTGCGGAGACCCGCTTAGTATAATGGCGTACCGCCGGGACAGATGCTTGACATGTTGTGCGTCCGTGGAGGAGATCATGGTCGTAACTCGTCGTTCAGTTCTGAAAGCAGCTGCCTGGAGTGCAACCTCCACTGCGATACGCCCGTTCGTGGCCTTGGCCCCGTCTTCCGGCGTGAGCGAAGACAAACAATTCCACGGTTTGCGTGTCGGCGTAGCTTCGTATTCTTTGCGCGCTTTCCCCGTCAACGAAGCGCTGCAGAGTATCAAGCGCCTTGGTGTGCGCTACCTCTCATTGAAAGATGTTCATCTTCCCGTGAACTCTACGCCCGAGCAGCGGCAGCAAGTGCGCCGGCAAGCAGAAGACTTGGGACTGTCGATTACCAGCTGTGGCGTTATCTATCTTACAAACGAAGAGGCGGCGCTGCGCCACGCGCTCGATTATGTCCAGGACCTCGGGGCTTCGGTCGCAGTAGTGGGCGTGAGCCGCGACATTTTGCCGCTGCTGGATAGAGTCATCCGCAGTTACGACCTGAAAGCGGCCATCCACAATCATGGACCTAATGACAAGCGCTTTCCTTCTCCAATACAGGTGTACGACGCAGTGCA
>Ga0126378_10003986_pt1 | contig 11199 bp, 14 predicted proteins | sample PanSoiMetPlot_23_FD_92587 | JGI IMG/M metagenome (GOLD analysis project Ga0126378, IMG submission 92587) | Tropical forest soil microbial communities from Panama - MetaG Plot_23 | ecosystem: Environmental > Terrestrial > Soil > Tropical forest > Bulk soil | place: Panama | collected 2016-02-17
CGTGCTTGAACTTCAGGGCTTCCGTATTCGCCTCGATGAACGCCTCAATCTGTTCCCTCGCCTCAAAGACGCGCGCCCACTGCTCACGATACAGCGTAACCGGAAACCGCTGAAGGCCAATCACACTCATCGCCCCCTTCTCGCTCACCTTCAGCGTCAGCCTGCCACTCTGCGCCTTGCGCAACTTGGCAAGCTGTTCCTCCAAATACGCAATTCGCTCTGCATCGCTCATTGTGTGCACTGTCATGGTCCTAGCGCCTCCTTAGCGCTGTTTAGGGCTACGCATAGCCCGACCCATAGCTTCGCCCAACGCCCACCATGGGCGCTGTGTACGATGCCGGCGGAAGTCCTTGCCTTAGCCATCAGCTGCTGCCCAACCCCACGTTGTGTGGGCGCTGGACAGGGGCGTGGGCCGCCTGACATGTGAGCAGGCTGCGCTCCAATTGTGGCATTTCTTTGTCGAAACAAAGGTCATTTCGTGACATTTTCATGGCGCGATTGTGGCGCTGGAACTCGTGTTCTGCTTCTGTTCGCGCGATCGGCCACCCCCACCCCCAAAATTCGTCGCTCGCCGCCGCCGAATACCCCCGCGCAAATTTTGCATGAAAACCATACAGCCATATCTACCCTCCCCCACGCCCACTGGAAGGCGAATTTTTCGCTTGACTTTCCGGCGGAAGTGTGTCATACTGGTGGTCAAGATGGAGAAGTTTGTGCATTTTCGGGAGGTCCTTACGCCCTCCGGCGTCTACTGCCTTTTGTACGATGGGGAGGTGGTGTATGTGGGGAAGAGCAAGAATATCTTCCACAGGCTGAGTTCGCACTACACCAATCTCGTGAGGGTGAGGAAAGGGAAGCCTCCGTATCACAACAAGGCGGCGAGCGAGGTGGTCGTGTTTGATGATGTGTGGGTGAAGTATTGCGCGCGCGACGCGCTGGATGCGGAGGAGGCGAAATTGATCCAGCAGCACCTCCCGAAGTACAACACGCACCACGTAGTGCCGAGATACGATCTGAGGAACGTGCCTGCGTTTCAGGAGCTGTTGAAGAGGGCCAGGGGCAGGAACGTGCCTAATTACTTGCGCAGGGGATTCTAGTGGCCAAGGCAATCGCACCATCCTACTTGAGGTTCAGGGAGGCGCACCACGCCATTGCGCAGATGTTCGCCTCAGGGTGGACCATCAGCAAGGTCTCGCGCGAGACAGGCTATTCTCGTCGTCGCCTCAACATCATGCTCGCCGACCCAGCCTTTCAGGATCTGGTTGCAGAGAAGGCAAAGGGGAACGAGGAGAAGCTGGACGAGTACGCCGACCGCTTCCACGAACTCCACTTCGGCTCGATGCTGCTTGCAGCGCAGGAAATCAACTCAGCCTTGCAAGAATCCATCGCCACGGGCGAGCGACTCCCAATGCGCGAACTCCTCGCGATTGCCAAGGATGGCGCAGATCGCTTCGGATATTCGGCAAAGAGCGTTCGTGTTAATGTGAACGCCGACTTCGCAATGCGCCTCGACGCAGCTATTGATCGAAGCGCGAAAGTGATTGAGCACGTTGCGCCCACATCTCCCTCAACCTCACCCCCAGAGGCGCAGCGTTCTCCGGCCCGACCCCAAGCTCGGCTTCCAAAGGTCGGGCCGTCCTTTATCCGCGCCCTCGCGCGCTAGGGGAGGAGAGTATGGATCTGATTGGCTGGCTCGCCTCGGTCAGCAACGATCCGTTAGCCTTCGTCATGGGCGCCTTTCCCTGGGGCGAACCTAACACTCGTCTGGAGCGATTCCATGGTCCGGAGCCCTGGCAAGCCTCCCTCCTCTCGCGAATTCGAGACGGTCTCCCTCTCAGTCGAGCAATACAGGAGGCTGCGGCTAGTGGTCACGGCGTTGGAAAATCTGCTCTGGTCTCCTGGATCATCATCTGGGCAATTAGCACGAAACCTGATACGCGAGGCGTCGTCACTGCTAACACCGAAACGCAACTCAAAACCAAGACCTGGGCCGAGCTAGGTAAATGGTTTCACATGTTCCTGGGGAAAGATGAATTCAAACTCACGGCCACTGCCATATTCCACAACTCCGAAGAACACGAACGGACCTGGCGCATCGATATGGTACCGTGGTCTGAAAGGAACACGGAGGCTTTCGCTGGTCTGCATAACCAGGGTCGGCGAATCCTGGTCGTCTTCGACGAAGCTAGCGCTATTCCTGACGTTATTTGGGAAACAACTGAGGGTGCGCTTACCGATAAGGATACTCAAATTATTTGGTGCGTATTTGGAAACCCGACTCGTAATATCGGACGTTTCAAGGAGTGTTTTGCGGGAGGTCTCTTCAATGAGTTCTGGCATACCACCCAGGTCGACTCCCGATCTATAAGCTTCACCGACAAAACCCAAATCGACAGGTGGATCAATGCCTACGGAGATGACTCCGACTTCTGCCGCATCCGCATCTACGGAATGTTCCCGCGCGTCGGCGAGATGGAGTTCTTTAGCTCGACTGATGTGGAAGCTGCTATGCTCCGTGATGTTAGCGTTGGTTATATGGACCCTCTGTGTCTGGGCGTGGACGTTGCTCGGTTTGGTAAGAACTCTTCCGTTATCTTTCCGCGCAAGGGACGCGATGCTAAATCTTTCGAGCGATGGCGTTTCCAGGGCCTTGATACTGTCCAATTGGCTGACAAGATATTCGAGGCGCACCTTCACTTCCACTCCAACGGGATCATGATCGATGGTGGCGGAGTTGGAGGTGGTGTTGTGGACCACGTCCGGTACAAAGCGCTCCACTGTTATGACATTCAATTCGGTAGTAAAGACGATACACCACATTCCGCATGGGGCAGCCAGGGCGAACGCTACGCTAATAAGCGTGGAGGAATGTACGGGGCCCTACGGGCTTGGCTTAAGACTGGTTCAATCCCCGCCGACTCCGAGCTCAAAAAGCAATTCTCCTCCATAAAATACACAATCAACAAGCGCGACGAGATCCAGCTCATGTCCAAAGAGGACATGCTCAAGCTCGATCCGGACCTCGAGCTCGACGATATCGACGCGCTTGCGCTCACCTTCGCCCACGCACTTGCACCCAGTGTAATGGGCGGGGGTGAGCATCCACCTAAATCCCTGGTCGAACACGAGTACGATCCCATCGCCGCCTTCCAGCTGGAGATGGGCGATCGGCCCTATCAAGGATTCACGGGATGAGCTTCTCACTTCCCAACCCACAGCCTGTGCAAATGCCCACGCCCTCTCCAGTGGCCGAGGCCCCTGCCTCTCCTGTGGGCCAGAGGCCGCAGGCCAAACTCCAACAGCCCACCTTCCTCGGCCAGCAATACGCAGCAGGCCCACAGCAGAAGGGCCAGGGCACCCTCCTAGGCACGACAGCATGAGAGTCCCCTTCCTCGGCCCATCGACCCCAGGTCAGGGGTCTGACCTCAGCTCAGGCACCGGCCCCGGTCCAACTGTGCCGAACGTCGCCTACCAATACATGGCTGCTGCGATTATGGAGGCGCAGAAGCCATTCGCCCAGCGCTTCGAGGAGGCGAGGCAGGCGCAGATGGCCCACGACAAGAAGCTCGGCCAAATGCGTGGAGGCAAGGGCGCAGTCCAGGCCTACTACGGCGATGAGGAAACAGCCAAGGGCTGGTCCAACCGAATGGAGCAGGAGGAGCAGGAAGGTAGGACTCGACCCAGTGCCTACGATCTTAAGGCCAAAGCGGAGGAGATGGAAGAGCGCCAACGCCTGATGGACAAGCTTTGGAAGGACGAGCCCGAGCGCGCGCCCAAGGCTCCTCGTAGCGGGTACAACATCTAATGGACTCCCAGTACGGCCCCGGCCACACTCAATCCTACCCGCACCTCGACCGCAAGACTGCGGCACGCGTACGCCAAGCTACGCAACGCGAAGCTCCGGATTATCAAAATGAACCAGACGTTGCCTTTCGAAAAGCCGCTGAGGGACGCCTTATCGGTCTGCGTGTCAACCGCTACGGCTGGTGGGTACACTGGCGGGAGCTTGCAGATTACATTCTCCCCCGACGGTATAAATGGCTTATTACACCTAACCAAATGTCAAGAGGATCACCTATCAACCAGCACATTCTTGATTCAACCGGCAGCCTCGCCGCCCGTAATCTTGCAGCTGGAATGATGATGGGGTGTTCTGACCCAACAAAGAAATGGTATCGCTATCGCATCAACAACATCGACTCCTCCGTCCCCGGCCCTGTCGCCTACTGGCTCGCGCGCGTGGAGTGGCTCGTCGGCTTGATTCTAGCAGAGAGCAACTTCTACGACGCCCTCGCCATCTTCTACTTCGACCTTGTCGTCTTTGGCACGGCCGCCCTCCTAATCTACGAGGACTATGAGAATGTCATCGTTTGCTACAACCCATGCCTCGGTGAATACTACGTCGATATGGACGGACAATATCGCCCCAACATCTTCATGCGAGAGTTCACCCACACTATCGACGAAGCTGCGGATATGTTCGGGGTTGAGAACCTATCGCCCAGTAGCGCTGCGCTGTGGGCCCAAGGTGGTACTTCACTCACCCGCGAGATTGTCGTCGCCCACGCTATCGAACCCAACGTAGATGGGAGGAAGTATGGAATCCCAGAATCCTTTGCTTTCCGTGAGTGTTATTGGGAATGGGGCGGGAGTGCTAGTCCACAGGGGGGCTCATCCTACTCTCCCGGTCTTCTCCGCAAGCGAGGCTTTCATGAGTCTCCCGCCGTTATTGGCAGATGGGATCTCGTATCAAATGATGCCTACGGCCGATCACCAGGGATGGATGCTCTTCCCGATATCAAACAGCTGCAACTAGAAACCAAACGCCTTTCCCAAGGCATCGACAAGATGGTCAACCCACCTCTCGTAGGCGATGTCCAACTCAAGAACCAACCCGCCTCGCTCCTGCCTGGTGGCATCACTTATATCTCCGGGATGATTTCGCAAGGCAAAACCGGCTTTGCACCAGTGTATACTGTCAATCCTCAAGTCAAAGAGATGATGGAACAACTTGTGCAAATCCAGAATCGTGTCAAAGATACTTTCTACGTTAACCTATTCCAAACCATCTCCCAGTTCCAAACCCGCTCCAACGTCACGGCTACCGAGATCGACGCTCGACGAGCCGAGGCTATGCTTATGCTGGGACCAGTGCTTGAGCGTCTCAACCACGAAGTTTTTGCAAAAGCACATGAAAGGATATTCGGAATCGCATCGCGTGCAGGTATACTGCCGCCTGCACCAGATGAAATTCGAGGTGCCCATATCAACATCGAATTCACCTCCATGATCGAGCTTGCGCAAATGGCCAACAAAGCCAACTCGATCCAGGAGTTGATGACTTTGGCGAGCCAGTTCGCCGCAGTCGACCCGAGCATGATCGACAACATGGATATGGACAAGGGCTTTGAGCGCATAGCGCACCTGAAGGTGGGCGAGCCAGAATTGATCCGTGGCCCCGACGAGCTCCAGGCCATTCGCGCCCAGCGCCAGAAGCAGCAGCAGCAGGCCGAGCAAGACGCAGCTGCCGAGCGCGCGAACAAGCTCGCGGCTGGCGCCAAGAATCTCTCCCAGGCCCCCATCGGCGGTGGCCAGAACGCCCTCCAAGCCCTGATTGGTGGTGGTGGTGGTGGAGGTGCCGGTGCCGTATGATGCATCCAACCCCAAGCACGTTAGCAAGCGCGAGCGAGCTGCTGCCCTGTACGACGAGCGCGCTACTCGCTTCATTCGCACCGCAATGGGTTCGGTTGAGGGCCGCGCGTGGATATGGCACCTTCTCGGGCTCTGCCACATCTACCTCAACCCGTTCACCGCCAATGCGCTCTCCACCTCCTTCAACTGTGGAGAAATGAATATTGGGCAACAAGTCCTTGCCCAAGTTGTAGCGTTAGCCCCCGATCAATACGTTCAAATGTTAAGGGAAAACGATGGCAGATCCAGCACCAGTGACGACCGATCCAGCGGGCGTGAGTCGGACCACGACAGGCGAGATCACAGCGCCCCCACCCTCGTCACCACCGACTACACCCCCGACCCCGGCCGAGACGACGAAGAGCCCGACCTCTTCCACTGAACCGGCCCCGGTAAAGGAAGGCGAAGATGGCTCGCTCCTCAACAAGGATGCGCCCAAAGAAGCTACCGGCGCCCCAAAGGAATACACGGACTGGAAAGTCCCCGAAGGGTTCGAACTTGATCCCGAGATCAAGACGGAGGCTAATGCTCTATTCAAAGAAGCCAACCTGAGCCAAGAATTTGGACAAAAGCTCGTCGATTTCTACGTCGCAAAAACTCGTGAGGCACTCAACGCACCGTTCGAGGCCTACCAGGAAACGCGAAAGGAATGGCGAGCTGCGGCTGAGACTGACCCCGACTTACGCGGCAAGCTCGGCCCCGGTGGTGAAGTCCTAACCACTGTCGCACGTGCATTGGATTCTCTAGGCGATCCAAAACTGGCCTCGGACTTCCGTATGGCGATGGATACAACAGGCGTTGGTGACCATCCAGCTTTCATCAAGGCCTTCTATCGCTTTGCGCAGAAGCTTACCGAAGGATCTCACGTAGCTGGTCGCGGACCCAGCGAGTTCGGCCAACAGCGCCCAACTGCGCCCGCCCGCACCCCTGCAACAGACCTGTGGCCCAACCTCCCCTCAACATCGAAAGGATAACCCATGGCCGTTATTGGCAGCACTGCCTTAACCTACGCCGATTGGGCCAAGAGGATGGACGACGGCTACAGAGTCGCGCGCATCATCGAACTCTTGTCTCAAACCAACGAGATTCTCGAAGACATGCTTGTCGTCGAGGGCAATCTCCCAACTGGTCACAAGACCACCGTCCGCACCGGCTTGCCCCAGGCCACCTGGCGCTTGCTGAACCAAGGTGTGCCAAACAGCAAATCAACCACGGCGCAGATCGTGGATACCTGCGGCAACCTGGAAACGTACAGCGTCATCGACAAGGACATCGCTGACCTCAACGGCAACACTGCCGAATTCCGGCTCTCAGAGGTCAAGGCGTTCTTGGAGGGCATGTCGCAACAGGTTGCCGCTACCTTAATCTACGGCAACCAGTTCATCAATCCAGAGCGCTTTACAGGCTTGGCCCCACGCTACTCCACCTCGAACACAGCAAACTCCCAAACGGCAGTCAACGTCCTCTCCGGAAACGGTACGCTGTCGACGAACACTTCGATGTGGATTCACGTGTGGGGTGACGATACTGCCCACGCCACGTTCCCCAAAGGCAAGATCACAGGCCTCCAACACAGGGACATGGGCGAGTGGCCAGTAACCGACTCTGGTGGCGTCAACATCTTCCAGGCCTACCGCGACCACTTCAAGTGGGAGATCGGCTATGTCCTCAGAGACTGGCGATACGTTGTGCGTATTGCCAATATCGACGTCACCCAGCTTACTGGTGTTTCGGCGGCCAACCTCATCAACCTCCTCGTTAGAGGGTTGTATCGTCTGCCAACAGCTCCAGTCAGTGCTACAGTCGTCCAGACCTCGGACACTCCTGAGGTTCGCGCGAACATGGGACGCACAGTCATCTACTGCAACCGTGTGGTGCGAACGTATCTCGACCTCCAGGCCATGAACAAAACCAACGTCCTGCTTCGTATTGAGGAATTCAACGGTATCCCCATCACTACCTTCCGTGGGATCCCTGTGCGTACTTGTGACGCAATCCTCAACAACGAGAGCACGATCTAAGGAGTAACCCATGATCCTTGATGCACTTCTCCAATTCACTGGTGGAACCGGAGGCATCAGCAATGGTGACGGCCGGAACGACAAGCCCACTACTGGCGCACAGGTCTCGTCCAATATCCTCGATCTTGGTATTGGCACGACCGCCGGTTCATCCCTCCCACCCGATGTAACCACGCCCTTCCCACAGCCGGGGCGTGATATTGGCATCGGTGACGATCCAGCGATGAAGCTCTTGGTCCAAGTAACCCAGGCCTTCGCCACTGGCACTAACATGACCGTTGCGTTCCAAGGCGCACCGGCATCCGGCACTCCCGGCACTCCCGGCGCCTTCGTCACCTACGCCACAGGCCCCACAGTCGTAACAGCCTCGCTGATCGTTGGGGCCCGGGTCTTGGAAATCGACTGGCCACGTCCATCCCCAGGCGCAGTCCCACCTCGCTACGTCCAGCTCCAGTTCACCACGACTGGCTCTGCGATGACTGCGGGACTCGTTCAAGGCTACGCGGTCCTTGATCGCCACGACCAGCCTCTCGACGCCAACGCCGTCCTGGGTGGATACATCCCAGGCATCGTGATTGCAAACTAATGCGCTGGCTCAAATACGCGTGGATACCGGGGGCGGCGCTCGTCGCCCTTGGTCTCACCATTGGGCTGTACGCGCAGCCAGTAGTCCAAAACGTCCTCTCCGGCAACGAGTGTTGGAACGCAGGCGCTGGTCCTGGCGGACCCAGCGTGGGCTTCATCTGCTCATTCCAAACCCGCGCCAGTCTCGGCTACCTGAACGCAGGCACAACCACAACCGGCACGGTTCAGCTAATCGCTCAGCAGAACGCTGTTATGTTCACCGGCCAGCCATCGGCAGGTTTGACCCTCAATCTGCCACTGGTTGGTGGTGGTATAACAGATGGTCAGTTCCTCTTTTTCTGTAACATCACCAACGCTGCGCTGGTTGGCCAAACCATCACCATCGCGGCCGTAGCGCCAGCAACAATCACCGCTGGTGTGACCACGACCCTAACCACACTGGCCGCGCGTACCTGCGTTAAGCTGTTCTACGTCGCTGCCACCACCTCGTGGGGTCAGATACAATGAGACGCCTCCTCCTCCTCGCACTGGGGCTATGCTTATTTAGCCCCAGTGCCTTTTCCCAGCCCACCGCAGTTGGCCCTGCCAACGCGATTCTCTGTAACCAAATCGCGAACATGGCTGTGGGCCCAACCACTTCCACGCGCTTAGTCCAAGGCGTTTTGGGCAAGACCATCGTGGTCTGTGGCTGGCACGTCACCAACTCCGCTGCCTCTGGCACCTTCACCTTCACGACCGGTACCGGTGGTACCTGCGGCACTGGCCCTGCTACGATAATCGTGCCACAGAGCGTCAGCTCAAACGCACCCTCTGCCGACCATCAGAGCTTCGCATTCTTCAGCACAGCAGTAGTCACATCGGGAACGCCAATCGACTTCTGTGTCACGCCCTCTGTCGCAACTATCGCTGTGACTGTCTACTTCGCCCAGTTTTAGGAGGCCACTATGGCTAGATGGAAACTTCTTGAGGCTCACTACATAATGGCCGAGCGCGAGGGCCAAAAGACTGAGTGGGAATACAAGGAAGTCAATCGCGCCAACGGTCGTGAGATTCGGAAGAAATTCCCAGTCCCACTCCACCTCGACCCGAAGAACGAACAAGACTGGACCCACCAGCCCAATCGCAACGAGGACGGCTATATCGTCGTTGCGCTCGCGGGAACCACCGACCCCCATGACATCATTATCGAGCGCAAGTCTGTAACTCCGGGTATGGAGGGGCTGGACGACGAGGCGAAAGCGATCTCAGCCGAGATGGGCAGGCGTTGGATCCCTATTGATGGCGACGAGAACGCAACCTATTCCGAACGCCTACTCGACAAATTCATTATGCAACTTGCCGAGACGCAAACCGCTGCCACCACAGTCCAGGCCCAACCCACCCCTGGGATTGAGCGAGTGCTCGAAGCCATGACCGCGATGATGCAGCAGAACCAAGAGATTCTTCTCAAACTCGCAAATCCTCCACGTGAAGCGAGGAGGGGATTATGAAACCAGGAGAACGAGCCGAAGCAATCGCGAAGGAACTCCACGAACTCGCGGCGGCTCTCACCAACATCGATAGCCTCCAAGAGCGCACCTCGCGCGCGAAGGCGGATTTTGAATCGATTCAGCAAAATCTAGACCAAGTCAAGCGCGAGATGGCAAGCGCAACCGCCGGCCTGACCCAGGTCCAAGTTGAAGCCCAGCGCCGCCACGATCAAGATGTGTTCAACAAACAGGGCGAGCTTCGAGGGCTACAGGAACGTATCGAGGCTCTCAAAGCGAAAGACAAAGAGCTTGGTGAGGAACTTGCGAACAAGTCCCGCCAGCTGGGCAGCATCAATTTGAGCGTAGCTGATCTTAAAACTCGGCTCGGGGCAGCATGAGCGGTGACTTCTACCGACTGGAGATTCCCTCTGGCATCTTCTTCAAACCAGTGGACATGGGCGTGTCGGGAACCGTTGTCATCGGCGTTGCGAACAAGCGCATCGTCCTTATCTCCGCGTCGATTATCGTCAGCGCCAACACCTCACTCCAATGGCAAACCTCCACCGGCCCACTGGAACTCTCCGGCCCACAATCAATCACCGCCACCGGTGGCTACATCCTTCCCTTCAACGCTGGTGGCTGGACCTCAACGCTGTTCGGAGATTCGCTCTTGTTAACCATATCGCCCAGTGTCGCCATTGGTGGAATGATCTCTTACTGTTTGGATGGCAAATGACCTTTCTCAAAACCTCTCACGACGGCGAGGCCTTTCTCGACCACAGCGCTAGCCCCGGCTTCACCCCCGAGCAGGCGCGCGCCTTAGGCTTTCCAGCGGAACTCACTGGTCCTGGCAAGCAAATGCACGCCGCCACGCTCGGCTGCCCACACTGTGGCTCACACGTCCTCCTGAATCCGATGAGGAAGCGCCCGCGCGCACACTGCTACCAATGCAACCAATACATCTGCGACGTCTGTGACCAAGCTCGATATGAGTCCGGCTACGTCCACCGAAACATGAAAGAGATTCGAGATCTGCTTTCCACTGGCAAGTGGGAAATGCACGGGACAATGAGTCGGCCACTCCTTGTACCCAAATCCTAGAGGAGAACAACGATGGCTAAGAGAATATTTGCTACGCAAGGTGTAATTGGGCCACTCAACCCGCTGGGTTCCGCTGGTACTGGCTCGACGTTCATGTCGCTCACTGTCACATCCACCCTGGCTGCGGCTGCGCTCTGCGATGTCTTAGAAGTCTGCATCACCGGCACAGCTGCCGCATCAGCGATCGGCGGTTTCTACATGGTGAGAGCATCAACTCTTGCAACTGGAGCAGGCTCCGCACTCGCCAACCCGAACTCGGATGGCGGCGCCTTACCGTCCATCACCGCGCTGGCAACCACCTTTGGTGCGTTCATCGCCTTTGCCACGACACA
>Ga0126378_10003987_pt1 | contig 11198 bp, 11 predicted proteins | sample PanSoiMetPlot_23_FD_92587 | JGI IMG/M metagenome (GOLD analysis project Ga0126378, IMG submission 92587) | Tropical forest soil microbial communities from Panama - MetaG Plot_23 | ecosystem: Environmental > Terrestrial > Soil > Tropical forest > Bulk soil | place: Panama | collected 2016-02-17
ATATCTCACGCCCCTCAGCCGGTGGTGGTTGGCGCGGCGGCGCGCAGATTGCTGGATGTCGCCATAATCGTGCAAATCGCCTGCGGCTCGTCGCTGCGTAGCACGATGCTCTCAGTCAGATAGAGCTCGTAATGACCCCCATCCTGGCCGATGTAGCCGGCCCGCAGGTCCTGCCCGATCACGTCGAGCTCTTCCATCAGCGAAACGATCGGGAAGTGTAGTTGAGGGTCTCCGGCGAAAGGCGTTCGCGCGGCGCATGCAGGTTCTCGCTCGACATGGCTGGCTCCGGTTTATCGCCAAATGCAATTACACGGGGTGTCTCAACAGGTTCCCCGCCGTAATAAGGCATGGGCCGTGCAGATCCGCCGGCCCACGCCCACTGCATGTTAAATCTTAACGGCCGCTCGACGTGCCGTTATGAAGTCTTCCGCCCTCAACCGGTGAGGTCGAAGTGCCCGCGCCAGTGTTCCGGTTCACAAGGTCGTAATTCGCCATCTGCTGCAGTTGTTCCTTGGTCCGGTCGAGCGTCAGCCGGTTGTTGTCGGTCTTCAGCTCGTTTGGTTCAACGGCGACACTCTTGCCGCCCATTCCGAGGAAGGAGCCGACGTCGATTACCACCGCATTGACTTTGCCGTCCTTGTTCAGGATGACGTCGTCCACACTACCAATTTTCTGGTTTTGCATATCATACACCGCGCTGCCAATCATCTTGCTGGCGCGGATCTCGTCCGGTTGGACGCTGTGCGGCAACGCCTCATTCTTCTGAACCGCGTGCGTATCACGGTTTGCGGCGGTTCGTGCATTAGCTGCAGGAACAGCGGCGGCCAGGGCCATTACGATGGCTGTTGTCACAAAAATCTTCGACATTCTGTAGTCCCTCTACTGTTGACCGGCTACAGTGACAACAGCCCTACTTCTGCGCAGGTTCCGGGCGACAGCGAGTCCAGTAAGGTTGGAGCGGTGCTGCTCGCGTCAACCAGGTTGCTGACGGTCGCTGACGGTCATGCCTTTCTGCGCCGCTTCGGTGCGCTGGCAGATGACTTGCTCGCGGCTTCGGTTTTCCTTTTTTGACCGGCGGTCAAGGGCAGCAGCAATGCACCCTGACGCCGATCGGGCGTCGCTTTGGTGGATTTCGCTTTGGGCCGTCGCGCACTTTGCGGTGGGTGTTTCCTGCGCCAAGCTGCGTTTGAGGGCGGCCATCAAATCGATCACCGGCGTCGGCGTCGAAACCGCGCGCGGTTTGATGGTGAGCCCTTTCATCTTGGCCTCTACCAACTGCCGCAACGCGTCTTGATAGCGGTCGCGAAACGTGCTCGGGTCAAACTTGCCGGTCCGTTGTCCGATGATCGCGCTCGCGACCGCTACCATCTCGGGATCGACATCGCCCTCGGCGCTGCCGAACTGCGGTGTTCGAACCTCGTCTGTGGCCCGCAATGTGAAGAGCGCCATCCGGGCGCCGCGTGGCTCCACCATCACCATGCGCTCGCGCCGGGTGAGCGTAAGGCGTCCGAGTCCGGCGACACCAACTTCTGCCATAGCCGGGCCGATCACCCGCAAGGTTTCAACCGCGATCGGGCCATCGGGATAGAGGTAGTACGGCGCATCGAAATAGACGGGATCGACGTCGCCGTGCGGGGCGAACGCTTCCAGATCGATGATCTTCGAGCTTTCGACGTCGAGCGCCTTCAGCTCCTCCGGTGTGAGCGTGACGAATTGGCCGCGGCTATATTCGTATCCTTTGACGACCTCGTTCTTCTCGATCTCTTCGCCGGTTGTGGGGTCATGCGGCCGGAGCGTAACGCGCGTCGCAACGCCGGTCTGATCGGCATCTTCTTCGCCGGCCGCATCGCGCTGCAAGGTCGGCTGCTCACTGACCTGTTCTTCTCGACCGCGATCCAGCACCGCGGCTTCCGGTTCCTCTACCGGCGGCGCCGGTCGCCACACCTGATGCAGGCGGATTGGCTTCGCGCGGCTCGTCGCTGGCGACAAGTAGACCGGGCAGGAGACTAGAGAAAGGCGCAAAAAGCGGCGCCAACTCGCCCGCGGCATAATCAGCACTCCCGTGGCAACTCATTATGTCAACGAAGGATGTGCAATATTGATCCTATTCGACGGCTTTCGCCAAATGGTCTTTAGCATAGGCAGTCGGTTCGTGAGTCAACCGCACAGCTTGATCTTGCGCGTTAACTTGATTCTTGCTGCGAGGCTATTGGCTTACCGCCGTCACGTAATCGCTGGATAGATCGGTGCCATATCCCTCGGGCGCACTCGGCGCGGCAACAGCTGCCCTGCCAACCGCATCGACGGTGCAGCTTTTCCATCTCGCTCAGATTGTCGGGGGCAGATGTCGTCCCAAATATCGTGCGATTCGATGTTCCAACGCATGCCCTTCGGCGGCATCCAATTATGCGCATCGGCGTGAATGACCGTCGGCCGACTGTCAGAAATGTGCGGTGGTACGAGCCCTTTGACGTCTTCCGGTATCTCGATGACGGCGACGCTCGATACCTCCGGGTTCGCCAATGCAATTTGGACAGCGATGCTCAGTCCTAGCCCGTTAATCAACAGGTGTCATCTGTTGCACGCCAACAGAATTCGTGGAGTTCGCACAGTTCGGACGGCGTGGTTGACATGATCAGTTTGTTGTCGCGCATCCGGCTCATGTAACGGCCGGGCGGAATGTATCGCGCGACGCGGGCGATGCTCTGCAGCAGATCAAACGGCGACTGCTCCTCAGATACCGCGAAGTGCGCGGCCGTCCAATTCTCGCGACTGGCGGCTGGTATCAGTGCAACAGTTGCGGAAGTGTTGGTCACTCTCATATTGTGCCTGGCGTTAGACTTAATCGCTTTTCCTGCAGAGGCAGCTCGATTGGCTCTATCGACTGTTCCGCATCATACTATAGATCCATTGCCCTTACCGAAGCCGCCCGCACCAGCACGACGCATCCAGGATTACGAGCAAGGTGGCGCCAAACACAACGACGCCAACCGCGAAAGCACAAATGGCACGTCCCTTTGGGAGCGTATCACCGACGATGCAGTCGCCTTCACGACTCTCTGCCTGGTGGGCGTTACTGCGGTGCTGGCCGTCTCCACCATAGGACTGTGGATCGTGACGGCCAAAGGCAGCAAGAAGCAATCCAAGGACATGCAGAGGTCGATCAGAGTTGCCGAACGCGCCCTGGTATCTGTGGAGCGAGCCTTTGTTTTCGTTAAGGGTTATGCACAAATCCCTCAAACTGGCCACGATGTGCGAGTGAGAGAGTGGGCAGTCATGCCGATATTGCACAACAGCGGATCTACCCCAACGAGACATATGCTGACCCATGTGAGTATTGAAACTCGCGATGATGAGCTGCCTGACGATTTTGATTTTCCTGACAAAGGGCCACCTGACGCGGTGGAAGAACCTAAGAATCCGTTGGCCTTCGTTGGTCCGAAAGCCGATTTGTGGATGCCAGCCCTAGCTATTAACGTCGTGGACCTTGATAAAATTAACCCTGGCAGAAAGAAGATATACATTTATGGATGGATAGACTACGACGACGTTTTCCCACATGCCGAACGGCATCGAACGGAGTTCTGCCTGGAAATAATCGGCGTGTCTCCCGATTACATGACTCCGGCTGGCGCGCCCATCGCAATGAGACATTATAAGAAACATAATGGTGCCGATGACGAATGTTTTCGTCGCCCTCGCGCGTATTCAGCTCGACATAGCGGACAGTTGGCAATGAAGAGACGCCTGTGCCGGCATAGCAACCGCAGCGTGCTGCTCGCTTGGCGGAATCGGTAACCGACCAGCTGCGCTCGCCTCCAAATCCCGTGCCGAGGTGGATCAAACCGCAGCTGACGAAGCTGGTTGATGCACCGCCCGACGGACCGGGTTGGCTACACGAAATCAAGTTTGACGGGTATCGCCTGCATGCCCGGCTGAATCGCGGCGACGTCCGACTGCTGACCCGCACGGGCCTCGATTGGACGCGCAAATATCCAGCGATTGCGTCGGCCGTCTCATCGCTTCGGGCGAAGGAGGCATATCTCGACGGCGAGCTTTGCAGCGTTCGCGCGGACGGAACCGCGTCATTCAGCGCGATCCAAGCGGCATCGGACGCAGGCAAGTCGGACGCGCTCGTCTTCTTCCTCTTCGACCTATTGTATCTCGACGGAGAGACGATCAACTCGGCGCCGTTCATTGACCGGAAGGCGCGCCTCCAAAAGTTGCTGACGATTGCGCCGCCAACCCTGCAATTCAGCGACCATCAAATCGGACGCGGTCCGGAGTTCTATGCGAAGGCGTGCGAATTGTCGGTCGAAGGGATCGTCTCAAAGCGCGTTGATGCTCCTTACACGCCCGGCAATCGCGGATTGTGGGTCAAGACCAAATGCCTGAACCGGGAAGAGTTTGTTGTCGTCGGCTGGACGGACCCGGAAGGCTCGCGACCGTTTCTAGGTGCGCTCCTGCTGGCGTACTACACTCCAGACGGCCGATTGGTATATGCCGGCCGTGTCGGCGGGGGCATCAACAATGCGGAGCTTGGGCGACTGTGGCAACGCCTCCAACCGCTTGCCATGTCCGAGATGCCGCTGGAGGTGCCACCACCGCGCACCAACCGCTTCGGGTCGCCTCTGGTTCTTAGCCGCGTGCATTGGGTGCAACCCGCGCTTGTTGTCGAGGTCAAATATCTCAGCTGGACGGATGACCGCTTGCTGCGCCAGGTGATCTACCAAGGGCTGCGAGAGGACAAGCCGGCGGCCGATGTCCGCCATTCCGTACCATATGGAAAAGCCGGAACTTAACGAGCTACCAGCACCAGCAGGATCAATGAATGAAGCGATCGAGAGGTGACCTCTCGGCGGCGCGCACGCCGCCGGATGACTGAGGGAATCGCGAAGTTCCGATGCTGGTCGCCGCGCGAGGTGCAGCTCGCCGAGCTAGAAGGGCCTGGCGAACTCGCGAGCCGCACAGAAGAAACGCCTCTAACGCCCACCGGAATGATGATCCCGGCATCCCTGCATACTGCTAAGTCAACTGCGCAGATCGCGGTCGGGAACCGGAACCAATGTCCGTCAGCAACCCGCGATCGCGCAGACTGACATGGCAACCGCGACCGATGATCAGGTGATCATGAACGGTAATGCCGAGTGTTGCGGCGGCCCTGACGATGTCCTTGGTGACAGCAATATCGGGCGCGGAAGGTGTCGGATCGCCGGACGGGTGGTTGTGCACGAGGATGAGCGCCGAGGCTCCGAGTTCGAGGGCGCGTTTGATCACCTCGCGGGTATAAACCGGCGTGTGATCGACCGTCCCGCGCTGTTGTCTCTCGTCTCTAATCAGCGCATTTTTACGATCTAGAAAGAGTACGTGAAACTCTTCCACCGCGCTGTAGCCGATGTGCGCGGTGCAGTAGTCGATCAACTTGTCCCATGATCCGACAACGGGGCGCTCGCGCAATTCCGCGCGAAAAAATCGCAGCGCAAGTTCGCGGATGAATTTGACGACGGCGATCGCGGGAAGGCCAAGTCCGGCGGCGGCCAGCTCCTGGGTATCGGCGCCCAGCACTTCCGCCAGGCTGCCAAACCGGTCGAGCAGCTCTGCCACCAGCGTCTCCACCTTGGCCCTTGGGTTGCTGGCGAACAGCATTAGTTCGAGCAGTTCGTAATCCGGTAGATTTTCCGCTCCTGCGGCCATCACGCATTGCCGCAGCCTCTCGCGGTGTTTCCAATAAGATGCTGACGAATTCCGCGCAACGGCAGGGAGCCCCAGCGGCTGGGTGGGCGTATTCGCATCCGTCGGGTTCGGCTCAATAGGCAGGGGGATCATGCCTATCCCTTTTTGGTGAGCGAATTTCCTCTATTTATGATAAAATCCTTAAGAGTGAGTTTGCGGTTACTTAACAATATGTTGACATCGACGATCGACTAGACCGCAACAGCGGCAAGAAATGGTCCGAGATGGACTTATTCGATCATGCCAACAGCCTCAGAGTCGAACGCCCGATCGAGGAAATCGCCTGTTTCATGTGCCGCTCGCCGTGCGAATTGCGCGACAAGATCGCTGGCCGCGGCGAGCACCGCTTTTGTCACTTCTTGAATTCGCTTGGCGCACAGCTTCCGCGTTGGTTTCCCGCTGGCCCGTATCTGGTGGCGACTGACACGCCCGAGGCACGAGGGCGTTGTCGTCACCCTCTATGTCGGTTCCGAACTGTTGCTGGTACGCCTGTCGTATCGCTCTGGGTGGCACTTGCCCAGTGGAGGCCTCCGGCGCGGTGAAACGCCAGAAGCAGCGGCACGGCGGGAGCTGGCCGAGGAGATTGGCCTCTCTGCGTCCACGCTGCGCTCTGCGGGATCTATGTGCACCGTTTTGGACGGCCGGCGTGACCGGATACATTTTTTCGAACCGCACTTGGTGGAATTGCCAGAGCTGCAGCTTAACAACCGCGAAGTTATCGCCGCTCGGTTGACCTCACTTGTCGAATTGCACCGCATGGCACAGACGAGCCTCGTCGCCCTTTATTTGGCAAGTAGGCGGGCCGCTCGGCCGCCACCCTGAACCGAGGTGATCTCTGCGAAGCTAGCGACACCAATTCGGAACGCAATGGCCCCAATGCCAATAACCCCAGCGGTCGCGCCAGTGCGCACGATGCCAGCCCCATCCGCATCCTTGCCGCACAAGCTCGATCGGCGGTGTCGTCCCAGCCTCGATATGCAATGGCTTGGCAGGCATTGTGATCGGAGCGGCTCGGGCGGACACCGCTGCTAGGGCAGCTAATCCGACAAATGCCGAAACGACCGCACGCATTGGTTGACCCCAAGTCCCAGAGTTGACGAGCCTGTCGGCCAACACCCGAGCCACGGGTTGCGTCCCTTCTGCAGAGATTGCGCTTCTAGGCGATACGGCAAGTGCTGGCGCTCCCGGAGGGTCAAACGGAATGACGAGGCTACTCGAAAAGCGCTAATCTGCGATTGGATCGATCGACCTGGGGGAGGAGCGACATGAAGATCGCCAAATGGCCGTGTCTCGCGGCGATTGTGGCCTGCTTGACATTGTCGGCACTGGCTGAGGATTTGCGGCCGGCCGAGCATCCTGAGGAGATTGGCTTCGCAACCGATCGCCTACAGCGCCTAACCCAAGCCTTCCAGGGCTATGTCGATAGCCGCGAGCTGCCGGGTGCCGTCGTGCTGGTTGTCCGCGATGATAAGGTCGCCTATTTCCGCGCCTTCGGCTACCAGGACCGCGAGAAGCAGATCGCGATGCGACCGGATTCGGTCTTTCGCATCGCCTCGATGACCAAGCCGATCGTCACGGTAGCGGCGATGACGTTGGTCGAGGATGGAAAGCTCGACCTCGCAGCACCGGTCTCGCAATACCTGCCGGAATTTAAGGATCTCCAAGTCGGCGTCGAGCAGCGCGATCCGAAGACTGGCGAGACGGTGCTGGTTATGGAGCCGCAAAAACGCCCGATGATGGTGCAGGACCTGCTCCGCCACACTGCCGGGCTCGTCTACGGCCAATTCGGCTGACGGTCTCGTCCACAAGGCTTATCGCGCCGCCAATGTCCAGGACCGCGGCCAAACACTGGAAGAGATGGTGACCAAGCTCTCGAAATTGCCGCTTGCGCATCAGCCGGGCGAGGTCTGGGAATACAGTATGGCGGTGGACGTCCTCGGGCGGATCATCGAGGTCGTTTCGGGAACCACGCTCGATCGCTTTGTCGAAGATAGGGTCACCAAGCCGCTCGGCATGGCTTCCACCGGCTTCTATGTGCCCGAGGCCGATATCGGGCGACTGGCGCAACCGCAAATCGACCCGACGACCGGCGAACGGCCGCCCTTGCCCGACGTCACCCAGAAACCGCGATGGTTCTCGGGCGGCGGCGGGATGGTGTCGACGGCTGGGGACTATCTGCGCTTCTGCGAGATGCTGTTGCACCATGGCGGCTGGGAGGAAGCACGTGTTCTAGCGCCGCCCACCGTCGGTTTAATGACTTCGGACGCGCTGCCGCCTGGAATTGGCTACACGGAGCGGTCTAAGACGATGATCTCCGACGTGTCTCCGATGCCGGCAATGGGGCAAGGCTTCGGCCTCGGTTTTGCGGTGCGGACCGCCGAAGGCCATAACCCGCTGCCCGGCAAGGTCGGCACCTTTTACTGGACAGGCGCTTGGGGCACGACCTTTTGGGTCGATCCCAGGGAGAAGCTGATCGGCATCATGATGATCCAGGTGCCGCTCAGCAAGGGTCCGCCCTATCGGCGCGCCATGCGCTACCTGACCTATCAGGCACTGCTGGACGAGGCCGGATGACCGAAAGGCGCTGAAACTCACAGCCCGCAAGTCCAAGAGGAGCTGCACGACCTCGCCGATCGTCTCGATGCTACGGGTACGCGGCAGGACACCAGGCGAAAGCCCTGAAAGGACGACCAACAAAGATCGCGCCAAAAACAGGCCGATCCCCAAATTGGAGATCCAGGTGAACGCCGTCAAAATCAAGCAAGACACCCGCCCGACTCGCTGATCGCGACGCTCGCCTTTGCGTTGTTGCGCGAGGATGGCGTTTCACGCCCACCAGATGCTCGAAGCGGGCGTGCGGCAGTTTCGCGAGTCGGGTTGTCGGCGACGAGGGTCGGCATATCGTGATCGCCGTTGCACGATATCTGGCAGCGCTTTTCCAACCGCGCGCGCATACTTGCAGACCGCCGAAATCGTCAGCCGGCTGATGCGCGGAGGTGAACTTCATTGCGAGGTGCAGGTCGCTATTGCTCAGAAGAGCTGCCCGGTGTTACGGCGTCCGATCCAGCCCGGCGGCGACCCGTGATGCGGCGTATCCGTCCTGATCTGAAAGGCGCCATCAGCGGTCTCGATCCGGTAACCGACGCACCACCACGCGATAAAGTCGACCGCAAGGCTCGCGTCGAGAGAAGCGATCGAGGTGGCGTCGTTGAGCACTCCTCGCATTCCGGACGACGTCATCGCCCATCCTATCCGCGCCGCGATTCTCGTCGAGCCAAGCGGCAATCTGAGAATGCCATTGGCCGAGACCGTCGGGCGGAACCCCAATTATGACGTGGTCGGAAAGCGCCGCCCGGCCATCATTATCAATTCGCGCGAGTGACCGCGCTGATCAGGTCGAGCTTTGCGGCAAGATCACTGGCTTTGAAGGGCTTTCGCAGCACAAAATCGGCCGCGCTCCCGCCACGCAGCCGATCCAGTTCAGCAAGCCCGGTAATCAATAGGACGGGTACTCCGGGACGCAGCTGACGTACCCGCTCGGCAAGCTCGACACCGTTCATCGCGGGCATCGCGTAGTCGATGACGATGGCGTCTACAACCGCGCCTCTCGCAAAAATGTCAAGCGCTGCTCCACCGCTCTCCGCTTCTATGACCTGATGCCCGAGTTGCTGGATCATCGCCTTGGTGACCGCGCGCACCGAGGGCATCGTCATCGACGACGAGGACCGACCGCCGCCCACTAGAAATTTCAGCAGGCAGCCGTGCGTCGGTGACTTGGGCGACGGTCTCCAAACCTTCTGCTGGCGGCAGGTAGAGCTTAATGGTCGTGCCGAGCCTCGGTCTGCTATCAATACGAATGCCGCCGCCGGATTGCTGGACAAAGCCGAGTGCCTGACTCAGTCCAAGCCCTGACCCGCGGCCCGGCTCCTTCGTCGTAAAAAACGGCTCGAAGATCCGGCCGAGCAATTCGGCGCCATTCCTGTCCCGGTATCCGCCACGGCGATCACGACGTAATCGCCGGCCGGCGGGTGCTCCGGGCGTGTAGGCGATCCCATGGTCTCGCGCCCGGTGGCGATCTGCAGCGTGCCGCCGCTCGGCATCGCGTCGCGCGAGTTGATCGCCAGGTTGAGCAGCACGAGATCCAGTTGCTTGCTATCGGCAAGTGCGGTCGGAGCGCCGGGCGCGAGTTCGACTTCCACCCGGATCATCCCGCCCAAAGCGCTGCGTAGCATGCTCGCAAGGCTTGTCACGGCCTTGTTGAGATCAGTGGGTTCCGGCTCCAATGGCTGCCGGCGCGCAAAGGCGAGCAGCCGCGACGTCAGATCGGCGCCGCGTTCCGCAGCCCTCAGCGCCGCAGTCATCCGGGCACGCTCCGGCTCGCCGGATATGCGGCACACCAGAATTTCGAGATTGCCAATAACCGTCATCAACAAGTTATTGAAATCGTGCGCGAGGCCACGGGTCAGCTGGCCGATGGCTTCCATCTTCTGTGCCTGGAACAGCGCTTCCTCGGCCCGGCGCAGCGCGGTAAGGTCGGTCGAGGTGCCAAGGATTTTGCGAACCTTACCGCCGCCGTCGATGATCGGGACCAGCACCGTGCGCCGCACCACCTCGCCGATCGGCGCGATGCCGGTGACCTCGTATTCGATCCGTTGCCGGCGCTCGACGCACTGGCGATAGCGCGCCACCAACCTGCCTGAATTCGCCGGAGTCAGCGCCTCTTCGGGCGTCTTGCCGACGAGCATCTCGCGAGTGTAACCGGTGGATTTGGTCACCATCGGATTGACCTGCTCGAACACAAAGCGTCCATCCTCGCGCGCGTCGAGCACAAACAAGTCGTGTGGCGAGTTCTCGAAAAAGGCCGAGTAGTACGCATCGCCTGTCTGAGTTTCCCGATTTCTCACAGCGAAAGTGAATAATGGAGCGTCGGCCTGCAGACTTGCGACTATTCTTTCCAGCCGGACGATTTCGGCGCGCAAGCGCTCAATCTCCGCCTCCAGCTCGGATTGGCTTTCCGTCGCATCGATGAGCGATGATATCGGCACACCCTCTTTTGATCTGAGTTACAACCACGCGCAAACCTACCTCCACGTGTCAGCTGCGGCAATCGATTTGCACGAACCCGGCTGTTGCGTTGCACCGGGAAATTTCAGTGCGAGGAGAGCGTCATTCATATCGTTGCCGACGGTCTCGATGATCTGACGCCCGGCTCAAGCCATGTGCGAGCGATCCGGCGATATCGAGACTGGACATACGCCGAGCCACCTTTCGCATCCTCGGCAAGGCGCCCGGCTATGGTGCTCGCGACATCGTCATTACGAGCGCAATTTCCGCTGGCGCGCGGCGAGCAAAGCGCCGGTATCGCTGTTCACTGAGAAGAACAGTTCATCATAGGCAGCTTTGCTCCAGAATTGCGCCACAGCCAAAGGATGAACGAGGATTCGGGAATGATCACTCACATATCG
>Ga0126378_10003988_pt1 | contig 11198 bp, 8 predicted proteins | sample PanSoiMetPlot_23_FD_92587 | JGI IMG/M metagenome (GOLD analysis project Ga0126378, IMG submission 92587) | Tropical forest soil microbial communities from Panama - MetaG Plot_23 | ecosystem: Environmental > Terrestrial > Soil > Tropical forest > Bulk soil | place: Panama | collected 2016-02-17
AGTCAGCGGCGAGCCAAGCGTACTCTACCCAAGCGGCCGCCAGCATCACCCCGGTTTTGCAAAGTGACCAGTAAGCGTCCACCGTGAGCCCGCGCAATAGGCCTGGTACTCTAAACACCAACAGCCAAAGCAGGAGATAGGCGAGCAACACGCGAGCCGCAAGGGCGGCCTTGCGCTGCCAGAGTAGCCCCATGCCACATCCCACGGAGATGAAGGCGCAGACATAGGCTGGCACCACGCTTGCGGACACAACCTTGGGTACCGGCTGCCACACGGCGGTGAGATCGCCTTTGATCAGGCTCAGGATTCCGACGGCGACCATGGTCGCTGCAAAGACCGCATGGCCCGGGCTTGCTATGCGCATCGTCCTATCCTCTGTTGGTGTTCCAGTTCATCGGGTACACATATCCAGTGAAACCAACCACAACGAAGTGCTGACTGCCGTCAAAAGCAAGAGTTCTGGATTTCGGTCACTTTGCTGGAACCAGAATTGGGGGAGGTCGTGCGGTCCACGCCGGCAGTCCTTCGTCATTGTAGATTTTCAGCACATCTCATTGGTTCTTACCGTGATGGACGCCAGTTCCCGACCTACGGGAGACGTCATGGCCACAGTCCAGAGTTCTATCGTTCGGCTGCTTCCGTCCTAAGACGCGACCTTTGCCAACGCCGCGCCAAGAATTCGCCAACTCCTTCTCTCCTGAAGGAAAACAACGAGGCGGAGATTCTCCTTCTTCCAGCTCGGCCGGAGTTTAACCTGGGGAGTAGCGACGAATGGCACCGGGCTACTGGAGGAAGTCGATCCGATCTTCTGTAGCGACCTCACGATAGAAGCATGTTCCCATGTCCGTCCTTTGTTTTCCCCTGCGCTGACTGCCGTGGGCAGACCCGCCTCCGTAACAGCGAGCCAGACGTCTACCTTCTCCTGCTCGTCAGTAGCTCGGATATTTGCTACACGAACTTCACAGGCCAGCATGTTGTTCTTGGCTGGAACGCAAGCGGCAATGGAAACGCTTACCTTTTCATGTCGTAGTGCCTGCTCGATGGTCTCTTGCGCCGTGCGCACATTGTTGCCGCTGAACTCCTTTCGTCCATCCACAATCATCTGCGGAGTGTACGGGCCGTCGCCCCTGAAACGACTAACATACTCTTGTTGCCGGACGGTCCATTCTCCCGAAGAATAAGGATCCGTCCAGCCGTCGTGATTCCAATAGTCCACGTGCTCTTCGAGCGCAATAATCTCAGCGCCTGCGATTGGCTGGTCCGCTTCCAATTTATTCAGCAACGCGTCTGCGTGCGGGCCACTGGAGCAACCTTCAGAAGTGAATAACTCGACGATGACTGGCGAGCCATTCGAATTCGCGGCTGACTGCGCCGGTACACTTCGCAAAGAGTTGAGGTGCGCCGTCGAGCAGAAAAGCGTGCCGAAGATAAACAACGAGGTTATCGGTTTCATATGAAGTGGGATGGATTTGTACATCCCTGATGTAGAAGCGCGATTCAGATGCATAGCCTCCCTCTTTTTGAGGTCACTGACTAAAGAGGCTTCCGAGGATGTATGCCCAGCCGCTTGCAGACGGTGGCACGTCTTTGCCGAGTGCCTTGAGTGGAACAACCGGGCAGTTGCCGCACCCAAGGCAACCGTGTCCAAGCCATTTTAAGGAATCTCGCAAGGATAGTGGTCGGGTACAATGACCACTTGCTGGAAGGATGGTATAACCACTATATTTTGGCAATGAAGGAGGTTGCGGCGGCATGGTCCCTTCAACTGTACACGTGGTCATTCTCGTCGCCGTGTTCTTCGCAGTTATGAAGGAGCGCGCTCTTCGGCGTGACACACCAAGCCTATCAACCCGCTGATACGGCTCTTAATCATTTCCTCTAATTGGAAACCAGAACCGGGCGTGGCATTCCTGTAATGGTGGCCGCTTAGTGCGGTTCCGAGAATTGGGCCGCAACTTTACTCTGCGGTGATAGACTTTATGCGATGTCGAGATTCGCACGCATAACCGTAGCCATCGTTTTGCTCGTTTGCTTCGTTTGTCCTATCGTCGAAATGTTTGACAATTGGGATCACACAATCCAGACGGGGAGTGACACCGAGTACGCCCTCGTCGTTCTGGCATTGTGTATTGGTTTCGGGTATTCAGTTGCACGGTGTCTCTTTAGAGTCTCTCCTCGATCTACCGTTTGCGTGGCGGTTTCTAAGGCATCCCGTCTCAAGAGTGTGGTTTCTATCTCGCTCGGTGTCATTCAGTTTGCTTCTTCAATAAGCCCTCCACCTGTTGCCCTGCGTATTTAGAACCTTGATGCACCACCGACCGATTCCCAACTCTAGCCCTCGCTGACTAGGCGTCAACTGGATTGTCTGTTTCAGGGTCGCGGCAACCCACTGCCTCACGTTCGACAAATTGGGTGATTCGCATGCCTTCGAATTTCCGATCTTTTGTTTTCCATCTCGCGATTGGAACGCTCCTCCTCGTTCAGCTGCAAGTAGTCAGCACACGCGCCCAAAGCTCGCGCGTAGGAGCCGCTCTGACGGGCACGGTTAGCGATACGAGCGGCGCTGTTATACCCGGAGCAAAGGTATCGCTGCGGAATCCGCTCACCAATTACGTCCGGACTGTGACAACGGATGAGCAGGGTTTCTACCATGCCAAGGCACTCAACGTCGCTACCTACGAAGTGCGCGTCGAGCAAGCTGGCTTTGCACCTTACCGGCATGCGGGCGTTCAGGTCAGTCTTGGGGAGACCGTTCGCTTCGACATCGTCCTTGCACCGGCGTCAGCATCCGCTGAAGTCACGGTGAACGCACAGCCCTCCGCTTTGGATACAACCCAAACTTCCGTCGTGTCCTCTCTAGACCAGGAGAGAATTGAAGAATTGCCGGTCCGAAGTCGCAATTACCTGGACTTCGTTTTGCTTTCACCAGGCGTTTCTCAATCCCCGACCTCCTCATCCGTGGGAGGAAGCACACCGTTGACGGGCAGCGGTTTCACGTTCGGCGGCCTCCGCACTCGGAGCAACAACGTGTCCATCGATGGCCTGGATAACAACGACGAGTACACAGGTTCGAGCCGCACCGAACTGTCGCCAGAAATCGTCAGCGAGTTTCAAGTCGTCAATAACGGTCTCTCGGCGGAATCAGGCGGCGCTTCAGGTGGTTCGATTAACGTCATCACGCGCTCGGGGACAAATGACGTTCATGGGGACACGTTTCTTTTCGCGCAGGATGGGACGCTAAACGCGCGCGATCCTTTTGAGACAGAGCAGGCTAAGCCATCCTTCCGCCGTTTCCGCGGAGGCATTGCTCTCGGTGGACCGCTAATTAAGAATCGGACTTTCTACTATGCTGCCGCCGAACAGGAGCACAATCGCGGACAAGCAGGCTCGGACATCGACCCGGCGGTCATCTCAACCATCAACACTTTTCTCGCCACAGGAGTTTTTCCGGGTCTGGGGACGCGAAACTTAGCCATGGGCTTCTTTCCCATCGCACGTGCCGAGACGGAGGTTGCCGGGAAGCTGGATCATCAACTCACGAAAACAACTTCGCTGATGCTGCGTTACGCTTTCACGAACAATAAAGAATCCGGCGATGCCTTCAACACCAGCGGTTTAATCGATGCGAGCGCACGTGGCAGCAGTTTCACCAGCGACAACGCGATTTCAGGATCGCTTACGACCGTTTCGGGGGCAGAGGCTGTCGGCGATCTACGTTTCCAGGCTGCAACCCGTCACGCCGTTTTGCACACTAACGAACCTTTTGGCCCTGAAATTGAGATCGCCGGGCTGGTTGCATTCGGTCGGACCTATGCCGGGAATAGCGAGCGCCGCGAGAACCACTATCAGGTCAGCTACACATACTCAAGATCACATCGCAAGCACCTTTGGAAGGTCGGCGCTACCATAAATCGCATCAGGCTGCGCGCGGCAGTACCGGATGGTTTCTCGGGAGTCGATCTTTTTGGCTCTCTCGCGGACTTCTTTGCCGGGAATCCTGATCAACTTCGCCAAGCTTTCGGAAATTCCCACGTGGATTTCCTGGTGACAAGCTTCGGCGGATTCGCGCAGGATCACTGGTCACTGACCGAACAACTCACTGTGGACCTAGGCGTCCGGTATGACTTCGAGCATCTGCCAAGCGGATTCAACTCGGACACGAATAACGTCAGCCCGCGAATTGGGCTCGCCTGGAGCCCGTCCTCCAAGTGGGTAGTTCGAGCTGGCTACGGGATTTTCTTCGATCGTTACGTTCTCGCAAACCTGACGCGAGCCATCCAAAAAAATGGTTCGCAGGCGCTCGAGCAGGTAGCCGACGGAAGTGCGGCTACAAACATCTTTTTATCATCGGAGGGCGGCCCATTGTCTGCTCCCGTTGCCGGAATCGCGCCATCCATTTTTCGTCCGGACCCAACCATGGCAACGCCCTATAGCCAGCAAGCCAGCGCCGGCGCGGAATACTTGCTGGCAAAGAACTTAGCGGTTCGCGGCGACTATTTGTTCGTCCACGGTCTCAAACTGCCCAGAACCCTCAACGTTAATCTGTTAGCTCCAACGACTCTGACACCTGCGAATGCGGCTAGCCTCGGCGTTCTTAGTCCGACGCCACAGCAAATCGGGAGGCAAGTCTTTTCCCCGGGGCGATTGAACACGAGCTTCGATGACATCTACCAACTGCAGGACTCCGCAGCCTCAACCTACAACGGGGCTTCTTTAACGTTGAGCCGCAAAATGAATGAAGAATTGGAATTTTCAACGAGCTACACACTTTCGAAGACATACGACGATGCTTCTGATTTCGACGAACAACCACAAAATCCTTTCAATCTGCGCGGCGAGAATGCCGTGTCTCGGCAACAGCAGCAGCAACGCCTTGTGTTCAATGCGCTATGGGACTTACCGATTGGCGAGGAAGAAGATAAAGGCGGCGAGTCAGGTGACGGCGGCTGGCTCACACAAACGTTCAGCCATATTGAATTGGCCCCGATTGTGACAGTCGAAAGTGGCCGGCCTGTAAACCCCCTGACGGGGGTCGACTCGACTAAGAATCATACCTTTCCGCTCTCGTCAAGGCCGCTGGGCTTCGCCAGAAACTCGTTGAACTCTCCTTTACTGGCTACCGTGGATTTGCGCGTATTGAAATATTTTCCGTTTGGAGGCGTGAAGCGGCTAGACCTGGTGACGGAATTCTTCAACCTGCTCAACCACGCCAACATTTCGCAGATTGATCCGGTGTTCGGCTCCGGGTTGCAACCAATACCTCAATTCAGACAACCCATTGCCGGAACCGGTGCGCGCCAAATCCAGTTCTCTTTGGATTTCGAGTTTTGAGTATGAAGACCTCGCAAGGCAAACGAACGCTCCAGTATATGAGACAAATGACCGTACGAGAAAAGCAGACTCCGAGGGAAGGAGAAAAGCGTCGTTCGCGACTAGTTGAACCACAGGGGGTGGGCTCCCCGGGCAAGATTCGAACTCGGAACCCTTCGGTTAACAGCCGAAGTGGTTGAAATCCTAAATGCTTTATCGTGTGTCGCTTACCGGGAAACAGGACCGATTTTCAGCCCCGAAGTTGGGCTACCACAACACCAACTGTGCGGCTCCTTGCGGGACCGGTCGTCTGTACTTTCCGCAAGCCAACGCCAGCCCGACCGCCGCAGCCCGCCCGGCCACAGCAAACGCTCCAACCCGGTCAACTTCGCAGTGACGCATCTGAAAGCGAGTGAGGGCGGAGTCGAGCAGCTGCTTCGTCTTCTCCGGCCTCAGTTCATGATTTAGTTGTTCACCTAGAGATGGCTTACAGTTCACCTGCAGTGCATCGTCACCAAGTAAAGAACGCGCGAGAGTACCCCTATCCCAGCCGAGCCTTAGTGCCATCCACACTGGAGGTAGGAATCGGGAGGGAATCCGAAGCGTTCCTCCGGATACTCGCTAGATTCCAAAGTGGGCTTCAAGGAGTATGCAATGGAAACTGTAATCGGCATTTTCACTTCGCGTGAAAGAGCGGAAGAAACCGTCAATGAATTGCTGGAAAAGGGCGTGCCACAGGACGCAATTGTCTTTCTGACTCGATCTGAGAGCGAAGCCATGTACCTCGGGAAGACTCTCGGCGCCTTTGTAGGAGGTTTTGTGGGCGGAGGCGTGGGCGTGACCGCAGGCGTGGTCGCTGCGACGCTCTTTTCCATTCCTGGAATCGGGCAAGTGTTTGCTCTGGGAGTTGGTGCAACGGCTGCACTCGGGCTTGCCGGCGTCGCCGTCGGCAAGGCCCTGGGGGCCGTTCCGAATTTGTCACTGGACAGAGCGATGGATACTCCTGAACCGACTCCCGATGAAGAGTCGGAGGAGGACTTGGCGTTCCTAGGCAAAGTGCTAAGGGAGGGACGGTCGGTCATCCTCGTGCGGACTGAATCGCAGGAAATCGCGACTGCGGCAGCCGAGATCCTTGATCGCATGGGCATCAGCGCGCAATGGTGCATGAGCGTAAGAATGCAAACCGCTTCGAGACGGATCGGCGACGTTGCGGTGGTCGATGTACGGGGCAGGATCACAATTGCGAAGGCAACATTATGCTTCGCCACGTCGTCGCGAGCTTACTGGAAAAAGGATGCAGGAGAATCCTTTTGAACTTGGCTGCCGTGGGATATATTGACAGCTCTGGGCTTGGCGAGCTGGTGAGGACCTATACCACGCTTCAGAAGCAGGGCGTTCAGCTCAAAATGGTAAACCTTAACCATAGACTCGCAAGCCTGTTCAAGGTCACCGGTTTGCAAAAGGTTTTTGACATTTACGAGGACGAGGGGCGTGCAATTCAAGCATTTGGCCCCGTAGCTTCGGTTGCAGGCGCTTAGTTACCTGCTTTATCGCTTCACCCGCGGTTTGAACGCCTAACCTGTCTAGACGGCGTCCCATGTAAATTGCCCTATCCGCGTGAATTCATTTAGCCGCAGCAGGTCTCTAAAGCGCGTGTCCTGGCGCGGTGGGTCGAATCGAGGGTCTACTTTTAGCGGACCAACAGAAGGCGCGCCCAGCTCAATCGCTTTCCGCACTTCAACGTAACGGAGCACCCTCCGGCGAGTGGATCGCACAGCAACTGCGCGAAGCTCTGCCGCTGCCTTGTCCCTACCACTACGTACTGAGCCACACCCGACCGAACCACGTCAACCTCGGGCCTTGCCTCGCGTCGGCGGCCTTCATCATCGGTCCACTTGGCCGACAGCTGCGTGACCGAAGCCGGCCGCGTTGGGATGACCGCCACGGTCGGATGAATGCTGTTACATCGAGCTATCGATCGCAATCCATCTCGGTCAGATGCAATCGAACAGGCGCTGAGGGTACAGACCACCTGTGCGGCGCAGATTCAACTTTGATGACCGACAACTCTGGATGGAACGGACACTGCCGGTTTGGTGCCTCGAAATGCCGAAAGGAAAAGTGTCTTCCCTTGCTTACCGAGTGGAGAGGTGCTAGCCTCGGTTACCGAGGACATGAATGATGAGCAAAACCTTGCGATCTCGTGCAGGGCACGTTGGACATGTTGCTGCTGAAGATTCTGGCGCTTGAGCCGATGAACGGCTTTGCCGTCAGTCAGCGGTTGAGGCAGGTCTCGGGTGACGTAGTGCAGGTTAGCGACGGATTGTTGTATCCGTCTCTGCACAAGCTGGAGCAAGAGGGTTGGATCACAGCCGAGTGGAAAACGTCCGAAACTGGCCGGCAGGCGAAATATTATTCGCTGACACGGCGGGATGGGCGACTGCTTGAAAAAGAAGCAGACAACTGGGCCAGGCTTTACGAGCGCCATTTCGTGGGTTATTGAGGTTAGAGAGGCGTGAGTGTCGCAAGCGCGAACGGAGGTTAGAGATGCGACCGGAACATTGGCTGTACACGATTCCATTGCGACTGCGGTCGTTGTTTCGCCGGGCGCAGGCGGACCAAGAATTGGACGACGAGTTGCGCGACCACCTCCACCGAAAAACCGAGGAATACGTCGCCCGAGGGATGACGCAAGAAGAGGCGCAGCGCCGCGCGCGAATCGATCTGGACGGTATCGAGCAGACCAAAGAGAAATGCCGCGACGCGCGCCGCGTAAATTGGATTCAGGACCTGAATCGGGATTTGCGCTTCGGCTTCCGCATCTTGCGCAAATCGCCCGCCTTCACGGCTGTCGCCATCCTGACGCTCGCCCTTGGCATTGGCGCGAATATATTCGCCTTCAGCATCGTCGATGCCTGGCTTCTGCGTCCCTTGCATTTTAAGCAGCCGGAGCAGCTTGTACTCATTCTCAAGAGCACTCTGGATCGGCCGTTCGAGCCGAACGTATTCCCCGGGTATCGTGACTATGCCGCCTGGAAACGCGAGTCCCATAGTTTCGGCCGATTTGCGGGGGCGTTTTGGAGGAACTTTATCCGCGGCGGTATATCTGAGGCTCAGGAATTCCCCGGAATGATCGTTACAGAAGATTTCTTTGAAACACTGGGAGTTCCTGCGCAGATTGGTCGGACTTTTGACGCCAGGGACCTTGAGGGGCCGCCAGTAGTCGTTTTGGGCCACAACACGTGGCAGGTCCAGTTTCGGGGTTCGCCGGACGTAATCGGGAAATCCGCGATTTTGAATGGGAAAACATTTCAAATAGTTGGCGTCATGCCTAATGATTTTGACTTTCGTATACTCGATCAATCGAATCGCACTGCAGCCTGGATATTGCTGCAACAGGGCGAGCCCGGCTACGATTTGAACTCAGCAGGGCCTATAGCGGCAGTCGGCAGGCTCAAGCCCGGTGCATCCGCTCAGAGTGCGCAGGCTGAACTCTCGAATATCCAACCCCAGTTAGATGCTCAGTACCCGGATAACCCAAAGGGTTATACCCCGCTTGTTTCTGGTCTGCAGGCAGACAATACGCGAACCGTCCGTGGGTCCCTTTTCACCCTCTTTGCTACAGTTGCTCTGGTCCTTTTGATGGCCTGTACGAACCTTTCCAGTCTGCTGATAGGCCAAGCAATCGGTAGACAAAGAGAGATGGTCATACGGACCGCGTTGGGTTCGGCGCGAGCGCCGCTCATTCGTCAACACCTCACCGAGAACGGGCTGCTTGCCTTGCTTGGCAGTTCGCTTGGCATATTTGTCGCCTATGCGGCCCTGCAAACATTCGTCGCTGCGAATCCATTCGGCACCGTGCCTCCAAATCCAATAGCAATTAACTGGCGCGTCCTTGTGTTTGCCGCAGGGCTGACCGTACTGACAACCTTGCTTTTTGGTCTCACTCCCGCCCTGCAGGCGTCACGCATTGACCTGGGCAGCTCGCTTAGAGAACAAGGAATTGGTGCGGGGCAGGGAAATCGCTCTCACCGGATGCGTAGCACGCTCGTCGTCAGTGAAATTGGTCTCTCCTTAATAATCCTCGTGGCGGCTTCGCTCATGACACAAACCCTTGTACATCTGCAGTCGCAGCCCCTCGGTTTTCAGACGAAAGGTGTAACCGCGTTGACACTGGTCTTGCCGAAACCGATATATTCGGAGGACGCTCGTTTTGCAGTTTTCAGTGAACAGGTCCTAGAAAGCCTGAAGCGCCTTCCCGGCATCGCAGAAGCAGGAGCGAGCACCACGCCGCTTCTCAGTTTTGGCCTCCTGGGAACCAATCTCACCATCGAAGGAGAAGCTATTTCAGAAAAGAAACCGGGGCACGCTGTCGACAAGCAAGTTGTCACTCCCGGCTACTTCTCCGCCCTTGGTACGACCCTCTTGCGGGGTCGTTTCTTTTCGCTTGCGGATGCCCGAGACGCCGGAAACGTCGCCATAGTGAATGAGGCTGCTGCGGAGCTGTTCGGGAGAGATCCCGTAGGAATGCATATCAGGTTGTCCGAGAACGACCCCGGGAGAGTCGTTGTGGGCATTGTGAGTAATACTCGCTCAATGTTCTATAACAAAGTAGCCTGGGAGACGCGGCCCCGAATTTTTGTACCTCTCGCGCAGGCGGATGCAGCGAAGAGCTTCGGGCCGGTTGGACATGAGCTTTTCGTCTATCTTCATGGCAAAAATCAGCCATCATCGGCTGACCTACGTCACACCGTCGGTTCTGTTGACGCAAATGTTCCGGTATCTGCGATTGAGCCACTCGGGCGGGAAGTGGATCGTCAGTTCAGTAACCCTAGCCTGCGCTCCATCGTCCTAGCGGCTTTTGGGCTCGTTGCGCTGGCACTCGCGGCGACTGGGATTTACGGGATCGTGTCTCAGTCTGTTGCTCAGCGTACTCGCGAGATTGGCATCCGCATGGCAATGGGCGCGACTCGAAGTCAGGTCCTGGGACTTGTCGTCGGGCAAGGGGCCAAGCTTGCGCTGCTAGGCTTGCTAATCGGAATTATTGTCGCGCTCGGCCTAACGCGCTTCTTATCAAGCATGCTTTTCGGTGTCACTGCAACCAATCCGCTGACGTTCGTCGCCGTGACCATGATTCTTGCCGGCGTAGCTCTTCTCGCGAGTTACGTTCCCGCGCGGAGAGCCGTGAAAGTCGATCCGATGGTCGCTCTGAGATACGAGTAAAGGCGAGAATCCGCCGACCTTCCCCACGTAGTAACCCATAATCCCTATCCTACACAACAGCCGACGACTGGAACGGTCACTGCCCGGCTCCAGTAGCAGACACATTCCCACACTACCCTCACGATCTCAGCCTTAACCCACAACTCCGGAGCAACACCCATGCGAATGAACACGCCGGAGGAAGTTTTGTCTGCCTACATCACGCCGACTTTGCAAACTCGCGATGATTCCAAAGGCTGGAGTTTTGGCAAAGGACAGCACGTTGCTAATCGGGAACGATCGTTGGCTACCCCTTGGACGAATACCCGGCTCAATCCGTAGGGCCCGCGACCTGCCCTAGAGTACAGGTGATTTCTTCGCGGTCTTCCCTGTAAGCTATGCTCCTCGCCCGGCCACAAATCAGATACGTAGGTCGTTGATTTGGAGGTCGTGATGAAGTTTTTCCCCTTGAATCTTAAGTTCGCAGTCGCAGGTTCCGTGGTTTTGGCAGTTGGCCTTGTCGGATTTGCTCCGAGCAACAGTGTTACGACGGACCCAGAAATTAGCACGATCATTAGCCAGGTGGATTCCAATCGGATTCTAAACACTGCAACCACGCTCCAGAATTTCGGCACCCGTCAATCTTGTTCCACTCAACTGGCAGTGTCGGGACAGGGCGTGACCGC
>Ga0126378_10003991_pt1 | contig 11197 bp, 12 predicted proteins | sample PanSoiMetPlot_23_FD_92587 | JGI IMG/M metagenome (GOLD analysis project Ga0126378, IMG submission 92587) | Tropical forest soil microbial communities from Panama - MetaG Plot_23 | ecosystem: Environmental > Terrestrial > Soil > Tropical forest > Bulk soil | place: Panama | collected 2016-02-17
CCGCGCGTTGACGCTCTCACTTGGCTTCTTGTACGATGAATTTCGTTGGGCGCTTAGCTCAGCGGTTAGAGCGTTCGGTTTACACCCGAAAGGTCGTCCGTTCGAATCGGACAGTGCCCACCATCCTTTCCAACAACTTGCGCTGCATGGGTTGTCCGTGAACGGCGCGATTGTCCGTGTTTTGTCCGTGTTCCCCGCTTGGCTTTGGCAATTTGCAATGCGGCTTTTGCTCGTAATTCCTTGCTCCGCGCAAAATCGCGTCTACAGCGCTCCCTTCCGCACCGTCAATGGCCTAATCCTTCTCGACCTCAAGGTGAACGGCAAACCTTCCTGTGATGCTCCCAGGCTACAAAACTGCGACTCGTCGGAGCGGGCGGAATGCGGGAGCGCTATCGGTATTTTCTGAAAGAAAGAGCGGAGCGCCTTATTTCTGCATAACGAAAAAAGGATAGGGCCACACCTTGAAAGAAGTGAATGGAGGCGGCCAGAGGGCCGCTTGTCCCTGTAAGCCGAGTGGCCGCCTCCGGGGATTCTACATGCAGGAGTGAATATAGTTTTCCGGCGCATTGATTGGAACTGTCAAAACAAACAGAGGATCAGACCGTCCGTCGGAGCAGGCGGAATGCGGGAGCCGTACAGGTACTGCAAGCACGAGAAGTAGGATCTAGATTCTTCGGCGGGGCCGCCTTCCTGGCTTGCCAAAATGCCTAATGATGGGTGCGAGCCCCATGGCAACTCAAAAAGCTAAATCGAAATATCGGTGTTTTGCGTAACTCAGCATGGCGAGAAGAAGCCACGGCAAACCAAACAAAAGAGACAGTATGTTCTTGTATCGCGTAACGACTGATCTGAACAGGACAATCAATCCGTGTATAGGCCTTTTGAGATTGATGAGCAATGGTCGACACCGAAGGCCGCCGATTGAAACTGTCTGCTTGCTCTGAAGCTGCCATTCGACCTGCCCATGACTCTTTTTTATCTCGATACGTTGGCGCAGAAGCGTGAGACACGGTAGTTAGCCGACGCGTGGTCCGCGCTTGGAAGACGATTTCCAGAAAAAGTAGGCTCACTCAACGCGGTTCTTAACTTAGTGGCAAATGGCGGAGTCCGACATTTTGAACGGAGGCTTGGACTGGCGCGTTGTGCCTGTGGGGGGCGCGAGAGTCAACGTCGACTTACAGGAAGTGCTTGAGGGCAAACGATTCGTGCGACTTCGACGGAACGCAAAACCTCGACTTTGGCCACGTGTTTCAATACGTGTTTGGTTCGCCTCAACACGCAATTCCGATTTTTCCGGCTATATGCGCGCCGACGGAGTCACTACGCACAGCGGAGCGAGATTCCAGGTTCTCGATCCCTACGATGCCAGCAAAGAGTTCCTCGCAACGGACAATGTGATCGGCACATCCGCCTGGACCGAACAGCGACTGGCATTCAAGACGACGGCGGACACCCACCTGCTGCTGATGCGAATCGCGTGGCCACCAAGCGGCAAGTTCGACAACAAGATTGCGGGAACAGTGTGGATTGATGATGATGTGCCCTAAGCAGCGGAGGACTAAGCCTGTACATCGCTGTCCCGACCCTCGCAATCTACTGACAGACAAGTACTTAGAAGAATTGCGCGGACATGGGCTTCGCGGCCTACGCAAAGCCTTCAAGTATTTGCCCGATTGAAGACTGCGGAAAGGCTAGAACATAATTCATCCGTTGAGGTTTTGGTTGCAACTGGCCACCTGCTGCTACTGCGAGGCATGCCCGACAAAATGAAAGGTGCTGAAAGCGCAACGACAACCACTGAACGGCGTGCCAGCCAACGAGTACGCGCTTCCTCGCTGATGTATGTGGAACTCGGCGATGGAAACGGAGGAATCGTCTCCTGGATAAGCGAAGGTGGGCTGGCTCTTGTCGCAGCCGGCATTCTGAAAGGAAGAGAGCCGGGCGATGAGCTAGGAAAGATGCAAATCCAGCTGCCGGAATTCTGGGGAGCGATTGAGGCGACCGGTCGAATCGCATGGAAGAGTCAATCCGGAAAAGAAGCGGGTGTGAGATTTGTCGACCTTGGGGTGGAGGCCCGCGACCGTATCCGGAAATGGATCGCCGCTCAGACCCGCAAAAACAACGCCGAAGTGGAGCTGCCGGAACTTCCGAAAATGCAATTGCCGACAAAGAAGCGCGGCTCCAGGTTCTCGTTCGCGGACGTTGCAAGCTCCAGAGTGGGGGCAGGGGAAGAAGGGCGGGCCGGCCACGAGCCCGACTCTTCCCCGCAAATCGAACGTAACACATTCGATGATGCGAGCGAGGCTGTTGCCTCGGCCTTCGAGAGCACGACGTGCATCGAAGAGCACAAGGCGGAAGCTCTTTCAGACCGCGGAGAGACGCGAATCCTGTCGCCACCAGAGGAAGCTCGCCAACGGCGGTCGCCTTCGCCGTTTCCTGAGCGGCGGTCGTATTTGCGGCGGCCAATCTTGCTGTTCACATACGCCGTGTTAGGTGATGACAATGGGGGACTCGTTTTCAATCTGGGCGAAGGCGGATTGGCGCTTACGGCTGCGGCCGGGTTGCGAGATTCTCACTTTAGGCAGATGCGCGTACGGCTTCCCGACTCACAAGACGAGATCGACACAAAGGGACGGCTCGCATGGATCAGTGATTCCGGGAAAGAAGCTGGAATCGAGTTTGTGGACCTTGCCGAAGACGTACGCACGAGGATTAGAAGATGGGTTGCCCTTGGAGAACCTGAGGCTGACTCACAGATAGAAACGGCCAAGGTTCGAACGATTCAGAATTTGCCATCCGCTCTGCCCTGTTTTGAGGAGCGGAAGAGCCCTGCTTTTGCGCCAGTACCGCGCGAATCCACCCCCGCATCGGAAGACCGGCTGAAAGCCCTCGTCGCATCGCGATCCGCGTTGTTCACGTGCTTGAAAGGGGTCTTAGCGAGAGCCGCAGTAAAGAGGCGCGTTGCAAAAATCAAGCCGCCCAAGCCGGCGCGGCGCCCGAAGCTGATCGCAAAGCCGCGAGGCAGGCTAGCCCAAAAGGCGCTCGTTCTCGCCGCGGCATTGGCTCTGTTCGCAGCCGGATGGTTTTTCCGGGAACAGACCCATTGGAACGACGAAGCGAGCAGCGTGGTGACGCAGAATATTCCTAGCGCAGAGATTCCTAGCGAATCCAAACAAAAGTCGCTAGTTGCTCCTGAGAGGCCAGCCAAAGATTCTCCAATATGGCAAAACGAAAATGGTACGCCACAAGCAGACACCCCCAAGCCCCTTGAGAACTTGAGCGCAAGCGTCGATTCTGCCGTGAAACGGAACATGCAGACGCAAACTCATGAAAGACTACAACCCGCTCCGGCCATGAATGCGACGCCGCCGTACAGCGTCAGCCCGATCAAGCAAAAAAACCACCCGACTCGCGATTTGGAACCCGAACGAAGACGAAGCGCTGTCCCCGCGCCTAATCGACTAGAGGAGAGCAGAATCACGGAGAACAAATTTGTCGAGAATAAGCCAGCAGAGAGCAAACCGGTGGAAAACAAGCCCGTTCAAACAGCCGAAGTTCTACCAGCACCGAACAAAGAATTGAATGCGGCACTACCGCCTTCGAATGCGACGCCCACTCGTCCCGAGGCATCCACTCTCAGTAAGGAGAAAGAGGCTTCGCCCGTCGCAGCGAAACATCCTGAAATCCCGGTCCCGAGGACGCCGGTGGTCACGGTGACCTTCGATCCCTATCCTTCGATTCGTATGCCGCAGAAGGAAAGCTCCAAGAAATCGCAGCAGGGAAAAAGCCTGCAGATGGGCACCCTGGTTCAGCGTGTAGATCCCGTTTACCCCGAAGATGCGAAACAACAAGGTATTGAAGGCACCGTCAAATTGCACGTCATTTTCAGCCGCGAAGGGGCCGTAGAGAGCCTGATTTTGGTTAGTGGCCCTCCGCTGCTGGTACGCGCAGCCGCGGACGCGGTCCGCCAGTGGCGTTACTCGCCAACGGTCCTAAACGGACAAGCGATGGAAACGGAAGAAGACGTCACGGTCGTCTTTCGATTGTCTAATGGGGCTCAAAGAAGTAAGTAGCAAACACAGGCGCGCTGAAACCTCTTCAGAGAACCAAGACTTTTCTTTCTATGGTGTAGATGGGCTTACGGGCGTACCTCCATGATGGGCCAACGCTAGGACGGCGCCAGCACCGGCCTCTGCGAGGCCAAGAAGAGTCCAGCCCGTCCGGCCCACCTGTAGCGGTCTGCTGCACTTACATCAGGGCCCTTGGCCGATGCTCCGTTTTGGTTGTAGGCTTCCTCGGCGGCAATGGACCGTTCTGACTCCTGACTCATTCAGGGCCAAAGGGGGCCGAGAGGAGCGCAGCTAGTTGACAATTACTTGAACGGTCTTCGAATGGCTGAGGTTACCCGACGTGCCAGTGAGCGTGAGTGAGTACGTTCCTGCCGGCGTACCTCCGGAACTCACGGGAACCACCGTGAGCGTTGCCGTTTTTGTCACTCCTCCGTAAGACGCAGCTATGGTCACCGGCGTGGAAGTGGCAACGGACCCGGTACTCACAGTGAACGTTGCACTGGCTTGTCCGGCCGTCACTGTCAAGCTGGCAGGCACAGTCGCCGCAGCGCTGTTGCTAGAAAGAGATACCGACGCCCCGCCGCTCGGCGCTAGTTGATTTAGTGTGACCTCGCCGGTAGCAGTTCCGCCTCCGTTGACGGTGCTTGGGTTTAGCATCATCGAATACAATCCCGGCGGACCGGGCCCGCCACCATAGCCGCCGCCGCAGGAATACGCGCAAAGCGACAGCCCAACCACGGCGGTCGTTTTTGCGAAACGCAGTCGCGGCTCAGAACTCCATTTTCGCCCGCAAAATCCCAGTAACGCTGCAATCACAGCCACACACGCCAGCCGCGCCCATGCGTACCAGGGTAATCGCAGGGGCAAGGTGCGAGGCCGGGTCGGTAGTGATACCATGCTTCGCGCCGTGGTCGTCAAAGTGACCGTGGCCGTTACCGTATGGGTACCGTCGAGTGTCAACATCGAAGGTGAAACGCTGCAGGTCGTTCCTGCCGGCGCGCCCATGCAACTCCACGTCACAGTCTGGTTGAACCCGTTTTCCGGTGCCGCAGACAGTGTAAAAGTTGCTGTTTGTCCCGCGACTATCGTTTGGCTGAGTGGGGACGCGGAAACCGTGTAGTCGGGAGTCCCGCCGCCTCCTCCTGACAGGGACTGGAGTGCCGGAACCAAATCCAAGCGGCCGTGGCCCATGCCTGTTTGAGTTAATGGCCCCGCATTTGCTGTTGCTGTAGCGGACTCAGATTCGGTGATGGCGCTCCTGAGGGCGTGCAACAGCGCCCCGCCCCCCGAAACAAAAGGAGCGCTGAAAGAAGTGCCCCAGCCCGCTGCGTAAGTGCTGAACGGGAACGTAGTGACAATCTGTTCGCCCGGTGCTGCTACCCATACTATAGAGTTCCCATAATTCGAGAATGATGACCGCGTACCAGCGGTGGCCGTCGTTGATCCCACCGAAGAGACTCCCATCACATCACTTTGCAGCGCCGCAGGATACACAATCTCCTGCGCGCCATCGTTTCCGGCGGAAGCCACGCACGTCAGGCCGAGCTGGTTCGCGTAGTCGAGTGCGTTCTTCAATTCCGTAGACGAAGTCTTCATATCGAAACTCATGTTGATGACGTTGGCGTTGCCTTGCTGCACAGCGTAGTAGATCGCGCGTAAAATATCCGACAGATTCGCCGTCCCGTCCGATTTGAATGTCTTCAACGGCAGAAGTTGGGCAGTCGGCGCTACCAGGTGGATAATTCCCATCACCATGGTGCCGTGACCGAACGCGGAGTATTGGGAATTCCCATCCAGAACGGCAGCCGTGGATTGGTCCAGCACTGCGGCCGTCGATTGATTGACCCGCGCCGGCTCTGAACAGGTCGTTGTGCAACTCGGGGTCGGGAAACCCGAAGGCAAGTCGTTCATTTCTGAGCCGCCCGGCTGATTTCTGGTGAAGTCGTAGCCCTGCAGCAAAACGCTTTTCAGCACCGAGTGATTGGGGTCGACTCCAGTATCAATATCGGCGACGATGCCTGCCCCAGTCACATGGAAGTCGCTCTGTGCGGTTTGCACCTCCACAACGCCAGCCGCAGGCTGGTTTACATAGGAATTCCAGGCGGTCGTTGTAGAGCCTGCAGGATAGGCGACCGGAGCTCGATCCGACATCAGTGTGGGATCCAAGGGAGTGGGAACTACATTCAGCCCCCCGACCAAACTCAGTACTTGGTCCACCTCCGCGTCAACGAACCCGGCCACGCCGTTTAGTAGCCCGAGCAAGTTCGCCAGGGGAAGGGGCGTAGTCACGAGAAAGAGTTGCCCCAAGCTACCGTCGAGGTTCCCCACCACCGTACACGTGGTGGGAAGCAGGCAAAGAGTCTGGAGAGCGGAAAGGTTAGTCGTTCGAACGATGACTCCAGTGTCTGCCCTCGCAGAAGTCACACATGAAAAGAATAGAATCAGGCCCGCCAGCCACATTCGGCGTCTCATGGCGCAACTCTCCTCGATTTCGCACGGTGGTTTTTCCTCGGCCACGCGTCGTCGGAGATGATCAGCGCTCTTTGACGCATCGAGTACATTCCCTTACACGAGAGGACCGGGGCTGGCCCGTACTCGTGGGTGCGCGACGTTTGACTCATTTCTGCCTGAACGGAACTTATAGGTGATTTGAAGTCTGTGGAATATGGGAGTTTCTCGATTTCTCGGCAAGGTAAAGACCTGAATGGATCTGGGGTTTGCGCCGGGCGCTTTTGAAATCGCTGGCTAGCGATGCGATCAAGACCCTGAGCCGATATGCAACGTGCGACGCAGAAGTGGGAGGCAACACTGCTGTACAGTGTATTCACTATCCAGAATTCGGGAAAAAACCGAATGGATGAGCGACGGAAATGTGGCGAACATGGTTTCCATCCCCTGGGAGGTGGCAGGCAAGCGATGAAAACCGTGAACTTACGAAGAGCTAGCCAGCGCGAAAACCGGAACGTGTCGATTTTCCCCGCTGCGAGTCTCAATGTCAGTCTATTTCTGGCACTGCTGTGCGTGCTCTCAATCCCCGTCTGGGCAGGTACGTCCCAACAGGAGCAGTCTAGAGAAAAACTTGGTTCCTTGACGAGTCTGGGAGAGGTCTATGTCAACGATTCACCCATTTCCGTCATGTCCACCGTTTCTTCGGGCGACAGAATTCGCACTGGAGAATCAGCCGAGGCCACACTCGCCGTGGCGGGAAAAGGCACTCTGAAGATTCGTCCGGTTAGTCAGGTCGTACTATCAGGAAACGATCCATACAGTGCCGAATTGGAGATAGGCACGGTTCTGTTGAATTCGGTTCCCGGCTCGGACGGGTTGCTCGTGCGGATTGGAAACTACGTTGTTGTCCCCTCAGTTCGATCGATAGCAACCGCAGTGAGAGTCACCAGAACGCAGGATGGTTCTTTCCTCGTTTCTTGCTCGGACGGCAAGATTGGCGTTCTCACGGTGGAAGGCAAGTCCGGGCAGCTTCTGGAAGCGGGGCAGTCGCTGACCGTTTCGGCGAAGTCTGAGCTTCTGGCATCCTCGCCCGCGCCGAAATCCAAAGGGCATTCTCATACCCGCTGGCTTCTTCTCGGTCTGGCAGGTGCAGGAGCGGCAGGCGCTGCGGCCGCGTTGACGCACCACGGAGGAAACCAGACGGTGACGCTGCCGTAGCACGCAACACTCTAGAGGAACCACGTAACGGCTGTCACTGACACAAGTAGACCACGTCCTTTCGCGGAAGGCACACATCAATTCCGCGCTCCTTGAGGTTTTGCTGATACTCGAAGCCTTGGTCGATCGTGATTAAGGCGTCGAACTCGGCCTCGCCTAGGGACAGGAGTGCGCCGTTCTTGGTGCCGGACCAAACCATCTATTGGACTGTGCGACAGATGTGCCCACGCAGTAGCCGGTTCAACGCTCTCGGCAAACGCTCGTCGATGAGGAGCCTCATCGCGTCTGGGCGATCACTAATTCCTTAGCGTGCTCCAAAGCCGCGATGGCTGCCTGGCGTGTGACCGAGCGAAACTTCCAGAAATTCATCCAGGAGTGGCCCCTTCAAGGTAGTCGAGTAAGTTCTTGAAAGGCACACGAGTCCCCCGGAATATGGGTATCCCGCCCAGAATTTCAGGATCGCGGATAATTACGTTAGCCTTGCGCCCCATCGTTATCCTTTTAAGGAGTACATCATTCTCGGATTCTGGGGCTAATTAGAACTGCCCGTCGCCGGTTAGAATCCGCCCGGTCACGGGCAGCGCAGTTCGACTGACAGAGGCTAAACGCCGCCCAGCTCTTCAGCATGCCTCCTTTTGAAGAGGTCAGCTAGCTCTTCGAATGAATGCACTCCATCGACCAGTTCTTCGATTTCATCAAACGAGGCGAGCATGCACTGGTCAATTTCAACCCACACCTTGTCCTGGTGCCGATATACACGCGCATGATGCCCCTGTTTGTTCATGCTGTTTATGGCGGAAACAACTTTTACACTCACGCATTGCTCCCATACAGACAAATTCCGTTGCCAGCGTACCACCGCGCGGAAATACATTGGCAACCGAAACCGAGGTCTTGGGTTAACTAATAGTGTCTACCGCCCACCGCGGCCAGAACGCCCGCCAGAAAATCCTGGTCCGTTACCGGAACGATGCCCACCGCCACGGGATTCTTGCGCACGCGCTTCGTTGACCTGGAGCGCGCGGCCTTCGACACTCAGGCCATTGCATTCTCCAATGGCCTTTGCCGCGTCATCTTCCGGCCCGAGTTCCACGAATCCGTAACCTCGCGAGCGGCACGCCTCCCTCTCCGTGAAACGCGCAGAGACCGGTCTATAGCTCGTCCGTACAAACAACTGCAGCAGGCTCTCATCCGTAATGCGGTATGGCAGACCTCCTACGTAAAGCTTTGTCATCTGCTGTCCTCTGTTCTGATTGGATCGAACGCCCGCCACGCACGAAAACTACCGGATTAGCGGGAACTCTCAGATCATGTTATGCTGTTTAAGCGCTTAATGCGTCGGTTGTGATGTGCGGTCCTTCTGGTTCAGCGAATTGATCTGAGAATATCCGCCCCTCGTTTCCTCCGTTCGTTTTCAGCGTAATTTAAAAAGCAGACTGGCAATTGGGATTGCCGGGGCAGCCCGCGTATCTGCGGCGCGCCCGGCAACACTGGCCAGCAAGAAAGCAAAATGCAAAGTTTTTCAGAACTATCAATATCCCCTTCGTTGAAGGAGCGACTCACTGCGGCGCGGTTTTCGACGCCGACACCGGTGCAGGCGGGAGCCATTCCGAAGGCCTTAGAGGGCAAGGATGTGATCGCCACGGCCCAGACAGGAACCGGCAAGACACTGGCGTTCTTGATTCCTGTGATGGAAAAACTGTCTGCACCAAGGGCGGCAGGAATCGCTGCGCTTGTCCTCGTACCGACGCGCGAACTAGCGATGCAAGTGGTGGCGCAGTACGACGCGCTGAGGAGCAGACAGACGCAGCCGGCGGCATTGGTGGTCGGCGGACTACCGGAAAGAAGGCAGCTCGATGCGATTCGGCGAGGTGCGCGGCTCGTCGTGGCAACTCCCGGCCGTCTCCAGGATTACATGGATCGCAAGTTGGTGTCTCTGGCTGGTGTGAAGACACTCGTGCTCGATGAGGCGGATCGCATGTTGGATATGGGTTTTCTACCTGCGATAAGACGGATTGTGTCAGTTGTACCCACAGAACGCCAGACTCTCTGTTTTTCCGCAACCATGGACAGGGCAATAGTTCAGTTGGTGAGGGATTACACGAAAGACCCGGTTCGCCTATCATTTGGTTCGACGCTGAAACCCTCGGAAAACGTGCGGCTGCAGGCATTTGAAGTGGCGGATGGCGAGAAGTCTGACCTGCTGTGCAGGCTATTAAATAGCGAGAACGGGCGCTGCCTGGTTTTCTCGCGGACCAAACGCGGCACAGAGCGCATTGCTAAGAGCCTAAACCGCCAGGGAATCAATGCGGCGATGATCCACGGGGGCCGTTCGCAATCCCAGCGAACTGCGGCACTAACCGGATTTCAGCGAGGGCAGTACCGCGTTCTCGTCGCGACGGATGTGGCCGCCCGCGGCGTTCACGTGCAGGACATCGCCCATGTCATTAACTATGACCTTCCGGACGCAGCCGAAAACTTCATTCATCGTGTTGGCCGTACGGGGCGAGCCGGCGAGCGTGGCGTTGCTTCGACTCTCTTCGTGAGAGAGCAGCGCACAGAGTTGGTCGAATTGGAACGGACACTTGGGATTCGGATGGAGCGAGTTTCCACCAATGGTGGGCGGTTCGAGGATATCGCGCGCACCCATCGACCTCGCATGGAGCAGCTCCCGGCGACACCTGGCCCCAGGATGGTTCGTTTGCCCGGGGAAATCCTCCAGGCGCAAATGGATTGGTAATTTCCGCCGGGAGACTGACCGCCCTTGGAGATGGTCGTATGCTGAAACGCATAAGTGTGACATTATGGATCTGCCGCGTTTGGACCTCTTCGAATCGCCCCTGGCTATTTAAGGGGTTCCTGAGGGCAGACTTGCGACCGTGACCGTTTCGGAATGGTGGATCTTTGTGGGTGATGCGGTTGTCCTACAGTACGTTGGATTTGAAAGTAAGGGGGCGGTCCGTGAATATGCCTTCACGCTTCGCGGGACCGACGGCGCATCCTCTGAATACTTCGTAACCATTGCGAACGACGCGTTCGTTGCGCATCGAGTGCGCTATCAGGATGCGCCGGATATCTGCTCGCTCCGGCTTCACCGGGAATTCGCCACCCGAACGGACCATCCTCCTTCCACGCGCTTCTCTGTCACGGACGCAGAACTGGCCGATTACAAGGACGCTCACGCCCCGAAATCGAAGCCCAGCGCCTCTGCCCCCAGGGAAGACAACGAGTCTTGATGTCGGCCACCCCATCAAATTCCACCGAGTTAGGAGAAATTCTTGGCGCGAGGTATTGAAGACGAGTTTGGCCACGTTCGGCAGCTCATTCTGACAGGTAAAGAGCGCGGCTACCTGCTCTACGATGAGATTAACGACAGTCTGCCGGCGGATGTGCATTCATCGCAGGAAATTGACGATGTCCTGTCCGTCTTGGAGCGCCAGGGTATTGAGATCTATGAGGAC
>Ga0126378_10003992_pt1 | contig 11192 bp, 7 predicted proteins | sample PanSoiMetPlot_23_FD_92587 | JGI IMG/M metagenome (GOLD analysis project Ga0126378, IMG submission 92587) | Tropical forest soil microbial communities from Panama - MetaG Plot_23 | ecosystem: Environmental > Terrestrial > Soil > Tropical forest > Bulk soil | place: Panama | collected 2016-02-17
ACCGCGAACGTCGGCTGGCCGGTGTCGGCGGACAGTGGTGACCACGCCGCACGGTCCGCGCCCCGCAGTGACACGACGTCAGCCGATCGAGCGCTGGCTGCCCGGGCCGCCGCTAGCACGCCCCGAGGCGAAGTGAGCCCGCGCGGCTGGCGGTCCGGCCGGCCGGGAGACGAGGCACCAAAGACCGCGAGGTCGGCAGTGAGCGTGCTAGCCGACCGCCTCGCTGCCGCGCTCGTCCACCATGAGCCCGGCTGGCGCCTGCCCAGACATTCAGCGCTCGCCCGTCGCTACAACGTCAGCGCTGCAGAAATCGACGCGGCCGTGGAAGAACTCGTGAGCAGGCACCTGGTCAGGCGCCTGGCCGATGGTCAGGTCTATCGCGCGAGCCCGGCAGAGTACGTCATCGACCTGGAAGGCGTTTCGGGCTTGGCTACCCGCCTGGACGCCATGGGCGCGGAATTCGCGTGCCGAAGCCGCCAGCTGAGCTGGCGGCTGCCGCCAGAGGACATCAGCTGGGCGCTCCGCACGCCGGCCGATCAGCAAGTCTGTGTCGTCAGGTATCTGTGGATCGCCGACGGAGTGCCGGCCGCGTTTATTACGACCTACGTGCCTGGTGACGTCGCCGCTCAGGCGGAAACGGACTTGACGGCGAGTCCTCCTAGCGTCCTGAACCTCTTTCAGCTAGCTGGCCTCCCCGTTGCTGTAGCAGCCGAAGTCGCGCCGCTGGCAGCCGCCGCGACAGAGCTGGCCGTCGTGGACTCTGTGCATGCGGGCTCGGCGACTGTGGGCTCGGCGACTGTGGGCTCGGCGACTGTGGGCTCGGTGCCCGTCGGCGCAGCGACGGCGCTGCATCTGGAGTTGCAGGCGCCGCCACCATCGGTGGCGCGCAGTCTCCGCCTGAGCGCCGGCCAGCCCGCTATGATCGTTACTATCCGGTTTGACGACCCAACCGTCGGCAGGCCGGTTGCGCTGACCGTCGCCGTGCTACGGCCGGAGATGTTCCGCCTGGTCCTGCAGACGCCGTCGGAGTTGCTGGCTGAACCGGGTGCGGGCAATCTGCCAGGTTCGTGGGCGCACGCGGCAGAGGGCTGGGAACCTTGACCCGACATGCGCATCACGACTGTCGGCAGAGCCGGCCGGCGACCGCTGCATCGTGCCCCCGATGATCTGTGCCGTCCGGGCGGCAGCCTCGGCCGCGGCGAATTAGCCGCTGGGCTGGCGACCGCCGCGGTCGCCGGTCAGCTTCTGTTCGCTCCGGCCGCGTTGCTCAGTGCCGCAGGCCTGATCCTCGTCGGCTGGCTGTCACGCTGGCGCCCGCACTGGCTCGCGGTGCCGACGGCCGTCGGTGTCATCTGGTTATGCGCGATCGGACCGGTGCGGGCTGCGACCGGGTTCGCTGCGGGCGCACGACGCCTGGCCGGCTGGCTATTGGTAGCTGCGTTCCATCCGCGCCTGCTCGCGCATCCGGTCGTCTTAGCTGCCGGTGCTAACAGATTGCTGGCGACAGGACTCCCGCTCGCGCTGCTGGCCGGGTGCGGCGAGGCGTCGCTCGTGCTCTGGCTTGGCTGCTGGCGGCGGAGCGCCCGACGGCCGTTCCAGCGGCGATGGCGGCCTGGCCTGGTCGCGGCCGTACGCCGCCGGATATCGGCTGCGGCGCTGACGGCCGGCCACACAGTCACAGCTGACGGCTGCGCCGTCGGTGTGGCGACGGATACCGGGAAGTTAGCGGGTCTCAGCTGGGCCGAAGCCATGCACGGCGTCTTGCTGACAGGTCAGGAACTGGATCTGCTCGGTCTCGCGATCACCTGCGCTGCGCTCAGGCGCCGCAAGACAGTAGTGATTATCGAGTGCGCTGGCCGGTCCGCGGGGCCGGGCGCGCACGGAAGTCGTGCCGAAGTGGCCGCACGGGTGAGGGATCTAGCTCGGTCGATCGGCGTGCCGATCACCGATGCAAGCGGGGTGTCGGCCGCCGGGGCCGTCGGCCGGGCGATCCGCCGCCGGGAGACCGTGCTCGTCGAGACGCAAGCCGCGGACGCGCAGGAGGCGGTGGCCAACCTAGCTGCAGTGCTCACCGACCTGCGGGAGCTCGGCCTGCAGGCCGACTGCCTGGCCTGGATCAACGGCGCCGAGCAGATCGACTCAGCGAACTTGGCTGAGTTAGTGGCCGTGGGCAAGCTCACCGGTACCGCCATCGTCTTGGGCACCTCTAACTCCGCGTTCGGCGCGCAGCTGGTGCCCGCCACGATGGTCGTCGCCGTCGGAAATCCCGTCGCTGCCGATATGGAGCTGGCCCTGGCAGCTCGGCTGCGCTGCCCTGCCGACGCTGGCCGGGTGATTCCCGTCGCGCAGGATGCGGGCGAGGTCACACTGCTCGTTTTCGCCTCCGCCGGCGAGGGTATCAGCCCAGCCGGCCAGGGCCCGGCTCGTGCTGTCACGAGCTGCCGCGCCCTGCCGATCACGCTGGACCGCCGACTGTGACCGGCTTGCGCGGTCCGGCCGCTGTAGACGCTGGTACGAGCTGGGCAGCACCTCGCGGCCGGGTTCGCGCCGATGTGATCTACCTGGGCTGGCAGCCGAGCCCGGTGACAGCCGAGCCGGACCCGCTGCTTGGGCCGTTGGCGACTGCAGAGCCCGACAGTGTCAGCGCCGACTGGGCTGCGGCCCAACATCGCGAGCACCGCAGGCTGTCGCGGCCGAGTCGGCTTGGCGGCGGCGCGAGCTTGCTGGCTGTCGCCGGAGTCACCGCGGCCTGGCTGGCCGGCATCCTGGCCGGCGGGGTCGTCCTGCTCGTCGCTGCGGCGGCAGGGTGCAGTGCCGGCTGGTGCGCGCGCGCCGCCTGGCGCGCACGCAGAGCGCTGAACGCGCAACTACATGCCGAAGAGCTGCGCGTGGCCGCGTACGCCGAGGTTCAGCGCAAGCAGGCGGCGGCCCGGCATGAGGTGCACGCACACGAGGTCCGCGCCCGGCGGCAGCGAAGAAGCGCCGCCCGGCATCAATCGCGCTGGTATCCGGTGACGCTGCCGACCGCGGTGCACCGCATCGACATCGCAGGCGGCACGCTCGCGGGGTGGTCGGCGCTCCTGACCATGCTCGCTGCACCCCGCCTGGCGGCCGGAGGAGAGCTGACCGTACTCGACCTGACCGAGGGCGCTGCCGCGACTGACCTGCTCGCGGTAGCTCGCCAGGCCGGGATCACACCGCTCGTCTGGGTGCTGCCGACCGATCTGCCGCGGCTGGAGCTCGGCACCCAACTGCCGCCAGACGTACTGGCCGACGTTCTCGCCCAAACTGTTGGCGTCGCCGACGGCCCAGCCGGCCGACCTGCCCGAGGAGCCGCACTTGGCCCGGCCGACGTCGCGAGAGACGCGGCCCTGATCGGCGGTGTCCTCCGCGCGCTCGGCCGTGACGCAACGATGCCGCAGCTCATCGCCGGCTTGCGTGCGCTAGCCCAGATCGGTAGCCCGGCGGAGCACCTGGGCACTAGCGGTCTCACCCACGCACAGCTGGCCAGCCTGAGCAACCTCGCTGGCCGGAGCACCCAGCGCCTCGCCGCGGAGCGTGCCTGGCTCATCGAGGCCAGGCTTCGTGTGCTCGGGACGCTGGCCACGTCGGTTGCAAGCGTTCCGCCCAGCCGGCTGCAGGTGGCGTGGCTCGATCGGCGCGCGCCCGCGGTCAGCAACGACGTGCTCGCGGCCTACGTGGTGATCGCGCTGACCGCGGTGCTGCGGCAGGCGCCGCCTGGCCCGCGGTGGCAGCAGACGATATGTCTGCTGGGCGCCGAACGGCTGCCCGGCGACCTCCTCGACCGGTTGTGCGACGCCGCTGAGATCGTCGGCGCCGGGCTCGTGCTCGGCTACCGCTCGATCCCAGGGCACGTGCGGGAACGCCTTGGCCGCGGCGACGCGGCCGTGGGATTCATGCGACTCGGCAACGCGGACGACGCGCGGATCGCAGCCGAGCACATCGGCACCGAGCACAGGTTCGTGGTGAGTCAGCTAACCGACACAGTAGGCACGGCCATCACAAATACCAGTGGAACCTCATACACCAGCACTGTCGGTACGGCTGACTCGGTGACCGGATCGGACTCGATCACGCGGACCAGTGGCCGCAGTCGCAGCCATAGCCGGCCAGGTGCCTTCGGGCCGATGCCAATGGCAGACTTCGCCGGCTCGGCGAGCCAGGATCTGAGTTCGTCGGCTGCGGTCTGCGATTCGCGAGCTATTACCGTTGGCATCAGCACGGGTACATCGTGGGGCCGGAGCACGTCACGAGCCATCGGCGGCACCGACACTGCGGCCATGACGATGCAACGATCCCGCGAATCACTCGTCGAGCAGCATGAGCTTCAGCAGCTACCGCAGAGCGCCGTGCTCTTGTGCTACCCGGCACCCGGCGGTCGCCGGGTAGTGCTGGCGGATGCCAACCCAGCCATCATGGCGCTGCCGACAGCGACGCTGGCGACCCTGGCGACCCACCGTGGCCGTGACGATGACGATTAGCGCATCTGTCAGGATGGAGTCCATGCTGAGGCAGTTCCGCGAGGTGGACGTCTTCACCGATGTGCCGTACCGGGGCAATGCGCTGGCCGTCGTACTCGGTGCCGATGGCCTGAGCACGGATCAGATGCAGCGGTTTGCTAACTGGACCAACCTGTCTGAGACCACATTTGTGCTTGAGCCCGATGACAGCCAGGCTGACTACCGAGTGCGGATCTTCACGCCAAGCCAGGAGCTGCCTTTCGCCGGCCATCCGACGCTTGGCACGTGTCACGCCTGGCTAGAAGCCGGCGGCTCACCGCGCACACCGGGGACGATGATCCAGCAGTGTGGCGTCGGCCTGGTGACAGTCGCCGCCGACGAGGACGGCCTGAAGTTTGGCGCGCCGCCGCTGATTCGTTCTGGTCCGGTGGACGAGGAACTCGCGCGGCATATTGCCGATGTACTCAGGATCAGCCGCGAGGAGATCGTCGACCTGCAGTGGGCCGACAACGGGCCGCGTTGGATTGCCGTGCTCCTCGACAGCGCTGACGCCGTACTCGCCGTTAGACCAGGGCCGACCGACCTGGATATAGGTATCGCCGGACCTTTCCCGCCCGGCGGACCCGCAGCATTCGAAGTGCGCGCGTTCGTGCCCAAGAACGGCATGACCGACGAGGATCCTGTCACCGGCAGCTTCAACGCGTCGCTCGCCCAGTGGCTGCTTGCCAGCGGGCACGCCAGCGCACCGTACGTGGCCAGGCAGGGAACCGCCTTGGGCCGCAACGGCCACGTGCACATCAGTACCGACGCAGCCGGACAGGTGTGGGTCGGCGGTGGCACCGTCACATGCGTCTCTGGAACGGTCGACCTCTAGCCTGATTGTCACAATTCGCCCTAATCCAGTAGCGCACCGCCAGCCGGCCTGGTAAGCACGCAGGCATGGGAACCGAGGCAGGCATCGGTGGCGGGTCGGCCGGGCTCTGGTACCGCGTCGAGGCTGTCAGCGCGCGCTGGCTCGGCGGAACCGGCGATAGCGACTACGCCTCGGTGCTGCCTGCCATCCTGAACGCAGCCCGGCACCGGCGGCCCTTCATCGCCGGCTGGCTGTCGCGAGGCAGCGGCGCGCCGCTTGAACTCGTCACCAACGCCGGGCCGCTGCCCGCCCCCGGATCCGCAGCGAGCATGCACGCAGGCACCGACGCAGGTGAGGACTTGCTCTTCCCTTGGGGCGCGCGCGGCGTCGTCATCGACGGCAACATGCTTGCCGATCTCGACCAGCTCGTGTGGGCCGCGTGTCCGGTGCGCCAGGTACCCGTCGGCCTGGGTGCCGCCGCGCCGCCCGCCCGGGTCGCCGACCCGGACGGATTCGGTCAGCCGACGCTCTTTGAGTCAGCGCTGCAAACGGTCATGGGCCGGCGATTTGGCTGGCTGATCGTCGCCGACCCGACCGACCTGCTCGATTCGGAGACCGCTGAGCTGCGCAACCAGCTAACGGTGCTGCGGCAGTACGACGACGAACAAGCCAGGTTCGATGCCGACCGGGCTCAGCGCCGACTAGCCGAACTTGACGCCTACCGCGAGGCCGGGCTGTGGAACGTCCGAGTATTGGCCGGAGCCGCTACAGAGCAGGAACTGAGGCTGATCGCACCCGTACTGGTGGGCGCCGTCGACCTCAGCGCGCATCCGTACCGGCTGCGGTGCCCGGATGGCGCGCACGAGTTCGCGGACGCGCTCGCGGCCAAGATGGCCGATCCGGCGGACGGGTCTGTGGTCCCGTTTGCCGGGACGGCGGGCGTGCTCGCGGCACTGACCGGTCTGCCGCGACGCGAAGTGCCGGGCGTGCGGGTCCTCCAGCCGGGATACTTCGACCTGACCAGCGAACCGGTCGCCGGGCCGTCGGTCGAGCTCGGCGAGATCCTGGACGGCCATGACCGATCGGTGGGCGCCATGCGGATCCCGCTTGGCACGCTCAACCGGCACGCGTTCGTGGCCGGGTCTACAGGTGCCGGCAAGTCGCAGACGGTACGACACCTGCTAGAGCAGCTAACCCGGGCCGGCATCGGCTGGCTAGCGATCGAGCCGGTCAAGTCGGAATACGCGGCGATGAGTGCGCGCCTGGCAGAGACCGCCCACAACGCAGACGCCGGCCCTGACTCCGGCCGCAAGTCCGTCACCGTCATCAACCCCGCGGATCCCGAGTCGGTACCGCTGTCCATCAACCCGCTGACGCCGGAGCCGGGCTACCCGGTGCAGGCTCATATCGACATGGTCCGCGCGCTTTTCCTGGCGGCGTTCGATGCGCCTGAGCCGTTCCCCCAGATCATGTCGCAAGCGCTCCAGCGCAGCTACGAAGAATGCGGCTGGGATCCGCTGACGGGGGCAGGCCGTCCCGACGCGGACGTACCGCCCGCCGTCCCGACACTGGCCAGGCTCCAGGCGGCAGCACTGGCGGTGATCGAAGATGTGGGCTACGGCCGGGAACTGCAGGCCGACATGCGCGGCTTCGTGGACGTCCGGCTCAGGTCCCTGCGGACCGGCTCGGCGGGCCGGTTCTTCGAAGGCGGTCACCCGGCGGACATCGGTGCGCTCCTGGACCGGAACGTAGTCCTCGCGCTCGAGGACGTCGCCAACGACGAGGACAAGGCGTTCGTGATCGGCACTTTGATCGTCAGAATCGTCGAGCACCTGCGGCTGCGCTCGAAGACCGCCCCGACCGACGGCCTCCGGCACGTCATTGTGGTCGAAGAGGCGCACCGGCTCCTGCGCGCGGGGCGCAGAGGCGCAAGCGCGCATGCGGTTGAACTGTTCGCTGGCCTGCTCGCCGAGATCCGCGCTTACGGCGAAGGCATCGTCATCGTCGAGCAGATCCCGGCCAAGCTCGTGCCAGACGCGATCAAGAACACCGCGCTCAAAGTGCTGCACCGGCTGCCGGCCGCGGACGACCGGCAGCTCGTGGGCGCCACGATGAACCTGGACGCCGACCAGTCTCGCCAGGTGGTGTCCCTGCCGCCCGGTGAGGCGGCGGTCTTCACCGATGGCATGGATAGGCCGATGCGGGTGCGGATCCCCTTCGGTGGAGAACGCGAGAACAGCCTGAGCGCCAAGATCAAGAGCGTGGTGCCGCCGGTTGCGGGCCGGAGATCGGCCGCGTGTGGCCGCGCGTGCACGAGCACCCGGCCATGCACGCTCGTCGAGATCCGGGCTGCTGACATCGTCGCCAGATCGCCGCAAGACGCTTGGCTGCGCGTCTGGTCCGAGGTGTACGTCCTGGCGCACGTCGTCAACCAGCCACGACCGAGGGTGCCGGTTGCACTTCGCCAGCGCTGGGCCGGTCTAGACACGCGGCTGCGCGAGTGCGCGCTCGCGACCGCGATTGACGCCGCCGTTCTCAGCCGCGGTCAGGCGCTCCGCGCGTCCTATGATCCGGCCGACCTGTCCGCCGCGTGCGCAGAGTCGGCCACCGCGATGCTCGACGGCGGCAAGGGCGCAGGCACCCGGCCAGGTACGACCTGGGTGATCCCACAGCTACGGTGGCTGCACGAGCTAGAGCGCCTCTGTCCGCACGAGGCACCAGCGCCGGATCCGTTCGCGATGGCGCCCGCTCTCGACTACGAGCTGCCAGAACTGGCTGATCGCGCCGATATCAAGATCGGCCAGCGCATCAGCGGGTTGCGGCGGCATGCGCTGTCGATGGAGGTTGGCCAGAACCGACTCGTCGCCTGGACTGCGCTGCTCGGCGAAGACGATCAGCGCCCGTTCATCGAGGACCTCGCCGCCGTCGCAATCGGTGTGAGCCATCGCGGCCAGCTTCGCAAGGCAGCGGGTGAAATGGGCGTGACCGGCTGGCTCGAGGCCGTGCTGTCCTGGCCAAGGCGCTTCATCGTCGGATCTGACGACACCGCCGCCAGTTTGATGACACGCGAGCCAGCGCCGGTTGCCGGATAGCATCTGCCGACATGAGCAAGCTTCCGCTGCGCGCGCGCATCGCCACGTCCCTGAGCGGGGCGGCAAGCCGCGTGTCCCGCATGACCGGCCGTGGGGATGGCTCTGTCATCGGCGGTGTGCTCGGCCTGCGGGTCGAGCCTGAGCTGCTCCGGCTGCTGGCGGCCGACCGCCAGGTCGTGCTGGTAACCGGAACCAACGGCAAGACCACGACGACGCGGCTGATCGCCGCGGCGCTTGGTGCCCTCGGTCAGGACGTCGCCAGCAACGCTTTCGGCGCCAACATGGAAGCCGGCCTGGCATCCGCGCTCGGCCGCGCCCGGGATGCGCCGTATGCAGTGCTCGAGACGGACGAGCGGTACCTACCGGCCGTGATCGAGGCCACGCAGCCTCGGGTCGTCGTCTTGCTCAACCTGAGCCGCGACCAGATGGATCGGGCGGAAGAGATCTGGCTCACTGCCAGGCGCTGGCGGCAGGCGCTCGCGAGCGCCGACGGCTGCGTCGTCATCGCGAACGCCGACGACCCGCTGATCGCCTGGGCCGCATCGACTGCTCCGCGGGTGACGTGGGTCGCTGCCGGGCAGCGCTGGCACGAGGATTCCTGGTGCTGCCCGGAGTGCGGCTCGCACCTACAGCGAGACGAGCTGGGCTGGCGGTGCGGCGAGTGCGGCCTCGCCCGGCCGTCGACCCGCTGGGTGCTCGCCGATGACTCGGTCATCGACGACTCCGGTCAGCTGCGCGAGCTAGGGCTCGCCTTGCCAGGGCGCGCGAATGCCTCCAACGCGGTCATCGCGCTCGCTGTTGCGAGCCATTTCGGCGCCACGGTCGACCAGGCGCTGCCGCGCCTGCGCAGCGTCAAGTCCGTCGCAGGCCGCTATACCCAGGTGCAGCGGCAGGGCCGGCTCGTTCGGCTGCTGCTGGCCAAGAACCCGGCCGGCTGGCTTGAGGCGTTCGACGTCCTCGCGCCGAGCCCGGTGCCGGTACTGCTCGCTGTCAATGCCCAGACGCCTGACGGCAAGGACACCTCCTGGCTCTGGGATGTCGACTACCGGGTGCTACTTGGCCGGCCGGTGTACGTCGCTGGCGAACGGAGGCTTGACCTCGCACTCCGGCTGGAAGCAGATCAGGTTCGGTTCGAGCTCGTGGACGGCATCGACGACGCAGTCGCACGGGTGGCGGGTGGCGAGCTTGACGTGATCGCGAACTACACGGCGTTTCAGCAGATCCGAGCGATAGTTGGCCGGACCGAGTGATGCGGGAGACTGACCCGATGACCGAGCAGGTAGGTCGGCACGCCGCCGCGGAAGATCTCGCCGAGACCGTGATCCTCCCGGCCCAGCGCGAGCACTCCGAGAACGGCCATAGCGACAACGGTCCTGGCGATCCGATCTGGCGCCCCAATGGACGCCACGCCGCTGCCGCCAAGCCCGCTCCGGTCGTGAGTCCGCAACCAAGCAGACGGCAGAGCGCGCTCCGGCTGGTGTGGGTGTACCCAGACCTGCTGAGCACGTACGGTGACCGCGGCAACCTGCTGGTGCTGACCCGCCGCGCCAAGCTTCGCGGCATCGACGTCGAGGCCATCGAGGTCAACTCAGACCACCCGGTGCCCCGTCAGGGCGATATCTACCTGCTGGGCGGCGGCGAGGACCTGCCGGAGATCCTCGCGGCGAACAGGCTGCGTGCCGACGGCGGTCTGGCCGCGGCCGCGCGCCAGGGCTCGGTCGTCTTCGCCGTCTGCGCGGGTTACCAGGTCCTGGGTCACACGTTCGGCGGCGTCGATGGCGAACCGGTCGAGGGCCTCGGTGTCCTGGACATCTCCAGCGGTCGGGGTGACCGGCGCGGCGTCGGCGAACTGGTCGCCGACGTCGATCCTACGCTGGGCGTGCCGCGGTTCACCGGCTTCGAGAATCATCAAGGCGCCACCAGGCTCGGCCTAGAGGCGCGGCCGCTTGCGCAGGTCACGCTCGGTGTCGGCAACGGCGACGGAACCGAGGGCGCCTATGCAGGCAAGGTCCTCGGCACGTATATGCACGGGCCAGCGCTCGCGCGCAACCCTGCTCTCGCCGACCTACTGCTGAGCTGGGCGGTCGGGCCCCTGGCCCCGCTAGATCCAGCGGCCGAGGCGTTGGCGAACCAGCTGCGGGCTGAGCGGCTCGCAGCAGTCGGCGGCTAGCTGCAGCGGGCGGCTAATTGCAGTGAGCGGCTAGCTGCGGGCCGAATCTCAATACACCAGTGCTTGTGCGCCGTCGGAAAGAATTTCCGCGACGAAGGTGGTCGCGCCGGCTATCCGGATGCCGCTGACGACGTCATCGGCACTGATGTCGCGGCGGGCCGCGCACTGCGAGCACAGTGTCACTGTTCCAGCGCCCAGCACCGTGGCAAGCAACTCGGGGAGCGGGGTCGCGTGCGGCAGCGCAAGATCCGGGCATCCACCTGGCAGCGCCAACCAGGACGCCTCGCCGGTCAGCCACAGCGACACCGGCACGCCGCTGACAACGGCGGCGGCGGCCACGGTGAGCGCCTGGTTGCACCGCTCCGGGGCATCCTTGCCGGCAGTCACTTTCACCACAAGCGAGCGCGACGCCATGAACTGCACCCTAGCGCCACAGTCGGGGGGACACCCACAGTCGGGGGGACACCCACAGTCGGGAGGACACCCCTCGACGGCCGTCCGGAAACAGCCGTCGGCCCCGCTCTCCTGGGAGAGCGCAGCTTGTGGCGGCGTGGCGGTCGTGCGATTCGCGCCTGCGCTGCCTACACTCCGCAGGC
>Ga0126378_10003994_pt1 | contig 11189 bp, 8 predicted proteins | sample PanSoiMetPlot_23_FD_92587 | JGI IMG/M metagenome (GOLD analysis project Ga0126378, IMG submission 92587) | Tropical forest soil microbial communities from Panama - MetaG Plot_23 | ecosystem: Environmental > Terrestrial > Soil > Tropical forest > Bulk soil | place: Panama | collected 2016-02-17
TGGTCCAGATCGCGCGCGGGCTGACGCTCGGCCAGGTCTCCGGGTGGCTCTGGGTCGACGCCGCCTACCTGCTCCTGGTGACGGCGCTCCTCACGCCGATCGCCGTCCGCCTGCTCGACCGCTTCCTGACGACGTGACCGCGGCCAAGCGTTCCAATTACTTCACCCGGCTGCGACACGAGGTCGCGCATTCGTCTGCTGGACCATATTCATAGAAGGAGGTGATCTTCGGATTCAACCAGCGCCACGGCGGACGTCGGGGGCGGCGGGGCCGTGGGGGCGGAAGGCCGTCCCGGCGCCGCACCGCCAGCCGCTCAGGTAGTCGGGATTGAAGGCCGGGTTGGGCGAGCCAGCCAGCCTGCTGCCGCCTACCCCACGATCAGCAGCCAGTCCAGGCCCTCGCGACCGGCACTGGAGATCCAGCGCTGGCACCGGGCGTTCGAGGGCGCACCGGCGTTCGGATGACCTCTCGACCCTCCGCCAGAAGACGGTTGGGATGAACTCGGAGGAAGGCTCCTGGCTCGTGAACTTACCCCGACGCGAAAGCGCGAGGAGACAAGAGCATGCTAAGGCTAAGAAGCGGTGGATGGTCCGTGTCCCTTGCCACAAAGAAGGGACCACTGCTGGGACGCGACATCGCGACGACGTCGCGTCCCCGGGCCTGGAGCACGTCCACCACGTGACGGGCGACCATCCCGGTCGCCCCACCACAGCGATCTTCCTCATGACCTGCATGGATTCGTCTCCTTGTGTGGGATGCTCAGAAGAGCCGGTACGACCCCACGACAGTCAGCGGCTCTGCGGTCGGCGGCTCGGCCATCCAGTTCTTCAGGCTGTCTTGGAACGCTCTGAACTCGGGCAGTGCCGGGAGTGGGTTGTCGATCCCGTCCTCGAGCGCTAGCAGGGCCACGAAGGTCACACCGTCGGGAAGTCTGCAAGATGCGTATCGGACGCCCCGCGGCTGCGCCTGCTCGATCGCCGCAAACATCTTCCTCGCGGAAGCCTCGACGTCGTCGACGCTGTCCGCCTTGACCGTGGCACGAATCATGATCACGCTCATCGGTAGCCTCCTGCTCCTGATTCCGATTCCGTCTGGGCCCGGCGTGATCGACACGCCGGACCCCTGCTGTCACGCAACCTGCTCGCGCTCGTCGGTGGTCCGGGCCGCGGCCACGGACTCCGACCTCGGGACGGCGACTGCGACCACGATGGCCAAGGCGACGACTCCCGTACCCGCGGCGAACGCCAGGTGGTACCCGTCGGTGAATGCCGCCGCAGCCCCTTGCCCGGCGGCGAGCAGGCCGTTGGTCCGCGACGTCGACACCGCGGCCAGCACGGCCAGGCCGAGGGAGCCGCCCACCTGGGAGCTCGTCTGGAGCAGCCCGGAGAGCAGGCCCGAGTCGCTGGACGTAGCGCCGGACATGCCCAGCGTCATGGTCCCCGGGAACGTGAGGCCGAAGCCGACCCCGGACAGCACCATGGCGGGCAGCACGTCCACCGCGTAGCGGGCCTCGACCGGGGCCCGCGTGAGCAGCGCCAGGCCGACGACGATCATCGCGAGACCGACGACGAGCATGCGGCGAGCGCCGAAGCGCGTGTTCAGCTCCGCTGCGAGGCCCAGGCCGAAGGCCGCGATCACCGCCGCCATCGGCAGGAAGGCCAGGCCGATCTCGATGGGGTCGTAGCCGAGCACGCCCTGCATGTACAGGGCGCCGAGGAAGAACATCCCGAACAGCCCGGCCATCATCAGGACCTGGACGAGGTTGGCGCCCGACACGCTGCGGGAGCGGAACAGGCCCAGCGGCAGGAGCGGGTGGGACGCCCGCACCTGGCGGACCAGGAAGCCGACCAGCAGCACCAGGGCGATCATGCCCAGGCTCACCGTGCGCGCCGAACCCCAGCCGGCGTCCGTGGTCTCCACGATCGTGTACACGCCCAGGACGAGCGCCGACGTGACCAGGAGCGCGCCCGCCACGTCGGCGCCCCGGCGGAGCCCGCTCCCCGGGTCGGTCTCGACCAGGCGCGCCGCCAGCAGCACGGCGGCGACGCCGATCGGAACGTTGACGAAGAAGATCCAGTGCCAGCTCACGGCCTGGGCCAGAAGACCGCCCGCCAGGAGCCCGATCGAGGCCCCCGAGGCGGTGGTGAAGCTGAAGACGCCGATAGCTCGGGCCTGCTCGCGCGGGTCGCCGAACGTCGTCACGATGATGCCGAGGATCACGGTCATGGCCATGGCGGCCCCGACGCCCTGCACGAGCCGGGCGCCGACCAGCAACCCCTGGCTGCCCGAGAGCCCGCCCAGCAGAGACGCCGCCGTGAACACCGTGAGGCCCACGAGGAACATGCGCTTGCGGCCGATCAGGTCGGCCAGCCGTCCGGCCAGGAGGAGCAGGCCTCCGAACGGGACCAGGTAGGCGTTGACGACCCAGGCCAGGCTCGCTTGCGAGAAGCGGAGATCCCGCTCGATCGAGGGCAGGGCCACATTCACGATGGTGGTGTCGAGGACCATCATCAGTCCCCCGCCGCACAGGACGATCAGCGCCAGCCAGCGCAATCGGCGCGCATGCGAGGTGTGTTGCGTTCCCACTCGAGTCGGCATCGAGTCAGCTCCAGGCCTTCCAGCCGTCGCCGGGCTGCCTGGTGGCCGCGTTGAGCCGGTTCCAGGCGTTGGTTGCGGCGATGTTGATGAGGAGGGCCGCCAGCGGCCGCTCGTCGTATAGCCGAGCGGCTTCGTCCCAGACCTCGTCAGGCACGGGGTCGGACCGATCGCTGAGCTGCGTCACGGCCTCTGCGAGGGCCAGGGCCGCTCGTTCGGCGTCCGTGAAGTAGGGCGCGTCCCGCCACGCCGCCACCGCGAAGAGCCGGTCGTCCGTCTCGCCGGCCTGCTTGAGCTGGTGATAGCCCAGGCCGACGCAGAAGCTGCAGCTGTTGACCTGGCTCACGCACAGGTGCACGAGGTCGAGCGTCCGCTGCGGCACGCCGCGGTTCTTAGCCGACTCCCCGAGCGCCAGCAGCGCCTGCATCGCGCCCGGCGTGATCACCGCCGGGGACTTCATACGGGCCTGTGTGGTTGCCGTTGCCATGGTTGTCGTCCTCCAGTTGTCCATCGGTTGTCCTTCACGCTATGCTCAGATTGGATCCCAATCAAGGACCAATCACATGCAGAATTCGGGTATCAATTCCGCCAGTGGGCCGGAGCTGCTGGTCGAGCTCCGGCGCGGTGTCCGACGTCCCCTGCTCGCGCAGCTGGAGGAGTCGCTGCGCGAAGCGGTTCGGAGCGGTCGCCTGGCCGCCAGGACGAAGCTGCCGCCGACGCGATCGCTGGCCGGGGACCTGGGCGTCTCCCGCCGGCTGGTCGTCGACGCCTACGCCCAGCTGCAGGCTGAGGGCTACCTGGTGGCGCGGCACGGCGCCGGCACCTACGTGGCCGAGGCCTCGGCGACGACGAGCGCCACGGACGACGAGCCTCAGGTCCACCCCGCCACCTTCGACTTCTTCCCCGGGGCGCCGGATCTCGCCAACTTCCCGCGCCAGCAGTGGCTGCGGGCCGTGCGCGAGACGCTGTCCGGCATGCCCTACCGCGACTTCGCCTATCCCGACCCCCAGGGGGCGCAGGAGCTGCGCCGGGTGCTTGCCGAGCACCTGCGGCGGGTCCGCGGCGTGGTGGCCGACCCGATGAGGATTGTTGTTTGCTCGGGCATCCAGCAGGGCCTCGTGCTGCTGGCCCGCGCCCTGGGCGCGCCGCACGTGGCGATGGAGGACCCCGGGCTGCCGCACCACGCGCGGATCCTCGCCGCCCACGGGGCCCGGCTGAGCGCGCTGCCGGTCGACCGCGAGGGCGTGCGGACCGTCGAGCTGGCGCGGATCGAGCAGGAGCACGGACGGCTCGACGCGGTGTTCGTGACCCCCGCGCACCAATCGCCAACGGGCGTGGCGCTGGCGGCCGGGCGACGCGCCGCACTGCTGGAATGGGCCGCTGGCCGGGGGGTGGTGCTTGAGGACGACTATGACGCCGAGTACCGCTACGACCGTGCCCCGCTGGGCGCGCTGCAGGGGCTGGCGCCGGACCGGGTGGTCTACATGGGCACGGCAAGCAAGACGCTGGCACCGGCGCTCCGGTTGGGCTGGCTGGTGCTGCCCGCCCACCTGGTGCAGCCGGCGGTCGAGCAGCGCCGTGTGGCCGACCACGGTGCCCCCATGCTCGACCAGCTCACCCTGGCTCGCCTGATCAAGAGCGGCGCCTACGACCGGCACCTGCGCCAGGCGCGCCGACGCTACCGGGCGCGCCGGGACGCGCTGGTCGCCGCGGTCGAGCGCCACCTGCCTGGGGCGCGGGTGACCGGGTTGGCCGCCGGCCTCCACGCGATCGTGCGGCTGGGCCGCGAGGTGGACGGGGCGGCGCTGGAGGAGGCCGCCCGCAGGCGTTCGCTCGCAGTGTATCCACTCGGCTCCTGCTTCCTGCGGCCGCGGCCCCTGCACGACGGGCTCGTGCTGGGCTACGCGAACCTGACCGAGCCGGCGATCGACGAGGGCATCGGCCGTCTGGCGGCCGCCCTGCGAGAGTCGGATGCGGGACGCGCGGGGTTGACCTCCCTTCAATGAGTGGCGTCCGTTATGCTCCGGCCGCTGCCGACCCCGCTGGCTGACCACGCAGCGGAGAGACGCCATGCCCATCGAATGGATCCTGCGCCGCGCATGAAAGGGGCTGAGCAGGTGCATGAAGCGGCCCCACTCGAACAGGTCTCGGCGCTCCTTGCAGAAGGCGACTTGGTCCGATGGCTGGTAGCTCGCCAGCCGACACCCCCGTCTGATCGAGCTCGTAGGGCTCGGCGACTCGATCAGGAACGACGAAGGATTCCGAGAATGTCCTGCGGGCGCTGGCCTGACACGGAACGCCAGGTTGGCTCGATTCCCCCTGAAACGAGTACGGTCATCGGGGCCGGATCAGCGCTACCGGGGCGGCGGGGACGGCCAGCGCTCCGTGGCCAGGCCGTGGATGAGCAGGTCGATGTATTCGTCCACGTTCTCCCCTGCCCAGCGCACCCCCCTCTGCTCGAGCACCCGGAACAGCACGGGACCCATCAGCACCGGCATCCCGACCGCCCCGAACATCGCCTGGACGAGCAGGGACGGGTCGACGGGCCGGAGCAGCCCTGCGTCCATCCGCTGCTGAAACCAACCGAACAGGAGCGGGGCGCCCCGCGACAGGATCTCGTCGGGGACGATGGTCGCTAGCTCCGGATCGCGGGAGGCGTTCGCGGCCAGGCTCCCAATCAGGTCGGCCCGGATCACCATGAAGTCGGCGAAGGCGCGCGTCAGCGCACTGAGCTGCTCTCGATCAGGACGTCCGGCCGTCGCGTCTAGGACACGCCGGACCTCGTCAGCCCAGCTCACCCGCCGGGCCACCGTACGCAGGAGCGTCGCGCGGTCTGCGAAGTGGTGATATACGGCGCCCTTCGTGGCCCCGGCCTCGGCGGCGATGGCGTCGATGCTCGCCTCGCCGCCGCCCGGCTGCGAGAGGATGCGCTCGGCCGCGTCGAGGATCCGCTCCCTGCTGCCTCGAGGCGGCGCCGCCGGAACCGGGAGGCCGGCGTCCGCCAGCCCACTCCCTGGTTCGTCCCGACCGGGATTCAGCTTTACAGGATCGGAGGCCACCGTGCGGCTTACTGAGCGCCGGAACGACACGGACACGCCAAGGGTGGAAGAGCAGGATTGGAGCGGCCTCGAGAGATTCGGCGGAGTCGCCCTGGTCGCGGCCGCGATCCTCGGCATCGTCATCCTCGGGATGCTACTGCCGCTCGCTGGCGGCCTGCCCTCCGACGCCGAGCACCTGCTTGACAAGGCCGCGTCCCGCGCCTGGCTGATCCACCTCGTCGCGGTCCTCTACGTCCTCCTTGACCTGTGTCTCGTCGGCGCGCTCCCGGCGCTCTACGTCGCGCTGAGGAGCGTCAACAGGACGTGGCCGCTCGTCGCCGGCCTGGTGGCGGCCGTGGCGCTCATGGCCGACATCAACTCCGGTCTGTGGGTCTATGCCTTGCCGGACCTGGGCAACGCATCCGTCGCCGCGACCACCGCCGCCCGCGCGGGGTACACGGCGAGCGGGCAGCTCCTCTATTCCTATATCTACGGATCCGAGACCCGCTTCTACGTGTCGCTCCTGTCTCTGGCGGTGTCGATCTTCAGCTTGACGATGCTGAGGGGCGAGTTCAATCGAGGCGTCGCATACCTGGGGATCCTGCTCGGGCTCGCGGGTGTCGTGCTGGGGCTGATCGGCTTCATCCCGGTCGTCGTCCTGCTCTCCCTCTGGTTCCTCCCAACGGGAATCAAGCTCTACCGCCTGGGTTAGTTAGCCGGTATCGAAGGAGGTTGGACTCGTGTCGACGTACGTGCTGATCCACGGTGGTTTCCACGGGAGCAAGGGCCAGGTCATCCACCTCGTCCACGACAACCTGAACGCTCATCGCGGCCCACATGTCGAGGCCTGGCTGGCCGGGCACCCCGGACGGTTGGCGATCTACTTACCTGCCCTATCACGCGAGCTGGCTCATCAGATCGAGCTTTGGTTCAACAGCTTGCAACGCCGGTGCCTGCGCCTGTCTGACTTCGCGTCAGGAGACGACGTGGCGGCGAAGATCCTGGCGTTTATCGACACCTACAACCGCCTCCACGCCCACCCCTATCGATGGACGTACACCGGCGAGGCGCTTGCCACCTGACATTGGTCACGAATTAACGCCGGGCAGTACTGGCTTTGCGATTGACCAAGTCTTGAACTGGGAGGCCCATGTAGATTCCGCAACGCACGTTTGAAACCCTGGATCAATGACAGATGAGCGAGCATCATCTGGCAGCTGCGACTCCAGGATCGAAGCGAACTGAGGTTTCGCCGTCTGACCAGAAGCGATAACCAACGGGCAGAGCGAGGTAGCGAATCAGATCGCGCCGGGAACGCACCAAGTGTAAAAGATGCTCTTGGCGCAGAGAGTGGACTGGACCGCTATAGCCGCGGCTCGTCAGGATCCACCCGGATTTATGTGGCCCCAAATCGTACCTAACTCCCTCCACTACCCCCGCCTGGACGAGATCGGATGACACTGCGGCTAGTGAGTCTGGTCTGGGAGGCTCAAAGGCAGCTTCAGCCAATCGGCAAACGCGGTGCTGGTCTCTCCAGAACTCCATCGACAGTTGAGCAACCAACAACGAAGTTCGCGCCGGTGTCGTCGCACTCGTGAATCACGAGCAGCGAGCGATCGTCCAAGCAGAATTTAATCAGCCAGAAGCCATAGTTCATCGTCTCCGCAGGCCGGATACGGTTCCCGGAGGAGACGAGGTATTGGTACACATTGTTAAGCAGTGCGCGGGCTTCTTCCTGCCAGTCCGGTCGTGTCTCCCGAACCGCCAATTCGTGGATCCCTCGCCCTGCCAGGCCACAGGTGACGAGCCAATCGCCCTCCTTAGTCTCTATCTCCACGATCTAGTGACCAGTGAGCAGTCTAACGATCGCGCCAACGATTCCACCCTGCTGGTTGCTACATGCCTGGCACTGGCGACAGATTCGCTGGGTTACATCCTCTGGTATCAAGGCACTTGGCGGCTGGTGGTCACCAATCCACCTGCCCGAACTGGTGCCGGGCTCGGTTGTGCCGCACGAGCTGGGGCTGGACCGACCCGTTCTTCAACCTGCCGCTGGGCAGCAGGGTGCAAAGAGCTGGCTAGCGGTTGCCTTACCGGTGCTGCCAAAGGCCAACGTGGCACTGGCCAGAGCGTCACTGGCCAGATAGCTGATCTGCCCGTTCACGCCCAACGCGATCTGCTTGCCGTTGGCGTAGTAGTAAGTCGTCGTCGTGGTTGTCGAGCCGGTCGTGCTCACCTCCTCCACGTCCCCCACGTAGATGGTGGTGGTGGTGCTAGCGCCCTGGCTCACCTGCTGGACCACCCGCTCGCCCTGACCGTCGTAGAGGTAGGTGGCCGTGCTGCTGGGGCTCGCGGGCTGGTTCTGCCAGCCAGCCATCTCACCCTCGTTGTTGTCCCTGAGCTGGGCTCCCGTCGGGCCCGGGCCAGCCGCGCGCTTGAGCTGCAGGTGGAACGGGCACGCTATGAGGCCGGTCGAGCAGAGCGTGCCTTTCATCTGTGCGAGCCGGAGAACCGTCTCGTTGCTCGCAGTCTGGGGCGGCGCTGGGAGTCCAGCTCCAGGCTCTGAACGAAGCGGAAGCTGCGCTTGCGGCCGCGCAGGCAGTGGCGGGTCAACTGCCGGCAAGGGATGAACTGGACGCCTTGGCAGCTGACCTACCCGGCTTGTGGAACGCTCCGACCTCATCGGACAAAGATCGGACGCGACCTCTGCGAGCCCTCATCGCCGACGTGACGCTGACGTCCCAGCCAGGCCGGATCGGCAGCCCACTGCACATCGGCATCCATTGGCGGTCGGGAGCCACTGAAGAGATCGTCGTCGCGCGCCCTGCGCCTTTCGGCAGTGGTAACTGGGTCGCGGCCGTCGACCTCATCAAGCGGATGGCTGGTCACGCCGATCATGAGATCGTTGCTGCTTGCCCACGCTGGCCTGCGAACAGGTCGTGGGCTGCCCTTCGACGTGACCGCGGTTCGCTGGGTTCGCCACATCCACCGCATTGCATCTGCCCACGCCGACGCAGCTCCCGGTGAACTGACCGTCCCTGAGGTCGCACTCGACTGCACGTCGGCCCCAGTACCGTGCACTACTGGATCCGGACCGGCCGACCGTCAACTCGTCGGACTGCGAGCGGTCGACATCGCATCATGTTCACCGACAAAATCGAAGAAGCCTGCCGCCAGCTGATCGGACGCTCGACTCGCATCCATCCTCGAACCCCAAGATGTGCTGTTGGAGGTGCAGTTTGAAGCCACCATCTCCTCAGCAAGGCGAACGATGGCCTCGCGGCGGGCGCGTCGATCGGTGGGTTGCGGGCGGCGCGGCCAGGGTCGGCCGATCCAGAGGCCGCAGTAGTACAGCGAGGACTAGCGAGCGACTGGCCCAACGCTGGCCGCGCCGGCCGCGCCTGTTCGGCTGGCTGGAAGCGATGGAGTTTTAGCGCCGGAACAGCCCTGAGCGGAGAGGGGACGGCGAGCGCAAGGCCGTGCACGACACGCTGATTGGCGCCAACGAGGACTGCGCCAAGTCAACCACATCTTGGCATCGGTTGACAGCGACCTCGGCAAAGCACTCTACTAATGACGTTGGCATCGGCCAGACCGCCTGCCGGTGCCCGGCGACATGCGAGTGGGCGGCTTGGAGGGAGACGAGCCGATGCGCGGCAATTGCGTGAGGCGCCACGCCTGGCGCGAGTGCTGTCCCGTGCCGTGATTGAGGCGGGCTTGCGAAGAGGAGCATGCCTATGCGCCCTGCGCTTCTACGTCTAATTGTGCTCACGTCGGTTGCCGTGCTTGCCTCGGCCTTCTCGGCCCCGGCCCTGGCGGACGCGGGGGGCACCGTCGGCTGGCCCGAGTGGGGCCAGAATCCGCTGCACCAGGGCAACGTGACTACCGTAGGCCAGGACCCCGCATCGGTCCTGGCGGATGTCGTCTACGATCCGTTCACTGCGGCCGAGGAAGCCTCGAATGATGGCGAGCTCCTGGTCCACTACCAGGTGCCGCTCGTGGATGGCAACGACGTCTTCATGGAGTTCAAGACCGGTTCCTTCACCACCAACAACACCTGGAACACCCAGATCTGGAATCAGAGGCGCCTCCACTGGGAAGGCGGCAGCCTAGTCGAGAAGTGGAACTTCCAGAGTGACTGGAAGCCGGTGCCTCGGCGTACCAACGAGATCCTCTGGGAGCCCGTCTACCACGCGGTGCTGGCCAACGACTTCATCTACGACCCCGGGCTTGGCGGCACCATCTTCAAGCTCGACAGGGGCAGTGGCACCGTCGTGAGCCGGATCAACCCGTTCGACACCATCGACCCGAACGTCTTTGTGGCCGGACCGCTGAGCACTGACGGCCTTGGCAACATCTACTACAACGTCTGGAAGATGGACCGCGCGGTCGCGCCCGCTCCGAGTCGGGCCGTCCTGTTAGACAGCTGGCTGGTCAAGGTCGCCAGCGACGACTCGGTCTCCAAGGTCAGATACGTTGACCTGATGGCGCCAGCCAATCCGCCGAGCGCGACCGACCAGTGCTTCATCAGCTTCGAACCCCAGTTCGTGCCTGCTCTGGGGAAAGTTGTTCCTGGCGCAAGTCCTCCGTGGCCACCGAGCCCGAACGCGAACGCGGTTACCCCCACGGCAGCGTGCGGGGAGCAGCGCCCGGGCCTCAACATCGCGCCGGCGATTGCAGCCGACGGCACCATCTACACGGGCAGCCGCGCCAACAACAACAGCCGCTACGCCTACCTCGTGGCGGTCAACCCCGACCTGACTCTGAAGTGGGCGGCGTCGCTGCGCGACCGCGGCATCAACGACGGCTGCGGCGTGCTGATCCCGAAAGCGACGCAGGCCCAGCCAGTGCAGAAGGGCAAATGCAGCTTTGACGCGCCCACCGGCGTCGACCCGGCGACCAACCAGATGCCGGCCGGCCGGATCATCGACTCCGGCACGGCGTCGCCGACTATCCTGCCCGACGGCAGCGTGGTGTTCGGCGCCTACACCCGGTACAACATCGCCCGCGGGCACCTCTTCAAGTTCAGCTCCAGCGGTCAGTTCCAGGCCTCGTTCGACTTCGGCTGGGATGACACGCTCGCCGTAGTCCCGCGCGGCGGCAGCAACTTCTCGATCGTGATGAAGGACAACCATTACGACGAGGAGGCGGGTTTCTACTGCAACCCCTCGGACTTCCCGAACAGCCTGACCGTGTGCGACTCGACCGGGATCCCGGCGGGTCCGTTCTACATCACTCAGGTCAACAAAGACCTGCAGCCCGAGTGGAAGTTCCAGAGCACCGAGGTGCAGAGCTGCCACCGCAATGCCGACGGATCTGTGACCTGCGTTAACGACGGGACGCACCCCAACGGGTTCGAGTGGTGCATCAACGCCCCAGCCATCGACGGTAACGGCAACGTCTACGTGGAGAGCGAGGACGGGTTCGTATACGTCATCGACCAGGGGCATAGTGGCGTCTTCACCACGCCCAAGGCCAGGATCTTCACCAACCTGGCGGTCGGCGCGGCCTACACGCCGTTCTCGATCGACATGTTCGGTCGCCTGTACGCACAAA
>Ga0126378_10003995_pt1 | contig 11188 bp, 13 predicted proteins | sample PanSoiMetPlot_23_FD_92587 | JGI IMG/M metagenome (GOLD analysis project Ga0126378, IMG submission 92587) | Tropical forest soil microbial communities from Panama - MetaG Plot_23 | ecosystem: Environmental > Terrestrial > Soil > Tropical forest > Bulk soil | place: Panama | collected 2016-02-17
CGTCAGGTATCAGGCGATCAACAACACGGCGCGGATCATGTACGAGCGCATCCTGGGCGACTGCCCGAGATCCGCCGAGCGCACGCTGGCCATCCGCAAGCTGCAGGAAGCCAGGATGTGGGCGAATGCCGCCATCGCCTTCAACGGACGCACGTATCGCACCTAGCCTGGAGGCGACCGACCGCTGTGCGCAGACCCAGGGCGCCATCCGCCGACTCCAGTGCGCCGGGCACACGGACTTCTATGGCACCTACTTCGTCTGGACTCGACACTTCACTGGCGGTCGTTTCGCTTATCGTGTTGTTGATTACAGCCAGCTTGCTCCTGAGCGTATACCTCAAGTGGTGATATGACCCAGCCCACCGCGCCCGTCACCCAGAACAGCACCTACGACACGACCACCTACGACGGCGTCATCGGCCCGCCAGGGCCGACTGGGCCGCAAGGCAACACGGGACCTGCTGGACCGCAGGGTGCTACCGGGGCCACCGGCCCCCAGGGACCAGCGGGCACCCAGGGCCTGCAGGGCATACCGGGACCCACGGGTCCTGCTGGCCCTACAGGTCCTGCGGGCGCCGTCGTCAACTGGCGCGGCGGCTACGTCACCACCAGCACCTACCTGCAATACGACGCCGTCAACTACCAGGGCTCCTCGTACATGGCCAACGGTACGGTGGGCACAGGGGTCATCCCGCCCGCCGCACCGTGGGTGCTGCTGGCCCAGGTCGGGGCTGCGGGACCGACCGGGCCTGCAGGACCTACGGGACCCATCGGTAACACGGGGCCTGCTGGCCCCACGGGTGCGGCTGGCCCAGCGGGGCCCTCGGGACCCCAGGGCGCCAATGGCGCGGACGGCGTGGCGGGGCCCACGGGACCGACTGGCCCGCAGGGACCCGCAGGCGTGGCGGGCACCAACGGCGCGCAGGGACCCCCAGGTCCGTCAGGCCCGATGGGCCCCAGCGGCCCCACGGGCGCCATGGGCCCCGTTGGCCCTGAGGGTCCAGCCGGACTCGGGCTCAACATCCTGGGTGAAGTCGCCAACCAGGCCGCGCTGCCTGCCCAGCCTGTGCCGCAGAACGATGCCTACACCACCGCCGACACGGGCCACCTGTGGACGTCCAACGGCTCCGCGTGGATCGACACGGGCCTGGTGCGCGGACCCGCTGGCCCCAACGGTCCCACGGGACCCACGGGGCCCGAGGGGCCCACGGGCTCGCAGGGGCCTGTCGGACCCGCTGGCCCACAGGGCGTGCAGGGTCTGACGGGCGCGCAGGGTCCCGTAGGCCCCGCAGGTCCGCAGGGCCCCCAGGGGCCGCAGGGTCCGCCAGGCAACCCGTTCGGTGCCCCTGTGCTGGCCATCGGCACCGTCGTCCACTGGCGACCGCACCCGACCACCTACGACAGGTACGGGCTGTGCAAGCCCGCCATCGTGCTGGCACAGACTGACAGCACGGGCAACAACCTGGCGCTGGCGGTGCTGGGCACCCACGACGGCCCCGTGCTGTACGCCGATATCGTGCCCACCGGCACCAGCGGCGGCCAGTGGCACTTCATCTCCAACTGCCCGTACGGTTTCAATCTGCGCCAGCCCAACCTCGCCGCGCTCGAATCCAACGGCGCGGTGCACGTTCAGACCGTGGAGGTCGCCAGTGTCTGAGTCAGAGACCGAAGTCATCCTGGAGCCAGGCGACCCTGGCTACGTCGACCCCAACGCCCCGCCCCCCGAGCCGCCGCCGCCCCCTCAGGACCTGAGCCATGTGCGCCAGCCTGGCGAGACCGACGCCGAGTTCCTGCACCGCACGCGGCACACCGTGGTGCAGTCCACCTCACCGCTCGACATCGTGCCCAACACCCCGCAGATCGTCTTCTCGCCGCAGGAGGCCCCACCTGAGGAGCCGCCCACGGAACCGCCCACCGAGCCGCCCGTCGAGCCCGAGGAGGACAAAGCCCCGTGACCATGCCGCAGGCGGCGTCGATCGTGATGGGGCCGCCAGGCTTCGCTTCGATCTCCAACGTGCAGGTCATCCCCACCGCGACCAACTTCGTCGTGAAGTGGCTGACCGACCAGGCGGTGCAGAGCGATGTGGTGTGGACGGCGATCACCGACGCCGCGCCGCCAGGCCAGGGGCCGTACACCGGCACCGTTGCCGAGGCGGGACCGTTCACCCAGCACAGCGTCACCGTCACCCCGAGCCCTGCCGCTGGCGGCCACCAGTACGCCTTTCGCATCACGCTCGACAACGCGGATAGCTCTGGCCTGACCCAGCGCGACTACGTCGGCACGGTGCAGCTACTCGGCGCGCGTACGCCGACGACCAAGCTGGCGCCCTCGGTACCTGTGCGCTTCTACCAGTTCGGCGGCACGCCGCCACCTGGCGCGGGCGGTGGACCGACCGGCTCCAACTGGAACACGTACACCTGGGCGCAGTACAACCCCAAGGGTACGACGTACCCGACCCCGTGACGGTCGGCGTCGCGGCCAAGCCCGCGTTCAACTACGGCTGGCACAACTACAACTGGTCGACGTACTACCCGCCCGTCGATTCCAACCTGGCCTGGGGCGCGTGGAATACCTTCAGCGCTACGGTCGACCCCGACCCGACCGCCATCCTGTGCCAGGGCAAGTGCAACTACAACGGCATGGTGACCATCGTGTGGGGCACGCGTCCTGGCGCGTACACCGGCAGGAGCCTGCCCATCCCCGTCAGCGTCGGGGTGAACTTCGCGTACCGCATCACCCAACTCAAGCGCAAGACGCAGTATTACGTCAACGCCTACTTTGACGTCTCGCCGATCATGATCGTCGGCGGCATCCCGCAGTCGGGCGTCCGCCAGTACGGGGAAGTGACGTACACCACCACATGACCAACACCCAGAACTTCAACGTTGGGCCTGGCGTGCAGGCCGCCATCGACGCCAACAATGCCGACACGAGAAGCGACGAGCAGTACGTCGTCTTCGACGAGGGCAACAAGATCTCGCGCACCTTCGCCACGGACGGGGTGTACTTCTACTACGAGCGCGACAACACCACCCAGCGCTCTCCCTTTTGATTTCGCGGCTCCCCCGAGCGAGGGAATAACGTGGAACCCATGGACCAGCATGCCGCCCCAGGACGCGTCCTGGACCTGCAGTGCGTGTGCGCTGGCGTGGGTCCTGAGGGCCACTGGTTTGGACCCGAGCGCCTCGGAGGCGTCGGCGGTGAACCAGATCGGCTACTGCCCGAACTGCAACCCAGGCTGTGGGATCTCGCCTTCCTTGGGCTTGTGCGACGCGAGCGGGCCTGCATTGAGGGCTGTCTACTCCAGCTACGGCCAGAACACCGACCAGGCGTGGCTTGACTTCGACACGGTGTACGCCAGAGCCCTGGAGACGACGGGCCAGATGTCAGGCGCGGCGTGGTACCACTGGGTGGCGCTGCGTGGCGTCCAGGGCGACAACCTGTGGATCGCCAATAGCGCGCCCGGCTACAAGGGCGTCTACGATACCCTGAGCCGAGGACAGTTCCAGAGTCTCGGTGGGTTCAGCGTGGTGTGGCTCGTATGATCCGCGCGTGCCGCTCTATCGACCGCGCCACACCTACGCCGAGTATCCGCAGGCCGATCCGCCCAGCCCTGTTACCTGCGCTGTCTACGTGCTGGTCGGCCTGTTCATCATCGCAACAGCTATCTACATCCTGTTCAGAGCAGGAGCACTGTGATGCCAGGAGGTAAGTCAGCCGGACCATCCGTCAAGAACCCCGACACCTACGAGGCCCTCAAGCGCCAGGGGTTCGGCAAGGAGAGCGCCGCCAAGATCTCCAACGCGGCGCTCGCCAAGGGCTTCAAGAAGGGCAAGCACCGCAAGCCAGGCGAGAGAGGAAAACCGCTGAGTGGCAAAGGCAAGTAAAGGCGGCAAGGGCGGCAGCGGTGGACGCTGCGTGCCCAAGGGTAATTCGAGCCATGGCACGCCGGCGTCGAAACGCACCGACAAATACTGAGTGCTGGCACTGCGATCGGTGCTGGTGGGTATGGATAACAGGAGAACTGAATGCCCAGACAGGCAGCTAACGCGAACGCGATCCAGGCGCTGAACCTGAAAGGTCCGCAGGGCGCGCTGCAGCTTCCCCCACCTGTGCGAAAACCCAGCAGGGGTGCACTGGGAGGGACGACCCCACGTGCGGGCAGGACGCGGCTCCCTCCCGAGATGGCGCCTGCCCAGCGTGGTGGTAAGAAGAAGGCCGCCCCGCCCAAGAAGAAAGGAGCCAGGTAGTGGCTGGTATCAAGCGCACGGGCAAGTCCTCGGGGGGTGCCAAGGGTAAGGTGGGCACCTCGAACCTGTTCCGCAAGAAAGCTCCCAAGGGGAAGACCAAGAACATCAAAGCCGGGTGACGCAGGTCTCGAACCGCACGGGGCTGCAGGGCCTCGACTTCGGGCGGCTGGCCAAGGCGCCTGGCTCAGACTGGCTGCAGGCGTGGGAGGACCGCGCCGCCGCGCGCGTGGTGCCCTTCCGCCCCGTCACGCCCGAGGAACGGCTGGAAGCCTTCCGCCGTCTGAACTGGCGCCCGCACGGGCTGTTCGTGCCCGACGACGAGGAGTGGCAGCACGACCTGCTCAAGCGCGTGCGCGCCATCGGCGAGATCGAGTACGCCGACCACCGCCTGCGCGCCTACCACCAGCTACAGGACGAGACCGAGATGTGGGCCTCGGACGGCACCGAGGGCCACTGGACGGGCCAGCAGGCGCTGGCGCGCTCGAACGCCAGGTTCAGGATCGCGGCCTGGGGGCGCCGTGGCGGCAAGACCACCGAGGCCGCCATGGAGGCTGTCGGTGTGGCCACTCTCCGACCGCGATCCTGGATCTGGCTTGCCGCGCCGACGATGAAGCTCGTCTCGCGCGCCTTCGACAAGGTCATGGAAGTCGTCAGGGACATCGGTCTCAAGACGCGCACCATCCGCGATACGACCCAGGAGAAGCTGTGCATCCTGGACAACGGAGCCCGGCTAGAGGGTATGTCGCTGGAGAACATCTGGTCGGCGGCTGGCGCCGCGATCGACCTGGCCATCATCGACGAGGCCGCTCAGATATATCCAGAGGCGTGGTCCCGCGCCATCCTGCCGCCGCTCACGGATCGCAACGGACAGGCACTGCTGATCTCCTCCTGGGAGGGTGAAGGTGACTTCTTCCACCAGAAGGCCATAGACGCGCGGGCCGACATGGTTGCGCATGGCGGCGAAGCAGCGTGGGAGATGTTCCAGGATGCCTCGTACGACATCAACTTTTACGCCTTCCCTCAGGGCCGCCAGACCCCCGCGCTCCAGCAAGCAGCCAAGGAGATGGAGCCGCACGAATTCCTGGAACAGTTCGGTGGCATCCCCGCCAGCGCGCGCGAGCGCGTCTTCCCCGAGTTCAAAGAGAAGGTTCACGTCACCGACGTCGAGTATAACCCCGACCTACCTGTGCTCCTGGCCGTCGATCCATCCGGTGGATCGAACGCCTACGCCATCCTGGCCATCCAGGAGTACACCGACATGACGGTTATCTTCGACGAGGTGTACGAGACGCACCGCTCGACCGAGGAGATGGCCGAGATCCTGGCCTCGCGCCCCTGGCTGAAGGCCGCGCAGACCTCCAACGAGGGCGATCTGCTGCCGCAGTGGGACATCCAGGGCGTCAGCGACATGATCTGCGACTCGGCGCAGCCCGAGGAGATGCGCCGCTGGCAGCGCATGGGCTTCCCCGCCTACATCGTCGACCACAAGCCGCAGGTCTTCGAGCGCATCCCATTCATGCGCAACCAGATCAGGGACCCTGTGCGCTTCTTTCGGTTCTACAGGTCCAGGGTCAACCTGATCCTGGAGTCAATGGGGCGCGAGTCCGACTCCGATGGGGAACTGAATGCAGAGGAGCAGCGTGCACTGGTGATTCAGGTTGAGGAGAGCCTGAACGACGAGCACCTGACGGGCCAGACACTCCAGTATCTGAGAAGCTGCGCGCGGATCCGGGTGGATCGCGGCTGCGTCAACACCATCAACGAGTTCAAAACGTACACGTATCCCAAGCGTCGGCGGCTGAACATGAACTACCAGGAGAAGCCGCGCGACTGGATGAACCATGCCATGGACGCGTGGGGCTACTACGTGTGGGTCCGCAAGCGCTTTGAAGGGGAGCCCGAAGCAGCCAGCTACAGCTATCTTGAGACGCATATCGAGCCGCTGGAAGACGAGGAACCGGATGTTACCGCCCCGCGTATCGCCCCTGAGGTGTTGGCCAGGATGCCCATTTCACGCTCGCGGGCATTCGTGGATCACATCCGAGGCTTTCATCAGCGCAGTGATTACGAGCCAACGTCGTATCTTGAGGTCGCACACCGATGATGGACGGCGCGAGCCCCGAGGGGGGTACCTCCCCGTACAGGGACGAGATCGACGACAAACCGACCTACGAGGAGGTGGTCTACTGGCGTGACCACCTGGTGGCTGAGTGGGGAGACCTCGATGAGGCCATGGAGGACGAGGAGGATCTGTACTTCCAGACCTTCGACGTCGAGTCGCCTGGAGGCCGGCTTGCAGTCAAGACGGGATCGGCTCCAGCGGACGCGGACGCAGCCATTGATTCGCTGGTACCTCCAGACATATCTGTGCGTGTCCGACCCGCGCGGGCACGCCAGAAGTATCGAAATCAGGCCGATAAGCTGACGCGCTTCGGCAAGGCGATGCTGTACTCCTGGCGGCGCCAGAAGGACGTGCTACGCCAGATCCCGACCGACATGGTCATCCGCCGCGTGGGCATCTTCAGGATCATGGTCGACCGCACGCTGTGGCCCAAAAAGCCTGAAGCCATGGAGGCTCACGGCCCAGCCCCCGTGCAGGACGAGGGCGAAGACGATGAGGCGTACGAGGACCGCGTCGAAGCCTGGGAGGACGCGGATCCTGAGGAGGTCTGGGAGGTACGTCACCGTCGCAAGAACCCGATCGTGTTTCAGCGGCGTGATCCACGCGTGGTCCGCTGGCGCGAAGCAGACGACGGGGAACTGCTGGTCGTCGTCGAACACTACCAGACCTCGAAGACGGAAGCCCTGCACGCCTTCTCACGCTACCCCGACACGGCGTGGGCCGTCAGGCACATGCTGCCCGACGAGCTAGTGTGGGTCGACGACGTGTGGATCGGGCGCTGGCGGTGTCTGATCCTGAACGACCACCCGCTCTTTGACGTCGGGGGTACTGGCGCGTATCGCGGCGTGGCCGAGCATGGTTACCCCGAAATGCCGTATGTCATCGCGCCATTCAGGGAACTCACGTTCGAGGACATGGAGCGCCGCTATCGCGGGATGCTCACCAATGCCGCCGGCCTGTACCCCATCGAGAGCAACGTACTCACGATGCAGATCTGGATGCTGGCCATCAACGCCTGGCGCACGTACCTGGGTTGGACGAAAGACGGACGTCAGATCGAAATCCGACCCGGCCAGTATATCCCCATTGACCAGCGGATAGGCGAGTATCTCAAGATGCTGGAGGGTCAGCCCGTACCTGACGAACTCCTCCAGACGACAAGCGTGGTCGATCAGTACATCCAGCGCAACGGTGTAGCTCAGGGACCTCGGAGCGCCGAAGGCACGCGCAGCGCCCAACAGCTTTGGGCCATCCAGTCGATGCGCACACTCAAGATCGAGAGTGCCAAGGACAGCCTGGTCCGAGCGATAACGCGTGCGCTGGAACTCGCAACCATGGAACTTGAGGTATGCCTGCAGGACCGTCTCGTCCTGCCCATACCCGGCAAAGATCGTAACGGCGAAGATCTCGGCGAGGTCTCGATCCGACCTGAGGACGTCGACGGTTACTGGGATGGGTGGGAAGTCTCCCTCGGTCGAAGGCTTGACCCAGCGATACTTGAACAATGGAAGGCCCTCCAGGCGCTCCAGGCCAACAAATGGATGCCCCACCGAACCTCCATCGAACTCAGTGGTGCAACAGATAACCCACAAGAATGGCTCGACGAACTGGTGAGAGAAGCTGTCGATGCACTGCCGTTCGTTATAGAGCAGGTCGGTCTGGAACGGGTCAAGAACTGGTTCGGAGAAGATTCGGAACGCTTCATTGCCCTGAGCCAGAAGCTGCTCGAACAGCAACAGCAGCAGCACAGCCCGATGGCGCCAGGCGGCGGTACGCAGCAGCACACCGCGCTACCCAAGGGCGGCGCCGCCGTGGCCAGCGCGGGCGACCAGATGGCCAAGGGCACCCAGAGCCACGCGTCGCGCGGCGGCGGGCAGCCCGGAAAGCAGCCGCCAGGCGCGCGCGGGCAACAGCGCGCGATGACCTAGACTGAGGGGCACTGTGGCAAACGATCCGATGACCTTCTTCCAGGCGATGCGCCCGCCGTCGCCTGCGCCCAGCAACGACATCCGCGCGCCCGCCTCGAACCAGTCGCGCGAGCTTCACGGGCTGGCGATGGATCCTGGCAGCCCCAGCTACCGCGCGCGCATTCCGCCGCCGCCGTGCTTCCAGTGCGGCGAGGACCACGTACCGGGGCACAGCTACGATCACGCCTGGATGGCCGAGCCCGCCCAGGTGCACGACGAGCCCGTGGCTGCCGCGCCCACGTACCGCAGAACCCAGACGGTCGACGTGCTCGCTGCCGCTGACGTCAGCCGTCGTGTGGCGCTGTACGTCGGGCGCGGCGACATGTACGTGATCGCCGTCGAAGAAGCACCCGAGTGGGACGTCGTCGAGGGCGGCAACTTCCGCGTCGAGCCCGCCTACGTGCTGTCGCTGGTCAAGCTGGCGCGCGCGCTGGGCGTCAAGATCGTCGACAAAACGGGGGGCGACCTCCTGATGCTGGAGCAGGAATATGCCAGCCAATATGCGCAAGATCATGGGCGAGGTACCCCGCCCGCTGGAGATCGAAGCCCACGACTCCCAGGACCAGCTTCCCTTGGGCCGCCGCAAGATCCCCCGCCAGGAGCAAACGGACCGGACCCAGGCGTATCTGGCGGGAGTAGCGGACGGGTCGATCCCGCTGGATGACGACGCGGCTGAGGTGATCAGGAGCTACCTTGACAGACACCACGCCCAACAATGACGCATACCGCGCGGGAGTGCGTCGCATGCACGACGCCCTGGCCGCCCCGCCTGATAGTGACGTCCATCAGTCGCCAGGCGGAAACGGCCTATATATTGATGCTCAGCCGGGCTCTGCTGAGTTCGCAGCACAACACCTCACAGGCTCGTCGGCTCCTGAACCGCTTATGGAGCGATGGGACGGCATCGGCGCCGAGAGCTTTGGACCCGTCGAACTCATTGATGGCCGCACTGGAAAGAGCATCGCCCGCGTCAACCGACACGCCCGCAAGAAGCTCTGATGTGGAACCTGCCCAGCCAGAAGCCTAGAGCCGCGCTGACGGCTGCCGCCGAGCGCCTGGGCGCGGGCGCCGCCGACCGTCTGGGACCGCATGTGCTCGCAAGCCCGCCAGGCACGCCCGCCCCCGTGGATGCCATCAACTACACCCCGTCCACAGGTGAGGTGCATCAACCCGGGGTACTGGCGCCCGTCGACCAGCTAAACTATTCGCTCATCCCCCAGAGCAGAATGGGGGCTGGGCCTGGTTTCAGCGCAGGGAAGGGCATGGGCGCGGGCGCCGCCATCGGCGCCCCGCCCGTGGCGCCTGGCCAGGAGCGGCTGATGGGGCGCTACTCGGCGCCCGCCAGCATGGCCTCGGGTACGCCAGGACCTGGCGAGCCGCCGCTGCGGCCTGGGCCGTTCGGCACGGGACCCAACCCGCGTGCCAAGCCCAGCGGGCCTGGCGAGGTGGGCATGCAGCAGCGGGGTTCGATGGCGGGCAACCTGATGCGCTGGGGCATGGGCACGGGCACCGAGATGGGCGCGGGCGACGAGAGCACGGGCGTGCCCGACACCAGCGACCTGCTCTCAAGCGGCGGGGTACAGACCGCGCCCGACAACAGCACGGGCGGCGGCACCACGGGTACGCCCGCGCCATCCGCCCCCGCGCCGCCACCCCTGGAAGCCGTACCGCCTGGCTGGCACCAGGAAATCGAGGGCGACGGCAGCCCGGGCTCGATCGTCTGGCGCGTCGGCCCCAACGGCGAGCGCATCCCGATGGGCTGGGTTACTTCGGTAGACCCTGTGAGCCGCTCGCCGCGCATCGCGGGGCTGACCGACGCCGAGCGCAAGCTGATTCAGGGTGTCGCGCCGAACGCCACGGGCAAGCCGACGACCAAGATCTTCAGGAACCCTGACGGCACCAACCACATCTGGACGCTGACCCCTGACGGCGCCAAGGGCACCGACCTGGGGCTGAGCGGCAGCCAGCCGTCGACCAGGGCGCCCGCGACCAAGCACTCGCCTGGCGACAGCTATCCCGTGGGCGGGCTGATCTACACAGTGGGCCCAGACGGCCAGTCGCACTACGACGCGCAGGCGACGCAGGCGGCCATCGACGCCAAGAAGGCGGGCCAGTCGGACGCCAGCGTGCAGGCCGAGGTCATCCGCGCCGCCGAGGCATCGGGCGCCACCACGCCGTACACCCTCACCGCGCCGATCAACGGCCAGATCTACGCCGTCAACCTGCACGATCCCACGGGTAAAGACGGCATCGTCAAGGTCGGCCCCGAGGATGTCGCCAAGGGGATCATCACCGCCGGCAACAGCGTCTACCGACTCGCCGACGACGGCAAGAGCCTGAACCTGCTGGCGCAGGCGCCCAAGGGCTACGCGGTCACCAGCTACGGCGGACGGGTGATTGCCTACGACGAGGACGATCCGACCAAGACCCAGACGCTGTACGAGGATCCCTCGTACCAGCCCACCGCACAGGCCAACATCGACTACACCAAGGCGCAGACGGCCAAGCTGCAGCAAGACCTGGTCACGGGCCAGATCGACGCTGCCACGGCCAAGGCCAAGCTGGCGCAGACCGCGCACGACCTGCTGCACCCCCAGCCTGTGAGCACGGGCGGAGGGATGTTCTACCCGGCTGGCATGGACGTCACGGTTGACTACGGCAGCCTGGGGCCGATGCTGGGCCTCAGCAACCAGGAGATCAACACGGGGCCCGCCGATCCCGAGAACGTCGCCACCGCGCAGATGATCATGAAGTTCCTGGGCGACCTGGGCGGCGCGCCGCAGCAGACGCCGCAGCAGACGGCGCAGCCCAGCACGGCGCAGACGCAGACGACGACCACGGGCGCGAC
>Ga0126378_10003996_pt1 | contig 11188 bp, 8 predicted proteins | sample PanSoiMetPlot_23_FD_92587 | JGI IMG/M metagenome (GOLD analysis project Ga0126378, IMG submission 92587) | Tropical forest soil microbial communities from Panama - MetaG Plot_23 | ecosystem: Environmental > Terrestrial > Soil > Tropical forest > Bulk soil | place: Panama | collected 2016-02-17
AAACGTCGAGGCTGTTTCCCATCTGGCCGCTCCTGAGTATCGGCCCTAGCGTACCGCAGGCAGGCTCTTTCTTTTCCAGTTTTGGCAAACCGACATACCTAGGTAGGTATCCTCCTACCTTACGGTGGCTTTAATGCCTTAAGTCGTTAGAGAGCCAGCGGTTACCCCGCTGGACAGGCTAGCAATCCTGTCCGCATTCTGTTCCCCTGACCAGTAGGATTTGTAGCACACTGGAAACTAAGCTCTATGAGATGATTGCGAGATCATGCGAGGCCTTCACCGTGCGTAAAATAGCAGCGATATGCTCATTACTTTCTGTGTTTTTTGCCTGTCCCATTTATGCCCAGCAATGGTCCGGAATCATAGATCCCACGCGGGCTGTTGATTGGTCGCAAGCGGGCATACCGGGGGGAATTCCCAACCGCACGACCCAGTGCGGCGCGACAATTGCTGCTTTCAGCGGAACTGCCGCGACAATCAACAGTGCCATCGCGAGTTGCCCGGCGGGGCAGTTTGTCTCGCTTGGCGCGGGGGTTTTTAATCTATCAAGTGGGATTAGTTTTGGCAGCCACAGCAACGTTACCCTGCGAGGGCAGGGAGCAAATTCAACCTTTCTTGTGTTCACTGGGGCAGGAGCTGGTGGCTATAATTCCGTCGTTTCAATGGAAGGTTCCGTCAGCGCCAATGGATACGAGGATAACGTCTGTGACTGGACCTCAGGTTATTCTCTGGGTTCCACCGTTATCACGCTCGCCAACTGCGGAGGCACGACTCCCGCCAAAGGAAATCTTGCCAATCTCAAAGTCGGCTCCCCGCTCATCCTCGATCAATTGGATGAGGCGGCAGACACCGGGACCATCTGGAACTGTGCTACTCAGAACCTATGTGCGAACACGATTCAGGGCGGAGAAGCCCGCACGGACGGTCCTTGCAATAGTCCCATGTGCCTGCGCTCTCAACAGCAGGGCGTCGTTGTCACGGCCATTAACGGCAGTAGCATTTCCATATCTCCTGGCCTATATATGCCAAACTGGAGGAGCAGTCAAAAACCGCAGGCATGGTTTGCGACAACCAATGTCACTGCGGACGGCTTGGAAGACGTGTCAATCGATACTTCCACGGCAGGCAGCAACCAGAGCGTGATGATCGCCAACTGCAACCAGTGTTGGGTCAAGGGAATCCGTGCAATGTTCGCAAACAGAAGCCATGTGCGCATGTTGCTGGCGACGCATTTTGTTGTTCGGGACAGCTATTTTTATGAGAACCTGAGCCATGCCTCGGTAAGCTACGGCGCGGAAATGATGGGAGGCTGGGACGGGCTCATAGAAAACAACATCTTTCAGCAAGACACAGACAGCGAGCCCAGTTGCAGCGGCGCCTGCGCAGGAAACGTCATAAGTTACAATTTTGATATCGACAATGTTTGGACGCAGTCGGCTGGGTGGATGCAGGCAGGTTACTACCAGCATGCGGCGGGAGATGTTTTCAATCTTTGGGAAGGAAACATCGGCCCGGGTTACAACGCCGACCAAGTCCACGGCACGCACCATTTCGAGACGCTCTTTAGAAACTATCTGATCGGCAATCAACCCGCCGGGTGCGGGAACGCAGGGTTGAATACTTGCACTGCGCAGACCATTCCGGTTCAGATTTACTCCGGCGCGCGCTACTTCAACATCATCGGCAACGTTCTTGGGCAACAGGGCTATCACAATAAATATTGGTGCAACGCAACGAGCGGATCGTCCTGCTCAGGCGCGGTGACTTCCATCTTCGTCACGGGATTTACCAACAACGGCGGTGGGGCTCTCGGTTCTATTACCGGATTTTGCGGCGACCCCACTTGCGCGACACGCGGCGACTTTGACCCTCAAGTAGGCACCTATTTATTCCGTTGGGGGAATTACGACACGGTGACCGGCGCTGTTCGCTGGTGCGGAAACTCGTCCAACACCGGCTGGAGCACCACCTGTGCTAGTACGTCAGAAGTGCCGAGCGGCATAGCTCTGTTCGCGAACCCAGTTCCAACCGTAGGGGACACAGGTGCCGGTCAAGCTGCCCTCCCGGCCTCTCTTTATTACTCGTCAAAGCCAAACTGGTGGCCCTCCGGCAAAGCTTGGCCTGCAATAGGTCCCGACGTCACTGGTGGTAACGTTTCCGGCCTCGGCGGACATGCCAACACGAATCCCGCTCAAGATTGCTACGTCAATACTATGGGTGGTGTGGCCAGCGGGATCGGCAGCGTCATCAGCTTTAGCGCAAGTGCTTGTTACGGTCTGGCGTCACCGCCTCCGGCCCCGCCCACGAACCTCAAGGCAATTGTCAATTGAGCTTTTAGGTTGCAGGGCGAGGCAATACTCACGCTTTTGCGAACTCTGGATGTTTCTTGGAGAGCCTTGAGCGGCGCGGACTTCCAAGTTTAGCTCTCCACCAACCAAACATGTCGCAAATGGTCGTTGGTAACTGAATTTGTGCAGTCCACGCGCTGCAGGTTCGAAACTTGTTGGTATTCCCAGCCACGATGGGCTCATCGCAGGCTCGCATAAGCATTTGATCCTGCTTCACCTCGAATTTAACTGAGGATTCCGCCCGAATAATTTCTATTAACTCTTGAACGGAATAGGTTTGATCTCCTGCGATGTTGTAGACCTCGCCCGCTACGCAACACTCTGCGGATAACCAAAGGGCGTGAGCAAGATCGCGCACGTCAAGGATCGCTCGGCGGCTCGCTAGGTTACCGACCATCATTGTGGGGGGCCGAATTCCCATCTCAATTTCCACGGCACTCTTCACCAGATCCGAGCACACATCACCTCGCTGACCGGGCCCGGTGGTGTTAAAAATGCGGATTCGGATTGACGGAATCGAGAAGTTGTCAAAATATTGGGCGGCTAGCAGGTCTTGCGCAACTTTGCTTACGCCGTACGGGTGAAGAGGGCGAAGAGCGTGGCTCTCTTGGACCGGCAAGTCTTCGGCGGCAACTTGGCCATATTCCGCACTCGAGCAAGCTACGATGACCGAAGGCTTCAAACCCGCTGAGCGCAAGGTCTCGAACAAGTTAACCGTCCCGCCCACGTTTATATCCATGGTTTCGCGAGGGCGCGCGAGCGACTCGATTGGGCGGCTTTGGGCAGCAAGGTGGAATATGCGGTGTGGCTGAAAAATGGATATAAGTTCCGGCAAACGCTTTGCGTCTCGAACGTCACAAAACTCGAATGCTGCCCCCGTCCACGTGGCCTCTGGTTCGCGGACATCAATTCCAAGTACTGAGCAGCCAGCCTCTTTGCAATAATTCACAAGGTAGCCGCCAATAAACCCAGACGCTCCTGTAATCAAAACATTCATTAGTCGCCGTTGCCCCTGGGTCAAATGGAGGTGGCACCCCCCCTTCATCCAATTTCGTCAGTCACCTTGCGCGTACACTTCTCGGCGCTCCCTAGCGAGGGATTGGTCGTAGGCTTCCTCAGGTTCGTAATGGACAACATCGCTCCCACGGCTTGAAAAGTTAAACGGAACGCACAACAACTTTTTCAGGCGCGTCCTCAAAGCTTCCCGTCGCTCCGGCGGCACAAAGAACAGCATGAACCCACCGCCCCCGGCACCCAAGAGCTTGCCTCCCAGAGCCCCAGCCTCAAGGCCGGCCTCATAAATTTCATCAATACTCGAATTTGAGATTCTTTGACTCAGAGTCTTCTTTATTTGCCAGCTTTCATGCAGTAATCGGCCAAATTCATTGATGGATCGCCGCGGACTTGCGATGATCTGTTCAGCTTCATCGACCATTTGTAGCATTGCATTCAACTCTGACTTTCGGTAAGGGGTCATTTTCAGTTGATCTTTCGCGATTTCCGAAGCGATCCGCGAAAAACCTGTAAAATAAAGTGCGAGGTTCTTCTCGAGTTCTCCCAATCTGCTTTGAGAAGCTAATATGCGTTTCACTTCGATTGCGCCCGTGGGATGGAAGTTGATGCGATTAAAGCCTCCGTATGCTGCACTAACTTGATCTTGCGCTCCGACAGCCTCCCGCAACAATTCTTGCTCAACTTGGATTGCATCCGCTGCGAGGGCTTGCTTGTCGCGCATTTGGTCCTTGAGTGCATAAAGCCCCAGCAAAAATCCCACTGTGAACGCAGAACTCGTACCCAAACCCGTTCGGGCGGGCAAATCAGCCACGTGATGAACTTCAACGCCGTTTTCTATCCCCATGAACTGCAAGCATGCCCGAACAGATGGATGCTCGATCTCGTGATTCCGACTCACATTTTCAACTTTTGAATAGGAAATGCGGCTGTGATATTCGAAGAATGGCGGTAACCATCGACAAGTGATGTAGCATGACTTGTTGATTGTCGTTGATAAGACGGCACCGCCATACTCCTGATACCACACGGGATAGTCGGTGCCACCTCCAAAGAAGGAAACACGAAGTGGGGTGCGGGTAATTATCATAAATTTTTCCAAGTGAGAACTACAGAACTACACCCTGTCCGGATAGGATTCCTTTCTACACAGACCGCAATACCCTTCCCTGCCTCAACACACTTCAAGAAACTCTGGCTTTGCCGTGCCGTACGCGGACAACCGTATAACGAGATCCCGTCCCATTCGCGATTTGTAACGAACTCCGGATTCATGCTCTCACCGTTCACTGGCGCTTTTGTTTGTCGATTCGAAGGAGCGTTTTGTCCCAGAATCTCTGAAGTGACCACCTGATGTTGGGCAGCAAGCGTTGTGCCCGTTTCGCCGTGTGCCATCCGAAAGTTGCCGCGATCCAAGAGTATTTCCATGATAGGCGAGGAACCACGAGCTGGCCTCCCAATTCTCTCGCCGTCTCTTCCGCCTGGCCAACCAAGTCGAGCCGTTCCGGATAAAAGTAGATCAGCCAGTTCTGCAGATATTGCACGCAAGCTGCTCGCACCCTGTCACTGTCTTCCAGGGAACGGACATAACGGATATGCAACTGCATGGAACACCATTGTGCGTCGCGTTTCCTGTCGGAATGTCCTATGTAGCTCAGGCTGCCGGCACCAGACATGCGATAGTAAACTCTCGCATCCGGAACAAATCGCACTCCGTTGCTAGCAAGGAGGATGCGGCAGAAGTATTCCCCATCATCGTCGCCCAGCAACCTGGTGTCCCATGGCCCGGCCGCTTCGGTCAACTCACGGCTTACCAGCCAAGATGCGGTTTGCATGTAGAGATTTTGCCCCAACTTACGCACCAACCATTCGACGGGAGACAGATCACACCATAAAGCCGTGGGAATAAACTTTGCTCGATAATGGCGATGCAAGAATTGTCCCCAGCCCCCAGAAAGAAGCACGGAACTATTTCTTGGCTCATCCAGGGTTTTCATCTGGTTGGCGATTTTGTCCGGAGCCAACAGGTCATCGGCATCCAACCACTGGATATACTGGCCCCGGCTCAGCGAGAACGCTTTGTTTCGCGCGGCTGCCGCTCCCTGATTCTCTTGCCGGAAGACTCTCAAGCTGTCCGACTCAAAGCGCCTAACAGCGTCCAGAGTCCGATCCGTAGATCCGTCATCCACGACGATAATCTCTTTATTCGGCCACGTTTGTGCTGTGGCCGACTGAATGGTGTCAGCGATCCATTCCTGGGCGTTATACGCCGGGATAAGGATGGAAACCAAGGGTTTCATGATCGCTGCTCATCTGCTAGTTTTTCGTATACGGCGTCAGTCAACTCAGCCACGGCTGCCCAGGAATGTTGCGAGTAAGCATAATCTCGTATTTCTTGCCGCTGTCTGTTTAGATCTTTATATAGAGCGCTTGTGAAGTATTTCTTGATCGTGTCAGCCATGTCCAGCGAGTCCTTTGGCCTGCAGACGAACCCCGTCCTGCCCTGGATTATTTCTTCCCTAAAGGAACCCACATCCGTTGCGATCACAGGCAAGCCAAAGCTGTAGGCAAGGAAAAGCACCCCGCTTTGGAATATATCGTTGTAAGGCAGTACAAGCACATCCGCCGCTTTGAGGTACAGTTCCATCTCCTCGTCCGGGATGAATTGGATTCTCTGAGTGATTTTTCCATGATCGAAGCCCTGGTCAAGCCTTTGTCGAATCTCCTTCAGGTAATTCTCCTCCCCTTTTTTCGGCTCACCGGCAATAATCAGGCGGTAATCCTCTTGTTCGCTAGTGAGCCGGCGAAACGCATCCAGCAAGTATTCAAGACCCTTGTATGGCCTAATTCTGCCAAAGAAAAGGATAGTCCTTTCGCTATTGTCTATCGCAAGCCGCCGTTTCGCATCGGAAGGACTGAGATTCGTGTCTGGAAAGGCATTATTAATCGGATGGCGGAGCACCGTGATTGCATTGTCCGCAACTCCGAAATCCCGGCAGAGCTCTTCCTTCATCTTCATGGTATGAACGAATATGTGGTCAGTAAGATGATATTGAATCTTCAGAGTGAGCCGATTTAGCGGGGAATCTCTCAGGTCTCTTCTGCCCTGATTAATATTATGGGCAGTGAGCACCACCTTCTTCCGCAGAATCTTGTAGTACAGCATCAACAGTGTCCGATCAAAGTAATCAAACTTGTTGTTCCACAGAATATGCAAAATCCTTGGCTGGACGCCCGCTGCATAACGAAGAAGTCGGGCATAATAAAGCATCAGCGCGAATAACTTATCGGTGAACATTGCCTCTGGGCGCCGCGTCCCTAGCAAGTTAAGAAACCTTAGTTTGGGAAGTGTGTGCAATTCAGGGGAATCCAATTCACTGCTCCCAATGAAATCCAGGCACACACCCTTTGAAACAAGAGCCATGGCCAAACCGAACGCGTATGGCCTGTCCTGGCACCCTGTCAGCAAACCGACTCTCATTTCAGTTGTACTTGGACCTAGCACAGAGCTCCGAGCTCATGGTGGTTCGCGGCCATGCGCCAGAGGGCATCATCGGGGATAGCTGCAAGACATCGTCCGCAGTAGCACCCACACCTTGCCATGAGCCGACCCCACGGAAACTCCCGCGGGAAGCCACTACGGCCAAAACCAAGAAAATCCATGCGGGGCAGAGCATCCTGAAGGCAGCTTCGCTGACACCATAAATCGCTGCGGCGGCGACATACGTCAACAAGAGGCTACCAAACATCGGATCACGGCGAAAGGCAGCGACAGCGCTTAGATAGCCGGACAGCAAGATCAGTACAACGAAACTTACTCCGACAAGGCCAAGATTGAGATAGATCTCAAGGTAGCCATTATGCGCTTCGTCAACATGCATATAGATGGAGGGGAGTCTTGCCCACACTTGATACAAGCGCGGTCCGAGCCAAAAGCTCTCAAACCCAGCTCCAATGACCGCGTTGGGAGCCACGGGAATCACGGCATTCCAAATATCGGTTCGCCCAGTCAAATTCGACTGCCTACCGATGGCGTGCAGAGCTCCCTCCGCGCCACCCAGCAGCATGGTGACCGCGCTGACGAGCACAATCAGCACCACCAACGCATGGACCGCCCACGGACGACCTCTGATCGCAGGTAGTCCAGTCGAGAAAGTCAAGACCGCTCCAAGCGCGAAACAAACAGTGGACGTTGCTGAGTGTGCCATCGCCAAAAGCAATACTGCGAACGTAAGCAGGACACCGTTGGCTACGAGCCGTCGCCTGCGTCCCGGCTCGTCCTTGTTGGCTCGGAGGAGCACGCGAACGCGCCACAGCACACCGAGGGCGATGACAAGCGTGATGACGCCGAGGGAATTCTTGTTTGTCGTCACCCCGGTATTCATGGGGTTCCCGTCGGGGTCGTAGGAGCGGCCGAGTTGGCCGAAGTACTTGATCAGAAGTATCGAAAAAGGTAAAAGAACAAAACCGACCCGAGCCAAAAGCCGTTTAATAGCCGCCACCTGATCGGCTTCCGATAGGACAATCAGGACCATGACCAGATCACCGATCGCCTTGGTCCAGCGTTTGAAAGCTACTCCGGGAAAATCAGACCACAGGATGCTGAGCAGGCAATAAACAAAGTAGATTAGAATCGGCCAATTTGCAGCCAATAGGGCACGCGTTCGGCTACCTCTCCGAATTAGAACGACAATCCCGATACCAAGCAGAATCTCGAAAACGAGGCGGTCGACTGGACTGCCCTCGAGGAGTTGTGCGGGGTCAGCACCTGCTTCGCGAAACCCGAGCCACGCGGACGCGGGTCTTGAACCGACGATCCAGAGCCACATAACCGGCAGCCAGAGCGCCTTGGATGTGGGCGCAGACCTATCACGATCAAGATAGAAAAGGCCCAAAACGCCAACGGTGCATACGAAAAGGGCCAGAAAGCCAGTCATCTTAGGATTATCCGTCTGCCTTGTCCGCACCCGGTGAAGTCATCTGGAGTCCACGAAAAGCCGCTGCAGCAGTTCCACAGAAAGAAGGCGGTGGATCTCGGTGGTGTAGTTGCGATTCCCTCTTAGGTGCGCCGCGACCACAGCCTTCACGCCTTTCGGCTCTAAATAGGGACGCGCAAGCGTTCGCGGGTCAAGTAGAATCTCCTGGACGTATTTTGCCAGAACAGTTCGATACCACCACCGAAAGTGAAAGAGCTTGTGCCGCCCCATCCAAAGGCGCTCCAAATGCAATGCAGCGAGAGAATGGTCTAATCGCGCGACCCACTGTGGCATGCCATAGTCATACGCGTATTCCGCTTTGAATGTGAACTCAAGGTATGCGCGGCTCAGGATGGCTCCTAACCCATTCGATCCCCCCAAGCCTCGGTCGGTGCGAAGCTGTGCCAGCGCCGGAGAGCCGTCGCGAACAAGACGTAGCCGGACGTCTTCTCCCGATTCCGTTCGTGGCGCTCTAAAGACCGTTCGGACGACCTCGTTGTCAAGATAAGGAGTTCGCAGCGTAACCTGTGATTGCTCAAGCGCAAGTACTCCGGAGTGATACGCTGCCGGTTGTCGGAAGGCCACGAGACTCGTCGGGTGGCCGCGGAGTTGATCGGCGTAGGTCTCAGTGGCTCTTGCGAGAAAGGCAAGCAACTCGGCCCGGAAGATGCTTGACTCCAGCCGCGCGGGCTTGAACATCACTGCTCCCCGAATTATCTCGCTGCCAAACGTTCCAACCATACGCGCGGCCGCGATCTGCCGTGCCATCTCGTTGTTGTACGCATCTGGGGACCGGCTGATGTCCACACACCCCTCGGTCAGGTAAAGAGTGCGTTCCGCGTAATAGGGGAAGCGTTCCAAACAATCTTGGCCGACGGTGATGACTTGATAGGGCTGCTCGCAGATTCTTGCCACGCGCCGCGCCAAGCGGACATCGTGGTTTTCACGGAACATACTGCCAAAGGTGTAGCATGGCAATGAGCCGGGCGGTGCCTTGCGCCAAGCCATGATGATTCGAGTATCTAAGCCGCCCGTGAGCGAAATCCCGACAGGTTCCCGACCTGTGAAGTAACGAGGCAGGTTTCGTGAAAAGACCTCACGAAGCTGTTTATAGTACTCTTCCGCTTCAAGCGGTTCTTGCTCTTCCCATTCAAGTGGCTTGAAATAAGTGCCTTTCTTTTCAAGGATGCTCTCGCGAAAACTCCATGCGGAGGCGGGAGGGAGCACGTCGACCCCACGGAACAGGGAGCGATTCTCAAGAACGCAGCCACAGGCGAAGAACTCCCCGAGGCCACGCAAATCTAGATCCCGAGTCTTGGGAACCACCTCCAGGATTGCTTTCGCCTCCGCTGCGAAATAGAAAGCATCTACTTCCTCGTGATAATAAATTCGCTGCAATCCGAAGCGATCATTGAAGAGCATCGCTTCGCGGCGCCGGCGATCAATGACCAGGCCGTGGAAGCGGCCATTCAGGCTCTTGGGGAAACTGGGATCCTCTTCGTAGAGATGGCCCAGATACGAAGGACCGTCCTGTTCGCACTCGTGTCCGCGCTTTCTAAGAAGCCTTGCCGTCCCCGGCTCCGGGTAATCCTCTCCAGAAAAGATGAGAACAACATCTCCTCGCTCGTTTCGGACAGGCATTCCGTCAGAAAAGGAACCCCGCCGGGCCAACCACCCTACATAAACTCCAGATGGCTCATCCACCCAGGTTCCTGTCGCGTAGAACGGCTCGTGCTGTAGGGTTTTCACCATCCGGAGCAGTTGCGGCTCTGCCCATTCGCGCGGCTTCCGAGTCAGGAGTCCGACGATCCCGGGCATACATCACTCCTCTCATCTTTTGTGACCGCCTGTAACCTTCGGTTATACCAAGCGCTTCGGAATGCACGGAGCTTGTCGGCCAGCGGAGCGGGTAGGTGATCGGCCACCCTGTGATGCAAGCCCAGACGGAGAGCCGCCCAACCGATTAGAGTCAAAGGAACGTAATATCGCGGTAGGTCTACTCGCTTAAACCCATTGTTTTCTTTGAACTTGCTGAGACTATCTGGCGGCTTATTGCCGTAGCAAAAGTTCTGATAAACAAGGTGCCGGATATTTCGATCGGCACAGGATCGAACAGCTTGAGCGATTAGCGCATTAGTAGGTGCTTTTTCCTTATGCTCAACCATCGATACGATATTCATGAAGTTCGCCTGGGTCCGGGCTTGGTCGCTTGTCAGTTTTGCAAATCCAATAAGTTGCTCGCCGAGAAAGGCTCCGATGAAAATGCTGGTATCGAGAAAGGTCCCAGCATGCTTGCGCACCGCCTCAATACTCATACCGTAGTGGAGAAAGGGTTTTCCCTGACGGATAGGGCACTCGTTGTATATTCCCCATATCCCCTGGACGAGCGATTCGTCAAAAGCCACTTCCCGAACCACTACCCCCTTCTTTTCCGCCTGTCTAGCCCGATTGCGAGGGAACGAACGGATTTGGTGTTTCCACCAGTGTTCAAAAGTCGATACCGGCAGAACGGCAAGATTGTCCCATTCCATGGGGTAGTTGTATTTGGGCGAATTGTCAGTCAGCCCCTGCATAAAAGTGAACAGGTCAATCCTGGTCCGGGACTTCCGCAAGCCATCCAGTAGTTGGCTGGGGTCTTCAAGGAACTCGTACTTGTCTGCCTCGAGACGAGCAACACGGACCAGCCGGCCCTCAACTCTAATATCCGTGCCGCAGATGTTTAGCATCGTTAAATTATCACTCATCGGCAAAAACACTGAACAAAATGATCACTTCGAATATCGTAAATCATTTGCTTACCACGAAAGCTGCGTATCTAATTCGAGGGGAAGCGAATACGCACCGCATAAGAAA
>Ga0126378_10003997_pt1 | contig 11186 bp, 12 predicted proteins | sample PanSoiMetPlot_23_FD_92587 | JGI IMG/M metagenome (GOLD analysis project Ga0126378, IMG submission 92587) | Tropical forest soil microbial communities from Panama - MetaG Plot_23 | ecosystem: Environmental > Terrestrial > Soil > Tropical forest > Bulk soil | place: Panama | collected 2016-02-17
GGTGCGGATCGGAGTTGCGGCGCCAGGTTATCCCGCCTACGCCATTCCCGATGCCGCCAAGGCACTTGGCTTTTACAAGGAAAAGAATCTGGACGTTGAAGTCACGCAATTCGGCGGCGGCCCGCAGACTCAGGAGGCTCTCGGCGCAGGAGCCATCGATATCAGCAGCATCGCTCCGGGCTCTGCCGCGCTGGCGATGGCCAAGGGTATTAAGGAAAAGATCGTCGCGCTCTCGGTGCCGCCGACGCCGCAGGGCTGGTACATCATGGTGCGGATCGATTCGCCGATAAAAAGCATGACCGAACTGAAAGGAAAGACCGTCGGTGTGACGCAGAAGGGCTCGCTGACCGACTTTTGGGTGCAACGGGCCGCGTCGAAGGCAGGAATTACGGTCCAGACCGTTCCCCTTGGCGGCGCTGGGGTGATGCCAGGGCTCAAGACAAAACAGGTGGATGCCGCCATTCTCTGGCCGATCTTCACCTACAAGGGGCTCGCGGCCGGCGATTTTCGATCGGTTGACGATCTCGGCGCCACGTTCGAGCCTTCGGTATCGGAGGGTTGGGCGGCGAGCGACGAAATCATTCAGAAGCGCCCCGAGGTCCTGCGCCGGTGGCTCCAAGCCAATGCAAAAGCAGTCGTCTATTTACAGACCCATGAGGATTGGGCGATCGGATTTCTCAAGAAATTTTTCGATGAAAAGGACGACCATGTCGTCACGCTGGTTCTGGATAGTTTCATCAAGCACATCAATCCCGATGGCGTCATGAAGCCCGAATGGATGCAGGCGTCGCTGGATCTTGCGGCGAGTGCCGGCATGGCGACAAAACTGACAACCGATCAGATCTTTTCAACCGCGTTTACGCCGATCAAGCCCGAGTGAGGGACCGATAGCGCGACGTGTTGGCGTTGGCAGCTGTTCGCGGCGAAACGGTCTTCGGCTGGCACGATGGGCGCCTCGGTTGACGATGTCATTGCCCGGATCGACCGCGACGAGCTGGTTCGATTCACGCTGGAAATCTGCAACATCGACAGTTCCGTGGGCCATGAAAGGGCCGTCGCCGAGCGGCTGGAAGATTGGCTCCGACGCGAAGGATTCCCGGTCCGGCGCATAGGTCTGCTCGCGGATCGTTATAACCTCTTGGCGCGCCTGCCCGGGACCGGAAGCGGGCGGCCGAGCCTGATGTTCAACGGGCACATGGACACGTTCGCGCCGCCGCACGCCGATCTCGTTCAGCTCGACCCGATGCGCGACGAACTTCACAAAGCCTGGATCGAGGGCGACCTTTTGGTCGGCGACGGCGTGGTCAACGATAAAGGACCGATTGCCGCGTTCCTGATCGCCGCCAAAGCCATCAAGGATTCCGGCTACCAGCTCCGGGGCGAGCTTTTGTTGTCTGCCGTCGTCGCCGAAACGGCCTATGAACCAGCTTACGGTCCGCCCGGTGAAATCATCGATACCAAGGAGCTGGGCGCGCGATTTCTCGCGACCCACGGCGGCGTTGCCGACTATGTGATCGTTGCCGAGGGCACAGGTTTCGGCATCGTTTGGATCGAGTGCGGCAAATTCTGGTTCAAGGTCACGTTGCGGTCGCGTCAGCCCAGTTTCTACACGCCCTATATGCCCGAGCGCACGAGCGCAGCGGAGAGCCCCAACATGATCGTGGCGGCAACTGCCGCAATCGAGGCGATCGAACGCTGGGCAGAACAGTACGAGCGCCGCAACGTGCTGCGTTCGCCGGGCGGCGAGGTGCGCCCTAAAGTACAAATCGGCGCCGTTCGCAGCGGCGAGCCGACACGGCCGATCCTATCTCCGCAATTGTGTCAGCTGTATCTCGACGTCCGCACCTTGCCCGGTGCCAATCCGCAGGATCTGCGCGACGAGATCGACGCAGCATTGGCGGCAACCGGCATCGATCACGACATCGAGCTCTATCTGTTCCGGCCCGGCTATGAAGCAAAAGGCGTCGAGCCGCTGGTCGCGGCCGTCAGCGCAGCCCATCGTGCCGTCATCGGCGGCGATCCGCCGCCGGTCGTAGGCCCGACGGCGAGCATGTGGCGCGATAGCAACGTGTTCGCCGAGTTGGGAATTCCGGTCGTCAATTACGGGCCGCGTTCGGCAAGCCATGCGTTCAAGCGTGCTTTGACGGTCGAGAGTCTCTATCAGGCCGCATGCGTCTATGCGCGCACCGTGCTGGCGATCTGCGGATGACGTCTGCAGGATTATCGTTCTTCGATTTGCAAGACGCGCCAATGGGTGAAGCGCCGCTCGACGAAACCTAGGCCCCAGTTGGCGGCGAACGCGCAGCCGAGCGCCAACAGGATGCCCAGATAGACGTGCTCGGTGGCGTAGATCGATCGGTAGTATGAGATCAGGTACCCGATCCCTCCGAGCGAGGACAGCATCTCCGCCACGATCACGCCGATCACCACGAGCGCGGTGCCGATCCGCAAGCCGCTGACGATCGACGGCATGGCCATGGGCAGCAGAATGCGAAAAATGATCTGTCGGCGCGAGCAGCCGATGGCCTTTCCCAACAGAAGATACTGATCATCGACCGTCCTTATTCCGTTCATCGTGTTGATCGCGATCGGCAAAAACCCGGAGACGATGGCGTAGGCGATCTTCGAAGTGATGCCGATGCCGAACCACACCATGAAGAGCGGGTACCAACTGATCAGCGGTATGGCGAATAGCGACGACAGCAGCGGCCCTGCCGTCGCGCTCAGGAACGGGCGTAATCCGGCGATCGTTCCAGCCGCGATGCCGAGCGTCCACGCGCAAGCAAGCGCGATGGCGATTTCGATGGCAGTGAGGCGAAGCGCGATCACGTAGTCGAGCCACGATTTGACCAAGGCACTGGCGATCTCGGTCGGTGACGCCAGCAGGAGCGGGCGGACCAAATCGAAGCGGCGGACTGCTTCCCACAATCCAAGGACCATCAAGATCGTGAGTGCGCGCCGTACGGTCATAAGCCCGCCATGCCTTCGCCGATGACCTCGCGATCATCCTGGCTGATGAGCTTCCAGATCCGATTGCGCATCGCGCCGAACTCGGCGCTGCCGATGATCTCGTAAGTGCGCGGCCGCGGCAGGTCGACCTTGATGGTCCCCACGATCTGTCCCGGACGATGGCTCATCACCAGCACGGTATCGGCAAGGAAAAGCGCTTCGGTGAGGCTGTGGGTGATGAAAAAGATGGTCTTGCCGGTCTTCTCCCAGATACGCAGGAGCTCGTGGCCCATCTTGATGCGGGTCTGTTCGTCGAGCGCGCCGAATGGTTCGTCCATGAGCATGATCCGCGGGTCCGGCGCCAATGCCCGTGCGATGGATACCCGTTGGCGCATGCCACCCGACAATTCGTGCGGATAGCGTTGCGCGAAGTCCGCCAAGCCGACGAGCGACAACATCGCTGCCGCGCGCTTGCGCCGTTCCGCCACTTTCATCCCGCGAACTTCCAGCGGAAATTCGACGTTCTCGGCTACGCGCTTCCACGGCAGCAGGGTGGCGTCCTGGAACATCACGGAAATCTTCTCGGGCGCCGGCTGATGCACCGCAACGCCGTCGACCAGGACTTCCCCCGCGGTGCTCGGCACCAGACCGGCCAGCATCTGCAACAGCGTCGACTTCCCGCAGCCGCTCGGACCTACCAGTGAGACGAAACTGCCTTCTTCGACGGCAAACGAAATATCTTGCAGAGCGACGAGGGGCGCGCGGCCGATTCCGTAGACCTTCCGCAGCCCCCGGGTTTCGATGACGAGTGGGCGGCCGGCGGTCATCGGTTCTCCAGGACCTTGCGCCAGCGCCCGACGCGGAGCTCCCAGATTCGCATCGTCTCGTTGATAGCGATTGTCGCCGCCGATATGAGGACGGACGCCGCCATCAGCTTGTCGACCGTATAGGATTCGCCCCAGCGCAACAGCAGCACGCCAAGTCCGGTCCGCGACGCATACATCTCGGCCAGCAGAATGCCGATAATGTCGAAGATGATGCCGAGCCGAAGCCCGGTCATCACTTGCGGTGCCATCGCCGGCAGGTAGATCGACCGATAGACCCGAAGCCTGCCGGCGCCGAACGAGCGTGCCAGCGTGACTTGGCCGTGCGGCACTTGGCGCACGGCCGCCATGGCGTTGATGGCCACGACGAAGAACACATGGGTAATGCCGAAAATCAGCTTTTGCGTGAAACCCAGACCGAACAGCAGGACGAACAAAGGCAGGAAGATCGACTGCGGCACCGACAAGACCATGTTGAAGATTGTCGATAGCGAACGCCCGACGCCGACGTTCTCGCCCATGACGAATCCGGCGGCCAATGCAATCGGCGCGCCGATGACGAAAGCAGCGACGACGCGTGTGATCGTATCAAGCGAATAGGCAAGAAAATCGCCGTTGCGCAGCAGCCCTTCGAGCGCAATGGCGACGTTTGCGGGCGGCGGCAGAATCGCCGGATCAAAGGCACCGATCCAGGAGCCGATGGCCCAAAGCCCGATCACGAGCGCCACAAAAGCGAGCTGGGTAAACAGAACCAAAGATTTCATAACCGGCTTGGGAATGTGTCGACAGGCGTTGAGTCCCCCATCGACGATCTATCGAGGCTTATACAAATGCAAGCTCGCCATCGGCATTTCGCAGCAACCCGCGACCGTCGCGCGATGACGGCATGTTTTCGGGACCGACTTTCAATTCATCGACGCTGACGAGGCCCTTGAAGGTATCGGCTTCCACCACGCCATTCTCATCCGTCGCAATCGCCTTCGGCCTGTTGCCGGCCGCAACATCCTCCAGGCACTTGCGGAAAATGCGCCGCCAGCGAACGACGCCAATATCCGAAGTGCCGAGCAGTTCCTTGCCTCTCGTCGAGGGGAAACCCTGCGATTTCTGCATAATAAGATCTTCAAGGACCGTCGAACCTTCCCAACCCGGATATTCGCGGTGGTCATAATCCTTTTTTTCCGCGGTGCCGCGAAGCCGGTCTTTGACATTCCTGTCCAAGCCCGGATCGCTCGCCCGAAATCCCTTGCGATAGTTGCCCTTGCGGAACAGCGCCAGCCGCATGACTTCAAAATGCGTATCGTCGATAATCCGCAGCAGTCCGCCGACTTCACGACGGTCGTTGCTCCAATCGGGCGGCAGCCCACCGTTATTCGACATGCGATAACAGATCGGAAAAACGATACTCAGCGTATTGACGAATTTCAGCTTGGGTTCGGCGGTATTTTGGACCAGGACGGTCTTCATTCCGAAGCTGGTTTCAAAGGCGCTGAACCGGCTGTTGCGCCAATCCGTGTCCACGGTGTCGTTGACGTAAGGGCGGAGATCGTCAGGGATGACGCCCGGTATCAGCGTGTGCAGAACGTGGACGTGGCCATTGTCGGCAAAATTTTCGAGCCAGTTGAGATAAGTGTAATCCCGGATATCGCCGCGCTCCATGCGCAGCTCGCCGTCGTCGCGGCTCAGCATGTCGATTTTAGGCAGCGGCGGCGGATTCGCTTGATCCGCGCCCATATAGCACCACAAGATGCCGCCCGACTCCTGCGCTGCATAGGACGGTATCGAGGCTTTTTCCATCAGCGGACTGTTTGCCGGCTCAAGCGGCATCGCCACGCAGCGTCCCGCGGCGTTGAACGTCCAGCCGTGGTACGAGCACATCAGCCCTTGGGGTCTGATCTGTCCGTATTCGAGCGACGCCCGCCGATGCGGACAGCTGTGACCGACCAATCCGACGGTCCCATCGACATTGCGAAAGGCGACGAGGTCCTCGCCGAGCATGCGGACGCCGTAGGGGATGTCCTTGAGATCCCGCGAAAAGCACACCGGATGCCAATAATGCCGCAGCATCTGTCCGGCCAAGCTGTCGGCAGTCGTCCGCGCGTACTCGACCAGGAATTCTTCATAGGTGTCGGGAGCCTTAAGCGCTGCCATGCTCTCTGCCTCTCATTCCGGTCGCCCATTCATCGCCCGCTGCGGACATTATCGGTGCAGCTTATTTGCGTGACAAGGCTGACCGATGGTTGCCTCACGGTTCGGTCTGTGACGGGCTCCTGATGGAGCTTTCCCAGACGTGCTGGGCGCGAAAGCCGAGCATGCGCTCAGCCTTGCCGCTGTCCATGCCGCTCCAGTTGCCGGCGAGCCGGCTTTGGCTCTTTTTGACCGCCGGCAAATATCGCTGCAACAATTCGTCGGTCGGCTCCCGCATGTTGCTGGTCGGTGCGGCGACGTTGAAAATCGTGTGGCCCGGCGGCGCGCGTTCGAGACATAACCGGCACGCCTCGGCTGCATCGCGCGCATCGATGTAGGTCCAGAAGCCGGGCAAGCGATAACGCGGATCGCGCAAGCGCTCTCTGATCGGCCTGAACTCCGGGTCGAAATTGATTCCCGGCAGACGCAGACTCGAAATCGAAGCTTCCATCTGGCTCGCGAAGGAATCGGCGATCGTTTCGCCAACGAGCTTGGAGAGCCCGTAGGGATCTGTCGGTTGGCAGGGATGTTGTTCGTCCAACGGCAGGTATTTGGGCTCGGGCATTTTTCGCGCGTACAGGAAGCCGTAGGCGGCGATGCTCGAAGCAAGAACGAGTTTTGCGATTTTCAAGTCCGCGGCAGCCTTCAGCACATTGTAGACGGTGCTGACATTGTTGTCGAACGTCACATTGTCCGGCATCAGGTTGGGTGCGGGAATCGCGGCGAGATGAACGACGGCCTGGGCGCCGGCGAACGCGTCGACCAGATCTCCAGGGCTGCTCAGATCGCACATGCGGGAACGGCCCAGCGCGGGATTCGCTACGCGATCGATACCCCACACATCGTGTCCTGCCGCGGCGAGATTGCGCACGACATGCTGACCGAACTTCCCGCTGCTGCCTGTGACGACAATTTTCATGGATTAGACGTGTCGCATCATATTGTGCGACCCCTGAGGCAAAACTTGTTGCGTCTCCGCGTTTCCGGAACTACCGATCCAAACTGGAGCGGCATTACAAAGCCATTCTGGCATCGGTTCAATCGCGTTTCCAAATTCGATTGGAAGCATTCCGGTGAATGTAATAGTAAGGCAGGTCAGCGGAAGGCAGCCATGGGAGGCGAGGCGATGTGGAAGTCAATTTGCAGTCTATTGATGATTTCAACCGCATGCGTGCCGGCAGAAGCCGCTCAGTTCAGTTGTTTGTTTAGCGGCAACAAGACCCCCTGCTCGCTCGATACACAAACTGACGGCGGCCGTGGTTCCTGCCAGCAAGCATATCCATCTCCATACAACATAACAGCAGTATGCGGCGGAGACGGAAACCAGCTCTTTTGTTACTTTGCAACAGGCTCTCAGCGCCCGCCCAAGCTCGGTAAAAACGAATTGTCTTCTTCGGATAATTTGAGGAAGGCCATGGCCGGGGAACAAGGCATTCGCACGGTGGCCGTAGAGGATCAGTTTAGTCCGGCGGGGCTTCGGCTGATGTACTCGGATGTGGGCTCGGGCTTTGGGGCTGACGTGTTTTGTAGGCCCAAGTAAGGCTTAACCGAGATTGCGGGGTCTGTTGGCGAACTTGCGACGAGCGAAATTGCCGTTGACGAAAATGAACCTTGGAGCGGGCGAAGGGATTCGAACCCTCGACCCCAACCTTGGCAAGGTTGTGCTCTACCCCTGAGCTACACCCGCATCCGAGAAGGGTAAGGCGGCGGCGCTAGCCGGCCGCCGACGCCGCGAAGCTATGCCAAAGAGCGGCCGGCTTTGCAACCGGCGCTTCCCCGGCTTAAAGACCGCCGATGGCTGCCGCGCCGGACGAGCTTTTTGCCTATCTGGATAGGCTTTCGATCGCCCACAAGACCATCAGCCATCCGCCGCTGTTCACGGTCGAGGAATCCCAGGCGCTGCGCGGCCAGATTCCGGGCGCCCATACCAAGAACCTGTTCCTGCGCGACAAGAAGGGCGCGGCGTTTCTGGTCGTGGCGCGGGAGGACGCGTCGATCGAGCTGAAATCGCTGCATCGGCGGCTCGGCGCTTCGGGCCGCTTTTCGTTCGGTTCCGCCGCGCTGCTGGCCGAGCTGCTCGGCGTCGAGCCGGGCTCGGTGACGCCGTTCGCGGCGATGAACGACACAGCGGGCCGCGTCACCGTGGTGCTGGACGCCGCCATGATGGCGCACGATGTGCTCAACTTTCACCCGCTGCGCAACACGGCGACCACGACGATTGCGCGGGACGGGCTGGTCAAGTTCCTCGAAGCCACCGGCCACAAGCCGCGCATCGAGGCGGTTTCCGGGCCGGCCGCATAGGCATCCCGTCCAGGAGTCGATTGCATTCGCCCGCGTTCTTCCCATTTAATCGGGACGGAACCGGGCAATCGCCGTCCGGCGGGCTCAAAAAGGCGCACCCAGGCACATGTTGCAGCAAGCTCAACCCGCAGCCGCCGACGTGGTGGTCAAGGACACCACCACGCAGACCTTCGTGAAGGACGTCATCGAGGAGTCCAAGCGCCAGCCGGTGCTGGTCGATTTCTGGGCGCCGTGGTGCGGCCCCTGCAAGCAGCTCACCCCGGTCCTGGAGAAGACCGTCAAGGCCGCCAAGGGCAAGGTGAAGCTCGTCAAGATGAATATCGACGAGCATCCGGCCATCCCGGGCCAGATGGGCATCCAATCGATCCCGGCGGTGATCGCCTTCGTCAACGGCCAGCCCGCGGACGGCTTCATGGGGGCGCTGCCGGAGAGCCAAGTGGTCGCGTTCCTGGAGCGGCTGACCAAGGACCGCATCGGCGGCGAGGCGCAGGATCTGCTCAAGGCGGCCGACGCCGCGCTCGCCGAGGGCGACACCGACGGCGCCGCCGACATCTATGCCCAGCTTCTCGCCGAGGACGGCGGTAACGTGCCGGCGCTCGCCGGGCTGGCACGCTGTTACGTCGAAACCGGCGCGCTCGACCAGGCGCGGCAGACCCTCGACATGGTGCCCGAGGCCAAACGCAACGACGCGGCGGTGGCGGCGGCGCGTGCGGCGCTCGAGCTTGCCGAGCAGGCCAAGACGCTCGGCCCTGTGACGGAGCTGGAGCAGAAGGTCGCCGCCAATCCGCTCGACCATCAGGCGCGTTTCGACCTGGCGCTGGCGCTCAACGGCAAGGGCGAGCGCACGCAGGCGCTCGAGCATCTGCTGTCCATCGTCAAGCGCGACCGCAAATGGAACGACGACGGCGCCCGCAGGCAGCTCGTGCAATTCTTCGATGCCTGGGGGCCGACCGACGAAGCCACGATCGAAGGCCGCAGGCGGCTGTCTTCGATCCTGTTTGCGTAACTGGGCCGCGTGCGTTCAGGCCGCCGCGGCAGGCGGTAGCGGCTCAAAAATTCGGTGCCGTCGCTTGGTGGAGGGCGACATGCCGATCAACACAATCTATCACGGGCCCGACGCGCTGCCGGACAGCATTCCGGTGTTTCCGCTGCCGGGCGCGCTGTTGTTGCCGCGCGGGCAGATGCCGCTCAACATTTTCGAGCCGCGCTATCTGGCGATGACCGACGACGCGCTGCGCTCGGGCCATCGCCTGATCGGCATGGTCCAGCCCGATCCGACCCATCCGGGCCCCGACGAGAACAAGCCGAACCTGTTCCGTGTCGGCTGCGTCGGCCGCATCACCCAGTTCGCCGAGAGCGGCGACGGCCGCTATCTGATCCAGCTCACCGGGGTGGCGCGCTTCCGCATCGAGGAGGAGTTGCCGGTTGCCACGCGGTATCGGCAGTGCCGGGTGACATTCCAGCCGTTCGCCGACGATTTCGTCGCCCGCAAGGGCGAGGACGAGGTCGACCGCAAGGCGCTGCTGCGCGCGCTCAACGATTTCCTCAAGGCCAACAATCTCAAGGCCGATTGGAAGGGCATCGAGAACGCGCCGAACGAGGCGCTGGTCAATGCGTTGGCCATGATGTCGCCCTATGACGCGGCGGAAAAACAGGCCATGCTGGAAGCGCCGGACCTGAAAACCCGCGCCGAGATTTTGATCGCCGTCACCGAAATCGAGCTCGCCAAGAGCAAGACGCCGGGTGAGACGCCGCTGCAATAGTCCGATCCAACTCTTCGAGAGGTACCAACCGTGACCACTTCGCCGCCCGACCGTCCGCACGAAAAACCCGATCCCAAGCTCTTGGAGATCCTGGTCTGTCCCAAGACCAAGCAGCCGCTGGTCTGGGATGAGAAGAACAACGAGCTGATCTCGCACGCGGCCAAGCTTGCCTATCCGATCCGCGACGGCATTCCGATCATGCTGGAAGAAGAGGCGCGCCCGATCGATTGATTGACTTTCGGCGCACAAGCTTGAGTCGCCGCATGGATTGCCGGATCAAGTCCGGCAATGACGCATGAAGAAATCTGGAGGGGAGCCGTGATCAAAATCTGGGGGCGCAACACGTCATCGAACGTGCAGAAGGTGATGTGGGCGGTCGGCGAACTGGGTTTGCCGCACCAGCGCATCGATATCGGCGGGCCGTTCGGCAAGAACCGCGAGCCGGCGTATCTGGCGATGAATCCCAACGGCCTGGTGCCGACGCTCGAGGAAGAGGACGGCTTTCTGCTCTGGGAATCCAACTCCGTCGTGCGTTACCTCGCCACCAAGCATAAATCGTCCGTGCTCGAGCCGGCCGATCCGCACGCGCGCGGCCGCGCCAGCCAATGGATGGATTGGCAATTGTCGGTCTGCGGCCCGGCGATCACGCCGGTGTTTTGGGGCCTGATCCGCACACCGCCCGAAAAGCGCGACAACGCGGCGATCGAGGCCGGCAAAAAGAATACGACGACCGCCATGATGATGGTGGACGCGCAGCTGGCGAAAACCGCCTACCTCGCCGGCGACGCATTTTCCTACGGCGACATCCCGGTCGGCATCATGGCCTATCGCTACCGGCAGCTGGTGCCGGAGCGCCCGGAGCTGAAGAACTTCGAGCGCTGGTACGCGGCGATTTCCGCACGCCCGGCGTTTCAGCAGCAGATCGCTTCGGTGCCGCTGACCTGATCCGGGCTACGCAATCACACCCGCTCCAGCGCCAGCGAGACGCCCTGGCCGACGCCGACGCACATGGTGGCGAGGGCGCGCTTGCCTTTTTGTTTTTCCAGGCCGTGCACCGCGGTCAGCACCAGCCGCGCACCCGACATGCCGAGCGGATGGCCGAGCGCGATGGCGCCGCCGTGCGGGTTGACGTGCTCGGCATCCTCGGGGACGCCGAGCTGGCGCA
>Ga0126378_10003998_pt1 | contig 11183 bp, 6 predicted proteins | sample PanSoiMetPlot_23_FD_92587 | JGI IMG/M metagenome (GOLD analysis project Ga0126378, IMG submission 92587) | Tropical forest soil microbial communities from Panama - MetaG Plot_23 | ecosystem: Environmental > Terrestrial > Soil > Tropical forest > Bulk soil | place: Panama | collected 2016-02-17
GTCGTCGGCACGTACCCAGTACCACTGAGAACCGAGCGCCTCTGCCGGGTCCCCTGGTAGTTGCCGAAAACAAACAATTTGTCTTTTACCACGGGACCACCCAGCGAACCGCCGAACTGGTTGCGCTTCAGCAAGTCCGTGGATTGTGAGAAATACTCCGTGCCATTTACCGCGTAATTGCGAATAAACTCGAATACGTCGCCGTGCCAGGCGTTCGTCCCTGACTTGGTGACGATGCTGACCACACCGCCCTCCGTAAACCCGTAGCGAGCGTCGAAATTGTTGCCGATAACCTTAAATTCCTGGGTAGCATCGGGATTGGGAAAAGGCGCAGCGAGAAGATGGTAATTGTCCTGGTTGTAAGCGCCGTCCAGGAAATACACAGTACTTCCCTGTCTTCCGCCGCTGCTGGTCGCACCAGTCTCAATGGGGAACGTCGTGTAACCCTGGTGCTGTCCCACATCGCTAAGTTGAGCGGCATTGGGATTGGGGTTCAGCAGTTGGGTAGTGCCAGGAGTCAGCAAGACCAAATCAGCCGGGTTGCGACCGTTGAGCGGCAACTCGTTGACGCTGCGGTTGTCAACCACCTCACTGAGAGCCGCGGTTTCGGTTTCGACACCTTGTGCATTGGCTTGCACTTCCACCTGCTCGTTGACTTGCCCTGGTTTCATGGTGAAATTCAGGCCAGCCTCCTGCTCCGCCGCAAGAACAACGTCGTTGGCGACCTCCGTCTGGAAGCCCTCTTTCTTCACATGCACGGTGTAGGTTCCGAGCGGCAGATACGGAAACACATACTGACCGGCGCTATTGGTCTGAGCAGTGCTAGACACACCGGTACCTTGGTTGGTTGCCGTAACGACGGCGCCAGGCACGACGGCGCCGGACTGGTCCGTGACCGCGCCCGAGATAGTGGCTTGCCCGGCCCGCTGCGCCAGCAGCTGCGGAACTGAAAACAGGCAAACTAACACGGTTACGCACAATAAGAATTTCCCACTGCGGCCCCAAATGGTATTGCGTCGCATAGGCTTCTCCCCTCCTGCTAAAACGGGCGCAAGATTAGCAACGATTTCTAAACCTTGTCAAGCTTTTTCGGAATTTGTTCCGTATTACTGTAAAGAGATCGAGAATGGAGTGAGTTTGGGAGGAAGACGGTCTCGGTACGGGCCATTTTCGTTTGGCAAGTCGTATCGATTAGAAAGCCGTAAACAATGACCCTTTGTCAAGTAACTGGGAAAGAAAGTTTTGCAGAAACCAACATCCAGGCCCTGGTGGCTAATGCCGGTACCGGATCGGAGAGATCGCTCCTTCGGGTGGATGCTGCGGCTCTTGGGCGGGATCTGGATTCCACCCCAGCAGTGTCGAAATGGTGTGCACCGCCTCGCGAACCGCTGTCTTGATCGCCGGCAAGTTCTGCGACATTCGAATGCCTGGGCCGGAAACGCTGAGAGCCGCGATCGGTTGTTTGGCACTGGCGAAAATGGGGCCGCCAACGCAAATGATCCCCTGGGCATTCTCCTCATTGTCCACGGCAACGCCTTCCGAGCGAACTTGCGACAGTTCTTCCTCCAATTGCTGCCGCGAGGTGATGGTCGCCGAGGTCACCGGGGGAAGCCCGTGGCGATTCAGTTGGCGTTCCCGATCTTCGTCGGAGAGATAGGCAGCGATGGATTTCCCCACGGACGTCGAGTGCAAGAATGAGAAGCCACCCACGCTGGCGGCGACCCGGTGCGGCTTCGGGCTCTCGAGCACGGCAATATAAATCGCGCCGCCGCCCTTGGGTACGGCCAGATTCACCGATTCGCCAAAGCTCAACAGCAAGGTTTGCATGAGGGGCTTAGCAATCACCGTCAGGCGCTGATAGGGCAGCGCGTTCGCGCCCATTTCGAAGAATCTTCCTGAGAGCGAATAGAGGGTCGTAACCGGGTCCTGCTCCACGTATCCCAGTTTCTGCATTGAGTACAGCAAGCGATACACAGTGGTTTTCGGAAGGCCACAGATCTGCGTGACTTCTTCCAGGGGTAACCCAGCTTTGGGCTGTTGGCTTAGGGCTTCCAGCACTGCAAATAGCCTTTGGGTGCCCGCCACGAAATGCTTGTCGGGCTGCGCTTTCCGGCTTTTCGATGCCTTTTTCACTCCGCTACCTCGAGAAGAATTCAACTGATACTTACATTTTAACCTCGCGGGCAAGCCCGTGGAGATGGTACTTGAATTCGCAACGAGTTCCGTTACCGCTCCTGTGGCATAATCTGTCGAGGTTCGCGCTCCATGACGAACCGGCGATAAATCTCAGCCGCGGATGAGGTCGTGGGATTACCACGGACGACATCGGCTGCCAAGGTGTTGCGCTTTCTGTCCACTCGCTTCTCGCGTAAGGCTTACCTGCTGCTCGCCCTGGCTGCTCTGCTGGCAAGACCCATCATGGCCGCAGGACCGCAACCCATTTTTGGGGAAGTTCCTCCCCACCAGAGCGGGGTCACCTTTGTTCATCACAATGGTTTTTCCAGCCAGCGCTACCTTCCCGAGACCACCGGGGCCGGGGTAGCCATTTTCGATTACAACAACGATGGCTGGCCGGACATTCTGTTTGTGGACTCTGGATCAAGCCCGTTCTACACGCCGGAAAAGCCGCTGCACCCGGTGCTCTATCGTAACAACGGAAATGGAACTTACACCGACGTTTCCATCCAGGCGGGATTGACCGCCGACCTGTTCGGTCAGGGGGTGGCCATCGCCGACTATGACGGGGATGGCTACGAAGATATTTTCATCACCGGGTTTGGGAAGTGTGTGCTTTACCACAACAACGGAAATGGAACCTTCACCGATGTAACGGCGGGGTCGGGCATTGCTTCTCCGCAATGGGGCAGTAGCGCGGTGTGGTTTGATTTCGACAATGACGGAAAGCTCGATCTCTTTGTCGGCGAGTTTGCCGAGTACTCCACCCTCCGCACGTGCACCGCGGCCGAATCCTATGGGGGAGGATCGGCCAGTGCCCAGTCCAGCCAGACATATTTCTACTGCAATCCAAAAATTCTCAAGCCTCGAGCCAGCCACTTGTACAGGAACCTAGGCAAGGGAAAATTCGCCGATGTGAGCGACAGCACCGGAATCAGTTCGAAGGCCGGCAAGTTGTGGGGCGTGGTCGCGACGGACATCAACCACGACGGTTATCTCGATTTGTTTGTCTCCAACGACACAATGCCCAATTTTCTTTGGGTGAATCGAGCCGGTAAGAAGTTCGAAGAGATCGGGACCGAGGCGGGAGTCGGCTATAGCGCCGAGGGCGCAGCGCGTTCCGGCATGGGCGTAGACGCCGGCGACTTTGACCAGGACGGTCGAGAGGACCTGATTGTCGGCAACATTGATAGCCAAACCACCTCGCTCTACCACAACATCGGACAAGAGATGTTTGATGACTCAAATCTCCGCACCGGAGTGAGCGAGGCCACCCGCATGTTGAGCAGTTGGGGGCTGAGTTTCATTGATTACGACAACGACGGCTGGCCCGACTTGATCGTGTCGAACGGCCATCCTGATGATTCTGTCCAGGCACGCAACCCAGGCATTACCTACCGGCAGCCGTTGCGGCTGATGCATAACGTGGCTGGCAAGAAAATGGAGAATGTAGCCGATGAAGGCGGAGAAGCTTTTGGCAAGAAGTACTCCGCCCGGGGTCTTGCGGTCGGCGACCTGAACAACGACGGCTATCCCGACGTGGTGTTCACCGAAAATGGCGGCCTCGCTCACATTCTGATGAATACCGCTGCCAGCGGAAACCATTGGCTTGGGCTCACGTTGCGTGGAAAGACCGCAAATCCTGACGCCATCGGAGCCATGATCCGGTGGAGCGTCGGCGGACGGATGTTTTCGAGGCTTAAGCGGAACGGCGGGAGCTTCTTGTCCAGCCACGATCGACGGGAAATTCTGGGGGCCGGCAAATCGCAAATCGACTGGATCGAAATTAAGTGGCCCCTTCCCAGCCATCGCGTGGATCGCATCGTGAAACCTGCCATGGACCGATACCTCAACCTTACCGAGGGGGAAAGCCCGAGTGCGAAGTGAACGGCTGGGAGCAGAGCATCACCGCTCGGGATCACTTGTTTGCAGGTTGGTCAGCAGGAGTGGAGGGTTGGGAACTGCGCGCCTGTAATTCATTGGCCGCTTCGGATTCCTTACGGGCAAGGTCGCGCTCTCCCAACCGTGAGTAAACGCGCGCAAGTTGTACGTGCACGGCCAGAACGCTCGGATCCAACCTCTCCAGACGCTCCCAATAAGGACGCGCCCTCACGAACTGCCCGGATTCGGTGAACAGCGTCGCTGCCACATACTGAACGTGCGTATCATGCGGCGCCAGAACCAGAGCGCGTTCGGCCGCCCGCAGGGCCTCGGCCTGGGATCCAGTTGCTTGCAACACCTGCGCCAGAGCCGCCCAGTAGGTAGCCTTCCCAGGTTTTTCCTGCACGAGCTTGCGAAATTCCCGCAGTGCTCCCGCCGAATCTCCCGCCGCCAGCAAACAACCACCCAGGACGTATTGCGCAGGATCAAGATTCGGCATAATGCGAAGCGCTTCCTCGAGTTCTTTTTGCGCGGGGGCGACTTTATTCAGATTGTAGTAAGCGAAGCCCAAGTCGTAGTGGTACTGTGCTTCATTCCCAAAGCGCGCGCCCACCGCGTTCAGAAAGTCCACCGCAACTCCGAAGTGCCTCCAGCCGATCAGGGCTTCAGCCAAAAGCAGGTTGTATTGGCGCGAATCCGGGGCCGCTTGTGCCGCGATCCCCAGTTCCTGTACCGCCTGCTCATATTGTTGCTGCCGAAACAGTAATTCTCCCAATGCGCCATGCAAGTCAGCGGAGTCGGGATGGGCGGCAACGGCAGAACGCAGCACAGCTTCCGCTTGTTTCCTCTTGCCACTGCGAGAAAGTGCGGATGCTTTCGTAATCGCGTTGTTCGACGACACCTCTGCGTGGCAGCCCGCAACCAGCAAAAGCACGATCAGGCTGCAGCGAACGGGTTTAGAGATCAAGCAGAACATCAACGCACATCACCATGAGGGAGAGGACCTTCATTATCCTAAACCCAAATGTGGCGTTGGCGGTCAGCGAAACTTGTTTCCAGTCTCGAAGTTACCGCCTATCCCTTGTTCACGTGGACCGCCGGACTGAAGATGTCCGCCCCAAGAAAACGCGCCCGGCCGGCCAGCGCGCGCTCAATCCGCAGCAACTCGTTCCACTTTGCCGTCCGCTCGCCGCGGGCAAAGGATCCGACTTTCAATTGGCCCGCATCGGTCGCGACCGCCAAGTGACTGATGAACGCATCTTCCGTCTCGCCCGAACGGGCGCTGATGATGGGACGCCAGCCGGCTTTTTGCGTCAACTCGATTGCAGCCAGCGTCTCGGTAAGGGTGCCGATCTGATTCGGCTTGATCAACACGGCGTTCGCGGCTCTCTCTTCGATTCCCCTCTGGATCAACTGCGGATTCGTGCAGAACAGGTCATCACCCACAAGCTGCACCTTGCCCGCCAGTTCTGACACGATGTTCTTCCAGCCCGTCCAGTCAGTTTGCGCGAACGGGTCTTCGAGGGAAATTACCGGATACCGCCCACACCACTCGAGCATCAAATTCAGAAATTGTGCGGAAGTGAACTCCTTGTCCTCGCGAGCAAAATGGTACTTCCCAGTGGCCTCGTTAAACAGCTCGCTCGCCGCTATGTCCAAGGAAATGGCAGCCTGAGTGCCGGGCGCATAGCCCGCCCGCTGAATTGCCTCGACCAGCAGCTTCAAGGGTTCTTCATTTAAAGGTTCTTCACTTGTAGAAAACTCCGGCCAGAAACCGCCTTCATCCGCCAGGCCGTAGAATTTCTTTCGCTCCCTCAGAATTTCCTGGGTGGCATGGTAGACATTGAAGGTGATCTCCAGCGCCTCGGAATAGGTTTCGGCTCCTGTCGCGATCACCAGAAAATCCTGGACGTCCAGGCGATGGTCGGCATGAGCACCGCCGCCGATGATCTGGATCTCCGGTAAGGGCAGCAACGTGCCATTACCCAAACTCTGAAACAGGAGCTTTCCCGTCTCTGCCGCAATCGCGTTGGCGACTGCCATCGAAACCGCCAGAATCGCGTTGGCGCCCAGACGACTCTTGTTCGGAGTACCATCGAGTTCGATCAGCCAGCGATCGATTTCAGCCTGATCCTGTATCTCCCTCCCCTTCAGCGCTCGCGCAATGTCGTTATTCACATGCTGAACTGCGCCATCGACGGACTTGCCGCGAAATTTGCCAGGGTCCCCATCGCGGAGCTCCCAGGCCTCGTGCGACCCGGTCGAAGCGCCCGACGGCATGAGCCCGCGGCCGCGCGCGCCGCTATCGAGGGTGACCTCGGCTTCGACCGTCGGGTTACCGCGTGAATCGAAAATCTGAAATGCGGATAAGTGAGCGATTTTCATCGTAATTGCGGACGTTTGTTGTAGCGCTGGTGAAGGCCTCGAAACCATTCATTGACCACGCCCAGGAGAGTCGGCATGGTTTTTTGCAGGCCGGCGCTCACGAAGCCTCGGACAAATTCTCGTTTCGTTTCCTCGCCCAAGTACTCGACGGGAGATTTTCCGTCTATTCGCGCGAGCAACAGTAGAAGCAGCAATCGCGCCGTCCGGCGATCCAAATCTTGCTGCGGGCCTCGATTCAACCCGCGCTCAGAATAATACTCGGCAATCGCGGTTTCGATCAGTTGGCGCAATCCCGGGTCGCGGGGCATGTGGTAGAGACTTTTCAAGAAAAAGTGGTTCAGCAAAAAAGCGACATCAAACGCCGGATCTCCGTACCAGGCGACCTCACAATCAACTAGCACAAGGCGCCCGTTGCCCACGAGCATATTCTTCGGGCTGTAGTCACCATGGACAAGGCACTCGCGCGTGCTTTCCAGCCTTCGCGCTTCCTCCTCAAAATGGACTTGCAGCGCGGGGTGGCGTTCTCCGGTGGTCACTAGGTATGGATGGGTACGCAACTGGTGGAAGTTCGCGGTTGTGTCAAACTTACGCCTTGCCTCCTCGTCACCAGCTGACTGTCTGTGGACGATCGCAAGAACTCTGGCGCTCTCGCGGGCGTGTTCTACCCGACAATCTCCCCGCAGTAACAACACTTTCCAATTGGTGAAGTTGGGCGCGAGGTATTCCATGGTGAAGTACCCCGGACCGAGCACGAAGGGAATCGGCACCGAACCGGGTAAAAGCGCGCCTACGTATTTCAGATACTCGTACTCATGCCGGTTCCGTGAGACGTCAGCTCGCCACAGTTCCCGCACTTTCAGTTGAGGCAAGGCGCGCTTCAACACAAAGCGTTTGCCGCCGTCTTGGACTAGAAACACTTCTGACGAGACGCCCCCTCCCAACGCAGTAATTGACACCGCGTCTCCGCTGACCAGGAGGTCACGCCGCAGCAAATCCATGATTGGCGAATCGGCGTTCGTCATCATTTACCGCTCAGGGCACGACAGAAGCATTTCGAAGCAGCGCGTCCGAATTCACCACGTTCCTAGGTTGACCATCGAGAAATGCCTCAATATTTCGAATGGATAGGTCTACCACTTGCGCCACTGCTTCCCCGGTCGCCCACGCTATATGCGGCGTCGCGATAAAGTTGCTTAAACTCAGCAGCGGATGTGCGGGCGAAGGGGGCTCCTCTTGAAAGACGTCTTGAGCGGCGGCGCTTATAACTCGGTCGCGCAACGCATCTGCCAACGCCATCTCATCCACCAGCGCACCACGGCTCACGTTCACCAGCACAGCGGAGGATTTCATTCGCGAGAATTGTTCTCGCCTGAAGATCTGGCGGGTTTGCGGCGTCACTGGGGCCGCTAAGACAATGTAATCGGATTGCGTGAGCAGGTTCTCGAAATTGACAAATGTAACTCCATGGCGAGCGGCTCGTTCGGGAGTTGGATGTTCCGTGGTAGCAATTATCTGCATGCCGAAGGCACGCCCGATTTCGCTGACCCGAACTCCGATCTTACCGAAACCGAAGATGCCCAAGCTCTTTCCGCATAAGCCGCTGACTTCATAGGCAAGTCCGGAGCGCCATTTTCCGCTCCGCAGAATCTCTTGTCCTAACCTGATTCGACGGGTCGCGGCCAGCAACAGGGCAAGCGCATGCTCGGCGACTGCCTCCGTCGAAAATGCCGGCACGTTCGAGACCGCAATCCCCTTTGTCGTGGCTGCGGGCACATTGATCGCATCCGTACCGGTCCCTTGCACTGAAATCAGCCGGCAGCGGTCGAGAAAGGGGACGATGTCGAGGCAGATTCGGGGAGTAATCAGCAAGAGATCTGCCCCACGGCATTTCTCCCCGACGGTTCGATCGCCGAGTTCGGCATCGTAGTAAATGAGTCTCCCGCGCCGCTCCAAGCGCTCGGTTTGCTCCGCATTTAAGCGACAAATCGACACTGCGTGAATCTGCATATGGCCTTTGTGCCCGCTCTCGCGCGATTAGGTAACAGGTGAAAGTTCGACGATTAAGCTTTCGCCGGGGTGGATGACCACCGTCCGCCCCAAATGCAATCGAACTTTCCCTGCCTTTAGCGGCTCCAACTTGTGCCCAGTCAGGGGTTGATCCTGCGGTGCATTAAGTTTTGTGACCATGAACCTCTGCTCTGCTCCCGCGACAGAAAGATCCAGGGTCTCGAGAGGAAGGCTTCCATCTGTAGTTTCGAGCCGAAAAACTTGCCGTGCTCCTTCTCGCCACTGGTGAAATCCGCCCCAGGCCGAGCCAGCAACAAAAAAGGTTCGAAAGTCATGCGACTGAATTTGTGGTGCAAAGGCCAGTCGTCGTTCGCGTGCGGAAAACTCGAATCCAGAAAGCGCCAGCAAAACCGACCAACTCGCCAGCGCTCGCGCATAGTGATTGCCGCACTCCACTTCGTTCCACGGGTTGCGGCGCCAGCCGTCGTACCGGTCGGTGATGCCTTTCACGATCGCCAGGCCCTCGTCCAATAAGCCTTCGTAAATCATGTGCGCCGCTACCTGAAATTCGATTCCCGTCCACACTTCATCCGAGTAAACGAAGGGCAGCTTCGGGCGGCCGCCTTTGGGCCAACTGCACAGCAGCAACCCTTTCTCATCGTTTAACGCATAAATACGCTGCGTGTTGGGATGATCGTAGAAACCATTCCTGAAGTTGTAGCGGTAGATGGAAGTCAAGGCCTCTCGGATGCGTTCATTAGTCCACCCCGGATCAACTCCAATTACTCTGGTGAACCAGACGCCAAGCAACTGGTCGGATAAGCAGCCATCACCGAACTGATAGCGAATCTCGCGGTCCGCGACCGCTCTCGAAAACCAGTCCGGCTCAGCATACTTTTCCATGGGCTGAATCTGGTCCACGGCTGGAACTTTTTGAATGTAGAATTCGCCGTTCCAGAGCTGTTCTAAATTCCTGATTCCCTTCTCCCGCACGAGGCGGTAAGCTGCCGCTGCTGAGGGATCGCCCACCGCGCTGGCCATCAGCTCGCCTGCGCGCAAAGCACCCAGGTACAGGGTGCTCATCATGGGGTTTGGCCCATAGAACTCGATGTCATAGGTATTGTGTTGCTGCCCTTCCATCAAGCCATCGCGATTCGCGTCCCAGTGGGTCCAGGCAAATTCCAGAGCACGCTTGGCGGCTGGCCAATGCTGTCGCAGAAAATCGTCGTCCCCTGAAATCTGCCACTCGCGATAAAGCTTCATTAGGCAGCCCATTTGCCCGTCCGCCGCGGGACGAAAACTCCATTGCGCTCGACCAACGGGAACCAGCGTGCGGAAGGCCATGCTGTCGTCGGAGCGCATGTTATAGGTGAAGTCGGTGTGGCGCATCGAACGTTCCAGTTCGGGAAAGAGGAACGCCAGTGCCTGCTCGTAGTTCCACACGTGCGTACAGTTCATGGGACAGCAGCCGGCATGGTCATCACATCCTTCGAAGGCAAAGAATTGCTTGCCTTCGAGAAGCATGCAAGTATTCGTACGCAAAATGGAAGCCTGACTGCTTACCGCTTCCAAAACGTAACCCGGCATGCTCGTGGAATAGAACGCATCACGGAATGCACGCGTCTTCGCTTCGAACTCCTTCAGCCGGGCGACGGTGTGCGAGGCAATTTCCCACGCGCTCTCGAAGCGCGTGCCGTAGTAGTTGCGAAGCTTCTGTCCCTTTACTTCCTTCTCATCGTTCCAATAGTTTTCACGCACTGGAAAATACCAGGACAGCACAAAAGTCAGGCTCTTCGATTCCCCCGGGAGAAGCCGCAAGCGCGGCGCCAGCGTCGCATAATTTGACTCACCCTCAGAAGAGGGCTCGGGAGCGGTATCGTCGTGCATTTCGCCGCTCGCGGCAAATTCGTCGTACCACTTCTGAAACGGGTCCCACCAGTCGCCTTTCGACCATTCCGTTCGCACGGTCACCGGCTCTGTCGTCGTCACCAGCGCAAGCGACCCGTAAGCCGTCTGGTCGGGCTGATATTTTGCCGAAGTCATGTCAAGGCCTGCAATGGCGATTGCGGCCGTGCGCTCTTGCCGAAAGCGGGTTAGGTTGCGGCCAAAGCCGGCGTGGCGGCGACCTTCGAGCGACGACTGGCCGTCGTATCCCACCGCATTCAACAACGAAAAAGCCAGAGCCACCTCGATCGGTCTGTCGCTGCGTGACTTCAGATCGTAACGAAGGATTGCAACCGGCAAACTCGAATCATCGACGTTGAGCGGAATAAAAGGATTGAATGTTTCGAGCGCCACCGCCATCGGCAGTTCGTCGTCTTCGAAATCGATATGCGCGAATGGATACGCACCCGTAAAACGGCCGGCTTTGAAGCGCGGTAAACCCTCAGCGGACTCGCGGCTGTAGCCACCCGCGCCGCGATAGGGCGGCATCAGGGGAGCCTCGACAACCTTGACCACGGGACTTTTGCCGTCCTCGCGCGCCCACAAGGCGACAAAGCTGAAGGGCAGGACCTTGCCTTTTCCTGGACGGTTGAAGATCTCCCAATCCCGCAACTGCCCTCTGCCGCCGAGCGACACCGTCCCGGCGCCGATCCCGCCGAGCGGAAAGGCCACTTCGGAAAGTTGTTCGCCGGTAAGCGTTCTTTGCGCTGGGCTCTCTAACAACTGCTGGCGCGAATACGGAATGACGGATCCCGCTGGCGAGCGAAAAGCCTCCGGATCGGCAGCCTTGA
>Ga0126378_10003999_pt1 | contig 11183 bp, 9 predicted proteins | sample PanSoiMetPlot_23_FD_92587 | JGI IMG/M metagenome (GOLD analysis project Ga0126378, IMG submission 92587) | Tropical forest soil microbial communities from Panama - MetaG Plot_23 | ecosystem: Environmental > Terrestrial > Soil > Tropical forest > Bulk soil | place: Panama | collected 2016-02-17
ACTCAAATATCTTTATTCGATTGCTCACAAGGTTCTCGACGGGTCAGGCCAGCTGCTTGAAGTGGTGGGCACGACTATGGATGTAAGCGACAGCAAGCAAGCAGAAGAGAAGTTGCGTCGCAGTGAGGCGTTCCTCACGGAAGGCCAGAAGCTAGCTCGCATCGGCAATTTCTCCTGGCTTGTAGAGACCGACGAAATCAAATGGTCCGAGCAGCTTTATCGCATCTTCGAGTTCGATCTTGGCCTTCCTATAACTCTCGACCTGATCGGTTCTCGCGTTCATCCCGAAGATCAGTATCTGATCTCGAACATGGTCGAAAAAGCACGGCGCGCGGCGAGTGATTTTGAATACCAGCACCGGCTGCTTATGCCCGATGCCAGCATAAAGCATCTTCACCTGATTGCACATGCGAACCGGGATCATCGAGGGCAGTTGGAGTACATCGGTGCGGTTCAAGATGTAACGCAACGCCAGTTCTCGGAGGAAGCTCTCAACAAAGCGAGGTCGGAACTTGCTAAAGTATCCAGGATAAACGCCCTCGGAGTGTTGACGGCCTCAATCGCCCACGAGGTCAACCAGCCACTTTCAGGAATCATCACAAATGCCAGTACATGCCTGCGGATGCTTTCTGCAGATCCCCCAAACGTCGATGGCGCTCGCGAAACGGCTCGACGTACCATCCGCGATGGCAATCGCGCTTCCGACGTGATTGCGCGGCTCCGCAAACTTTATAGCAGGAAGGATCTGCAGCCTGAATTGATGGATTTGAATGATGCGATTAGGGAAGTCATTTCTTTGTCGCTTAGCGATCTGCAACAAAATCGCGTGATTCTGCGCCAAGAACTCACCGAAGACATACCGTCGGTGACGGCGGATCGTATTCAGCTTCAGCAGGTCATCCTAAACCTTGTCCGGAATGCCTCAGACGCGATGAGCACGGTCGACGATCGTCCGAGAGAGTTGCTGATCCGAACCGAACTAGCTGACGACAACGGCGTGCGCCTCAGCGTGAGAGATAGCGGAATCGGCTTCTCCCATCAGGCAGCGGACAAGCTGTTCGAAGCCTTTTACACAACGAAAACTGATGGAATGGGCATGGGGTTATCCATCAGCCGCTCGATTATTGAGGCGCATAACGGGCGCCTCTGGGCGACGGCAAACGATGGTCCCGGCGCTACATTTTCGTTTGCTATTCCTTGCACGTCCGAGCGTGAAGCAGTCGCGTAACGCGAGTCGCGAGAAGAGGTCCTGCAAGCGGCGCGCTCCATAAATCGAAACTGAATCCCATGCGAGACCCAATACTTAAGTACAATGGACGCCTTTTAGGCAGTAGAGCAATGTTGTGTCGTGGAGTTCCAACGCGAAGGCAGCATCGCCGAGAGGTCGCTCGTATCCGTTGTTGATGACGACGAATCGGTTCGGGAGTCATTACCCGATCTTCTACGAGAGTTCGGTTTTGCTGCCAATTCCTTTTCTTCTGCTGAAGAATTTCTTTCATCCGACAGTCTTACCATGACCCGATGTTTGGTGCTCGACATAGCCATGCCGGGAATGAGCGGATTCGATCTCCAACAAGAATTGGAGCGCAGCGGGCAAAGAATTCCCATCGTATTCATGACCGCTCAGAAAGACAAAGCGATTCAGTCGCGAGCATTCAAGCAAGGCGCTGTGAGTCTGCTGCTTAAACCATTCAGTGACACGGCTTTGCTTGAAGCCATCAAAGTAGCGCTGCACGTAAATGAAAAGTAATCCCACGATCCAGCTTGGGGATTAGAATGATTCTCGCAGGCACGCTTGGCGGAGAAGCGGGGTCACCACCTATGTCCGTCGCCGCATCTATCGTGTTTATTGTTGACGACGACGTCTCGGTCCGTGAGTCGTTGGAGTTGTTGATACAGAACGAAGGCTGGAAACCTGAGACGTTCGCCTCCGCGCAAGAATTCCTAGATCGGCCACGATCCCTCGTCCCCAGCTGTCTTGTGCTGGACATCTCTCTCCCGGGACTCAACGGTCTGGAACTGCAAAGGCGAGTTGCCAGTGAACGAACCGCTTTGCCCATCATCTTCATCACGGGTCACGGGGACGTGCCTAAAACAGTGCAGGCCATGAAAGCGGGAGCCATCGAATTCCTCACCAAACCTTTCAACGACGAGGCGCTTTTGAACGCTGTGCGCCAAGCTCTTGAACAAAGCCGTCTCGCTCTCGCTCACTACTCCGAGCTGCAGGAACTTCGCCAGCGTTACGATTCCCTCACGCCGCGCGAGCAGCAGGTGATGGACTTGGTGGTTTCCGGTCTATTGAATAAACAGGTCGGCGGGGAACTCGGAATTAGCGAGATCACCGTAAAGGCACATCGAGGTCAGGTCATGCAGAAAATGAAAGCGGAATCCCTCGCAGCCCTGGTAAAAATGGCTGCTAACCTTCGCAATTCATCAGGCCCCCGGCAGCACATCTAGAGCGCTGCATTAACCTACAATTACGTCATCTATATTGGAGTGCGCCAGACTTACACCTAGTCTTGCTCTCCTCATACCAAGGTCCAATTGATTCGTCTCCAATGCTCTGCTGTTATGGTTCGAATTATGATCTCTCGTCAGTTATGCCAGGTGCAGGAACTACGTCGCTCCTACCAGCGTTAGCTCGCGGAGTGTCCGGGCAGCTTCGTGGTTAGGGGATTGAGCTATGCAGGTCAGCCGCCGAAAGCGATTTTGCATTACGACTGGATTCGCTCTGGTTTTGGTGGCTCGCGGTTATAACAGCGCCAACTCATTCAGTGGGAACCTATCGACCATAGAGGCGCAGACCTCGCAAGTGTCGCCAATCCCTGCCGCCGGCCTACTGGCGAGCCCGAAATCCCTAAAACAAGTTGGAGTGCCGGTCGACGCCACACGTGCAGCCGTACCCGCGGACAACCCGCAGACGCCAGAAACAATTGCCCTCGGCGAGAAGCTGTTCTTTGATGGACGCTTGTCGGTCGACGGAACCGTGGCGTGCAGCACATGCCACGATCCGGCGCTCGCTTTCACTGACGGCCGACCAGTTTCGATCGGTGTCAAAGGCCGAGCCGGCCAGCGCAACGCTCCGACCATTCTCAACGCGCTTTACAACAATGCACAGTTCTGGGACGGGCGTGTGAAAACCCTCGAGGAACAAGCGGCGCTTCCAATCATGAACCCGAGCGAAATGGGCCAGCCAACCATTGAAGACGCGGTCGCCAAGATTGCGGCTGTTCCGGAATACGATCAGGCGTTCCGTCATCTATTTGCCCGCCCGGTTAACGTAACTGATCTACTACGCGCCATCGCGTCCTACGAGCGCACACAGTTTTCTTTCGATTCACCGTTCGATCACTTCATGGCTGGCGACCAGACGGCGATCAGCGACTCCGCAAAACGGGGCTGGGACCTCTTCAATACGAAGGCCCGTTGTAACAAATGCCATGCTTTAAGTGAGGACACGCGCGACGCCACTTTCTTCATGGATAAAGATTTTCACAACATTGGCATCGGCATCATCCGACACAATGTCGTCGCGCTAGCATGCAAGGCGGAGCAAGAGATCGATTCCGGAAAGATCCTCGATGTCGATCAAGCGGCAATTCAGAGCGAGACCTCGGTAGTTGGTCGTTTTCTAGTTACCAAGAAAGAGAAAGATATCGCGTCCTTCAAGACGCCGACCCTACGCAACGTGCTCATAACGGCGCCGTATTTTCACGACGGCTCCCAAGCAACCCTTTGGGACGTCGTGGACCATTACAACCACGGTGACGGCACGCAGAATCCCTGGCTCGATGAAGACATGCAGCCGCTGGCGCTGAGTGAATCAGAGATTGATGACATTGTCGCTTTCATGGCGACGCTGACCAGCGCGCAGTACCAGGAGCAGGCGGTTAAAGAACTCGCGCGCCAGCGCGCGTTGTCGCGAACGACTCGTCCCCAGCGGGACACATCGCGCGCTTTCGGTCCAAAGCCTGTGCAGCCGAAGCCATCGCGATCTTGCGTTGCCCCGCAAACTGGCGCGTCACCGAAATGACGGCTCGATCTTTACTCTCGGCCATCCGTCGCCAGTGAACAAACACACACTAACCACATAAAAGATGGACTAAGGAGATGCTTCACCCGTGGCATTGGACGGATACGGGTCAGTTTTCGAATTGGCTCCTGCTTTGGGGACTACCTTGCCGTTTCCCTAACTGGTGTGTTGGCCGATTGAGTCGAATGCAGCGTTGCCGTACTTCACTACTGCGATCCGTGTCGATCTCAAAGCACAAATCCGTTGTCAAGTATCCTGTGCCAGAGTTTGCCACGACTCATCGAAGTCGATCCAGCGTTCGGAATCCAGTGAACTGAACTGCATTGCAGGAACGTGCAGCATTCCATGGGCCCTGTCACAGAGGAGATCACAACCACTGGGATCCAAGAGGGGAACAGAAGACGTGGTTAGAACAATCTGCGTGCGAAGGCGGACCAGGCACAAACGACAGCGAATATTTTGATCTCGAATGGACCAACCCAGTGCGACATTCAAACCTACCAGGAAAGCCCACATCGTTACACCGCTCGCAATGTGCAAAGGCACGAGCCCGAGGTTTTGCAGCACGCCGTCGACAACGTTTACAGACAACAACCAAACGAACGCCACCAGGAGACCAGTCTTCAGCGCGAAAAATCCCCACCATCTAGAAACGTCGAGAGTGGTTCGGTGCGGTCTGGTCGTACAAAGCTGACGAAACGCTTGCCAATTGAGGCAAACGATTACCAGGATGGCGAAAGCACCAATAACCAGCCACGATCGCACCGAACGGTAACGAATATCGCTGACCGAGAGGACATCGAGCAGCGCCGGCGTCGGGAAATTCGTTTCACGGACCTCTCTTTGAATCTTCGCTACGTTTGCGGGAACGCCGTTCGCCAGACGAAGAACAACCCCAGGCCACTCAAATCCCGGCAAGCGCACAAAGGGAGTGGCTTGAAAGGGCGTGTATACCTGAACATCCGTATCGGGAAGCCGGAAGCGGTCGGAGAGAACGCCGACCACGTGGACCCGCCTACCATTGAGTCGCACAAATTCGTCGCTCAGCTTTGTGTCGCCGTTGAACTGTTTACGCCAGATAGCATCGCTGAGAACGACGCAATCCGAGCAAGGTGCGTCATCGTTGTCGAAGGTTTGACCGAAAAGAGGCTTGGCTCCGAGAAGCTTAAATAGCTCCGGAGTTACCCGTGCGCTCAACACATCTTGCTTGCCTGCAGGCCCGTTAATCACGCTCGGGCGCCACGCATAGGTTGCGGCGCCGGCTACCAGCGGATTGTGGGACCAATCCACTGCGGCGTCCCACAGTAGCTCGGGCTCCAACCAACGTGAATTTCCGTTCAGCGATACGTTCAAGAGCGAACCGGCATTGCGTGCATATTCAGGAGATCGCCACAGCGATGCGGGACTCACGGCCAGGGCGGCAAGAACGATCAGAAAGATACTGACTAGGCAAAAACGCGGAGTCGCTGGATACGACCGCAGGAAGGCCAGCGTCTTATCTCGATTGAGACGGCACCAAAGCGCATCAGCGAATGATCCCCAGCAGTGTCGGAAAAGCTCCTGCTCGGTTGTGATGTTCAGGCGGCCCGACTCCACCAGAAAGTGCACCCAGTGCCAAATCTCTCGGTGCTTTTGGTGTAGCCACTCGGCGCGTCGGGCACGCGGAACGATCGGGCTGGCCGCATACAGAATGAGATTGCACCATCGCAGCAGATTCTTTGCGGTTTGTTCCGGCACGCAACCTCCTACGACTTGGCAAACCCTCAGACCCCAGAGACGACCGAGGAGCGCAGTGCTGTCTAATGCCTGTTACGCGCGCGTTGGCCGGTCCGTTCGTAGTCTTCGCGAGCGAGTACGGTTCGGCAAATACCGTGCTTCCGTTCCCACTTTGATCTGATCAGTTCATATTGTTCAAGTCGACGAAGGGGCTGGCTAAACAGTACCACTGGAAGGCCGGGGAATCCACGATGATGAAACCCGACGACCCTTGATGCGGACTGCGATACCGATGCTAAGTGGTTTGTATAGGAAGGATCAGGCGGACCACGATTCGTTGAGGCTTGCTAGTCAGTGGCCCCAAGATGCGAACTTGCATTCTCAACACTTGGAAGGGACGCGCTGTGAATGTTGACGGGAAGATGTCCGGAGAAGCGGATTTCTCCGAACAGTGCGCGTGCAGCGCTGACTTCTGAGACGGTTGCATTTGAGAACGTGCAGACGTAGTTCTGAATGGTCGGAAAATCGTCGGTCAAATAGGGCGTTCCCATCGCCAATACTGCAGTCTTCGCGGCGGCGCGCGACAAAATTGAATGCAGCAGATTCGCGGTGGAGTCCGGAAGCGACGCGATGTTTTTCTGTCCGCGGGCGACGGTGCGCGTGCGAGCCGCCGACGGAACGACGTAGACAGCCACGATCACTTGTGGCGCCGCGTCAACAGCCCGCAAAACGCTGTCGTAGCGCGCGGCCGCTACCCGGGGATCCACATAGATTACGGCGGCGTCTGGGCTGCGCTCACGAACCTCACGTTCAAGCACATGGCCATCTTCGGAATACAGGTGATCGCAGAGGATCACAAGCGCCGGAGGAACGGGCTTCACACGCTGGTAAAGAACAAGGACGCTCTTATCGGTTCGCTTGAATCGTAAGGGCAGGAGTTTGCCGTTGTCCCTCACCAGGGTGACGGACTCGTCCGATATGTGCTGGCCTTCGGCAACGTTTTCGGGGCTCCCAACCAGCCTCGGGATCGCCGCGATATCAACGAAACGATCTTTCTGAAGCCCGAGTGAACCCTTGGCCCTGAGAATCTTGTTAACCGACGCATCGAGTCGTTCCTGCGAGATTTCGCCGGAGCGCACGGCGTAGATCATTGCCTGAAAGCTCGCGTTGAGATCAGCGGGCATGGTCAGGACGTCATTTCCAGCTTTGAAGGCGTCGACGGCGGCACGGCCCGGATTTGCTTTGTAACGATTGCTGAGGCCAGCCATATCCAGAGCATCGGTAACCACCAGACCCGAAAAGCCGAGCTGAGTCTTGAGCAAATCGCTCACGATGTGTGGCGAAGTGGTGGCCACATGATTGGGATCTGGATCGAGAGCCGGAACCCGGACATGAGCGGTCATCACGGCATCGACGCCGGCGGAGATGGCTTTCCGAAAAGGTGGCAGATCAAGCGCGTTGAGCTGATCGACGCTCTCATCGACGCGTGCGACCGCAATGTGAGAGTCGATAGCGGTGTTACCGTGCCCTGGAAAGTGCTTGGCCGTGGTCATCATGCCACTGATGTGAGCGCCTCGAATGTAGGCGGCTACCAGCTCGCCGACCTGCGACGGATTGGCGCCGAATGCGCGCGTCCCAATGATGGGATTGGCCGGATTTGAATTTACGTCCGCCACCGGAAACAGGTTCCAATGGACGCCGAGCGCGCGGCTCTCCTGGGCCGTGATGCGTCCGAACTCTTCCGCGTATTCGAGATTGTCGGTGGCGCCGAAAGCCATGGCGTGCGGGAATATAGTCGTACCGAACATGCGAGGAGGAAGCACGCCGCGCTCAAAGTCGCCTGCGATCAGCAGCGGGAGTTTGGCTTCCTTCTGAAGATGGTTAAGCAGTGCGACGGTGGCGTAACGATCGTTGCCTTGGCGAAAGTGCCCCTCGGCAGGAATCGACATAGCCAACGACCCGATGTGATATTGGCGAATGCTGTCGCGCAGGCGCAGATATTCGGGACTGCCATCACCAAGCAGCTCGACGCGCATGCGAATCATGAAGAGCTGGCCGACTTTCTCTTCAAGGGAAAGGGAGTGCAAGGTATTTTGCGCCCAGATGTCGCCTTCGCCAGGGCGCCGTAGCGGAGATGAGGCGTGAGATTGTTCCAGGATAAAAGCCGCGGAGACTAACAGCGCAAGTACCAGCACCAGGGGGAGGGGGCGTCGGAACATTTGGCAAGAGCATATAGCGGAAACGGATAGACATCATCCACAGAGTTATTCACCGGTACCAAACGAAAGTGCATGTACTGCCGAACAACAAAGAAAATGGCCACCGCCGAGCCAGACACAGCGTCCGAAGGCGGGTGTCGTTCTTGGTACGCGGCTGTAGTTCCGCGCCTATGGTGGTCAGAAGGAACGCTCTTTGTGGCGGCGGGAAACGACTTCGAGCTTAGGGCGGACAGTTCCGACCCTCATCGCTGGGCCATCCTCCAGGACCACATCAGAAAAGAGGTTGCGGTCAGGTCGATGGCGGGCTCGGTTGTGCTGAAGGACTGCACGTTGTCCTGATAAAGCGCGGTCTGCGAAGGATCGAACGCGCCGCCGTTCCCGTTGAACTTCTTGAACGGGTCGGCGCCGTTAGCCGGACACACAATCATGTTGTCGAGCGCACCAGAGCTGATATAACCCCCTGGCCTTCGGAAGCTGCACCCCACAGCACGGGAGTGCCTCCTGAGGTGCCGTCGAGGGCACCGGCGAGATTCGCGACCTGATGCTGGATGCAATTCGGAAAGGTGCTGCCCTCGCCAACAATAAAAGAGGATCCCCAGGCATTGGTTCCCAGAATGTTCGCGAGCCATCGTCGCGAGTAGATGTCGTAGCTCTGAGAGTGGGTCAGGACATAGGCCTCGCTGGCCATGACCGACAAGCCGGCCCCGTGCGAAGTGCTGTCACCCGCGCTCCACGGATAGCCGAATCCCCAGGGGTCTGTACTGGCTCGGCCGATTGCATCTGAAACCTGGCGGAGAAGTTGGCTGCGTAGGGAGGCTTTTAAAACAGCAAGTCCCGCGGGATCCTCCGCGATTTCGAGCGCGCGGTACGCTCGAAGTGAGCAAGCCCGCTAACGTCATAGAGATTGAGCGTATCGGTGTTGCCAGTGTGATAGATGTTTTTAATGTATCCCCGGGCATACTTTGCGGCCTCGCGCAGGTCGGCCATGGGATTGGTATGGGTGAGCCCCTCTGGGAGATTCTCGTCCTCGCCGGCGGAGCGGAGCGCAAAAAAAAGCTCGGTGGCTCCGAGTTCCATATCGTCTTCCCAAACGGTCTCTGGATAACCATTAAATTTCATGATGTGTTTCGCATCGTCTGGATATAGTTCTCAGTGATGACTCAGGGTAGTGTGAAAAGCGAGCTAGTGGAATCGCATCTGGAAGCAACGGCGAATTCTCAAACTGGACAGCAGCCGACCGAGCCCAGCCATGGCCCTGCACGGGCGCTAGCAGCCACCTTCGTCGCGATGTTTTGCCTTGTCGGGATCGGGTTGTGGGGACTTCCTTTTTACTACGATTTCATGGTTCAGCAGTTTGCTTGGTCACGGGCTCAAGTCACGTCGGGTAATGCCGTCGGCAAATTGCTGATTGGTCCAGTTTTCGGGTTCCTCGCGGGCTGGATCGTCGACCGCTTTGGTCCGCGTCGCCTCATGATTGCCGGTGTCGTGATGGGTGGAATTGCCGTCGCAGGACTAGGCAGGATCACGAGCCTCTCCGGGCTCTACTTCTTCTACTCTTTAAACGCGCTCGCATTTGCCTGCGCGGGCCCGGTGCCCGCTCAAGTCTTAATCTCCAAGTGGTTCGTACGCTCTCGTGGCAAAGCGATGGGGATCGCATACCTGGGGATCGGCTTTGGGGGAGCCGCGGTGCCGTGGATTTCGAATTTCCTGGCAATGCAGTTTGGCTGGCAAACTGCGTTGCAAATGCTCGGGGGGTTCATCATCGTTCTTGCTCTTCCATTTGCCCTAATGGTCAAAGACGCACCGTTGAACGAAAGCCTTCCGGCCCGTGACACTTCAGTAGATATTCGAAGCGCGCTCAAAACCCTCCCCTTTGCTCTGATCGTACTGGGCAGCATGTGTTCGATTGCGGCTGTCAGCGGTACTCAGCAAAATCTAAAATTGTTTCTGAGTCTTGACCGACATTATTCTCAATCCAATGCCGCGCAAGTTATCTCGCTGGTATTGGCCTTTAGTATCGTCGGCCGGGTCTTGATGGGATGGTTGGCCGATCGCTTCCCCAAGAAATTAGTAATGCTGCTGATCTACCTTCTTGTCGCGACAACAATTCCTTTCCTCTTTCTTAACAGTCGGCCAATCGTTGTTGCCCCCGCCGCCGCGTTATTTGGTATTGGATTGGGAGGGGACTACATGATTCTTCCGCTGGTGACGGCAGAGATATTTGGCATAGGCATCCTTGGCAGGCTTATGGGAATTATCGTTACTGCCGGCGGAGTCGTCGAGGCGGCCTCGCCATGGATGATCGGCCGCTTACGCGACGCGACGGGGAGCTACGCAAATGGATGTGTCGTGTTAATTTGCCTTGCTCTTCTTGGTGCGGTGGCTGCTTTGGCACTGCCGAAGGGGCGAAGTCCCGCATGACCACGCTGCCAATTGTTCGTCTCGCCAGTTTGAAAGATGTAGATCGCTTTCAGGAGCACCTCAAGTCCCTTGGCGTCTCGCTCCCTTGTGACCAACAAGTTTTCAGAGGCAGCGAATCTCCGTTGCGGAAGCCCTTGTCTTGTGGACGGCTGCGAATTCCAAATCGTATCGCCGTACAACCGATGGAGGGCTGGGATGGGACGCCGGATGGCAATCCAACCGACCTCACAATCAGACGATGGATGCGGTTTGGGCGGGCGGGTGCAGGACTGATCTGGGGCGGAGAGGCGGTCGCAGTCTCACACGAAGGTCGCGCCAATCCCAATCAGCTCGTAATTGCGGATCGCACGAAGAAAGGTTTGGCACGACTACGCTCCAAGTTGATTGAAGAACATCGAGCTTTCGTGGGGCACCCCAACGTCGTGATTGGCCTGCAATTGACCCACTCAGGTCGCTATTGCCGGCCGAACGTGCATCATCGTAATGAGCCGCGCATCGTTTATCACCATCCGATTCTCGATCGCCGCCTCGGACTGCTGTCCGATTATCCGCTTTTGACGGACGACGAAATCGAATCTATCGCCGAGGATTTTCATCGCGCCGCTGCGATGGCCGGCGAGTTGGGGTTCGACTTTGTCGACATCAAGCATTGCCACGGATATCTGGCTCACGAACTTCTGAGTGCCCACACCCGCGACGGCCGCTATGGTGGCAGTTTCGAGAATCGCACGCGCTTTTTGCGAGAGGTAGTTGAAGGTGTTCGCACTGTTGCACCAAGTCTTGAAATCGGCGTG